>Ga0302314_10010102_pt1 | contig 16571 bp, 22 predicted proteins | sample III_Palsa_N2_3_FD_200533 | JGI IMG/M metagenome (GOLD analysis project Ga0302314, IMG submission 200533) | Peat permafrost microbial communities from Stordalen Mire near Abisko, Sweden - III_Palsa_N2_3 | ecosystem: Environmental > Terrestrial > Soil > Palsa > Peat permafrost | place: Sweden... | reverse complement strand
TCTGACCGGTTCACTTTTCCGGTCAGAGAACGCCGATCCTCACCGTGAGATGCGGTAGATTGACCTTAGCTGTTGTCGGGCTTTGCGATCGCGAATTCGTTCACGGGTTCAGGTAACAAGCGATTGACAGATTGACGCCCAAGTCTCGTACGATGGCGGCATCCCGCAGCTGGTCCGCGTGAAGTGCGCGGGTCTCAGGCTCATCCAGAAGGAAACACAGTAAAAATGGCTCAGGGGACCGTAAAGTGGTTCAACGCGGACAAGGGCTATGGTTTCATCGCCCCCGACGACGGTAGCGGTGACGTCTTTGTCCACTTCTCCGCGATCGAGGCGAACGGCTACCGCAGCCTCGAAGAAAACCAGAAGGTCGAGTACAGCGTGACCCAGGGGCCGAAGGGGCCGCAGGCCGCGCAGGTGCGGGCCGTCTGAGGACAACCCAAAACCAACTCCGGTGGCGGGTCGGCACGCTCGCGTGCGGACCCGCCACCGAGGTTTTTCCGGCTTGGCCGTTCGTGGTCAGCCGTGAAGTACGACCCCCGGTCACCGGTAGTACGTCCTTGCGCGTGAAACCTGGGCCTGCTGATGGCTACCGGGACTAGAATGCGGCGTCATGCGAATGATGCCCGGCTTCGGCGTATTTCTCGGTGGGCTAGCGGGTGCGGGCTGCCTCGCGGCCGCGATCACCGTCGGCCCGACGGCGGCGACCACGCCGGTTCCGGCCGCGGCGAGTCTCGCCGCGCGGACGGTTAGCCTGCCCGCCGTAGGCAACCCGAGCGGGAACGTCACCGTTCCGCTGGCCGGCCGGGCCGTCAACACCAGCCATCCGGCCCGGGTCATCGGCCACGGCACCCCCGCGAGCTGCACCTCGGCCGCGGTGGTCAAGGCGGTCGCCGCGGGCGGCATCATCACGTTCAACTGCGGCCCCAAGCCGGTCACCATCACCATGAAGGCCACCGCGAAGGTCGTGAACACCAGCCACCGGGTCGTGCTCGACGGCGGCGGCAAGATCACCCTCAGCGGCGGCGGCAAGCTCCGGATCCTGTACATGAACACCTGCGACCCGAAGCAGAAGTTCACGACCAGTGACTGCTGGGAGCAGCAGTGGCCGCAGCTCGTCGTGCAGAACATGACGCTGCGGAACGCCTACTCATCCGTGCGGCAGACCAGCGCCTCGAACTACGGCGGCGGCGCCATCTTCGACGAAGGCGGGCAGCTCAAGGTGGTCAACTCCGCGTTCCTCGACAACCGGTGCTACCAGTCAGGCCCCGACCTCGGCGGCGCGGCGGTCCGCGCTCTCGGCATGTACCCGGGCACCCCCGTCTACATCACGCACGACACCTTCACCGGCAACTCCTGTTCCAACGGCGCCGCGCTGAGCGGCCTCTACGCGAACTTCGACGTCTATAACAGCCTGATGAGCGCCAACAAGGCGATCGGCTTCGGCGCGAACCCGACCGGCTCCGGCACCCCGGGCGGCGGCAGCGGCGGCGCGATCTACACCGACGGCAACGGCTACAACCTGCTCATCGACGGCTCCGTCATCACCGGCAGCACCGCCCGGGAGGGCGGCAGCGCCGTCTTCTTCGTGGTCGACGCGGGCGGCGGGACCCTGCGGATCGAGCACTCCACGCTGCACAACCAGGTCAGCGGGGAATTCGAGAACGCCCCCGGCATCTTCGACGAGGTCAACGGACACGCGGGCAAGCCGGTCGAGGTCCACTCGTCGGTCACCGAGTTCAAGTAGGCGTCCCGGTGCCGGAAGATCCCGATCGTGGCTGACCCGTACCGGCTGGAGCGGTTCGTGACCGCCCAGGACCGCGGCGGCAGCTACCGGCGCGCGGTGAGTGAGCTGAGAGCCGGGAGCAAGCGGAGCCACTGGATGTGGTTCGTCTTCCCGCAGGTCGAGGGGCTCGGCTCAAGCGCGATGGCCCGGGAGTTCGCGATCTCCTCGCTCGCCGAGGCCCGGGCCTACCTCGCTCACCCGGTGCTCGGCCCCCGGCTGATCGAGTGCGCGGGGATCCTGGCCTCCATCGGCGGCGCCTACGGCGCCGCCGGGGCCAGCGCGGCCGAGATCCTCGGCGGCCTCGACGCCCTCAAGCTCCGCTCGTCCATGACGCTCTTCGTCGCGGCGGCGCCGGGCGAACCCGTGTTCGGCCAGGTCCTCGCGAAGTACTTCGGCGGCGAGCCTGACCCGGCCACCCTCGCCCGGCTGTGACGACCGGCACCGTCGCTGCTGCCGATCCTGCGCTCGCAGCAACAGGGAGAGATCCTCGCGCTGCTCCTCGATGATCCCGGTCTGGAAATCAGTCTCACCGAAATCTCGGAAAGAACGGGCGCACCGCATCCTTCGGTCTACCGGGAGGTGCGGCGCGCCGAGCAAGCCGGCCTGGTTACGAGCCGGAAGCTGGGCAATACCCGACTCGTTCGAGCCAACACCGAAAGCCCCTACTACGGCGGGCTCGCGGAAGTCCTAACCCGGGCCTTCGGTGTACCCGCCGTGATCGCCGAGGCCCTAGCCCCGGTCCGAGGAATAAGCGCGGCCTACCTCTACGGGTCCTGGGCCGCCCGGCACGACGGGCAGACCGGGCCACGGCCCGTCGGCGACATTGACGTACTCATACTCGGCGAACCTGACCGGGATCAGCTTTATGAGGCGCTCAGCGCCACGGAAAGACGGCCCGGCCGATCCGTCGAGTCGACAATCCGCGACCCCGCCTGGCTGGAATCGGGCACCGGCGGCTTCCACGACACCGTGATCAGCCGCCCTATGCTCAGGCGTACTGCGCTGAGTGGCGGGTACGCCGAAACCGCTCGAACGTCGCCTTGGCGAACGCCGGAATGTCGGCGACGAACTGCGCGGACACGGCGTCCTCGACCGTCATGTGGGATTCATCGCCTCCCGTGGCGCGCAGCCCCTGCTGCGCTAGAAGCGATTCGGCCGCCATCCGGTAGGCGTCGTATGCGGCGACGTCAGCACCATCGACATCACCACCCTTGAGCGCAGCGGCAGCGGTGGTCCCCACTCTCAGCGTGGCCCGCTCGATCAAGGCTGCGGTTACCACGCTGAGATCTCCCGCCGCGAAGCTCTCCAGGCGTCCCTTGTCAATAAGGAACTGGACGGTGCGCTCGCCTCTGCCCCAGCGCCCCCCAGCATCTTCCTGCCTTCGACCCCCCCACTGACCGTTTACGGAAAGTGAGGTTACCCTCCCGATTCGCGATCGGCAGGCACGATTGGGGATAATTGGCGCTGCTGGCGGCCTCTTCAGGCGAGACGAATCAGGGAACAGGGCCACGGCCGGCGCGGCCCTGGGCGCGGCCGGCTTCGGCGGCGGGCTGCCTGGTCGCGGGGTCGAGCGGGTTGCCGCCCATCGCGGCCGCCGATGCGTCGTCCGGGCCGATCACCATGACCTCGGCTCCGCCCTCGGTGAGGCGGGCGACGGCCTCGGACAGCGGCAGCGGCGACGGGAGCCGCGAGTTCAGGCCGAACGGCGAGACCACGACGATCCGCGCGGCGCCTTCGGCCAGGTCGGCGTTGTCGCTCGAGCGGACGCCGCCGTCCATGTAGCGGCGGCCGTCGATCGTCACCGGCGGCCAGATGCCCGGGACCGCGCAGCTCGCCGCCACCGCGTCGATCAGGCTGACCCCGGACTGAGCGTCGAACACCCGCAGCCGCCCGCTCTCGCAGTCGACCGCCGCGAGCCGGGTCGGGCGGGCCGGCCAGTCCCGCGAAGGCAGCCGTGACGCGATCACCGCCAGCCGCTCGGCGGGCGGAACGGTCTGGGCGGCCAGCGCGAAGGCGCCGACCCGGCGGAGCGTCTCTTCCGGTGAGGTCGCCCCGGCCAGGTACGCACCGAACTGCTCGGCGTACTTCGCCAGGTCGATGTCCACCATGATCTCCGCCGCCTGCAGGGCCGGGTCGGTCTGGCGCGCGAACAGCTCATCGAGGCCGAGCCCGCTGCCCACCTGGGCGGCGACCGTGGCCCCGGCCGACGTGCCGATGACCAGGTCGGCTCCGGTCACGTCCTGCCCGGCTTCGGCCAGGCCGACGAGCAGCCCGGTCATCCACGCCACCCCGGCGACGCCGCCGCCCCCGAGCACAAGCGCCTGTCCGGTCGTCTTCATGGTCTCTCCCCCTCGCGGTTCCGGTGATCGTTGCCCGCGCAAGCGGCGGCGACCGCCGCCCCGACGGCCGCGGCGTCCTCGTCGCGCTGGCTGTCGGGGACGGCGGGCAGCAGGTCGTCCCAGATCGCCAGGCAGGTGCCGCGCAGCTGGGCGAATCCGGCCGGGCGGGCGAAGAAGAACAGATGCAGGTGCGCCCCGCCGTCACCCCAGCGGGAGACGTGGGCGCGGGCGATGTGCGGCAGGGCCTCGATCGCCCGGGCGATCCTGACCACGAGCAGGCCGAGCTCGGCGGCCCGGGCGTCGGGCAGGTCGGGCAGGTCGTAGTGCGCGGTCGTCTTCAGCAGCAGGATGAGCGGGGCGCCCGACTCCCCCAGCGCCGACAGCCGCCAGTGCTCGTCCGACCAGACCGGCGCCCGCCCGCCCTCGCCGCCCCGGCAGGTGCCGCAGTCCAGCGGGTTCTCCCCGGCACGCGGCGGCTCGGGCAGCTCCGGGGGCGCCAGCGGGACGACCCGCAGCCCCTCGGGCTCGAACGGGAACACCTCCCAGCCCGCCATCCGGGACAGCGGCAGGCGCCCCTCGGCGTCGGCCGCCCGCATCGCGTGCGCGTAGAACTCCTGCGGGCTCATCGGCATCACAACAGCATAAATGGCGATCCTCGCGCTGGCTTACGTGGTCCTTACGGGCCGTCACTTGCGGTCATTCGGCCAATCCTTCGCGCCGCACGATCCGTAGGTACTGCAGATCGTCAACAGGCGCTTCCTAGGCAAAGGCAGGGGAATACGAAGATGAGCAGTTCTTTGATGACACGGCTGCCGGCGGCCGGCAAGATGGGCATCGCGCTCGGCGTGGCGCTGCTGGCGGCCGCGTGCGCCAGCTCAAGCAGCTCGAGCAGCTCCAGCGCCGCCGCGGCGGCGGGGAGCACCAGCTCGGCCAGTTCCGCGCCGGCCAGCGCGAGCGCCGCCGCCGCCGGCGGGACGGTCATCACCACGCGTTCCGGTTCGGACGGGACGTTCCTAGCTAGCGGGACCGGGCGCACGATCTACCTGTGGGAAGCGGACAGCATGAACAAGTCCACCTGCTCGGCGTCATGTGCCAAGTACTGGCCGCCGGTCACGGCGACGGGCACGGTCACCGCGTCCGGAGGAGCCCTGTCCAGCGACCTGTCCACCATCACCGGGGCCGACGGCAGCAAGCAGGTCACCTACAAGGGGCACCCGCTGTACTACTTCACCGGCGATACCTCGGCCGGGCAGACCACCGGCCAGGGCAGCGACGGCTTCGGCGCCAAGTGGTGGCTAGTCTCCCCGTCCGGGACCGCGATCACCATGACCGGCACCTCGAGCACGCCGACCACCGGGACGACCCACAGCGCCTACTAGCGGCGGGCAATCCTTTTTGGCCGGTCAGCCGTATATAGGGTGTGCACAGAATGGGAACCCCAGCTGACCGGCTGCCGGACGAGGTGCTGCTCGCCGGCCTCGGGGCCGGCGACGCCGAGCTCGCGATCGCCTTCGTGCGGCGATTCCAGCAGCTCGTGTTCGGCGTCGCGGTAACCGTCCTCGGTGACAGGAACACCGCCGAGGACGTCGCGCAGCAGGCCTTCGAGCGGGCCTGGCGGCACGCGCTCGTGTACGACTCGCGCCGAGGATCCGTCCGCGGATGGCTGACCACGATCGCCCATAACCTGGCGATCGACGTCATCCGCGGACGGTCGGCGACGCCGGTTGACCCGGCCGATCTCACCGCCGTCCTCACCGCGGTGACCGACGACACCCCGGAACGGACCGCGGTCGCCAGCGAAAGCGCCGCGGGGCTCCGCCGTGCCCTGGCCGACCTGCCCGGTGAGCAGGCCCGGGCGGTGGCGATGGCCGGAATCTACGGCATGACGGCGCGGGAGATCGCGGAATCAGAGGGTATCCCCCTGGGCACGGCGAAGACCCGAATCAGGTACGGCATGCAGAAACTGCGGGCCGTCTATCTTCCCGAGGGGGTGGTAGGTGATGAGTGAGCTGGACGACATGAACTGCGAAAAATTCGCCGAGTCGGCCGCGGAACTCGCGCTCGGTGTCCTGACCGGCCGCGAGCGCGCGGCGGCGCTCGTGCACCTGGACCGGTGCGACGCGTGCCGCGAGCACCTCCGCCAGCTCAGCATGACCGGCGAGGAACTGCTCGGGCTGCTGCCCGCGATCGAGCCGCCCCCGGGGTTCGAGACCCGGGTACTCGACCGGCTCGGCATCGTCGAGCCGGTGCCCGCGAGCGGCGCCCGCGGGCACCGGGGGCTAGCTCGCTGGGTGCGTCCAGGCCCGGCCGGCACGGTCGCGTTCTCGCGCCGGACCCTGGCCGCGGCCGCGGTCGTGCTCGCCGTCCTCGGCGCGGCCCTCGGCGGGTGGGGCATGCGCGCCGCCACCTCGCACCCGGCCGGGACCGCGCTGAACTCGGCCTCCCTGCTCACCTCCAGCCAGCAGGCCGTCGGAAAGGTCTTCCTCTACAACGGCAGCCCGCGCTGGGTGTACATGTCCGTGTACCTGGAGTCGGGGAACGGCCCCGTGACCTGCGAACTGGTCGGCAAGGACGGGCACGTCACCAAGGTCGGGACGTTCCGGATGGACGACGGCTACGGCGCCTGGGGCAGTCCCGACCCGGTCGACAACGGCCCGCTCACCGGTGCCCGCCTGGTCAGCGCGAACGGCACCGTCCTGGCCACCGCGACCTTCTGACATCTGGTAGCCGACCCGGCTATCGTCACTCCTAAGCCAAGGCCACGATCCCCGGCCGGGGACGTGATCACGAAGGATTTGCCCGCGTATGGCCTCGTCGGTTAGCAAGTTGGCCGTCTCGGGCGGGTCGCCGCGGTCATGGCCGCCCGATTTATTGGCTTATGCCCGCTTCGGCGCCCGGGCTCGGGAAGATTGGGTGTTGGCAGCACCCTTATTTGCGGCTCACGACACCCAATCATGCGGGTCAGCGCCCCAGGCGGCATGGCGGGCGGTTGACCAGGCGCCGGGGCCACGGGGCGGCCAATACCGGCTTATCTGGCGACGCGGCCAATAGCGGGTTTTCCCTTCGTCAGGAACCAAGCCTTCGGGCTCTGTCGCAAATAACGTGACCGTAACGTTCCGGCCCTGCCGGGAGGCCGCAGCGACCTTGCGCCCCGGGCTCTCTATCCGTTAATGCTGGGAGATGCGCGCCAGAGCCAGCCTTCGCGATCTGCCGCCGGACAATCGTCGAAGAAATCTCGCCCGGACGTGTCGGATCGGGGCGGCGGCGTTCGCAGTAGGGGTGAGGCGGCCCGCGGGGGCGCCAGATGACGACTGGGGATGATTCCGATGGCTCAGTACCTGATGTCCGTGATCTTCGATTCGGCCGCGCTGGCCAGCGACGCCGAGATGGCCGCGATCGATGTCTACAACGAGCAGCTCACGGCCGATGGCCACTGGGTCTTCGCGGGCGGCCTCGCGGGGCCCGACGCGGCCACCGTCGTCGACGGCCGGGACGGGGACGCGGTCTTCACCGACGGGCCCTACCTGGAGTCGAAGGAGTTCATCGTCGGCTTCTGGGTCGTCGAGGCCGCCGATCTCGACGTGGCCCTCGGGCTCGCCGCCCAGGGGTCGAAGGCCTGCAACCGGCGGGTCGAGGTCCGGCCGTTCCTGGAACCGTGACCGACGTCGGCGAGGCGATCGCCCGGGCCCACCGCGAGGAGTGGGCCCGGGTGGTCGCGACCCTGGCCAGGCGGTTCGGGGATCTCGACATCGCCGCGGAGATGACGGCCGAGGCGTTCGCGGCCGCGGTCGAGCGCTGGCCGGCCGACGGCGTCCCGCCGAGCCCCGGCGCGTGGCTCACCACCACCGCCCGCAGCAAGGCCATCGACCGGATCCGGCGCGAGGCCAAGCGCGGGGACAAGCACAAGGAGGCGCTGATGCTGTCGGACGCGCCCGAGCCCCTGGGAGTCATCGACGACGACCGGCTCCGCCTCGTCTTCACCTGCTGCCACCCGGCCCTCGGCCTGGAGGCCCGGGTCGCGCTGACCCTGCGGATGGTCGGCGGGCTGACCGTGCCCGAGATCGCCCGCGCGTTCCTGGTCCAGGAGGCCGCCATGGGCCGGCGGATCACCCGGGCGAAGACGAAGATCAAGGCGGCCAAGATCCCCTACCGGGTGCCGTCCCGCGCCGACCTCGCGGGCCGGGTCACCGGGGTGCTCACCGTTCTCTACCTGATCTTCAACGAGGGTTACCTGGCCACGGGTCCCGGGGAAGCGGTCCGGGCCGACCTGACCGCCGAGGCGATCCGGCTGACCCGGCTGGTCCGTGACCTGATGCCGGCCGACGGCGAGGTCGCCGGGCTGCTGGCGCTGATGCTCCTGACCGAGGCCCGCCGGGCCGCGCGGGTGTCGGCGACCGGTGAGCTGGTCGCCCTGGGCGAGCAGGACCGCGGTGCCTGGGACCGCGAGCTGATCGCCGAGGGCCACGCCCTGGTCCGGGCGCGCCTCGCCTCCGGCCAGGCGCCGGGGCGCTACCAGGTCCTCGCCGCGATCAACGCCGTTCACACCGACGCCCGCGACGCCCGCGACACCGACTGGTCGCAGGTCGTCGCCCTCTACGGCCAGCTGGTCCGCCTCGATCCCTCGCCCATCGTCCGGCTCAACCGGGCGATCGCGGTCGCCGAGGTCGACGGCCCGGAGGTCGGGCTGGCCGCGGCGGACGGCCTGCCGCTCGAGGATTACCACGTCTTCCACGCCACCCGGGCCGAACTGCTGCGCCGGCTGGGCCGGAGCGAACAGGCGCGGGCGGCCTACGACCGGGCCATCGAGCTGGCCGGCAACACCGCCGAGACGGCGTACCTGATCCGCCGCCGCGGCCAGCTGGCCGGTCCGTGAGCTGAGAACCGGCAGGAATGTCGGAGGGTCGGCTTAGTATCGGATTAATGGGCATGGTAGAGTCTGGACTGTCTAGACAGAATTAGGACGGGCTGGTCATGCTCTGGCAGGTACAGGAGGCGAAGCAGCGGTTCAGTGAACTGCTGCGCGCCGCGCGATCGGACGGACCGCAGATCGTCACCCGGCACGGAGAGGAGATCGCGGTGCTCATCGACATCGCCGAGTTCCATCGCCTGCGCGGCGACGTGGCCGAGCTGCGGGGCCTGCTGGCCGGCGGCCCGAGGTTCGGCGACGAGGTCGCCGACGTGTTCGCGGCGATCGAGGCGGAGCGCAAGGCCGACCTCGGGCGGGTGGCCGATTTCGAGGTGGGCCGTGACCTTCCTGCTTGACACCAATGTCTTGTCGGAGACGCGCAAGCGCGAGCCGGCCCCGGGCCTGCTCGACTGGATCACGGCGACGCCACCGGACCGGCTGCACGTCTCCGTGCTGACCCTGGGCGAGATCGAGCAGGGAATCGCCCGCGTTCGCGCCCGGGGCGACCGGCAGCAGGCAGCCGCGCTTGAAGGCTGGCTGCGCGAACTGGAAACCGGATTCGCCGACCGGGTTCTTCCGGTGACGCTGACGGTCGCGTCGGCGTGGGGCCGTCAGCAGCACGGCCCGCCCGCCCCCGTGGTCGACGCGCTCATCGCCGCGACCGCGCGAACCCATGGCCTGACCGTGGTCACCCGTAACGTCAAGGACTTCGAGCGAGCCGGAGTCGACGTGATCAATCCCTTCGCGGTCGCTTGAGCCCGCATCGAACGCACATTTGGATCATGCGATAGGGTGTTCGCATGAGTACTGCCGTGCAGGAATCGCTGCTCGACTTCGGGGACGAGCCGACGGTGCGAGCGGTGCGTCCGGAGCGGGTACCGCTGAGCCGCGGCGCCTGGATCGACGTCCAGCGGGGCTGGCTGGCCGGGTCGGCCGCGCTGTTCGACCGGCTGGCGGAGGGGGTGCCGTGGCGAGCGGAGCGGCGGCGGATGTATGACCGCACCGTCGACGTGCCCCGGCTGCTCTGCTTCTACGGCGAGCACGCCCTGCTGCCCGACCCCGTGCTTGACGACTGCCGGGACGGCCTGAACGCGTTCTACCAGGCCGAGCTGGGCGAGCCGCTGCTGACCGCGGGGCTGTGCCTCTACCGGGACGGCCGCGACAGCGTCGCCTGGCACGGGGACACCATCGGGCGCGGCTCCACCGAGGACACGATGGTCGCGATCCTCTCGCTTGGCCCGGCCCGCCCGCTCCTGCTCCGCCCGCGCGGCGGCGGGCCGGGCGCCACCTTGCGCTACAACCTCGGCCACGGCGACCTGATCGTCATGGGCGGAAGCTGCCAGCGGACCTGGGAGCACGCCGTTCCCAAATCGGCCCGGCCGACCGGGCCGCGGATCAGCGTCCAGTTCCGCCCGCACGGCGTCCGGTGATCAGGTTGACCGGAGATTTCCGGGCGCTGTCCGCGTAACGTCGGCCGGAGCCGGTCGCGGGGTTAGGCTCATGATTGTGGGTGAGCTTCCGGCGCTTGTGGCGACCGATCTAGACGGGACGATCGTCCGCGACGACGGGACGATCTCCGCCCGCACGATCGCCGCGTTCGCCCGGGTGGAGGCGGCCGGGGCCCGGTTCGCGCTCGTCACCGGGCGGCCGCCGCGGGTCATGCGGGCCATCGCCGCGGCCTTCGGTCACCGGGGAACGGCCATCTGCGCGAACGGGGCACTGGCCTACGACATGCGGGCGGACACGGTCACGACCCTGCGCCTCATCCCGCCCGAGAACCTCGCCGCCGCCGCCGCGGCGCTGCGGGCGGCCGTGCCCGGCATCGGGATCGCGGTCGAGTACCCGGACGGACGGGCCGCCGACGAGCTTTTCCAGGCGATCTCCTGGGAGGTGAACGAGGCCATCCCCCGGCTGGGTGACGCCGCGCTGTTCGGCCGGCCCGCCTCCAAGCTGCTCGGCCGGCATCTCGGGCACGGCTGCGACAGCCTGCTCGCGCTGGCCGAGCCGGCGATTGGCCACCTGGTGAGCGTGTCGCACTCCAACGGCAAGGGGCTCATCGAGGCGTCCGCCCTCGGGGTCAGCAAGGCCACCGCGGTCGCCGAGCTCGCCGCCGGCCAGGGGATCGGCCGCGAATCGGTCGTCGCGTTCGGCGACATGCCGAACGACCTGCCCCTGCTCACCTGGGCCGGCACCTCCTGCGCGGTGGCCAACGCCCACCCGCTCGTCCTCGCCGCCGCGACCCACGTCATCGGCAGCAACGACGAGGACGGCGTGGCCGAGTACCTGGAGAAGCTGTACCCGTAACCGCGCCCGCGCCGGCGCCGGCGCCGAGGACCCGCTCGAGCGGCCCGGCCGGGCGCGCCGGATCGGGGAACCGGACGGGATCGCCGGCGCCAAGCTGGACCTTGGAGTAGTGGCCGGGGCCGGACGGTCGCCCGCCGCGCCCGGATCGCGGGCCACCGTGAGGGACACGGCCAGGCCGGCGGTGACCAGCACGGCCACGACCGTCGCGATGGCCGCGCGCCAGGCGGGCGGACGGCGAACGGGGGCCTTGTGCATCTGCTCGCCCCCCCAAATCGCCGGTACATAGGACATACGCGGCTACTCGGCGAATGGTTCTTGATCCGCCGGACCTCGCTCGAGGTCAGGTTCCGGTGGGGCCGAAGCGTTCCGTCTTCACGGTGCCAGGGTTGCGGCCGGCGTCGACCAGGAGAGACGCGGCCGGAGCGGCCACCGCTTGACGCCGACCGGGTGTAGAGACAGGTGACGGTGAGGGGCGAAGACACGGCCCGTTCACCCAGCTCGGACGCGCCGGACCGGGACCTCGCTCTTGACCTTGGCGTGGGTGCGGATGATGGACATCAGCGGGACGATGCCGCTGCCCCCCGCGAGCAGCAGCAGCGGCGCGGCCGACTCGGGGTTCCAGGCGAACCAGCCGCCGATCGGGCCGCGCAGCTCAAACGGCTCGCCTGGCTCGATCACCTCGTCCCGGTAGGGGGAGACCTCGCCGTCGGCGATGCACTGCACGGTCAGCTCGAGCCTGCCGCCGTCCGGGGCGGAGGCGATCGAGTAGGAGCGCTCGGCGAGGGTAGCGACCCGCCAGCTCAGTCGCCCTGGTACCGTTGCCCGCGCCCCGGGTCACCGTAATCGTGGTAGCCGAGCTGCTTCCAGAAACCCTGGGTGTCCTCGGTCATCAGATCGAGGCCGGGGCTCCTGCGGCCGGTGAAGCCGCGGTTGATGACGGTCACGGGTTGAGCATGGACCGCCAGCCGGACGGCACGCGGTCGGCCGGCCCGGGGACCGTCTGGTCGGCGGGGTGACTCTCCGGGGCGGCCAGGGCCGGGCCCTCCTCGTAGAAGCCCTCCTCCGGGTAGGACCAGAACCACACTTCACCCGGCTCGAAGCTGCGGATCACCGGGTGACCGGTCTCCTTGAAATGATTGGTGGCGTGCTGCTTGGGCGAGTTGTCGCAGCAGCCGATGTGACCGCACTGGGTGCAGCGGCGCAGGTGCAGCCACCAGCCGCTGGTGGCCTCGCACTCGAGGCAGCCGGTGCCGCTCGGCGGCACCGAGGGGTCAACGCCGGGGATCTCGGTCATGATCGTTCCTCCTGCTCGGCTATGCGGTCTGCTGGGGCTGAGCCGGCCGGGCCGGCCGGATCGGCTCGATCTGCTCGATCGGGAGCCGGACCTGGAACCGGGTATCCCCGGGCTCGGACTCGACCCGGAGGTCGCCATGGTGCTTGTTCACGATGATCCGCCAGGAGATGTCGAGGCCGAGGCCCGTTCCCTGGCCGACCGGCTTGGTGGTGAAGAACGGCTCGAAGATCCGTTCCTTGATCTCCGGCGGGATGCCGGGGCCGGTGTCGCCGAACTCGATGAGCACCTGGTCCTCGTCCCGGGCCGTGCGCACGGTCAGGGTACCGGTGCCGCCCATCGCCGACACCGCGTTGTCGATCAGGTTGGTCCAGACCTGGTTGAGCTCGGCGGCATAGGCCGGGATCTCCGGCAGCGACGGGTCGTAGTCCTTGACCACGGTGATGCCCGGGCCGAGCTTGGCCGAGAACATCAGCAGCGTGCTGTCCACCAGGTCCTGCACGTTCACCATGAGGAAGGCGGCCCGGTCGAGCTGCGAGTACTGCTTGGCCGCCCCGACCAGGGTGGAGACCCGGGTGGTGGCGTCCTCGATCTCGCTCATCAGCAGTTCGGTGTCGACCGTGTAGTTCAGCCAGCGGAGCGCGGTCTCCAGCATCTCCGGGCCCACGGTGTCCCGCACCTGATCGAGCCAGCCGATGTCGAAGCCGGCCTGGACGAACACCGGGGCCAGCTGCCAGCCGTCAGAGATGCCGTGATCGTCCAGCCAGTCGCTGAGCTCGTCCTCGGCGTCGGACGTCTCCATCGGGCTGAGCTTCGGAGCCTTCGAGACCCGCTCGGCCGCGCGCTGCTGCAGCCCGATGAGGGACACCAGGGCCTCGCGGTCGTACTCGCCGCCCGCCAGCACCTGCAGCTTGTTGCGCATCGCGGCGACCCGTTCGCGCAGGGTCGCGGTCGCCCGCACCGCCGCGGCGGCCGGGTTGTTGAGCTCGTGGGTCAGGCCCGCGGTGAGCGAGCCGAGGGCCAGCAGCCGCTCGCGCTGGCCGATCGCCTCGCGCTGCGCCTTGCCCCCGAAGAACAGCCCCTCGAGCAGGTGCACGGCCATCGGGAACCACTCGCGCATGATCTGGGCGAAGCAGTCGGCCCCCATGACGAAGAACCGGGACGGCTCGGTGGCCTTCATCGAGTTGGCGTAGACCTGCGGGGCGCGATCGCCCAGGTAGGCCTGGAACGCGCCGCCGTACACGCCGCTCTGATCGGTCCGGCCGACCTCGACGTCGTCCGCGCCAACCCGCCGCAGGGTGGCCACGGCCCCCTCGATCAGCACGTAGAAGCAGTCGGCCGGCTCGCCCTCGGTGTAGACGATGCCGGGCTGGATCATCTCGACGTGCCCCTCGACGCAGAGCCGCCGCAGCTGCTGGTCGGAGAGCTTCTCGAACAGGAACAGCGTGCGCAGCTCGGCGACGTCGCAGTCGGGGCAGACCTCGCGGGGGGCGCCCGGGGTGGTCACTTCGGCTCCAGGTAACGGTGTACGAACATAACGGCCATGGCTCCCTCTCCGACGGCGGACGCGACCCGCTTGGCGGACTCGGCGCGCACGTCCCCGACCGCGAAGATACCGGGGACGCTCGTCTCCAGGTGGAACGGCGGACGGTCGAGCGGCCATTCCGCGAGCTGGTCTTCCGGCAGGTCAAGGCCCGCGAGGACGAACCCGCGCGGGTCGCGGGCGACCACGCCGTCGAGCCAGCCGGTCCGCGGCGCGGCGCCGATGAACACGAACAGCTGCTGCGCGTCCACCGTCTCGATGTCGCCGGTGTTCAGGTCACGGAGCCTGAGCCGCTCCAGGTGGCCGTCGCCGCAGGCCTCGGCCACCTCGGTGCAGACCCGGACGGTGATCTTGTCGATGTGGGCGATCTGCTGGATGAGGTAGTACGACATCGACAGCTCGAGCGACCGGGCGCGCACCAGCATCGTCACCGACTTGGCGAACCGCGAGAGGTAGACGGCGGCCTGCCCGGCCGAGTTCGCGCCGCCGATGACGTACACGTCCTGGTCCATGCACTGGTCGGCCTCGCTGAGGGCCGCGCCGTAGTAGACGCCGGCCCCGGTCCGTTCCTGGCAGCCGGGCGCCCCGAGCTGGCGGTAGGACACCCCGGTCGCGAGGATGACCGCCTTCGCGTCGACCGCGCTGCCATCGGAGAGCCGGACCGTGCGGCCGGAGCCGTTCACCTCCAGGCTGCTCGCCTCGGAGGTGGTCAGCAGCTCGGCGCCGAACTTGACCGCCTGCCGCCGCGCCCGGTCGGTGAGCTGGCCGCCGGAGATCCCGTCGGGGAAGCCGAGGTAGTTCTCGATCCGGGAGCTCTGCCCGGCCTGGCCGCCGGTCGCGAACTTCTCCACCAGCAGGGTGCGCAGGCCCTCCGAGGCGCCGTACACGGCCGAGCCAAGGCCGGCCGGCCCGCCGCCGATCACGACCAGGTCGTAGAAGTCGCGCTCGGCCGTGGTGGACAGGCCCGCCTTGGCCGCGACCTCGGTGTTCGACGGCGCGATCATGGGCTCGCCGTCGGTGGTGATCAGCACCGGGAGGTCGCGCCCGTCCGCCCCCGCCGCCGCCAGCAGCCGCTGCCCTTCCGGGTCATCGGTGGAGTACCAGCTGTAGGGCACCTGGTTGCGGGCCAGGAAGTCGCGGAGTTCCGACGACGGGGCCGACCAGCGGTGGCCGATCACCTTGATCGCCCGGATCGCCTTCCGGTCGACCCGCTTCCAGGCCTTCAGCAGCTCGTCGATGGGCGGGTAGAGCTTCTCCTCCGGCGGATCCCACGGCTTGAGCAGGTAGTAGTCGAGGTCCACGATGTTGATCGCGTCGATCGCCGCGTTGGTGTCCGCGTAGGCGGTCAGCAGCACCCGCTTGGCGTACGGGAACACGTCCATCGCCTGCTCGAGGAACTCGATGCCGTTCATCCCCGGCATCCGGTAGTCCGCGAGGATGACCGCGACCTGCTCGCCGCGCAGCTTGATCTGCTTGAGTGCGTCTAGGGCGTCCGCGCCCGACTCGGCGCGCACGATCCGGTTGCCCGCGCCGTACCTGCGGCGCAGGTCCCGCGCGACCGCACGGGAAACGGAAGGGTCGTCGTCTACGGTCACGATTACCGGCCGGAGTTCCTCCGCGGTATCCGTCACCGTCTTGCTCCGGGGTACGTCAGCCACATTGCCCCATATTAAGCCGGCGCCGCAACCGGCGGCCGCCCGGCGGCTTGCGCTGACGGCTGACGGCTGACGGCCGCGTACTCAGCGGCTACGGCTTGCGGGCGACCCCGCCCCACATCGTCGACTTGCCCTCGGCGTCCTCCGGGCTGTCCGGTCGCCACTCGGGGCAGCGGATCACGCCCGGCTCGACGAGTTCGAGACGGTCGAAGAACGCGGTGACCTGCTCCCGGCTGCGCGGGGTGACCCGCTGGGCCATGAGCTGGTTGAGCCGGGTCGCCATGCCCGCCATCGCGGCGGCCTGGATGTCCGACGCCGGGTGCGAGATCACCAGGTAGCTGCCCGCGGGAACCGCGTCCATCAGGCGGCGGACGATCCCGGGATGCCGGTGCCGATGTCCAGGAACTGCCGCATGCCGCCCGGCCGGGCCAGGTAGCGGACGGTCCGGCCGAGGAAGGCCCGGGTGTTCCGCACCGAGGCGACCAGGTCCGGCAGCTGGGCGATGGCCTCGTCGCCAGCGACGCGGTCCGCCTCGAAGTGGTCCTTGCCGCCGAGCCAGTAGTCCTGCACCCGGGCGATATGGGCCACGGACGAGTCCACGGTCCGGGTCACCGAGCGCATCTGCTCAGGGGTCGCCGCTTGGCGCCAGTCGCCGCTGGCAGGCATAGGCCACCACCTCGCTTGGAACCACGCGTGCGTTCGCCCCGACTGTATTTCTCTTTTTCGGCTTTTTCCGGTTTTAACCCGTTT
>Ga0302314_10010101_pt1 | contig 16572 bp, 14 predicted proteins | sample III_Palsa_N2_3_FD_200533 | JGI IMG/M metagenome (GOLD analysis project Ga0302314, IMG submission 200533) | Peat permafrost microbial communities from Stordalen Mire near Abisko, Sweden - III_Palsa_N2_3 | ecosystem: Environmental > Terrestrial > Soil > Palsa > Peat permafrost | place: Sweden... | reverse complement strand
CACAATATCCGCGCGATTGTCGAAAATTACAGCAGGACCGTGTTTTCCAGCAGTGTTCACCGTGGGATCGTACATACCACGCGCGGTCGCTTGCCTCTGGCGCGGGCCAGCGGTCTGATGCAGAACATGCTGGCGGGCGCGAATGCCCGCGAAGGGAGACAAGCCTTGCTGGATTTCGGCCGGACCGCAGGATTGGGCCTTAATCTCCGACGCGTACGCACGGAGAAAGGCCTGACGCTGGATCGTCTGGCGAGCCTGAGCGAACTGACGCGGGGATACATTTCTCTGGTCGAGCGCGGGTTGAAGGTGCCGTCCATTGCAGCGCTGCTGCGCCTTGCGAAGGCGCTCGATATCAGCGTGGCCTATCTGTTCGATCCCACCTCGGCCCAGGCGCCGCGCTACACGATCTATCGTCAGCGCGAACAGGGAGCCCTTCAGACCCGTGACGGCACCTTCGGTCTATCGGCCCTCGCCGCCGGCCGCACCCGCAAGATGATGGAGCCGTTTCTGCTGACCCCCCCGCATAAATCGGCGGCGCGGGCCTCGCATGCCGGCGAGGAAATGCTGTTCGTCGTCAGCGGGAAAATCGTCATCAAGCTCGACGGCGAGGATATTGCGATGGATAAGGGCGATTGCCTGTATTTCGCTGGCGAGACGCCTCACGAGGTTCGCAGCGTTGGACGGCAAAAGGCGGAAGTGCTCGTGGTCGTCGCGCTGGCACCGTCAGATTCCCAATAGCTTTTTTAAAGGCGTTGTCGATCGACAAGCTCTCGTCGATCGAGTATCCGGCGGCGCGGTTATGCTGCGCGCCTTCCTCGATTTCGTAACGGCGCGTCTGTTCCCTTCGGGCGGCGCCGCCTGAAAATGAAAAACCGCCGGCACAGCCGGCGGCTTTCGTTGGCCCGTAAAGGCCGCTTGATCGTTACCCCGTCGTGACGGCGGTCTCCAGGTCCGAGGGATCGATGGTCTGGTTGAGGTTGGCGTGCAGCCGGTCGTGATCGAGTTCGCCTTCCCACCACGACACGAACACCGTGGCGACGCCATTGCCGGTGATGTTGGTGAGCGCGCGAACCTCGCTCATGAACTTGTCGACCGAGAACACGATCGCCATGCCCGGCACCAGCGCCGGATTGACCACCGTGAGTGTCGCCGCCAGCGTGATGAAGCCCGCGCCGGTGACCCCGCTGGCGCCCTTCGACGTCAGCATCGCCACCACCAGAATGGTGATCTGCTGCGAGAAGGTCAGATCGACGCCGAGCGCCTGGGCGATGAACAATGTCGCCAGCGTCATGTAGATGTTGGTGCCGTCGAGATTGAACGAATAGCCGGTCGGCACCACGAGGCCGACCACCGATTTCGAACAGCCGAGCCGTTCCAGCTTCTCCATCAATTGCGGTAGCGCGCTTTCCGACGAGCTGGTGCCGAGCACGATCAAGAGCTCGTCCTTGATGTAGCCGATGAACTTGAAAATATTGAAGCCGACGACCCGCGCGATCAGGCCGAGCACGACCACCACGAACAATCCGGCGGTGGCGTAGAACAGCGCGATCAAGCCGAGCAGATTGCCAAGCGCCGCCGGGCCGAACTTTCCGATGGTAAAGGCCATCGCCCCGAATGCGCCAAACGGCGCGGCCTTCATCACGATGGCGATCACGCCAAATACCGCATGCGAGGTGTCGTCGATGATGTCGCGCAGCCGGTGACCGCGTTCGCCGAGCGCCATCAGCGCGAAACCGAACAGGATCGCGAACAGCAGCACCTGCAGGATGTCGCCGCGCGCGAACGCACCGACCACGCTATCGGGAATGATGTTGAGGACGAAATCGACCGATTTCTGCGCTTCCGCCTGCTTGACGAAAGTTGCGACCGCGGCGGCGTCGGGCTTGGCGGCCAGACCATGCCCGACCTGGATCAGATTGCCCATCACCAGGCCGATCATCAGCGCAAAGGACGAGACGATCTCGAAATACACCAGCGCCTTGACGCCGACGCGGCCGACCTTCCTGGCGTCCTGAATATGCGAAATACCTGATACCACCGTGCAGAAGATGATCGGCGCGATCACCATCCGGATCAGCTTGATGAAGCCGTCACCGAGCGCCTTGATCCAGTCGTTGGTCGCAATATTGGGCGCCAGCCAGCCGACCACGACCCCGAGCAGGATCGCGATCAGAACCTGCACGTAAAGGATCTTGTACCAGGGCTTTGCAGCGCGCGCGGGCGCTGCGGTTGCGATCGTTGCCGACATGACGTTTTCACTCCCCCATTAGATATTGCGGATCAGGTCCACCGCGTTTGCGCTGCGCGTCGTTCCGCCGGATACAGCCAAGATCGATCGGCGCGCTTGAGTCAATGGCGGCTTTTGGGTGGCTTTGGCCGCGGTAATCGACCACCCGCCGGTTGGCTCGCTATTTAAGCCAGGCGGTGATGCGCGCCACCGCTTCCCACATCTCGTCGGCCGAGCGCGCGTAGGAGAAGCGAATGAAGGCGCGGCCATGCACCGGATCGAAATCGAGGCCGGGGGTGACGGCGACGTGGGCCTTTTCAAGCATCTCGCTGGCGAACGCGAAACTGTCGGAGGTGAATTTCGAGACATCGGCGTAAAGATAAAATGCGCCATCCGCCGGCAGGAAATCGGTCAGACCAGCCCGCGGCAGGCCCTCGATCAGAATGCGGCGGTTGTCCTGATAGCCGCGCTTGATGGCCTCCATCTCCTCGCGGCCTTCGAACGCGGCCTCGGCGGCAATCTGCGACAGCGTCGGCACCGAGATCGACAGATTTTGCTGCAGCCGTTCGATCGGCCGCACCAACGGCTCCGGCACCACCATCCAGCCGACCCGCCATCCGGTCATGCAGAAATATTTCGAGAACGAATTGATCACCAGGGCGTTCGGAGACAGCTCCGCCGCCGTCACCGCGGCAAACGCATAGTCGAGCCCGTGATAGATTTCGTCGGAGATGAAGCGAATTCCCGCCCCCTCCGCTGCTGAAATCAGGCGGGTCAGCGCCTCGCGGGACATCATGGTGCCGGTCGGATTGGCCGGGCTTCCGACCAGCACGCCTTGCAGCGGCTTTTCGCGGTGGGCCGCGAGCAAGGCCTCGCCGGTCAAGGCGTGACGGGTTTCGCTCGAGGTCTCGATCAGCACGGGCTCACAACCGAGCGCGGTGAGGATGTGGCGATACGGCGGATAGCCGGGCACCGTGACCGCGACCCGGTCGCCGGGCTCGAACAGCGCCAGAAAGGCCAGGATGAAAGCGCCGGACGAGCCGGTGGTGACCACAATCCGATCGGCGTCGACGGCGCAGCGGTAGGTCTCGCGATAATGCCGTGCGATCCGCTCACGCAGCGAGGGAATGCCAAGCGCGGAGGTGTAATCGATCCGACCGCCGCCGATCGCGGCGCGCGCGGCCAAAATCGCGGTTTTCGGCGCTGGCGCCGCCGGTTGTCCCACTTCCATATGAATGACGTGGCCGCCGGCCGCTTCGATGCGCGCCGCCGCCGCCATCACGTCCATCACCATGAACGGCGGAACATCGCTCCGCCCGGATGCCGTCAAAAGGCCTCGGGCACGATCTCTCAAGGTCGCATCAAGCATCGATATCTGCTATCTTTGGCGGTGCCCCAGACTAGCCGTATTCGGCGGTTTGGTAGGGCATATATCGTATCCGATCCGCCGCCAACGGTTAAAGACCGCTCGATGCTGCTCCGCCACGTCACCGGCAGAAAACTGCCAAAGCTAACCGCCGTCGCCACGGCGATCGCGCTGACCCTCGCTCCGCTATCGGCCTACGCGCAGGAACAGGAGCAACAAAAAGGCCCGCCGACCCTTCGGGACGCCGAGACCGAGCAATTGCTGCGCGAATATACCAGGCCGATCCTGCGCGCCGCCGGCCTGGAAAAGCAGAATATCCAGATCGTGATCATCAACGATCCGACATTCAACGCCTTCGTCGCTGACGGTCGCCGCATTTTCGTGAACTTCGGCGCGATTATGCAATCCCAGACCCCGAACCAGCTGATCGGGGTGCTGGCGCATGAAACCGGCCATCTCGCCGGCGGCCATCTTGCCAAGATGCGCGAGCAGATTGCGCGCGCGCAGACGTCGATGATAATCGCGATGCTGCTCGGCGCCGGCGCCCTGGTGGCGGGCGCGCGCGGCGGCAACAGCAATGGCGGCCTGACCAATGTCGGCGCCGCCGCCGTCTCGGCCCCGCAGGAGTTGATCCGCAATTCCCTGCTTTCCTATGCGCGCCAGCAGGAGGAAAACGCCGATCGCGCCGGGGTGAAGTTTTTGACCGCCACCGGTCAGTCCGCCAAAGGCATGTACGACACCTTCAAGCGCTTCTCCGATGAAAGCCTGTTCGCCGCCCACAATGCCGACCCCTACATGCAGTCGCATCCGATGCCGGTCGAGCGCGTCGCGGCGCTGGAGGAAATCGCCCATTCGAGCCCGTATTGGGACAAGAAGGACGATCCCGCGCTGCAAATGCGCCACGACATGGTGCGCGCCAAGATCTCGGCCTTCCTGGAGCGTCAGGACACCGTCTACCGGCGCTACCCGTTGTCGGACACCAGCCTGCCCGGCCGCTATGCCCACGCCATTGCGACCTATCGCCACGGCGATTTGCACAGCGCCCTGACCCAGATCGACGCCCTGATCCAGCTGCAGCCCGCCAACCCCTATTTCTACGAGCTGCGCGGCCAGGCGCTGCTGGAAGGCGGCAAGCCGGCGGAGGCGATCGCGCCGCTGCGCAAGGCGGTGCAGCTCTCGGGTAACAACGCGCTCATCGAGATGTTACTTGGGCAAGCGCTGGTGGCAACCGATAATAACGCCTATAGCGCCGAAGCGATCGAGATTCTGCGGGCGGCCGTTGCCCGCGAGACGGAGGCGCCGCTCGGTTATTCGCAGCTCGCGATGGCTTATGGCCGGAAGGGAGATTACGCGGAGGCGGATCTGGCCTCGGCACAGGCCGCCTATCTGCGCGGCGACAACAAGACCGCCCGTGATCTCGCATCGCGCGCCAAGACCCGTTTCGCCATCGGCACGCCCGGATGGGTCAAGGCCGACGATATTGTCACTTCCAAACCGCCCAAATAACGCAAGCCGCCCAAATAGCGAAGCTACCGTAATCAGGCGTCCGAACCCAACCAGTGATTAAAAATACATAGCGCCGAATTAGGATGGTTTTTAATATCGGCTTTCACCCAGAGGATTTGCCAATGCCTTCGTTCCGCCTGCTCGCCCCCGCCTTGTTTGCGCTCGCGCTCTGCGCCACGCCGCCGGCCGCATCGGCGCAGAGTTTCTCCGACTCCCAAAAGGGAGACATCGAGGTCATAATCAAGAACTACCTGGTGTCGCACCCGGAGGTGCTGGAAGAGGCCATGGCGGAATTGAACAAGCGCCAGGCCGCCGAGGAAGCCCAGAAGCACGAAGCCAGCGTCAGCGAGAACGCCGCGACGATCTTCAATTCGCCGCGCGGCGTCGTGCTCGGCAACAAGGACGGCGACGTCACCTTCGTCGAATTCTTCGACTACAATTGCGGCTATTGCAAACGCGCGATGGCCGACATGCTTGACCTGATGAAGACCGATCCGAAGCTGAAAGTCGTGCTGAAGGAATTCCCGGTGCTGAGCCCGGGCTCGATGGAAGCGGCCCAGGTTGCGGTCGCCGTGCGCATGCAGGACCCGAGCGGCAAGAAATATCTCGACTTCCACCAGAAGCTGCTCGGCGGCCGCGGTCCCGCGGACAAGGCACATGCGATGGCCGCCGCCAAGGATGCCGGCCTCGACATGGCGCGGCTGGAGAAGGATGTCGCGAGCCCGGAAGTGAAGGCCACGATCGACGAAAACTTCAAGCTTGCGGAAGCGATGGGCATGAACGGCACGCCGAGCTATGTGATCGGCAAGCAGGTCGTGGTCGGCGCGATCGGCCTCGATGGTCTCAAGGAGAAGATCGAACTCGCCCGTTGCGGCAAGGCTTCCTGTTCCTAGAGCCTTCCTGTTCCTAGAGGCTTCCTGTTCCTAGAGGCTTCCTGCTCCGAATCACCTAACAATCCGGCGATCTGAGTTCGCCACAGTCACACGTTAAAGAGCCGGCGGTGCAACCGCCGGCTTTGTTTTGAGCCGTTCTCCCATCGAAAAGCGTTCATCGCGCATTCACGCAATAAAGCCGGCGGAACCGGCAATCGCGCGGAACATCGCGCATCGCCTGCCGTTGTCGGCGCGGGCAATGCATAAATGTGAGGAGAACATTCAATGATAAATCGTTTGATGATTTCGGTCGCCGCGGCCGCGCTGATCGCGGGAACCGGTTTTGCCAACGCACAAGGCACCGGCATGAGCCGCGAGGCTCCTTCTGCCGCCGCTCCTGCGCAACAGAGCGCGCCGTCTTCGGACCGCGGGACCTCCGCAGGTCAGATGAATCGCGACGCCGCGGAACCGGAGATGAAGCAGTCCGACGAGAAATCACCGGCCGCCGGCAACAACCACCGCGCCGATGAGAAGACCATGCCAGGCCAGAAGCCGAAAAGCATGAGCTCGGAGAACGACAACAATGCCAAGGCTGGCAAGGACACGGGCAGCAAGGACATGAAGGCCGAGGGCCGTGACGACCATAACGGCATGAAGGCGGAAGGCAGCGAAGATCGCAACGGCAAGATGAACGCGGAGTCCAAGGGCGGCACGGAGAACAAGTCCCAGACCGTGGGACAGGCTGGCGCCGGCGCCAAGCTGTCGGGTGAGCAACGCACCAAGATCACCACCGTGATCAGGGAGCAGCACATTCAGCCCGTTACCAACGTGAACTTCGCAATCTCGGTCGGCACCCGCGTTCCGCGCGACGTCTCGTTCCATCCGCTTCCGGCGGAAATCGTCACCCTCTATCCCGACTGGCGCGGATATGAATTCATCCTCGTCAGGGACCAGATTCTCGTCGTCGACCCGCAAAGCCTGGAGATCGTCGCGGTGCTCGACGCCTGACCCTGGCCGCCGCGGCGCATTTGGGGCGGGCAGCGATGCCCGCCTTTGTTCTTGCCGTTGCTTACCGATCTCTGCCGACCCTTGGCGGCCTCGCGCTCGGCTTGAAGGCCTCCGAGGCGCCGCCGGCACCCCACAGCCCGCATCCTCAAACCTTGGTTAACGAGTGGTTTCTGTAGGTTCCACGGGGCTTTTTACGAACCGGATGAGGCAGTTGGGGGCTGTGTAAAGCGGCCTAAAGGCTTCCCCTTGGGCCTGTTGTTACCTATAACCGCGCCACCCAACACGACATTGCCGGGATCTGGATGGCCAACACATCTGCCGCGACGATTTACGTCCTCAACGGTCCGAACCTTAATCTGTTGGGGACCCGCGAGCCCGAGACCTACGGCCATGCGACGCTCGCCGACGTCGAGAAGCTGTGCGCCGAGACCTCGGCGCAATTCGGCATGAAAGCCGATTGCCGGCAATCCAATCGCGAAGGTGAACTGATCGATTTCATCCACGAAGCCCATGCCAACAAGGCGGCCGGCATCATCATCAATGCGGGCGCCTATTCGCACACCTCGATCGCGTTGCACGACGCCCTGATGGCGGTAAAAATTCCCGCCGTCGAAGTCCACATCAGCAATATCCACGCCCGCGAGAATTTCCGTCATCACTCCTTCACCGCAAAGGCCGCTTTCGCTACGCTTTCCGGCTTCGGCATCGACGGTTACCGGCTCGCGATCGCTGGCCTTGCCAACAAGGTCGGCGTCAAGGCCAGAGCCTGAGCCCGCTACCCCAACAGAAAGTCCAGGGACCGAGATCATGGCGCGCCAGCCTGACACCACCGCAGCCGCAAAACCCAAAAGCGATGCCAAGAACGATGCCAGGAGCGGCGACGGCGTGCTGATTCGCGAGCTGGCGCTGCTGCTTGACGAAACCAATCTCACGGAAATCGAGATCGAACGCGCCGGCCTGCGCGTGCGCGTGGCCCGCAACATCAGCATATCAGCGGCAATGCCGGCCGCCATTGCGAGCGCGGCTGCCGCGCCGGCGATCGCCAGTGCTGCGCCCGCTGCCGTAACCGATATCGCCAAGCACCCGGGCGTCGTGCCTTCGCCGATGGTCGGCACCGCCTATTGGGCTTCCGAGCCCGGTGCCAAGCCGTTCGTCGAGGTCGGCAGCAAGGTGGCGGTCGGACAGACCCTGCTGATCATCGAAGCGATGAAGACGATGAACCAGATTCCGTCGACGCGCGCGGGCACCGTGACCCAGATTCTGGTCGAAGACGGCCAGCCGGTCGAATTCGGCGAACCGCTGGTAATTATCGAGTAAAGGCGAAATGGCGAGTGGCGAATAGCGAATGGTCCATCCTGCTCTGCCATTCGCTGGTCGCCATGCGCTACTCGCTACCTAGGACCCCATGTTCGACAAGATTCTCATAGCCAATCGCGGCGAAATCGCACTGCGCGTGTTGCGCGCCTGCAAGGAACTCGGCATCGCGACCGTGGCGGTGCATTCGACCGCCGACGCCGACGCGATGCATGTGCGGCTCGCCGACGAAAGCGTCTGCATCGGCCCACCAGCTTCCAAGGACAGCTATCTCAACATCCCGGCGCTACTGGCCGCCTGCGAGATCACCGGCGCGGATGCGGTGCATCCCGGCTACGGCTTTCTGTCGGAAAACGCCCGCTTCGCCGAGATCCTCGCCGACCACAATTTGCATTTCATCGGGCCCAAGGCCGAACACATCCGCCTGATGGGCGACAAGATCGAAGCCAAGAAGACCGCAAAGCGGCTCGGCATTCCCGTGGTCCCCGGCTCCGACGGCGCCGTCGGCCCCGACGACGACGCGATGGCGATCGCCAACGCGATCGGCTTTCCGGTGCTGGTGAAGGCGGCTTCCGGCGGCGGGGGACGCGGCATGAAAGTCGCGCAGACCGCCGACGACCTGATGCTGGCGCTTTCCACCGCGGCCAATGAAGCCAAATCGGCATTCGGCGATGCCTCGGTCTATCTGGAGAAATATCTGCAGAAGCCGCGCCACATCGAGATCCAGGTGCTCGGCGATGGCCGTGGCGGCGCGATCCATCTCGGCGAGCGCGATTGCTCGCTGCAACGGCGTCATCAGAAGGTCTGGGAAGAAGGCCCCTCGCCGGTCCTGACCGCCGCGGCCCGCGCCAAGATCGGCGCGACCTGCGCCAAGGCCATGCAGGACATGAAATATCTCGGTGTCGGCACCATCGAGTTTCTGTTCGAGGACGGCGAATTCTATTTCATCGAAATGAACACCCGCATCCAGGTCGAACATCCCGTCACCGAGATGATCACCGACATCGACCTCGTGCTGGAACAGATCCGTATTGCGGCCGGCGGCGAACTGCCCGCCACGCAGGATCAGATCCAGATCATCGGTCACGCCATCGAGTGCCGCGTCAATGCGGAAAACCCGCAGACCTTCCGTCCCTCGCCAGGTCGAATTTCGCAATATCACCCGCCGGGCGGCCTTGGCGTGCGGATCGATTCCGCCGTTTACCAGGGCTATGTCATCCCGCCTTATTACGACTCGCTGGTGGGCAAACTGATCGTGCACGGCAAGACCCGCGCCGAGTGCCTGATGCGGCTACGCCGGGCGCTGGACGAAATGGTGGTGGAAGGCATCGAGACCACGCTGCCGCTGTTTCGGGCGCTGGTCCGCGAACCCGAGATTATCGAGGGCGATTATCACATCCATTGGCTGGAGCAGTATCTGGCCGGCTGACCGGCCGGTTGAGAACCGGCCCTCCGTCCGCCGGAAGTTGAATGGTTCCCTCGGGAACCATTTGCCCCGATCGAGGTTCTCCACTTCGCCGGGAACCAACCCGCGGGGGACAGCAGATTTCGCTGCGCGAGACACTTCTAACGCTCGATGCCACGCGCCGGCGCGCGATTGGTCAAATCCTGCTGCTTTCAGCAGGATTTTTCGTGCTGGTCGCGATCAGCACCCTGTCCGTGGTGCTCGTAACCCAGTCCCGCAAGGACAACGGCTGGGTGGTTCACACGGTCGAGGTGGAAAACCAGATGAACACCCTACTGCTGGAAATCCGCAGCGCCGAAAGCGCCACGCGCGGCTATCTTCTGACTTCCGAACCGCGATTTCTCGCCGAATACCAATCCGTATCCCGCAGCATTCTGCCCGACCTCGACAAGCTCGCCAGGCTGACCGCCGACAACCCGGTTCAGGTCGAAAACATCAGGCAATTGCGGGGGCCGGTCGACACCCGGCTCGAGGATTTCGCCAAGACGATCGAATTCGCCAGCCGCGGCGACGTTCCAGGCGGCATCGCGATGCTGCATGAGGCGGGCGCTGATGATTCGGTCCGGCGCATCGATGACGTCGCTGGCGCCATCCGGGCGGAGGAGAATCAGCTATTTGCCGAGCGCACCACGACCGCCGACCGCACCCAGCAACTGGCGTCGATCGTCACCGTCGTGGGCTCCGGCCTCGTGGTCGCGCTGGCCGCCATCTCGATCTTCCTGGTCCGGCGCTCCTCGCGCGCCCGCGACGATGCCGAAGTGCGGTTGCGCGACAACAACCTCAACCTGGAAGCAACCGTTGACGAGCGTACCGCCGATCTGCGCGAGGCCAACGACGAGATCCAGCGCTTCGCCTATATCGTCAGCCACGATCTGCGCTCGCCGCTGGTCAACATCATGGGCTTCACCAGCGAGCTCGAGGAATTGCGCGGCGACATTTTCAGGCGCATCGCGACGCTGGCGCGCGCGCGCGATACCGCGCCGCTGGTCCCGGCTGGCGCCGGCGACATCGAACCCGCGCTCGACGGCCAGGACCAACAGCTGTCGCAGGATTTCACCGAGGCGCTCGGCTTCATCAAATCGTCGATCGGCAAGATGGATCGCCTGATCACGGCGATCCTCAATCTCACCCGCGAGGGCCGGCGCGAATTCCAGCCGGTGAAGATCGAGACCCGCGACCTGATCGAAGGCATCGTTGGCACCGTGGCGCATCAGGCCGCCGAGGCGGAAGCGCAAATCCGGATCGAGCCGCTGCCCGACATCGTCAGCGACCGGCTGGCAATGGAGCAGATCTTCTCCAATCTGATCGACAACGCGCTGAAATATCTCAAGCCGGACGTCCCCGGCGACATCGCTATCCGGGGCCGCACCAAGCTCGGCTTTGCGATTTTTGAAATCACCGACAACGGCCGCGGCATCGATGCCAAGGATCACCAGCGGATTTTCGACCTGTTCCGCCGCGCCGGGACCCAGGACAAACCGGGGCAAGGCATCGGTCTTGCCCATGTCCGGGCCCTGGTGCGGCGTCTGGGTGGAACCATGTCGGTATCGTCAGAACTAAATAGCGGAAGCACGTTCACGATCACGCTGCCCATCGCATGGGCCACCAGCAACCGGAACCGAGACGCATGAACGAGAGAGATACATGAGCAAGCCAGTTACCATCATCATGATCGAGGACGACGAGGGGCACGCCCGGCTGATCGAGCGCAACATTCGCCGTTCCGGCGTCAACAACGAGATCGTGCCGTTCACCAACGGCACTGCCGCGGTGAATTATCTGTTCGGCGGCGACGGCACCGGCATTGACCACAAGGGCCAGGCGCTGTTGATCCTGCTCGACCTCAACCTGCCTGACATGACCGGCATCGATATCCTACGGCGGGTCAAGGAAAACAAATATCTGAAATGCGCCCCCGTCGTTGTGCTCACGACCACCGACGACGCGCAGGAGATCAAGCGCTGCTACGAACTCGGCTGCAACGTCTACATCACCAAGCCGGTGAATTACGAAAGCTTCGCCAACGCCATTCGCCAGCTCGGACTGTTCTTTTCCGTCATTCAGGTACCGCAAGCCGCACAATGAACGCTGCCAAGCCCACATTGCTGTATATCGATGACGATGCGGCGCTGGCCCGGCTGGTCGATCGCGGCCTGACCCGGCTCGGCTTTGGCGTCGTGCATGCCGCCAGCGGCCAGCAGGGCCTCGACCGGCTGCAGCAAGGCGGCATCGACGTCATCGCACTCGATCAATACATGCCCGGCCTCGACGGCCTCGAAACCCTCGATCGGATCTTGGCGATTCCGAATGCGCCGCCGGTGGTGTTCGTCACGGCATCGCAAGATTCCAGCATCGCCGTGACCGCGCTGAAGGCGGGCGCCGCCGATTACCTGGTGAAGGACGTTCAGGGCGATTTCATCCCGTTGCTTCAGGTCGCCGTCAACGGCGCGCTGCGTCAGGCCCAGATCCGGAAGGCCCGCGACGACGCCGAGGCCGAAGTCCATGCCTCGCGCGACCGCTACGCCGCCCTCGCCGCCGAGCGCGAAGTCCTGCTGCGCGAAGTCAATCACCGCGTCGGCAACAGCCTGCAGATCATCGCCTCGCTGCTGCATCTGCAGGCGAGCTCGGCCGCGCAGGACGACGTCAAGGCCGCGCTGACCAATGCGATGGGACGCGTCGCCGCGGTGGCCCAGGTTCACCGCCGGCTCTACACTTCCCACGACCTCAAGAGCGTGCTGCTGAACCAGTATCTCGACGCGCTGCTGGAGGATCTGCGGCGCTCGGCCGAGGGCAACCGGATGTCGCGGCTGACCTTGAAGGCCGAGCCGATCGAGATCGATCCGGATCGCGCAGTCGCGATCGGCATCATCGTCAACGAGTTGGTGATGAACGCGGTCAAATACGCCTACCCCGACGGCGCCGGCCCCATCCATATCGTCCTTACGTCGCAAGGCGACGATATCCTGCTGTCGATTGCCGATGACGGTGTCGGCCTCAACGTCAAGGCGGATCCGCGCTCCACCGGCATGGGGCAGCGTATCGTCACCGCGATGGCGACCAAGCTCGACGCCAGTGTCGAACGCGATCCCGCCCATGCCGGCACCCGGATCGTTTTGCAGTTCCGCCGGGTCAATGCGCCCACCGTAAAATCCGCAACCGCCGCCGTGGACTGAAGCAGGCGTGGGGCGCCTCGGTGCGGACGGCCGGAATCGCCGCATCCAGCGCGGCTTGAGACCTACCTCCGATGCGTTCACGACCCATTCAGGCGACGGCTCCTAACAAGATGGGGAGTGCGTCCTGGTCGGAGATCAACATGAGAATTTCGCTTGGTGCCCTTATCGTGTCACTCGCGGTTACGGCGACCGCTTATGCGCAATCCCCAACGGTTCCGGCTACGGCGGCGCCAGCCGCGGCGGTGCCGGCGGCGACCGTCCCCGTTCCGATGTCCAAGCGTTTTGCCTGTCAAACGGCGTCGCAAGGGATGACGGGGCAGGATCGGCAAGATCAGATGCAGCTCTGCATGGCTCAGGCGCGCATGGATTGCCTGAAACAGGCGATTGACCAAAAGATTGTCGGACCGAAGCGAAAGGATTTTGTCAAAGACTGCACAGAATAGTTTGACCATCGCGCGTTGGCGGCTTTTTGCCCCGACCGCGGCGAGCGTCCTCCTGCCCCATCGCGCGGCCGCCCGCATCCTGCTATCCTGTCGCGCATGACGTCGCGCGACTCCGCCTCTTCTGAAATCACGCCCGAAGTGCTGCTGCGGGCCTACGCCTGCGGCATCTTTCCGATGGCCGAGAGCGCCGACGACCCGACGCTGTTCTGGGTCGAGCCGGAAATGCGCGGCGTGATCCCGCTCAGCGGCTTTCATATCTCCTCGCGCCTCGCCCGCACGGTGCGCTCCGATGCCTTTACGGTGACGGTCGATACCGCGTTCAAGGCGGTGATCGCCGGCTGCGCCGCGCCGCAGCCCGGGCGCGACGACACCTGGATCAACAAGCGCATTCGTGACCTCTATCTCGGGCTGTACGAGCTCGGGCACGCCCACAGCGTCGAGGTCCGGGAGAACGACGAACTGGTCGGCGGATTGTATGGCGTCAGCCTCGGCCGCGCCTTCTTCGGCGAAAGCATGTTTCATCACGCCCGCGACGCCTCCAAGGTCGCGTTGGTGCATCTGGTGGCGCGGTTGCTCGCCGGCGGTTTCGAACTCTTGGACACCCAATACGTGACCGAACATCTGCGCAGCTTCGGCGCCGTTGAAATCCCGCGGCGGCGCTACAGCGTGCTGCTCGACAAGGCGATCGCGGGTCAGGCGAACTTTGCAAAACTGCCGGTCGATCGCCCGATCAGCGGCGCCGAGGCGCTCGGGATTATCGCCGCGCGCGCTTAGAGCATGATCCGGAAAAGTGGATACCGGTTTTCCCTCGCGACAAACGCGAAGCGTTTGCGCGGAGATCATGCTCAAAATAAAGAGATAGGGCGGGATGACGATCCGAAGATAAGTCGTCCCGCTCTAGCAAGCGTCATTTGGGACCGGTCGCCTTCAGGATGGCGTCGGTATCGGTCAGCCAGACCGCGTCATCGGTCTTGAGGCGCAGCAGGACACGCCGCAAGGCGGCCGCCCCGTCGGGCGTGCCGACGACAAACGGGTGTATTCCGATCACCACCGTCGTTGCCTCTCGCGCCGGGTCGGCGCGGGCCTCGCGGACCAGTTCCGAGATGTAGTCGAGCCAAAGCGTTTCGATCTCCGTGGGCGTCTTCATTCGTGCCAGATATTGGCCCATGTCCACGGTGACAACGGGATAGGGCAGCAAGGTCAGGGATCCGTCCGGGGTCTTCAGGCGCGAAATGACATCGGAATCCATCTGATCGATATTGTAGGTGAAGCCCTCGGCAGCCATCGCCTGCATCGTGTCGCCATTGGAATAGACGCTCGGGGACGACCAGCCGACAGGTTTGACGCCGGTTGCGTCGCCGATCAGATCCCTCGTCCGGCGGATGTAAGCCCGCTGTTCGGCAATCCCACGCCCGAGCGGCAGCATGTGGCCGGTGTTGTTGAGGCCGTGGGCGATGATCGGAGAATTCGGCTGCGCCGCGCGAAATTCCCTCCACACCGACGCGTGCGAGCTAAGAAATTCGGCGTTCAAAACCGTGGTGAGCGGAACATCCAAGTCCCTGAACAAGCGGCCGACCCGCGCAATGCCCCAGTCGATTCCATATTGGCGAAAAGCCTCGTTCACGAGGTCGGGGTTGCGGGTCGCGAGATCCGGGCGGAAGACCGGGCCCTGGCCGAAGCCGAACTCCTCGACGAATAGCGCAAAGGAGACCGCGACCTTTCTTCCGCCCGGCCAGGCGGCGACATGAACGGGGTCACGCACAAAACCCGTGACCGGATCGGTGCCGTCCTGGGCAAATGCCGCAAGGGGAAGTTGAATGCCAAGCGCGAGCGTCATGGCAGCGACGAAGCCGAACGCCCGGGCTCTCCGAGTCAATTCGCGCCGTCGCATATCGCGCTCCCTCGGACTTAGGATCTCTGGACTCAGGACCTCATCCTGGTTTGAGGCTAGCACGTTGCGCGCGCAATCGCGTGGCGGAATAAAACGGCGAAGCCGCCTCTGGTTGAAATTGCCTTGTGCTATACGAGGCCGCGGTGGGGGAGCGAGCCGCTCTGAACCCTGTGCGAATGACTCCAAGGGCCGTTTCGATGAGGCTATTCAGTTTTGTTTGCGGCGCGCTCGGTTTGCTGGTGATTGCGGCCTGCCCCGTGCAGGGCGCCGAACTCGAGATCTTCGGTTCGCGGGTGACCAAGATGATCGTCGATGGCATCGGCCCGCAATTTGAGCGGACGACAGGCCATAGACTGGTGGTACTCACGGATGTCGCAGCCGCCATGAAGCGCCGGATCGAGTCGGGCGAAGCGTTCGACCTGGCCGTTCTCGTCAATTTCCAGGCTGACGCGCTGATAAAGGCGGGCAAGCTCCTCGCCGACACGCGAACAGACGTGATGAAGGCCGGAATCGGTGTCGCCGTGCGGCGCGGTGCGCCCATTCCGGACATCGGCACCGTCGAAGCGTTCAAGCAGACGCTGCTCTCGGCAAAATCAATTAGCTACCTGAAGGAGGGGGCGAGCACGATCTATCTGGATGGCCTGTTCAAGCGCCTGGGAATTGCCGAACAGCTTCGCGATAAGACCGTGAAGCCTGATACGGAGTCGGTTTCCGAGAGGGTTGCGGCCGGAGGAGTGGAGCTGGGCATGATCGTGATCCCCAACATCCTTTCGGTGCCGGGAGCCCAATTGGTCGGCCCAATCCCCGAGGAAATCCAATCCTACATCGTATTCACCGCAGCCGTCGCAGCGAATTCGACCAACCAGGAAGCTGCGCGTGATTTCATCGCCTTTTTGAGATCACCGGCTGCCATCGCGACGATCCGGGCCAACGGGATGCTTGCCGATTAGTATTTGCGGATCGGATGCAGCCCCGTTCATCCTCTCGGCGCTGACAAAGCCAAGGTCGGCATCGCTATTGTTGCGACGCACTATTCGCGATCCCGCAAAGCGGTCGCAAAAATCCCGAGGAATTTGGGACTTTCACCCTTTTCTCCTTGTCAGATATTCCCGATAGCGTCAGATTTGAATGCAACCGGCCGTATTCCAGCGCCGGTCAATATTAACGATAAAAATCGGGGCAGGAAACATGAACAGGCATTCCATTGTATGCGCCACATTGATCGGCGTCGCGGGCATGCTCGCGGGCCCAGGCCACGCGCAGGAAACCAAGCAGGAAACCAAATCGGCAGCCGGCGTCGCGAAAGT
>Ga0302314_10010099_pt1 | contig 16575 bp, 11 predicted proteins | sample III_Palsa_N2_3_FD_200533 | JGI IMG/M metagenome (GOLD analysis project Ga0302314, IMG submission 200533) | Peat permafrost microbial communities from Stordalen Mire near Abisko, Sweden - III_Palsa_N2_3 | ecosystem: Environmental > Terrestrial > Soil > Palsa > Peat permafrost | place: Sweden... | reverse complement strand
TAGGCGATCAGGTTCGAGGCGGCGACGGCCGCCATCGACGAGATGTTGACGATCGCCCCGCCGCCGCCCTGCTCGCGCATCACCGGCAGGGCGTGCTTGATGGTCAGCCACATGGCCTTCAGGTTGGTGGTGAGGATGCGGTCGAACACTTCCTCCTCGAGCTGGGTGATCGAATTGTCGCCGCGCCCGATCCCGACGTTGTTGTGCAGGATGTCGATCCGCCCCAGCCGCGCCTTGGCCTCGGCGATCATTGCCTGGCAGGCCGCCTCCTGGGTGACGTCGGCCTCATAGGCGCTGGCCTTGCCGCCCTCGGCCTCGATCATCGCCACGGTCTCGGCGGCCGAGCCCAGGCGACGATCGACGCAGAGCACCGTGGCCCCTTCGCGAGCGAACAGGATCGCCGTGGCGCGGCCGTTGCCGATCGTCTCGCCCGGCGTCTGGCCCGCGCCCACCACCACCGCCGTCTTGCCGGTGAGGCGGCCGGCCATCAGGCGCTCTCCAGCTTCAGCCCAGCCAGGAAGCCGAGCACGGCGGTGTTGAACGCCTCGGGCTGGTCGATGTTGGCGGCATGGCCGGCGTTCGGGATCACCACCTTCTGCGCGCCGGGGATCTTGGCGGCCATGTAGTCGCTGGCGGCGAGGAATGGCGTGTCGTCGGCGCCGACCAGCACCAGGGCCGGGACGCGGATATCGGGCAGGCTGGAGATCACCCGGGCGTCGTGCTGGGTCAGCATCCCGCGCGCCGCCTTGGCGAGGCCGGTGGCGTCGCGGTGCGGCGCGGTGCGGGTCTCGGCCCCGCCGCCCTTCGGCAGGCTCTCGGCCTCCAGCCGCTCGGCGCGCTTGATCGCGGTGACGTTCCAGCCCTCGCGCGGCGCATCGCTCTTGTAGCCGGGCCCGGTGTCGATGATCAGCAGCGCCTGGGTGCGGTCCGGATGGGCGAGGTGGAAGGCCAACGACATGTAGCCGCCCAGCGAAAGTCCGCCGATCACCGCCGTCTTCGCCCCGACCGCATCCAGGATCGCCGCCATGTCGGCCACCGTGGCCGCCTCGGTGTAGGCGCTGAGGTTGTCCGGATAGTCGGAGTGGCCATGGCCGCGCATGTCCCAGGTGATCAGCTTGTAGTGCTTGGAGAAGGCCGCGACCTGGCCCTCCCACATATGCGACGACGACGAATAGCCGTGCGTCAGCAGCACCGGCGGCCCGTCGCCGTGGACCTCGTAATAGAGTTCGACCCCGTCACGGTTCAGCTTGGGCATCTGGTTTCTCCCGTCGTTCTTTTTTGACCACGAACCTCACGAACCTCACGAACAGGCAACGCCACCAATCCTGGTCATTCTGGAGAGCCGCGAAGCGGACTCATCCGGGATCTGCTTCCACAGCCCGCGCCAAGGAGATCCCGGCTCTCCGCTGCGCTCCGGCCGGGATGACAACGGAGGGGGACAGGGGGTGCGATGCGTTCGTGCTTTTCGTGTCGTTCGTGGTCAAATTCCTCTATCCTTACGCCCCCACGAAATTGCCGGCCCGGCGCTCGTTCACCGCCTTCACGCCCTCGGCGAAGTCCTTGGTCTGGCGCAGCCAGGTCTGTTCGACGAGTTCGTGGTCGGTCTGGGTCTTCACCGCCTCGGCGAGGCCGGCGCGGAAGGTGGCTCTGGTCGACTGCACCGCCAGCGGCGCGTTCTCGGCGATCTCGCCGGCGAGCCGCAGCGCGGCGGCTTCCAACTCGTCCAGCGGCGCCAGCACGTCGGCCAGGCCCCAGTCCAGCGCCTGCTCGCCGGTCAGCCGCCGCCCGGTCAGGCACATCAGCGCCGCCCGTTGCTGGCCGATCAGCCGGGGCAGGGTGTGGGTGATGCCGAAGCCGGGGTGGAAGCCCAGCTTGACGAAGTTGGCGGTGAAGCGCGCCTCGGGGGCGGCGACACGGAAGTCGGCCACCAGCGCAAGGCCCAGCCCGGCGCCCACCGCGGCGCCCTGTACGGCGGCCACGATCGGCTTCCTGGCCGAGAACAGCCGCACCGCCTCGACATAGAGCGGATTGATCCCCTGCATCCCGGTGCCGCCGATCCCGGTCGGCGAGACCAGGTCCGCCCCGGCGCAGAACGCCTTGCCGGCGGTCTTCAGCACGCTGGCGCGTAGCTCGATCTCGCCGTCGATGTCGTCCAGCGCGTCGGCCAGATCGCGCATCAGCTCCACCGAGACGTGGTTGTTCGGCGGCCGATCGAGGGTGAGGACCGCCACGTGGCCGTCGATGCGGATGGAGACGTCGCCGTACTGGGATTTCATCGTGGTGTCATCTTTCCGGTTGACGATTCAAAATGCGAGGAAGATAGTCACTATCGGTACCTAGTACCGGATCTTTGACATCGTGAATTTCTCCGTCCTCACCGCCGCGTCCCCAGCAGGTTGCGCGCCACCACCCATTTGTGCACCTCGGTGGGGCCGTCGTAGATGCGCATGGTGCGCAGCTTGGCGCTCATCTGCTGCAGCGGCAGTTCCTTGGTCATGCCCATGGCGCCGAAGGTCTGCATCGCGCGGTCGACCACTTCGTAAGCCATCTCGGTGGCGAACCACTTGATCATCGAGATCTCGAGCCTGACGTCGCGCTGCTGGTCGAGCTTCCAGGCGCAGTCGTAGACCATCAGCCGGGTGGCGTGGATCTTGGTCGCCGCCTCGGCCACCCACCACTGGATCGCCTGGCGCTCGGAGAGCGGCACGCCGAAGGTGACCCGCTGCGGGGCGTATTCGACGATCATGTCCAGCGCCCGCTGCGCCATGCCCACCGACCAGGCGGCCATCTGGATGCGCCGGGTGCCGAGCCGCAGCTGCATCGGCGCGAAGCCGTTGCCTTCCGTGCCCAAGAGCTTCCAGCCCTCGACCCGGCAGTCCTCCAGCGCGATCTCGTAGGTGTAGGCGCCGCCGATCATCGGGATGCGGCGCAGCACGTTGAAGCCGGGCGTGCCCTTATCGACCAGGAAGGCGGAGATGCCGCCGCGCGATCGCTTCTCCTTGTCGGTGATCGCCATCAGGATGGTGAAGTCGGCGTCGGCCGCTCTGGAGATCCAGATCTTGCGGCCGTTGATCACCCAGTCCTCGCCGTCCCGCTCGGCCCTGGTGGTCATGCCGGCCGGATCGCCGCCGGCGCCGGGCTCGGAGATGCCGATGGCCGAGATCGTCTCGCCGCGCACGTAAGGTTCGAGATAGGCCGCCTTCTGGCGCTCGTTCACCGTCGCGCGCAGCATCCGCAGGTTCGGGCTGTCGGGCGGCAGGGTGTAGGGGGTGACGGTCCGGCCCAGCTCCTCCTCGACCCCGACCATGGCCAGCGCCGGCAGGTCGGCGCCGCCGATGTCCTCCGGCGCGTCGAGACCCCAGAGGCCGAGCTCGCGGGAAATCTTGTCCAGCCGCTGGTGCTCGTCCGCGCCCAGCCCCAGCCCGTGGCCGGCGGCCTCGCGCTCCAGCACCTTGCCCTCAAGCGGCAAAAGCTCGTCACGCACGAAGCGCGCGACCAGCTCCTTCAGCATCCGATGCTCTTCGGCGATCTCGAAGTCCAAGCGCGTTCTCCCACCACCCGTGGCGTTTCGCCATTCTTGCGGCCATTGTAGTCAGACATGGCCACGGGCGTCATGCCCGAAGAAGAGTCCCAACAACAGTCATGGGGGAGGAACGAGTGGCCAAGACGGGTGAGTTGGCGCGGGAGGCGACCGGGCCGCTGAAGGGCGTGCGCATCCTCGACATGACCAGCGTGGTGTTCGGCGCCTACGCCACCCAGATGCTGGGCGACCTCGGCGCGGACGTGATCAAGGTCGAGTTTCCGGGCGGGCGGCGGGGCGGCGGCGGCGACATCATGCGCTGGACCGGCGCCCTGCCGGAGGGTTGCCCGACCGATCTCGGGCCGATCTTCCTGACCATCAACCGCAACAAGCGCTCGGTGCTGCTCGACCTGCGCGAGGAGAAGGCCGGCCGCGCGCTGCGGCGGCTGATCAAGACCTGCGACGTCTTCGCCGCCTCGGTGCGCTACGAGGGCCTGAAGCGGCTGGGGCTCGACTACGAGAGTGTCAAGGCGATCAAGCCCGACATCATCTATTGCCACGGCGCCGGCTATGGCGCGGCCGGGCCCTACGCCGGCGAGCCGGCCTATGACGACTTGATCCAGGCCGGCTCCGGCCTCGCCGACCTGCTGCCACGCGTCGACGGCGATCCGGTGCCGCGCTACCTGCCAACGCTGGCGGCCGACAAGGTCTCGGGCCTCTTCATGGCCAATGCGATCACCGCCGCGCTCTTCCACAAGGCGCGCACCGGCGAGGGCCAATTCGTCGAGGTGCCGATGCTGGAATGCCTGGTCAGCTTCAACATGGTCGAGAACATGTTCGGCCACACCTTCGATCCGCCCACCGGCCAGTGGGGCTATACCCGCTCGGTCAATCCGAACCGCAAGCCGTTCCCGACCAAGGACGGCTACATCGGCCTGCTGCCCTACACCGACCAGCAGTGGGACCAGTTCTTCGAGGTCGCCGGCTGGGGCGACACCCTCTCGAAAGACCCGCGCTTCTCCGACTTCCGCACCAGAGCCGCCCACATCAGCGACCTCTACGCCAAGGTCGACGAGGTCACCCGCACCCGCACCACCGACGAGTGGCTGGCGCTGTTGAAGCCGCTCAACATCCCGGTGGTGCGGATGAACCGCTTCGATGACCTGTTCGACGACCCGCACCTGAACGCCGTCGGCTTCTTCGAGCGGCACGAGCATCCCGAGGCCGGCCCCTACATCGCCCTGCGGCCGCCGGTGAACTACTCCGCCACCCCCGCCAACATCCGCCGCCACCCGCCCCGGCTCGGCCAGCACACCGACGAGGTGCTGGCCGAGATCGAGGAGAGGGACGTCGCCGAATAGGAGCCGGACATGCGCCTGCGCCAGATCGCCTTCATCGCCCGCGAAGTGCAACCGGTCGCCGACCAGCTGGGCGCGGTGTTCGGGCTCCAGGTCGGATTTCGCGATCCGGGCGTCGAATATTTCGGGCTGAAGAACGTGGTGATGCCGGTCGGCGGCGAGTTCCTGGAGGTGCTGGAGCCGTTCCGCGACGACGCCTCGGGCGCCCGCTACCTCGCCCGCCGCGGCGGCGACGCCGGCTACATGGTGATCCTGCATGACGCCGACGCGCTCGCCCACCGCGCCCGGCTGGAGGCGATGGGCGTGCGGGTGATCGCCCGCAGCCGCGGCGATGACTACCAGTACACTCACTTCCACCCGGCGGACTGCGCCGGGGTGCTGATGTCGTTGGACAGCGTGCCGGGCGACGCAGCGTGGCGCGAGCCGAGGAGCGAATGGCCGCCCGCCGGTCCGACCTGGCGCGACCATCCGGCCGACCAGGCGCTCGGCATCGCCTCGGTCACTCTCCAGGCCCGCGACCCGCTGGCCGCATGCGAGCGCTGGTGCGCGCTGCTGGGCCAGCCGGCCGCCAGGCGCGGCGAGGCGCTGGAGATCGCGCTCGATCGCGGCTCGATCCGCTTCGTCGCGCCGGTCGACGAGGATGGAACCGGCGTCGTCGGTCTCGACATCGAAGTGAAGGACGCCGACGCGGCGCTGGGCCGCGCCCGCGCCGCCGGCCTGCTGGTGGCGGCGGGGGCGGTGCAGATCTGCGGTGTCGCCGTGCGGCCGGTGGCGGTTTGATGGATGCGAACCAACCCACCATTGTCATCCCGGCTGGAAGCTCGCGAAGCGAGCTGGAAGGCCGGGATCTCCTCAGCGCCAGCCTGCGCCAAGGAGATCCCGGACAAGCCGCTGCGCGGCTTTCCGGGATGACAGACCCTTTTTAATTCAACCAATTAGGTGAGGCCCATGTCCCTCTCGAACCAGCGCATCGTCATCATCGGCGGCAGCTCCGGCATCGGCTACGCCGTGGCCGAGGCCGCGCTGGCGGACGGCGCCGGGGTCGTGATCGGCTCCAGTCAGGCGGCGAATGTCGAGGCGGCGACCGGCAAGCTGGGAAACCGGGCCACTGGGCATACGATCGACGTCAAGGACGAGCCCAATGTCGCGGCGTTCTTCGAAAAGGTCGGCCCCTTCGACCATCTGGTGTTCACCGCCGGCGACTGGGGCGGCCGCAACCCGCGGCCCATCACCGAGACCGACCTCGACCGCGCCGCCGACCTGTTCGCCGTCCGCTACTGGGGCGCGCTGAGGGCGGTCAAGCACGGCGTGCCGCTGATCCGCGAGGGCGGGTCAATCGTGCTCACCAACGGCATGGTCGCCCATCGGCCGCGCAAGGGCGCGCCGATCTCCGTCGCCATGGCCGGCGGCCTCGAACACCTGACCCGCGGCCTCGCCGTCGATCTGGCGCCGCTTCGGGTCAACGCCGTCTGCCCGGGTCTCATCCGCACCGACGTCTGGAATTCGTTCCCCGCCGAGACCCGCGAAGCCACCTTCGCCCAGATGACCGCCCGCCAACCGCTCGCCCGCATCGGCGAGCCGGCGGAGGTGGCCGAGGCCTACCTCTACCTGCTGCGCGCCGGCTACACGACCGGCCAGGTGATGCACGTGGATGGCGGCGGCTCGATCGTCTGAGGCCCGTCAGCCCTGGTTACAGAGCTTTAAGTGTCGGGGCTTGGGCGGAACGGCTAGGCTCGTGTCTTCACTGGCGGCCGTGATGGGGACGCACGCATGCCTTCGCTGGTTATCGACAAGCTCACGCACGTCTATCCGAACGACGTGCGGGCGCTGGACGCGGTGTCGCTCAACATACCGAACGGACTCTACGGCCTCCTGGGCCCCAACGGCGCCGGCAAGTCGACGCTGATGCGCACCATCGCCACCTTGCAGGCGCCCACCTCGGGCTCGATCCGCTTCGACGACATCGACGTGATCGCCGAGCCGCAGAAGCTGCGCCGCACCCTGGGCTACCTGCCGCAGGATTTCGGCGTTTATCCGCGTGTCTCCGCCTACGACATGCTCGACCACATGGCGGTGCTGAAGGGCGTCGCCGCGCCCAAGGCCCGCCGCGAGACGGTCGAATACCTGCTGAACCAGACCAACCTCTGGAGCGTGCGCAAGAAGGCGCTGGCCAGCTTCTCCGGCGGCATGCGCCAACGCTTCGGCATCGCCCAGGCGCTGATCGGCGATCCCTCGCTGATCATCGTCGACGAGCCCACCGCCGGCCTCGATCCCGAGGAGCGCCTGCGCTTCCTCAACCTGCTGGCCGAGATCGGCGAGAACGTGGTGGTGATCCTGTCGACCCACATCGTCGAGGACGTCGCCGACCTCTGCCCGCGCATGGCGATCATCGCCGGCGGCCGCATCGTGCGCGAGGGCGGCCCGCTCGACCTGATCGCCGAGCTGAAGGGCCGCATCTGGACCAAGTCCATCGCCCGTGACGAGCTCGAGGCCTGCCGCGCCAACCACCAGGTGATCTCCACCCGCCTTTTCGCCGGCCGCACCGTCGTGCACATCCTTTCCGACGCCGATCCCGGCGAGGGTTTCGCGGCGGCGACCGGCGGTCTGGAGGACGTCTACTTCTCGACCCTCTCGGCCCAGCGCCAGGCCGCCTGAGCGGGCGCCGGGGGATGTTCTTCAAGGTCGCCGCCTTCGAGTTCCGCTACCAGCTGCGCCAGCCGATCTTCTGGATCGGGGCGTTCATATTCGCGCTGCTCTCCTTCGGGCTGATGGCGTCGAGCAACATCCAGATCGGCTCGACCGACAACATCCATAAGAATTCGCCGTTCGCGATCGGGCGCGCCACGCTGGTGTTCGCCGAGTTCTACATGTTCGTGGTGGCAGCCTTCGTCGCCAATGTGATCGTGCGCGACGACGAGACCGGGTTCGGCGGCATCGTCCGCGCCACCCGGATGCGCAAGTTCGACTATCTCTACGGCCGCTTCCTGGGCGCCTTCGCGGTCGCCGCGATCGGCTTCCTCGCCGTGCCGTTCGGCCTCTGGCTGGGCTCGATCGCGTTTTGGGTGGACCCCGAGACGATGGGGCCGTTCGTGGCCCGCGACTACCTCTATGCCTACTTCGTCCTCGGCCTGCCGGTGATCTTCCTCACCGCCTCGCTGTTCTTCGCCCTGACCACCGTCACCCGCTCGATGATGTGGACCTACGTCGGGGTGGTGGGGCTGTTCATCGGCGGCCAGATCCTCGGCGTCGTGCTGACCCGGCCGGGCATGGAGCACATCGCCGCGCTCTGGGAGCCGTTCGGCGCCGGCGCGTTCGGCGCGGCGACGCGCTACTGGACCGCCAGCGAGCGCAACACCCTGGTCCCGCCGATCACGGGCGACTTGCTATGGAACAAGGTGATCTGGATGAGCGCGGCGGTCGCGTTGCTGGCGCTCGCCCACGGGCTGTTCCGCTTCCAGGCAGGGACCGTCTCGAAGCGCGCGCGCAAGGCCGCCGCCTTGGCGGTGGCCGCGGCGCCGGCGGAGGCGTTCGCGTCCGTCGGTCCCCGCGCCGCGCCAGCCAAGCCGGTGTTCAACGCCGCCGCGACCTGGACCCAACTGATCGCGCGCACCCGGCTCGACGCCGGCCAGGTGTTCCGCAGCCCGGCCTATTTCGTGCTGCTGGGCCTCGCCGCGGCCGCCTCGGTCGGCAATCTCTGGTTCGCCACCGAAGTCAGCACCTACGGCGGCCGCGTCTTCCCGGTCTCGCGCATCATGATGCAGGCGGTGTCGGGTCTGTTCCCGTTCTTCTCGCTGATCATCGCCATCTACTACGCCGGCGAACTGGTCTGGCGGGAGAAGGAGCGCAAGACCCAGGAGATCATCGACGCCGCGCCGGTGCCCGACTGGATGTTCGTCGCGCCCAAGACCCTGGCGATCGCCCTGGTGCTGTTCTCGACCTTCGTGGTCGGGATCCTGGTCGCCATCGCGATGCAGGCGTCGCGCGGCTTCTTCGACTTCCGCATCGACGAATATGTGCTGTGGTGGCTGATCCCCCAGACGATCGACGCCGTGCTGATCGCCGCCCTGGCGATCCTCGTGCAGACGCTCAGCCCCAACAAGTTCGCCGGCTGGGCGATCATGGTGGTCTACCTGATCTCCACCCTTGTGCTGGGCAACCTCGGCTTCGAGGACAACCTCTATCAGTACAGCGGCGGACCCGCCGTGCCGCTGTCCGATATGAACGCCCAGGGCCACTACTGGATCGCCGCCTACTGGTTCCGGCTCTACTGGAGCGCCTTCGCCCTGGTGCTGCTGGTGCTGGCCTACGGCCTCTGGCGGCGCGGAACCGAGACCGGGCTGCGGCCCAGGCTGCGCCAGCTGCCGCGCCGCCTGAGCGGCTTGGCTGGCGTGATCATGGGGCTGGCGCTGGTGGTGTTCGCCGGCTCGGGCGCCTTCATCTTCTACAACACCCACGTCCTCAACCCGTACCGCACCGCGCTCGGCGACGAGAAATGGACGGCGGACTACGAGAAGAAGTTCCTGCGCTACGAGACCCTGCCGCAACCGAAGATCGCGCACGTGACGCTCGATCTGCAGATCTGGCCGCACCAGACCCGTGTCGTCGCGCATGGCGCCTACGTCATCCAGAACCGCACCAATGCGCCGATCGGGGTGCTCCACGTGCGGTTCATGCGCGACGTCATTGTCGGCGCCCTGAAGATCGACGGCGCGCATCTGCAGACTGAGTACCCGGACTTCAACTACCGCATCTACGCCTTCGACAAACCGATGCAGCCGGGCGAGACCCGCACCCTCAGCTTCGCCAGCACCTTCCAGCAGCTGGGCTTCCGGAACAGCGGCAACGTGGTGCGGATCATGGACAACGGCACCTTCATCAACGACCAGGAGCTGTCGCCGCAGATCGGCATGGACCGTCGCCTGCTACTGGTAGACCGCACCAAGCGGCGCAAATACGGTCTGACGCCGGAGCTGCGCCTGCCCGTGCTGGGCACGCCGGGCGCCGACCAGTTCGAGGGCCTGCGCCGCGACTCCGACTGGGTGAAGGCCGACATCACCGTCACCACCGACGCCGACCAGATCCCGATCGCGCCCGGCTACAAGGTCTCCGAGGCGGTCGCGAATGGCCGCCGCACCGCGCGCTTCGTCACCGACTCGCCGGTGCTGAACTTCTTCTCGGCCCAGTCGGCCCGCTACGCCGTCTCGACGGTGAACTACAAGGGCGTCGCCATCAGCGTCTATTACGATCCCCAGCACCCCTGGAACGTGGCGCGGATCCAGCGGGCGATGATGGCGAGCCTCGACTACTACCAGGCCAATTTCAGCCCCTATCAGTTTCATCAGGTCCGGGTGCTGGAGTTCCCGGCCCCGGACGGCTCGTTCGCCCAGTCGTTCACCAACACCATCCCCTGGTCCGAGGGCATCTTCTTCATCGCCGACAACAGCGACCCAGACCGGGTCGACATGGTCACCTACGTCGGCGCCCATGAGCTCGGCCACCAATGGTGGGCGCACCAGGTGATCGGCGCCGACGAGCAGGGCGAGGCGATGCTCTCCGAGACCATGGCCCAGTACTCGGCGGGCCAAGTGATGAAGCACATGTACGGGCCGTACATGATGCGGAGGTTCCTGAAGTTCGAGCTCGACAGCTATCTGCGCAACCGCGGCGGCAGCGTGCTGCCGGAGCAGCCGCTGGATCGGGTCGAGACCCAGGACTACGTCTATTACCGCAAGGGTTCGCTGGCGATGTACCGGCTGCAGGACCAGATCGGCGAGGACGCCGTCGACCGGGCGCTGCGCCACCTGCTGCACGACTTCGCCTTCAAGGGCCCGCCCTATCCGACCTCCGTCGACCTGATCAAGGATCTGCGCCAGGAGGCGCCGGCCGACAAGCAGCAGCTGATCACCGACCTCCTGCAGAAGATCACCCTCTATGACGTGAAGGCCGATCACGCGGTGGCGAAGAAGCGCCCCGACGGCCGCTACGACCTCACCTTCACCGTCGACGCCAAGAAGATCTACGCCGACGGCCTCGGCCACGAGACGCCGGCGCCGATGAACGAGACCCTCGACGTGGGCGCCTTCGACGTCGATCCGGGCGGCTCGGGCTTCAACGCGAGCAAGGTGATCGCCGTGCAGCGGGTGGCGATCCACAGCGGCGTCCAGACCGTGACCCTGACCGTGACCCGGCCACCGAAGTTCGCCGGCGTCGACCCCTTCAGCGAACTCATCGACCGCGACGCCGCGGCGACGATCACGAAAGTCGCAGGGCCCTAGGTGTGTGGTCCCGGAAAGCCGCGCAGCGGCTTGTCCGGGATCTCCTCGGCGCGAATCGAGACAGGATATCCCGGCTCTCCGCTTCGCTCCGGCCACGATGACAAATATCTATAATCGCTAGTGTTCGTGAGGTTCGTGGTTAAATCCTTCGACCCAGCCGATACCCCCTCATCCGACCGCTTCTAGAACAGCGTACAGGCCCCTTCGTCCGCCGGGCTGGCGATGGCTCTGGCCCAGCCGAAGAGTTCGCGGCCGAAGCCGGTGCTGGAATCGCGGGGCGAGGCCGGTTCGCGGGCCATCAGTTCGCGCTCGTCGACCTTGATCGTCAGCGACCCGGCGCGGGCGTCGAGGCGGATGATGTCGCCGTCGCGGACCCGGGCCAGCGGGCCGCCGGCGCCGGCTTCGGGGGTCAGGTGGATCGCGGCCGGCACCTTGCCCGAGGCGCCGGACATGCGCCCATCGGTGACCAGGGCCACCTTGCGGCCGCGGTCCTGCAGCACCGAGAGGGTCGGCGTCAGGCTGTGCAGCTCGGGCATGCCGTTGGCGCGCGGGCCCTGGAAGCGGACTACGGCGACGAAATCCCGGTCCAGCTCGCCGCGCTGGAAGGCCGCGATCAGGTCGGCCTGGTCGTCGAAGCACAGCGCCGGGGCTTCGATGACATGGTGCTCGTGCTTCACCGCCGAGCACTTGATCACCGCTCGGCCGAGCGGACCCTTCAGCATCCGGATGCCGCCCTCGGCGTCGAACGGATCGCCCACCGGCCGCAGGATGTCGCGCGCCAGGCTCTCAGGCGAGCCCTCGCGCCAGACCAGCGCCCCGTCGTCCAGGAACGGCTCGCGCTGGTAGAGACTGAGGCCGTGGCCAGCCACGGTAGTCACGTCCTCATGGGCGAGGCCGGCGGCGAGCAGCTGGCGGATCACGAAGGCCATGCCGCCGGCGGCGTGGAAGGCGTTCACGTCCTCCGTGCCGCTGGGATAGACCCGCGCGATCAGCGGCGTGACGCGCGAGAGGTCGTCGAAATCCTCCCAGCTCAAGCGGATGCCGACGGCGCGCGCCATGGCGACCAAATGCAGGGTGTGGTTGGTCGAGCCGCCGGTGGCCAGCAGGCCTGCGACGCCGTTGACGAAGCTCTTCTCGTCGGCGACCGCGGCCATTGGCGTGTAGGCGTTGGACTTGGCGCCGATCTCGACGACGCGCTTCGGCGCGGCGGCGGTGAGGGCGTCGCGCAGCGGCGTATTGGGATGCACGAAGGCGGCGCCCGGCAGGTGCAGGCCCATCATCTCCATGATCATCTGGTTGGAGTTGGCGGTGCCGAAGAAGGTGCAGGTGCCAGGGCCGTGGTAGGCTTTCATCTCGGCCTCGAGCAGTTCCTCGCGGCCGATCTTCCCCTCGACGTAGAGGGCGCGGATGCGGTTCTTCTCGACGTTGGAGATGCCCGAGGTCATCGGGCCGGCGGGGACGAAGATCGTCGGCAAATGGCCGAACAAGGCCGCGCCGATGAAGAGGCCGGGCACGATCTTGTCGCAGACGCCCAGCATCAGCGCGCCGTCGAAGGCGTCGTGGGTCAGGGCGACGGCGGTCGACATGGCGATAACGTCGCGGGAGAACAGCGACAGCTCCATGCCGGGCTGCTGCTGGGTGACACCATCGCACATGGCCGGCACCCCGCCGGCGTATTGCGCCGTGGCGCCGACCTCGCGCGCCGCCGCCTTGATGATCTCCGGGAAGCGCTCCAGCGGCTGATGGGCCGAGAGCATGTCGTTGTAGGACGACACGATGCCGATGTTGGGCGCGGCGGGGTTGCGCAGGCGGGCCTTGTCGTCGTCCGGCGCGGCGGCGAAGGCGTGGGCGAAATTGGCGCAATTGAGCTTGGCGCGGCCGGGGCCGGCGCGGCGCGCCGCCTCCATCCGATCCAGATAGTCGGCGCGGGCCTCGCGGCTGCGCTCCACGATCCGCTCGGTGACCTCGGCGGTGACGGGATGCACGGGCGCCTCCTTCAGGCGGCGGGCGACCATAGCACCCGCACGGGCGCCCTGGTCTGGCGGATCGCGGCCGAGATCGGCGGCGCGAAGTCCGGGTCTTTCTGTACGCGCTCGATCACGGCCCGCTTGGTCTCGCCGGAGATCAGCACCAGGATCAGCTTGGCGTCGAGCAGCACGCGGCCGGTGAGGCTGATACGCGGCACGAACGGCGCCACGCCCGCGACGTCGATCCCGACCACGGCCGCGGGGGTCGTCGGGCTAAGCAGCTCCATGACACGCGGCGTCGAGGGGAAGAGCGAGCCGATGTGGCCGTCGTCGCCCATGCCCAGCATCACGACATCGAACGGCGCCAGCGCCCGGACGGCGGGATCGGCGGCCCTGGCGTCGTCGGCCGGCGTCGGGCCGGCGCCCTTCAGCGGGACGAACCGCGCGGCGGCGGCGCGCGACTGCAGCAGCCGCTGGCGCACCAGCCGCTCGTTGCTCTCGTCCGAGGTCGGATCGACGAAGCGCTCGTCGCTGAGGGTGATGGTGACGCGCGACCAGTCGAGATCGGTGGCGGCGAGCAGATCGTAGGCGTGGCCGGGCGTGCGGCCGCCGGTCACCACGATGTGCTTGGGGCCGGGCGGCGCGAGCTGGCCGACGATCGCGGCGGCGGCGGCCTCGGCGGCGGCCTCGGGAGTGGGGAAGGTTTCGAGGGTCATCGCCCTTCGCCCCTTGCGAGCCTACTCATCCAGCCACGTCCGCCCCGTGCGTTCGAGCAGGGCGAAGGCGCCGGCGGGGCCCCAGCTGCCGGCGGCGTAGGGTTTCGGCGGCGCGCCGTGGTCGGCCCAGGTGTCGGCGACGGCGTCGATCCAGGCCCAGGCCATCTCCACCTCGTCGCGGCGCACGAACAGGGCCGGGTTGCCGGCCAGCACGTCGAGCACCAGCCGCTCGTAGGCGATGCGCCGGCGGCCGCCGTCGGCCAGCGACAGGCTGAGCGGCAGCGCTTGCAGCCGGTTGCCGGAGAGGCCCGGCCGGCGGTTCATCAGCAGCAGCGAGATGTCCTCGTCGGGCTGCAGGTCGATCACCAGGCGGTTGGCGGTCAGGTCGTCCCGCTCGCGCTCGCCGAAGATCAGGTGCGGCAGGGCCTTGAACTGGATGACGATCTGCGTGCGCCGCTCCGGCAGCCGCTTGCCGGTGCGCAGGTAGAACGGCACGCCGGCCCAGCGCCAATTGTCGATGTCGGCGCGCAGGGCGACGAAGGTCTCGGTGGTGCTGTCCGAGCCCTTCTCCTCGACATAGGACGGGACCTGACGGCCTTCGACCACGCCGGCCCGGTACTGGCCGCGCACGGAATAGTGGCTGGCCGTCGACCGGTCGAAGCGGTGCAGCGCCTTCAGCACCTTCACCTTCTCGTCGCGGATCGAGTCGGCGCCGGCGTCGGCGGGCGGCTCCATCGCGACCAGGCAGAGGAGCTGGAGCATGTGGTTCTGCACCATGTCCCGCAGTGCGCCGTACTCGTCGTAATAGTGCCAGCGCTCGCCGACGCCTTCGGTCTCGGCGATGGTGATCTGCACATGGTCGATCGCCAGGTTGTTCCACAGCGGCTCGAACAGGGTGTTGGCGAAGCGCAGGGCGATCAGGTTCTGAACCGTCTCCTTGCCCAGGTAGTGGTCGATGCGGAAAACCTGGCTCTCGTCGAACACCGCCGCCACCTCGGCGTTGATCGTCTTCGATGTCTCCAGGTCGTGGCCGAGCGGCTTTTCCAGCACGATGCGGCTGTCCGGCTTGGCCAGGCCGCTCTTGTGCAACGACGCGCACACCGCGCCATAGATGCTGGGTGAGAGCGCCAGGTAGAAGATGGTGGGCTTGCCGTCGATCAGCTCGGCGATGTCCTTCAGGTGCTCGCCCTTGGCGACGTCGGCCGGGCAGTAGGTCAGGCGCTTTCTGAATTTGGTCCAGGCGGCGGCGTCGACGCCTTCCGGACGCTTCTTCAGGATGTCGTGGACGTGCTCGGCGAACGCCTCACCGCTCATCTCCGAGCGCGCCGAGCCGATGATCTTCAGTTCGGGCGGCAAGAGGCCGTCGGCGTCGAGGAAATACAGCGACGGCAGCAGCATCCGCGCGGCGAGGTCGCCGGTGGCGCCGAAGATGACCAGGCGTTCGATCATGGGGGCGTCGGACATGCGCGGCAGATGGCGCCTTGCGGAGCGTTCGTCCAGCGCCGTGCGCGACCAGCGAATTTTTCAAACAAGCGTTTGCGATTGGTTGCGCCTGCCGTGGCGGCGCCCAATAATGCCGCCATCACAAGGTCAATAGAGAAGGTCCACCCGTTTGGGAGGCCCTCAGGGAGATACGGATGGCTTGGGATTTTGAAACGGACCCGGAATTTCAAAAGAAACTCGATTGGATCGAAGAGTTCATGGAGGAGAAGGTCGAACCCCTCTCCAACCTAGGGCGCGCGCTGATGGTTCCTGGCGCGCGGGAGAAGTTCATCAAGCCGCTGCAGGACGAAGTGAAGGCGCAGGGCCTGTGGGCCTGCCACCTCGGCCCCGAGCTCGGCGGCCAGGGCTTCGGCCAGCTGAAGCTGGGCCTGATGAACGAGAAGCTGGGCCGGGTCGGCCTCGCCCCCTCGGTGTTCGGCTGCCAGGCGCCCGACACCGGCAACGCCGAGATCATCGCCCACTACGGCACCCCCGAGCAGAAGGAAAAGTGGCTGTGGCCGCTGCTGAACGGCGACATCCGTTCGGCCTTCTCGATGAGCGAGCCGGCCGGCGGCTCCGACCCGACCACGTTCAAGACCCGCGCCGAACTGAAGAACGGCAAGTGGGTGATCAACGGCGAGAAGTACTTCTCCTCCGGCGGCTACGGCTCGACCATCCTGATCGTCTATGCGGTGACCGATCCCGACCATAAGGACATCCACCAAAAGACCTCGATCTTCATCGTCCCGACCAAGACCCCGGGCGTGGAGATCCTGCGCGGCATCGGCGTCGGCGCGGGCGAAGGCGGCGGCCACGCCTACATGCGCTACACCGACGTCGAGGTGGGCCCCGAAGCCCTGCTCGGCCCGCGCGGCGGCGCCTTCCTGGTGGCCCAGACCCGCCTCTCCGGCGGCCGCGTCCACCACGCCATGCGCACGGTCGGCGCCTGCCAGAAAGCCTTCGACCTGATGTGCCGCCGCGCGGTCTCGCGCCAGACCCGCGACGGGCGGCTGGCCGACCTCGCCGTGGTGCAGGAGCAGATCTGCGACAGCTGGATCGCGCTGCAGTCGTTCCGCCTGCTGGTGCTGCGCACCGCCTGGCTGATCGACAAGCACAAGGACTACAACCTGGTGCGCAAGGACATCGCCGCGATCAAGGTGGCGATGCCCAAGGTCTATCACGACATCGCCACCACCGCCGCGCACCTGCACGGCGCCATGGGCGTCTCCAACGAGATGCCGTTCATGGGCATGGTGA
>Ga0302314_10010098_pt1 | contig 16576 bp, 15 predicted proteins | sample III_Palsa_N2_3_FD_200533 | JGI IMG/M metagenome (GOLD analysis project Ga0302314, IMG submission 200533) | Peat permafrost microbial communities from Stordalen Mire near Abisko, Sweden - III_Palsa_N2_3 | ecosystem: Environmental > Terrestrial > Soil > Palsa > Peat permafrost | place: Sweden... | reverse complement strand
AGGTCGGCTACGGCCCGTCGCCCCTGGATGCGGCGCGGGTAGCCGGGCACGGAGACCACGTACTCGACGACCACGTCCTCGGCCAGGAGGTCGAAGAAGTGCTCACCGTCGACCAGGCCCGCCAGACCCTCCTGGATGATGCGGAAGAACGGGTCCAGCGCCCCGAAGTCGGCGATGTCGCCCACGAGCGCGGTCACCGGGCCGCTGCCCAGACGTGGGCGTTGCGACGAGCGAAGTCGAGGAAGGCGGTCGGAGGTCGGCCGGTGACCTTCTCGACGTCGTCGTTGGGGGTGGAGCCGTTGCCGGAGCTGATGGTGCCGGTCAGCCAACGCAGCATCACCGCGTAGTCGGCGGGAACGAGGCCGGCGGCGATGGCGCCTTCGATCCACAGCCCGGGGTCGAGGTCGTGGTGCGCGACGGCCCGGCCGGTCACGGCGGTGATGGTGTCAGCGACCTCGGTGACGGTCAGATCCTGTGGGCCGGTGGGCTCGTAGCGGGCGCCGGCGTGGTCGGCGGGGGCGAGCAGGGTCTCGGCCGCGACGGCGGCGATGTCGTCCGCGTCGACGAAGGCCTCGGTGCCGCTGCCCGTGGGGACCGTGATGGCCCCGTCGATGACCGGCAGGTGGGTGTCGGCGAAGTTCTGCATCACCCAGGCGGGACGCAGGATGCAGTGGGTGATGCCGCCGCGGGCGGCGAGGTCGGCCTCGATGGCCCTGATGTCGACCTGGGGCGGTGCCTGGTCGGCGCCGTAGGTGCTGAGGTAGGTGACGTGACGGACGCCTGCGGCTTCGGCAAGGTCGAGGAAGGCGGCGACCCGGTCCGCGTAGGTGACGCGCAGGACGGGGGTGACGAGGTAGAGGCGGTCGACCCCGGTCAGGGCGCCGGGGTGGGTGGCCGGGTCATCCCAGTCGAAGTGCACATCGGCGCCGTGGCGCGCCGCGGTGCGGGCCCCCAGGCCGCGTTCGGCGAGCCTCTGCGCCAGGAGCGAGCCCGAGCGGCCGGTGCCGCCGAGGACGAGAGCGGTATGCGGTGATCCAGTCATGGGTTCATCGTGGGCGCGCTGGTGGGGGCGGATCAATGCGTGAATCGCTCAGTCTTTTACGTCAAACGCTCTCTCCGTCGCCGACAGCAGTCGTCCTGCGATACTGGACGGGTGGACATACTGCATGATCACCTGGCGCGGGCGCGCGCCGGCGGCGCGGTCTTCGCCCGGACGGTCGCCGAGCCACCGTGGGGGCTGCGGCTGGCCGGCTCGATCCAGCTGGCGGTGCACACGGTGGTCCGCGGCCGGGGATGGCTGTGGCTCACCGACCCGGGCCGCGCGGTGGAACTCGTCCCGGGGGAGGTGACGCTGGTGCGCGGGGGACCGGACCACCACATCGGCCACGAGCCGGGCGCCGAATGCCTCGAACCGGACGAGTTCCGGGCCCGGCACGCCCACGACGCCCAGGCCGAGAACCCCCGGTCGACCGTGTTCCTCTGCGGCGCCTACCGGTTCACCGGCGACATCGGCAACGGACTGCTGGAGGCGCTGCCGCAGGTCCTCACCCTGCAGGCCGCGGTCGGCGACCCGCTGCGGGACGTGATCGCGCTGCTCTCCCGCGAACTGGCCACCCCGGAGCCGGGCCAGCCCACGGTGCTCGACCGGCTCCTCGACGTCCTCCTGGTCCTCGCCATCCGCAGCGACTTCCGCCGCAGCCCCACCGCCCCCCGCTGGTACCGGGCTCTGGCCGACCCCCGCCTGAGCGCCGCGCTGCAGGCCATCCACGGGGACGCCGGCCGCGACTGGTCGGTCCCCGAACTCGCGGCGATCAGTGGCCTGTCCCGGGCCGCCTTCGCCCGGACCTTCCGCGACGCGCTCGGCCAGACCCCCATGCAGTACCTGACCGACTGGCGCATGGCGCTGGCCCGCGACCAGTTGCGCACCGGCGAACTCGGCATGGCGACCATCGCCCGCACGATCGGCTACAGCTCGCCCTACGCGTTCGCCGCCGCCTTCCGCCGCCACCACGGCGAACCCCCCGGAGCCTGGCGACAACGAGAGGCGCTACGCGAGCAGCAACTTGCTGCGGTTGCGCCTCGCTCGGCGTGGTGCCGCTGCGACGAGCCTGCACCCTGACCTAAGGTGAACCTCAACTGTGGTCCGGCTCATAGCCATTGACGGTCGGCACGGTCGGCAGCGGGAACCGGGAGCTTCCGATGCAACGGCTCCGTCGCGTAGTCGGGGTGGTGGGTGCGGAAGGGCGGTCACTGGTCGTGCGGCGGTCTTTTCATGGGCGGAGCAGGAGTGCGGCGACGGCTTCGGGGGCTTCGTGCATCGCGTCGTGTGCGGTGGGCAGGTCGTGGACCTGCCAGTGGGGGTCGGCCCGGAGGCGGTCGCGGAGTTCGGTGAACGGTGTCCGGTCCTGCCACCGGGTGCAGTAGACGAACTCGCGGCGCGGGACGCGGGCGTGGGCGCCGGTGAGTCGGATCGTCTGCAGGAACGAGGCGAGGGGGTGGGGGCGGCGGCGGGGGTCGCCGCCGTCCGGTGGTCGGACGGCGTAGCCGGTGGCTGCGGCGCCGGCGGTGAAGACCTCCCGGAAGTGCGCGTTCGTCGAGGACCAGCACGACTCGCCGTCGCGCGGGACGTAGGCGTCGAGGTGCACCAGTCGTGAGATCCGGCCGTCGGCGCGGTCGGCGGCGGCGGTGATCACCATGCCGGCGTAGCTGTGGCCCACCAGTGTCGCGTCGGTGATGTGGTTGCGGTCGAGGTGGTGCAGCACGTCGTCGGCGTGCGTGTCGAGGTTGGCGGCCGCGAGGGTCGCTGCGTCGTCGGGCCGTAGACCGGTCAGGGTCAGGGCGTGGACGGTGTGGCCGGCACGTTCCAGCAGCGGAACGACGGCCTCGAACGACCATGAGCCCTTCCAGGCGCCGGGTACCAGGACGAAAGTTGCCATGGGTCTCTCCCTCTCTCTCGGTCTCTCGGGTTCTCTCTCGGGGTGCGGCGGTCCCGGGCGGTGGTAGTGCCGGAGCGAGCGCTGCGCGCGGTCCGGGCGCTGCGCGCAGCCCGGGACCACTGCGTACGGGGGAAGTCTCGCCGGGTGGGGGTGTGGCCTGCCACCGCTAAGATGCCAACTGATGCCTGTTCACCGCCAACCTCTGCCGGCCGCCGGCGCGGCCTCGCACATCTGGCCCTCCGGTGGGCGCCACCTGCGGCCGTCCGGCCGGACGAGTGCGGTGCAGTCGCACACGCGCGGGCACCTGGTGTACGCGGCCAGCGGTGTCCTGGCGGTCCACACCGAGCGCGGCACGTCGATCGTTCCCGCGAACCGGGTCGCCTGGACCCCGGCCGGCTTCACGCACCGCCACCGCGCCCACGGCGACACCGACATGCGGATCGTGTTCCTCGCGCCGTCCCTGGCCCGGCTCGTACCGGACCATCCCGCCGTGTTCCTGGCCTCCGGCCTGGCCCGCGAGGTCCTGCTCGCCCTGACCGGCCCCCGCAACTACGGGCCCGCCGCGCCCGGTTACAGCCGCTCCGCGCGCTCACGCCTCCTGCGTGTCCTGGTGGAGGAACTGCGCGAAGCCCCCGAACAGCCGCTGCACCTGCCCGAGCCGCGGGACGACCGGCTGCGGGCCGTCGCGCGGATACTGCACGAGACACCCGGGGACAACGCCACACTGGCCGAACTCGGGAGGACGGTCGGAGCCGGTGCCCGCACCCTGAGCCGGCTCTTCCACGACGAGCTGGGCATGACGTTCTACGAGTGGCGCACCCAACTGCGCGTCCACCACGCACTGGTGCTCCTCGCCGAGGGCCACGACACCACCCGGACCGCCGCCGCCTGCGGGTGGGCCAATCCCAGCAGCTTCATCGCGGCGTTCACCGACATCATCGGCACGACCCCGGGTCGCTACCGGGCCGACCTGCGGCCCATGCCCCGGCCCACGCCCACGCCCGCTGGGACCTGACGTCCGTTCGGCCGGCCGCCCGAGACAGCCGGCCGGACCCCCGGCCGCTCGCCCCTCCCGCCCCGCCCCACCCCGCCTGCTCCGTGGCGGTCCGCGTGTCCTTCGCGGACGGCAGTCGGCGGAAGGGTCCGTGGGATGGCGCCCTCCGTGGCCTGCTGGTGTTGCCGGTGTGCGGGGGTGGGCCCGAACGGGCTTGGGGGGTAACGCTGGTGGCGCGAGTTCCGTGCGGCCGGGTGTGCGGTTTCGCTACCCGTGCCGCGCGGGCCGGTGCAGCGGCCGGACACCGCGCGTCGGGGCCTGGCGGCTGCCGGACCCATCCCCGCTGGTTGTCGACCGTCGCGGTGTCCTGACGGATTGGGCATCAGAGATGTCATGGCCATGATGGGCTGTCGGGTCCGCGCCTGGCGTGTTGGCGACAGCAGGAAGTCCTTCCGGTGGGGTCCGTGTGCGACGAAGCTGGTCACTGCCAGCAGGGAACGGCCCGGACCGGGAGCCCCGAACGGCGGCCGGACGATGCGTCACCGCGAGACGCCAGATCCGGAGATGACCACCCGTCACCTCTCCAGCAAAGGACCACTGCCATGATCCGCACCCGTCTCGCCCAGGCCGCCGCGGTCACCGCCCTGGCCACCGCCACCGTCGTCCTGTTTCCGGCCGCCGCGCTCGCCGCCGTGCAGCCCGCCGGGCCCGCACAAGTCTCGCAGGCCTCGCAGGCCTCGCAGGCCTCGCCGGCCCTGCAGGTCGGACCGGCTGTACCGGTCGGCGCGGGCAACCGGGGCTGGGGCTGACGGCCTTGGACATCGTCTACGTCAGTCTGGACCGGCGGACCGCGCCGGAGGCGGATCCGGCGGGTGAGATCGCCGAGGCCGTGGGCGCGCTGTGGGCACACGCCACCGCCGAGGACGGCCTTGAGCACGTCAGCGGCCATGCCGGGTCCAGTCGGTTGGACCTGCTGCTGTACCTGCTCGTCCTGGCTCCCGGAAGTGGCCCGGCCGTCGCCGCGCCCTGCGCCACCGAGCGTGCCGCCGCTCTGCTGGCCCGGTGTCACCGGGCCTCGCCCGTCTGGCGCCGCCGCTACCTGCCCCCGCCCGTCGCCGGGACCGCGCCGGATCCCGATCGACCGGTGGACTGACACCGGCCGGCGGCACCCGCCGGCAGTGGGGCACCCTCACCGCTCGCATTTGACGACCGCTGTTCCTGCAGGACAGCCGTCCCGCTCATTCCGCTCACCCTGCTCTGCTCTGCCCTGTCCCGCTCCATCGCGCTCCACCCCGGTTTCATCCCTGGGCCGTCATCCCTGGGCCGTCATCCCTGGGCCGTCGTCCCTGGGCCGTCGTCCGGTCGGCTGTTCCTGCAGGACGGCCGCCGGTCGGTGATGCCGGTCGATTCCACCCGCATGCCTTTTGCGAAGCCCTTTCCAAGGAGACCTGTCATGTCGATGAATTCCCGTTCCCTCAAGAAGTCCGCTGTCGCCACCCTGGTCGCGGCGGCTGCGGTGAGCGGCCTGTCGGTGCTCCCGGCCCACGCCGACACCCCCAGCAGCATCGTGAGTGCCGTGCAGAGCCAGCTCAATGACGGCCATACAGGTTCCAACGGGGCCGGTTACAGCGACGGGGTCAACCAGGGCGGCTCACTGGCGAACCCGACCGAGTGGTGTGCGGACTTCGCGGGCTGGGCCTGGGCGCAGGCCGGTGTGGCCGACCTCGGGATCCTGGGCGACGGTGCGGCCAGCTTCTACGACTACGGCCGGCGCTACGGGACCCTGTCCGGCACGCCGCAGGTCGGCGACGCGGTCGTCTTCGGCTACAACGCGTCCTCGGACTCCGCCGCCCATGTGGCCATCGTCACCGCCGTCAACTCCAACGGCACCATCAACTGGATCGGCGGCAACCAGGGCACCAGCGGCCTGGTCACGCAGGACTCCGGTATGCCCGGCGGGGTGGGCGACTACGAGTGGACCGACGACGGCTCCAACGTCGACCTGTCCGGCTTCATCGCCCCGGTGACCTCGCTCAACAACACCCCCTCGACCCTGCCGGCCGGCACGCTGGTCAAGTCCCCGGACAGTGCCGAGGTCAAGGTCATCATCGGTGGCGCGGGCATCGCGGTGTCCGCCTCGGACGTGTCCGCCGACGGCTACGACCTGTCCAAGATCGTCTCCGTGACCGACGCGGCCTTCAGCGCGCTGCCGGCCACGCCTCCGGACGGCACCGTGGTCAAGGACCAGTCCGGGGCCAACGCCACCGTCTACGTCATCGTCGACGACACCGCCCTGCCGGTGACCGCCGCCGAGTTCACCGCCGACGGCTGGAGCACCAAGCCGCTGATGGGCGTCCCCACCTCCTGGCTCCAGACCACCGCCGCCAGCACCCTGCCCTCGGGGAGCGTGGTCTACAACGAGAACGGGACCGACCCCAGCCGCTACGTGATGGTCGACGGTGTCGCCCTGCCGATCTCCGGCGCGGAGTGGACCGCCGACGGCTACAACACCCGCCCGCTGCTCGGGGTCCCCGGCACCTGGCTCGCCGGCGCCGTCGCCGGCACCCTGCCCGCCGGGGCCGTGGTGATGAACCAGTCCGGGACGGACAGCAACCGCTACGTCATGATCGGCGGCGCAGCCCTGCACATCACCGCCGCCGAGTGGACCGCCGACGGCTACAGCACCCGTGCCCTGATGGGCGTCCCCGGCACCTGGCTGGCCGGCGCGGTCGCCGCCGCCCCCGCCAACGGCACCGTCGTCGAGGACCAGGCCGGGACGTCGGCCAACCGCTACGTCATGGTCGGCGGCACCGCCGCCCTGATCTCCGCCTCGGAGTGGACCGGCAACGGCTACAACACCCGCCCGCTGCTCGGGGTCCCGGCCACCTGGCTCGCCACGGCCGCCGCCGCCACACCCGCCAACGGCACCCTGGTCCAGGCCTCCGGAAGCTCGGCCGTCTACCTGGTCACCGGCGGGGACAAGGAACTTCTGACGGCCTCCCAGTTCGGCACCGGCGGCTACAGCTACAGCAACGTCGTCCTGGCCCCGGCCGCCCTGCTGGCCCAGCTCCCCACCACCACCGGCTGACACCCCGCCAGGACCGGTGCGGGGGCGGAAACAGCAGCCCGCCCCCGCACCGGTCCCACTCGGTCGCCGCCCGCCCCGCCCGGTCGCCGCACGCGCCCCGGGCGCCACCGGAGCGAGCACCACCAGAGCACGTCCGCCCAGCAGTGAAACGAGGGTATTCCCATGTTGAAATCAGTCCGCTTCGCACTGCTCACGGCCACCGCAGCCGCGATCTGCGCGAGCGCTGTCCCGGCGGCCCAGGCCGCCGCAGTGCCGGGCCACCGTGCAGGGCACGCCGTCTCGGCCGTGGAGGTCTGCGGCCAGGGCCCGTCGGTCCTCGAACCGAAGAGCGTGGTCCTCACCTGCGCCGACGACGGCGAGTTGGCCCAGAACCTGCACTGGACCACATGGACCGCGTCGAGTGCGACTGCGACCGGGAAGGTCGTCTGGCGCAGCTGCGTGGCCGACTGTGCCCACAGCAGGGCGTGGAAGAGCGCGGCCGCCCAGGTCACCTTGAGCGATCCGGTCGCCGAGCCCGGACACGGAACCCTGTTCACCAAGCTGACCCTGCACGTGACCGGGCCGACGCCGCGCGGACTCCTGCGCGAGCTGACCTTCGACGAGGCGCCGGTACCTGCCACGGCGTCCACGGCGGCCCCGTCCCAGGGTTCGAGCGCGCGGTCACGGCAGGCGGTGCGCGCCGCTGTCGCGCCGAGCGGCACCCTGGGCTACGACGAGATCGAGGGCTACTGGATCGACGCCGGGGGCACCGCCGGCACGGCTGCGATCGCCGCCGCGATCACCGAGGCCGAAAGCTCCTTCCAGCCCGGGGTCATCCAGTCCGGGGTCGACTACTGCGGCGCCGGGTCGGACCGGGCCGGCTGGGGCCTTTGGCAGATCACCTGCGGCAACTCGGTCCCCGGGGACGGCAGCAACTTCCAACTGCTCGACCCGTGGAACAACGCCGAGGCGGCGGTCTCCAAGTACCAGGCCGACGCGGCGGACGGGGTCAACGGGTTCGATCCCTGGTCCACCTACACCAGCGGCAACTACGAGCACTTCGTCCAGAACACAGCTCCGGACCTGCAGGTCACCGACCCGGGTGAGTACACGCAGGTCAACGGGACGCCCTCGGGAACCCCCGCCTCGCCTGCCGCCGTACCCGGCAGCACCTACGGCCCGACGATGCCCGGCTCGCTCAACAACAACCCGCCGATGCTGGCGGCCGGCACGCTGGTCAAGTCCCCGGACAGTGCCGAGGTCAAGGTCATCATCGGTGGCGCGGGCATCGCGGTGTCCGCCTCGGACGTGAGCGCCGACGGCTACGACCTGTCCAAGATCGTCGCCGTGACCGACGCGGCCTTCAACGCGCTGCCCGCCGCGCCTCCGGACGGCACCGTGGTCAAGGACCAGTCCGGCGCGAACGCCACCGTCTACGTCATGGTCGACGGCTCGGCCCTGCCGGTGACCGCCGCCGAGTTCACCGCCGACGGCTGGAGCACCAAGCCGCTGATGGGCGTCCCCACCTCCTGGCTCCAAGGCGCTGCGACCAGTGCGCTGCCCTCGGGGACTGTGGTCTACAACGAGAACGGGACCGACCCCAGCCGCTACGTGATGGTCGACGGCGTCGCCCTGCCGATCTCCGGCGCCGAGTGGACCGCCGACGGCTACAACACCCGCCCGCTGCTCGGGGTCCCCGGCACCTGGCTCGCCGGCGCCGTCGCCGGCACCCTGCCCGCCGGCACCGTCGTCTACAACGAGACCGGCGCCGATCCCAGCCGCTACGTCATGATCGGCGGCGCCGCGCTGCCGATCTCCGGCACCGAGTGGACCGCCGACGGCTACAACACCAAGCCCCTGATGGGCGTCCCCGGCACCTGGCTCGCCGGCGCTGTCGCCAACACCGTCCCCAACGGCACCGTCGTCGAGGACCAGGCCGGGACGTCGGCCAACCGCTACGTCATGGTCGGCGGCACCGCCGCTCTGATCTCCGCCTCGGAGTGGACCGGCAACGGCTACAACACCCGCCCGCTGCTGGGGGTTCCCGGCACCTGGCTCGCCGCGGCGGCCGCCGTCACACCCGCCAACGGGACGCTGGTCCAGGCCTCCGGCAGCACCGCCGTGTACCTGGTGACCGGCGCTGACAAGGAGCTGCTGACGGCCTCTCAGTTCGGCACCGGCGGCTACAGCTACAGCAACGTCGTCCTGGCCCCGGCCGCCCTGCTGGCCCAGCTCCCCACCACCACCGGCTGACACCCCGCCAGGACCGGGCCCCGATCCACCGGCCCTGATCCACCGATCCCAGCCCCCGCAGGGCCCGCCCGCAGACGGGCGGCCCCTGCGGGGGCTGCCCACGTGTGGTTCCTCCGGGAACGACCCGATCCTGCCGGTCAATTGGGTGGGGTGGTGCAATGGTGGCGGGCCGGTGCTGCGGTGCGCCTTCTTGTGCCCCGTACGCCTGTTCGGCGGCGGGCTACGATGACCCCGGTTCGATTCCAATTCGGGTCGCGCTACGTGGGAGTGGGCCTCGTCGCGGGTTGCGGCTCGTGGGAGGGGAGCGAAGGCACATGATCCCAAGGGCGGCTCGCGTCGTCATTGTTTCGATATCGGCCGGTCTCGGATTGGTCTTCGTGGGGACCCTGGCCCTCCTGTTCATGCTCCACGGCGGGAGCATCTTCGGCGGCCCGAACTATGTCCCCGTCACGTCGCAAGCCCTCGCCGGCGCTTGGCAGGGCGAGAAGGGGATGCGGATCGAGTTCGGCGGGAACGGCTCTTTCACGGCTGAGGATTGGCCCACCCAGGATCTGGCCGACGGGAGTTGGGGTCCGGAGTCGTATTCCGGGACTTGGGACGTCCAGCAGGGCGGGGACGGCGGTGTGGCGCTGGTCGACCTGAACATGAGCGTCATGTTGTCCGCATGTTGTCCGCGCAGTGGAATACTCCCGTCTCCATTCAGATGATCAGGCGCGGGCACGCCATCCTGCTGTGCCTTGAGGACGACCCCGACTCTCCTTGCGACCTGGGGACTCTGGCCCGGGTCAGCGGTCACTGAACCCGGGCCTGTGGCTGCGGTCACCCGGGCGCGGGGATGGGGCCGGGGGCGGTGAAGTCCGGGCCCGGTGGTCACAGTTGGTGCCCGGTGGACCGGTGGTGGCGATCCGGCGGGGACGGGGGCGCCCGGTCAGCGGCGGCCGGTGGCCAGGATGACGAGGAACTGGCCGCCGCCGGCCTGGATGTCGGCGGTGACCGGCAGGCCCGGCACCAGTCGGGAGAAGCGGTCCACCAGCCAGTCCGCCGTCTCCTGGGCGTCCTGCCTGGTCGGGCAGCGGCCCACCATCTCACGGCCGCCCTTGCGTTCCAGTCTCGCGGCGACGGTGATCAGCGGTGCGGGTTCGACCACGTACAGGCGGTCCGGCCAGGCGATGACCGCCTGGACCGCGCCCTTGCGGGTGTTGCACCCGCGGTGCGCGAGCCGCTCGGCGACCTTGGCCTTCCGGTCGGCGGTCCGGCTGTCGACGCTGGGTCCCCGCGGGTCGTTCACCGACATGTCGGGGTCGACCGGTTCGTCGCACACCCAGCATCGCCAGCCGTCGCGCTCGGCCACATCATCGAGGAGGTTCATCCGGACAACCTAGCCTGCGCCGGGGCGGCGCGAACGCCACGCGCCCTGGCCGCCGCGGGGCCCCTGTTCGCACAAGCCCCCGTGGGGCGCGGCGATGAACCCCGGCGGATGCAGCCGCGATGTGTGGCATGACCCACATCGCACCGATTTCGAGCATCTCTCAGGAAACTGCTAGCGTGTGGAACATGCGTTCTGCCCTGTTGACGAGTCGACGAGCGGTCGACTACGTCCAGGTCGCCAGCTCTCTCTGTCGCTGACCTCTTCGCGACACCACCCGCGCCGATCGGTTTCACCGCCCCCGGCGCGGCTGCGCGTCTCTGCGCCCTTCGTGATCCCGTAGTCGATGCACCGACGGCCCCTGTCCGGGCGCGTTCGGGCGCGTCGTGATCACGCATGCCCTCGTACCCCGAACCACCCCTCCCTCAAGAAGCCATTGGAGATACTTGTCATGACTGAGTCACGCCCGTCCAGCGGGACCCCAGCCCCTTCGGCGAACGAGCCGCAGCTGCCCTCACGCGGCAACGGCCGCCGCCGCACCGTGTGGATCGCGTCGACCTCCCTGGTCGTCGTCGCCGCTGTGATCGTGACCCTGGTCCTGTCGCTCTCCGGCGGCTCGAACAGCGGGCCGAAGGCCATACGCATCGGTGTCACCGACGCCTCCCAGCCGTACTGGAAGACCTACACGGAGCTGGCCAAGAAGCGGCTCGGCCTGACCGTGCAGATCGTCAGCTTCAGCGACTACAGCCAGCCCAACCCGGCGCTGAAGGAGGGGCAGCTCGACCTCAACGAGTTCCAGCACATCCAGTACCTGGCCAACTACAACGTCACCGCGCACGACGACCTCCAGCCGATCGGCGCCACCGCGGTCTACCCGCTGCCGCTGTACTCGCTGAAGTACGCCAAGCCGTCCGCGCTGCCGGACGGCGCGAAGGTCGCGATCCCCAACGACGCCATCAACGAGGCGCGCGGCCTGCTGGTGCTCCAGGCCGCCGGACTGCTCACCCTCAAGGACGGCGGCACCGCGTTCTCCACCACCGGCGACATCGTGACCCACAGGGTCGACGTCACCGCGCTCGACGCCTCGCAGACCGCCGCCGCACTGCGCAACGGCTCGGTCGCCGCCGCGATCGTGAACGACGACTACGCGATCAGCGCCAAGCTGACGTCCGAGCAGGCGATCTTCCACGACGACCCGGCCAGCCCCAGCGCCGCGCCCTACGTGAACATCTTCGTCGCCCGCAAGGCCGACGACACCGACCCGACCTACCTCAAGCTCGCCGCGCTGTACCAGGACCCGGCCGTACAGCAGGGCGTCCAGGCGGCCAACGGCGGCACCGCCGTGTTCCGCGACGTGCCGGCCGCGCAGCTGCAGGCCGAGTTGGCAACCGTGGAGCAGCAGGCCAAGGCCGCCCAGCAGTAGCCGTCCAGCACGGGCAGCCGTCCAGCACGCCCGTCCCACCCACGCGCCCCCGCTGCGGGGCGCCCGGCAGACCGGTTCGGCCCGGCGTCCTGTGACTCGCCGTCACAGGACGCCCGGGCCGCCCCGGAGTCAAGGAAAGCAATGCCCGCGGACAGCCCGCCGACCCCCGTGCCCGCGCCGACCCCCGTGCCCGATCCGGTGCCCGATCCCGTGCCGGTGCCCGGCCCCGCGCCGACCGCCGTGCCCGCGCCGGTGCACGTGCGCTTCGACCACGTCGGCAAGACCTTCCCCGGCAAGGGGCGCAAGGCAGCGCCGCAGACGGTGCTCGACGACGTCAACCTGGAGATCCGCCGCGGCGAGGTGTTCGGCGTCATCGGCCACTCGGGAGCCGGCAAGAGCACGCTGGTACGGCTGATCAACGGCCTGGAGACACCCACCACGGGACGTGTCCACGTGGGGCAGCACGAGCTGACGGCGCTCAACGAGCGCGGCCGGCGCGAGGTGCGTCGCGACATCGGCATGGTCTTCCAGCAGTTCAACCTCTTCCGGTCGCGTACGGTCGCCGGCAACGTCGCCTACCCGCTGAAGGTCGCCGGCGTGCGTCAGCCCGAGCGCGACCGCCGGGTGGCCCGGCTGCTGGACTTCGTCGGGCTGCTCGATCGCGCCCACGACCATCCCGAGAAGCTGTCGGGGGGTCAGAAGCAGCGGGTGGGCATCGCCCGCGCGCTGGCCACCGAGCCGTCGCTGTTGCTGGCGGACGAGGCGACCAGCGCGCTGGACCCGGAGACCACCGGCGAGGTGCTGGCCCTGCTGCGCCAGGTCAACCGCGAACTCGGCGTGACCATCGTGATCATCACCCATGAGCTGGACGTCATCCGCTCGGTCGCCGACCGGGTCGCGGTGCTCGACCGCGGCCGGGTGGTCGAGTCCGGCAGCGCCTACGACGTCCTGGCCGAGTCGAGGACCGAGGAGGCCGCGCGCTTCGTGCGCACCGCGCTGCGCGACCGCCCGTCGCCGCAGACCCTGGCCCGGCTGCGCGCCGCGCACGCCGGACGGTTGGTCACGGTCCGGGTGCGCGACCAGGCGGGGTTCCAGACCCGGCTGGCCGGCAGGTTCCTGGAACACCACGTGGCCGCGGACATCGTGTTCGGCGGCATCAGCGAGATCCAGGAACGGCCGGTCGGCAGCCTGACGTTCGCCCTGACCGGCACCGACGACGCCGTGGCCGCAGCGCTGGAGGCACTGCGCGCGGACGGCGTGGACCTCGTAGAGGAAGAAGCCTGAGATGCACGAGTTCCTCACCAACCTTCCGGTCTACCGGGAGGCGATCGGACAGACCCTCTACATCGTCAGCATCTCGCTGGTGGTCGGCGGTGTGCTCGGCCTGGTCCTCGGCCTGGCCCTGTACGCGACACGACCGGGCCACCTGCTCGCCAACCGGGCGGTGTTCCTGATCATCAACGTCCTGGTCAACGTGGTGCGGCCGGTGCCGTTCGTCATCTTCATCACCGCCATCCAGCCGCTGATGCTGCACACCATCGGCACCACCATCGGCACCAATGCGGTCACCTTCGCGCTGTCGCTGTCGGCGGCGTTCGCCATCAGTCGGATCGTCGAGCAGAACCTGCTGACCGTCGACCCCGGCGTGGTCGAGGCCGCCCGCGCGGCCGGGGCCCGACCGGTCGGGATCCTGCTGACGGTGCTGATCCCCGAGGCACTGGGCCCGCTGGTCCTCGGCTACACCTTCATCTTCATCGCCGTGGTCGACATGTCCGCCCAGGCCGGCCTCTTCGGCGGCGGCGGCCTCGGCGACTTCGCGATCACCTACGGCTCGCAGCGCTACAACTGGCCCATCGTCTACATCACGGTGGCGACGATCATCATCATCGTCCAGGTCGGCCAGTTCCTCGGCAACTGGCTCGCCCGCCGGGCCCTCCGCCGCTGACCCCGGCCCGGCCTCGGGCCGGCCCCCGGCCCGGCGGGTCGGTCCGGACGGGGCCGATCGGCGAATTCGGCGCGGACGCCGGGGCCGGCTGGCACAATCGGCATGCCAGGGCACCGGGGTCGGTGCCCGCGAGTTTCGGGGGAAGATGATGCGTTTCTCGTTGGGACGGCGTGGCGCGCGGACGGTGTTGGTCGGGGTTCTCGCAGCCGGGGGGCTGGCCTGTGCCACCGGGCCGGCCGCCGCCTATCCGGCGACCAAGGTCGTGCTCAGCACGGTTCACGGCGTCGGTATCTACGCGGCGGCCACCTCGGGCGCCCGCAAGGTGGGCACCGACGTGGTCCCGGGCTACGGCAACGCGGTCTGGGCCATGTGCTGGCAGGCCGGGCAGAGCATCGGCGACTACGGCGACGTCTGGTACGACACCGTCGAGGTGGACTACAACGGCCCGGGGACTCCGAACGCGGCGTACTTCAACGACGAGACGGCGTGGACCTTCGCCCCTTACGTCGACGGCGCCGCCGCGTTCCACAACGGCCTGCCGCAGTGCCCCCAGTCCATCCCCTCCTGACCGCCGGACCTGGCGCGGGACGGGGAGAGAGCCGGCCAGGGCCCGTCTTTTGGAGATCGTCTGTGCCCTGGAGTCGATCCATGGCCAAGAGCGAACAGCGGCCGGTGGGGATGACACCGGACCGCGCAGCGGAAGCACGTGCGGGGGACGCAGACCGGGAGGCGGTGGCCGAGGGACTGCGCAGTGCCGCAGGCGACGGCCGTATCGACCTCGTGGAGCTGGACGAGCGGCTCGGCCTGGCGTACGGCGCCAGGACGTACCGCGAACTCGACGAACTGGTCGCGGACTTGGGGGAGCGGTTGGGCGGGGCGGGGCCGGATACCGAGGTGCTCCGTCTCAAGACGCGCCTGGGCAGCATCGAGCAGAGCGGACAGTGGACCGTTCCTCGGCGGATCGTCGCCGAGTGCACGATGCTGAACATCACGATCGACTTCACCCAGGCCGTCTGCGTGCACCGGGATGTGACCGTCGAGGCGGTGTGCGGATCGGACAGCATCCGGTTGATCGTCCCGCGCGGCTGGGCGGTGCGTGTCGACGCGTCGAGCACCAACACCGCCCACATCGTCAACAAGGCGGCCGGGCAGCCGGACCTCGCGGCCCCCACCGTGACCGTCGTCGGCCATCCGCGGTCGGGCCGCATCCGGATCAAGCAGCTGCGTCGGGACTCCCCGGCAGTGCTCCCGCTCCCCGGCTGACCGGGCGGGCCCGAAGGGTTGACGGGGGCCGGGGCAGGGAGCGCTCCACGGCGGTGCTGCGTTCGGGGGTTGACCAGCGGCCTCCCGGCGCAGCCCCGTCCGCGGCGTCGACGTCCTGTCGCCGGCCCGCACCGCCGCGCCGCCGCACTGCCGCACTGCCGGGCCGCTGCCGCAGTCGACGAAAATCCGTTGCCCGCGCGGTCACCGGGTCGGTAGACAGTCCGGATGTCAACCATCCTGGCCCCGCTGCGCCTTGCCCCCTTCCGACGGCTCGCCCTGGGCCGTGCCGCGGCGATGCTGGGCAACGGGGGCGCGCCGATCGCGCTGGCCTTCGCGGTGCTGCGGACCACCGGCTCGCCGACGCAGCTCGGCCTGGTGGTCGCGGTGCGCTCGCTCTTCAACGTGGCGTTCGTGCTCTTCGGCGGTGTCCTGGCCGACCGGCTGCCGCGCCGCCTGGTGCTGGTCGGGTCGAGCGTGCTCAGCGCGGCCAGCCAGGGAGCGCTGGCTGCGCTCGTCCTGACCCATCACGCGACCGTCCCGTGGATCCTGGCGCTGTCGGCCTGCAACGGAACGTTCGCCGCCTTCGCGATGCCCGCCTCCTCCGCACTGCTGCCGCAGACCGTGCCGGACGAGCTGCGCCGCCAGGCCAACGCGCTCAACAGGATGGCCGCGAACGGCGCCATGATCGGCGGGGCTGCGCTCGGCGGCGCCGTGGTGGCCGCCGCCGGTCCGGGCTGGGGCCTGGCGATCGACGCGACGACCTTCGCCCTCTCGGGCCTGCTCTTCGCCGGCGTCCGGGTCGGGCCCACGGCGGCGCCCGCCCAGGACGCCCCGCCCGGGGCGGCAGGCACCGGCATGCTGCACGAACTGCGGGTCGGCTGGCGGGAGTTCGTCGCCCGGCGCTGGGTGTGGACGATCGTGGCCACGTTCTGCTTCCTCAACGCCGCGTACTCGGGCGCCGTGGGAGTGCTGGGCCCGGCCATCGCCGAGAAGTCCTTCGGCGGCGCCGGTTGGGGGCTGGTGCTGGCCGCTGAGACCGCCGGGATGCTGGTCGGCGGTGTGCTCGGGCTGCGGCTGCGCCCGCAACGGCCGCTGCTGGTCGGGGTGGTGTGCATGGCGGGCTGCGCCCTGCTGCCCTTCGCGCTGGCCCTGGGGATGCCCGTGGCGGTCCTGGCCGGGGTGAACTTCCTGGCCGGCGTGGGTGTGGAACAGGGCGGCATCGCCTGGGAGACCTCCCTGCAGCAGGAGATTCCCCAGGACCGGCTGGCGCGTGTCTACTCCTACGACGCGCTCGGCTCCTTCGTGGCCGTCCCACTGGCCCAGGCGACC
>Ga0302314_10010097_pt1 | contig 16577 bp, 17 predicted proteins | sample III_Palsa_N2_3_FD_200533 | JGI IMG/M metagenome (GOLD analysis project Ga0302314, IMG submission 200533) | Peat permafrost microbial communities from Stordalen Mire near Abisko, Sweden - III_Palsa_N2_3 | ecosystem: Environmental > Terrestrial > Soil > Palsa > Peat permafrost | place: Sweden... | reverse complement strand
AGCAGAAACAGCTCGCGCGTGCGCGGCGCGCCGATCGCATCGATGAAGCGGCGCAGGCCGGTGTGCGAGTAGACCAGCCCGAGCTTCGCCGGCGGCATCCCCAGCTTGATGGTGTCCTGCGCCACACGCAGATCGCAGGCCAGTGCCAGCTCCAGGCCGCCGCCGATCGTATGGCCGGGGAGGGTCGCCAGCGTGGGGTAGGGAAAGGCCTGCAGCGCATCGATCGCTTCGGTGAAGGGGTGTGCGACAAGCCGCTCGGCGCGCTCCTCGAACTCCTCGTCCGGGATCTCGCCGATGTCATACCCGGCCGAGAACATCCCGTGGGCGCCGGTGATCACCACGCATCGCGCGCCGGACTCTCCGCGCGCGAGCTCGGTGAGCATCCCGGTGATCGCGTCGAGAATCGGATGATCCAGCGCGTTGCGCTTGGCCGGGTTGGAGATCGTCAGCCGGACGAGGCCATCGGTGGGCTCGTCGATCAGGAGCTTGCCGCCGGCGAGCTCTCGGGGGGTGGCGCTCGAGGACACGAGCACTACCCGAGCACGACCAGCGTGTCTCCCTCGTTGACCGCCTGGCCCTCTTTACAGAGGATCTCCGTGACCGTTCCCGGGTCCTCGGCCTCCACGGGCATCTCCATCTTCATCGACTCGAGGATCGCCACCGTGTCGCCCTCCTCGATCGTGTCGCCGACGGCGCACTCGATTTTCCATACGGTGCCGGTGATGTGGGCCTCTACCTCAGCCATTACGCAGCCTCCTGGTTGGACGGTGACGCTTGAGGACAATAGCCTCCGGCGCCGATCGATCCGATGAGCACCAATACCGCCGACACTCCCCAGACCGTTGGTCTCGAGATCCGCGTGATCGTTGCCGCCTACAACGAGGCCCCGCGGATCGAGGCGACGCTTGCCGCGCTTGCCGCCGCCTTTCCGGGCGCGCCGGTGTGGGTGGCAGACGACGGCTCCACCGATGCGACGGCGGCGATCGCTCGCAGGGCCGGTGCGCGGGTCGTACGCAGCGAGCGGATAATCGGCAAGGGCGGCGCCGTCACGTTTGCAGCGCGAGATGCTCTGCAAGCGAGCCACGTAGAAGGGTCGATCTTCGTCCTCTGCGACGGCGACCTCGCCGAGTCCGCGGGCAGGCTGGGCGCACTCGCAGACGCGGTGCGAGACGGCGACGCGGACATGACGGTCGCGGCCTTCGCCACGCGCGTCGGCGGAGGAGTAGGTCTGGCGGTCGCGTTTGCGCGCTGGACGATCCACCGGCGGTGCGGTCTACGGATGTGCGCGCCGATCTCCGGACAGCGGGCATTACGGGCGGGCACGCTCGAGGATGTGCTGCCGTTCGCGCCAGGCTTCGGCATGGAGATCGGGATGACGATCGACGCCTCCCGTGCCGGCTATCGGATCGCCGAGATCGAACTCGACCTCTCTCATCGCGCCACTGGCCGCACGCTCTCCGGCTTCGCGCATCGCGGGCACCAGCTCGTCGATTTCGTGCGGGTGTACTTCGCCCGCCGGTAGGCTCGCGTCGAGATGATTCTTGCGATCGATCAGGGTACGACGGGTACCACCTGCATCGTGTTCGACGAGCAGGCCGAGCCGATCGGACGCTCCTACCGCGAGTTCACCCAGCACTTTCCCCAGCCCGGCTGGGTCGAGCATGACGCGGGCGAGATCTGGTCGGTCACGCAGGCCGTCGCGGGCGAGGCGCTCGACGATGCGGGCGTGCGAGCAGGCGACCTGGCAGCGGTTGGGATCGCCAACCAGCGTGAGACGGTCTGTGTCTGGGACCCGGCAACAGGAGAGCCGCTGCACAACGCGATCGTCTGGCAGGACCGTCGCACGGCTGCGCGCTGCGAGGAGCTACGAGCGGCAGGATACGAACCGCTGATTCGCGCACGCACCGGCCTGGTGCTCGACCCCTACTTCTCGGCCACGAAGATCGCTTGGCTGCTGGAGAACGTCGAGGGCCTGCGCGAGCGCGCGCACAACGGCACGGCGGTCTTCGGGACGGTCGACTCGTGGCTGATCTTCAAGCTCACTAGCGAGCATGTCACCGATGCGACCAACGCATCGCGCACGCTCCTCTACGACATCGCCGCGGGCCGCTGGGACCCTGAGCTGCTGGACCTGTTCGACGTCCCCGCTCGGGCGCTGCCTCAGGTACGTCCGAGCGCGGGAGTCCTGGGGGAGACTCGATCGGATGCACTCCACGGACACGCCGTGCCGATCGCCGGTGTCGCCGGCGACCAGCAGGCCGCGCTCTTCGGCCAGGCCTGCGTCGATCCCGGCATGGCCAAGGCCACCTATGGGACCGGCTCGTTCGTGCTGCTCAACACCGGCTTCACCGTGCCGGATGGGTCCCCCCCACCCGGTCTGCTGGCGACGGTTGCGTCGGAGATCGGCCAGGGCCGGGCCTACGCGCTGGAGGCGTCGATCTTCGTCACCGGCGCTGCGGTGCAGTGGTTGCGCGACGAGCTGCGGATCATCGAGCACGCCGAGGAGACGGCGGCATTGGCGGCGTCGCTTGACTCCAACGACGGCGTCTACTTCGTGCCGGCGCTCACCGGTCTCGGCTCGCCGCACTGGGACCCCCACGCGCGCGGCACGATCGTCGGGCTCACGCGCGGGACCGGTCGTGCCCACCTCGCGCGCGCGACACTCGAGGCGATCGCCTACCAAACGTTCGACGCGGTTCGGGCGATGCAGGACGTGACAGCCCGCCCGTTCGGCGAGCTGCGCGTCGACGGCGGCGCGAGCGCGAACGGCTGGCTGATGCAGTTCCAGGCCGACCTGCTCGGGGCGCCCGTCGTGCTGGGTGAGAGCGCCGAGACGACCGCGCTCGGCGCGGCCTACCTGGCTGGGGTCGGGGTCGGGCTGTGGACGGTCTCTGACGTACGCGACTCCTGGCGGGAAGGCGCGCGTTATGAGCCGCGGATGGGCGAGGACGAGCGTGCCGGTCTGCTCGCGGGCTGGGCGGACGCGCTTACGCGCGCGCGTAACTTTCCCGCGGGAGCGAGGTAAAACGCTCAGATGAGCGATCTCGCATCGATGCGCGAGCAGGTCTATGTCGACCCCCGGCCGAAGGAGCACTTCGACCGCTTTCACGAGCGCGCACGCACGCGTGAACCGGACTGGGCATATGAGCTGACGAGGGTGCTCACCTCGCTGTACGCCTACACGTTCCTGCGCGTACGCGCGATCTCTCCCGAGAAGGCGCCCGGCGCCGGCGCGGTGATCCTCGCGCCCAACCACTTCTCGTTCATGGACCACTTCCTGATGGGCTGCTACATCCGGCGCAAGGTCCGCTTCATGGCTAAGTCGCAGCTGTTCAAACCAGGACCTATGCAGTACATATACACCCACGGCGGCGTCTTCCCGGTGCGTCGCGGTGCCCGCGACGAGGAGATGTTCATCACCGCCGAGACGATCCTAAAGCGCGGCGGGGCGATCACGATGTACTGCGAGGGCGGGCGCTCGCGCACGGGCAAAGTGGCCACGGAGGCCAAGCGCGGGATCGGTCGCCTGGCGCTCGAGACCGGCGCGCCGGTCGTGCCGATCGCGATCCACGGCTCCTCGCGGATCCGCAACTGGAAGCGCCTGCAGTTCCCCAAGACCACCGTCCAGTACGGCGACGCGATGCGCTGGGAGCGGATCCCAAATCCCACCCGTGAGCAGCAGCAGGCGGTTGCCGACGAGATCCTCCTGCAGATTCGAGCCCTGTACGCCGGCCTCGAGGAGTACGGTCGCAAGGGCGTGCTCAAGCGTGTCCGCGAGCAGCGTCGGGCCGGTCACGTATCTTTGGCCCGCAGCCAACCGTAGGCGACGCCTCAAGGAGCTTGAAATGAACCGTTCGATAGACATCGGCTCGGTCATCAGCAGAACGTTCAACATCTATGCCGACCAGGCTTCCGTACTGCTGCCGGCGGCGGCCGTCGTGTTCGTGATGGTCGGGATTATCGACGCCGTGCTGGTCGCGGTGGCTCCCGTGCTTCTTCTGATCGGCTTCATCATCAGCCTCGTAGCCATCACGTTGTTTACGGGCATGGTCGTCGAGCTGGTGGCCGACGTTCAGGACGGTCGGCGCGACGCCACCGTCGGTCAGCTGCTCAACGCAGCGACTCCGGTGCTTGGTCAGCTGATCCTGGTGGGGATCCTCGCGGGGGTCGGGATCACGATCGGTTTCATCCTGATCATCATCCCCGGCTTGATCTTGATCACGATCTGGTCGGTGGCGGCTCCGGTCGTCGTGCTGGAGCATCCCGGTGCCTTAAATGCACTCGGGCGCAGCCGCGAGCTCGTGAAGGGCAACGGCTGGCAGGTGTTCGGGGTGATCGTCGTGCTGGTGATCGGCGTCGGCATCCTCTCCGCGATCATCGAGTCGATCGGCGACTCGGGGGGAACCGCCGCGGGCATCGTCGTGCGGGTGATCGTCGAGATTCTCACCGCCCCGATCTCGGCCCTCGCGGCTTCCGTGCTTTACTTCGAGCTGCGCGGAAGCACGACAAGCGGAGCGCCCGAGCCGGATTCGTCGGGCTCGTTCCAGACCGGCCCGTTCCCGCCCGCGGCGCCCTGAGCGCGATCGGCGTATCCGACTTGCTGCGTCCCGGCCTGCTGGACGGAGCTCTTGTTCTGGTGGCAGGTACCACAGGGTCGGCGGAGGCGGCGGGGCCCTTGGCCTCGCTTGATGTAGTGGTCGGCGAGGCATGCACAGAGTTGGGGGCCGGCGTGCACATGTGCGCTGTCCCCGACATCGCCGACGAGGCGATCGTGGATCAGATGGTCGCCGCCGCCGTCACCGAGCTGGGGAGCCTCGACCTGCTGGTCGTTGACGGTGCGGGGCTGTTTGCGCAGGGAGGTTTGCGCACCTGTCTCGACGCCGCCTGGAACGTCACACGGGCGGTTGTGAACCATGCTTTCCTGCTCGCCTCTAAACCGAGCTCACCCTCTGGTCGGGTCATCTACCTGGCGCCGGCTCCGACAGATGTGCAGAGACACTCGGGCGCGGCGCGGGCGGGTTTGGAGAACCTGGGGCGGACCCTCTCGACCGAGTGGGCGCGTCACGGGATCACGGTGGTCACGATCGCCCCCGGCGAGGCGACCGACGCGGGCGAGGTGGCGGCGCTGTGCGCCTACCTGGCCTCGCCCGCGGGCGCTTACTTCTCCGGCTGCCTGCTCGACCTCCGGGGTCCGTAGACCTCAGCCGGTCGTCCACCGAATCAGCCGGTCATCCCGCCGAACATCCCGCCGGTGATGTGGAGGGTCTGGCCCTGCACGTAGTTCGACCAGGGGGAGCACAGGAAAAACACGCCACCCGCCGCCTCCTCGGGGGTTGCGGGGCGACCGAGCGGGATCAGCATCGAGGCCATCTGGCGCAGCTGCTCGGGGATGCCGAGCTGCACCTTCTCGCCGCCGATCTCCATGCTGTTCTCGTCGTCCTTCGCCTGCGTTAGGCGGGTGTCGATGAAGCCGAACGCGACCGCGTTGACGTTGATCTTGAACTGTCCCCACTCCTTCGCGAGCGTTTTCGTCAGACCCACCACGCCGGCCTTGCCGGAGGAGTAGTTGGCCTGGCCGGGGTTGCCGAACGTGCCTGAGGTGGAGGAGACGTTGACGACCTTGCGGAACACCTCGACACCTTCCTCGCGCTCTTTCTTGGCGGGATCGCGCAGGTAGGGGGCGGCCGCGCGAAGGACCCGGAAGGGGACGACGGTGTGGATGTCGAGCATCGCCTGGAACTGCTCGTCGGACATCTTGTGGACCGGCGCGTCGATCGTGTAGCCGGCGTTGTTGACGAGGATGTCGATCTTGCCGAACGCGTCGACCGCCGCTTTCACGAGCGCCTCGGGCGCGTCGGACTTGGTCAGGTCGCCGGCGAACACCGCCGTCTCGCCCGCGATCTCCCCGGCCGCCTGCTCGGCGACGTCGCCATCGAGGTCGTTGATCAGAACCTGCGCTCCCTGCGAGGCGAGCAGTTCAGCCGTTGCGCGTCCGATGCCGCGGGCCGAGCCCGTCACGATCGCCGACTTGCCGTCGAGTACACCCATAGCCGTTGCGTCTCCTTGTCGTGGTCAGTGACCGCGGAGATTACCTCTGTTCCTCGCTTGCGGCGTGAAGGCCGACAGGTCGGTTCACCGCCGGTCAGACGCGGCTCTTCATCTTCTTCCACTCGGCCTTGTGGGCGCGCTTTGCGGCCTGGTAGTCGAGCAGTGCCTGCGGCGAGTCCACATCGCCGAGCGTCGGATGCGCCGGCACGAGATCGGCCGCCGCCGCGACGCCGAAGCGCTTGGCGAGCACTGCTGCGATCGACTTGACCTTCATCTCACCGAAGCCGGGTAGCGCAGCCAGATTGGAGTGCAGGGCAGACGCGTCAGGTGCGCCCATCCACACCTGCGCCGCGTCGCCCAAGTAGAGGTCCTGCACGTGCTCGGCCAGGTCGTGCACCCGCTTGGCCATCATGCCGGGATAGCGATGGATGGCGGGCTTCGCGCGGAACACCGGTTCGAGGTCGGCCGCGGCGAGCGTTGCGGAGTCGAGCGCTCCGAGTCGTTCGCGCAGTTCCAGCGGCCCGAGAAAGGCCTTTTGGACCGGGACCTGTTGATCTAAGGCGAATCCAAGCAGCAGCGCCATCGGGTCGGCGGCGATCAGCGCGTTGGCCTCGTCGGAGTCCGTGAAGTACAGGCGGTCAGGCACTCCTCGATCCTAGCTCGGAGGTTTCAAAGGAGGTGAGATGACCTCGACTTCGCTCTGGGCCTGGTCGATCGACGGTCGATCGGCATCTACACCGACTCGCTCAGCCGGTGATGATGACACCGAAGTCCTGCGTGTAGATCCCGCCGGGCTGGCCCTGGCTGAGCGAGGACGGGACATGGGGGGAGACGCCGATCGCGGTGTCACGGAAGCGGGTGTCGAGAATGTTCGCGCGGTGCCCGGGCGAGGCCATCCAGGCGGCGACGATCGCGCGGGGCGTTCCCAGGTAGAGGGTGCCCCAGCCGATGTTCTCGCCGATTTCGTAGCCGACCTGCGAGTTGGGAATGTAGCCGGAGGCGATCATGCGACTGAGCGGGGTGTCGCCGCCTGGCCCGTCGTGTTCGAAGTAGTCGCCGAACGCCATGCTCTCGGTGTGGGCCTGGGCGGACTGCTGCAGGTCGGCGTTGAACTGCAGCGAAGCCTCGCCGCGGCTGTTGCGTTCTTGATCGATCAGGCACAGGGTGGCGGTGCGAACCGTTTCGATGTTGCTCTGCGTGGGTTGCAGATCGGCGCCTGGGCAGGTGTCTGCGTCGGCCGGTTTGACGGGGCTCGTCGAGGTGTGTCGCTTGGCGTGATGGCCGTTGTGCTGACCCGAGCCGCGCTTAGCGCAGATCGAAGAGTGGTGCTTGCGGCGCAGATGGCCACCACGGCTTGCGTGAAAGCTGCTGCGCTCGGCGCAGCGCTCGGCGGGATGAGCCCGCGGACGATGCCGTCGGCCGGCCTTGTGGGCCTGGGCGATGGGTACGCCGGTTGTGGCGCATAGAGACGCAACCAGCGCGAGCGCGCCGAGCATGGAACGGAGACGAGGCACCTTTCTTCCATCGGCTGCGTCTCGACGGGACCTGAGCCCCGATGCTCAGGTTTGGACAATGTTGCAAAACGTTTCCCAGCTATGTCAGAGGGCGAGAACGCGACCGAGGATCTCGCGCAAGTCTCAACGGGAGGGGGCGGGCCCCCCTCCCGACCACCCCCGATGATTCCCAGGCTGGCCTACAACGCGAGAACGCGACCGAGGATCTCGCGCATGATCTCATCCGACCCGCCACCGATCGGGCCGAGGCGGGAGTCGCGCGCGGCACGCTCGACCCAAACCTCCTTCATGTAGCCGGCGCCGCCGTGGATCTGCAGGCAGGCGTCCATCAGCTCAAAGGAGGCTCGCTGGGTCATTAGCTTCGCCATCGTCACCTCCTTCAGCGGTTCCTCCCCGGCGACGAAGCGGCGCAGCGCGTCGTAGGTGACGCAGCGCGCGGTGTACGCGCTCGTGGCAAGGTCGGCGAGCTTGTGGCGGATCGCCTGGTGCTTTGAGAGGGGGCGGCCGAAGGCGGTGCGCTCGCGGGCGAACTCCGCGGTGCGCTCCCAGGCGAGCGCCATCGCGCCGACTGCCCCGAGCGCCATCGCCAGGCGCTCCCACTGGAAGTTGGCCATGATCTGCTTGAAGCCCTCGTGCTCGGCGCCGAGCAGGTTCTCCGCGGGGACGAACGCGTCCTCGAAGGCGATTGTCGCCGTGTCGGAGGCGTGCCAGCCGAGCTTCTCGAGCTTGGCGGAAGTGACCCCCTCGCCACGGTCGACGATCAAGAACGAGATCCCGTGATGACCGCCCTCCTCGGTGGTCTTTACAGCGGTGACGATGAAGTGCGCGCGGACGCCGTTGGTGATGTAGGTCTTCTCCCCGTTGACGACCCAGCCGCCGTCGACGGGCGTCGCGCGCGTGCGCAACGCGGCGACGTCCGAGCCCGCGCCGGGCTCGGTGATCCCGAGCGCGCCGATCTTCTCGCCGGCGATCGCGGGTACGAGGTAGCGCTGGTGTTGATCCGCGGTGCCGAACTTCCAGATCGGCGGCGTGGCGATGTTCGTGTGCGCGCCGATCCCGGCGGCCGTCCCGCCCGAGCCGATCCGCGCGAGCTCCTCGACGAGCACCGCCTCGTGCAGGTAGTCGCCGCCCTGCCCGCCGAGCTCTGCCGGGTACTTCAGGCCGAGCAGGCCCTGCGCCGCGAGCTTTCCGAAGACCTCGTCGGGGAACCAGCGCTCCTCCTCCCACGCCTGCGCGTGTGGGGCAAGCTCGCGGTCGAGGAAACCGCGGACCGAAGCTCGCAGCTCCTCGTGCTCCTCGGTGAACGGCGGCTGGATCAAAGCCCGTAAGAGCGCCCGATCACGTCGAGCATGATCTCGTCGGTGCCGGCGCCGATCCGGTTCAGGCGTGCGTCGCGCCACACGCGCTCGACGCCGTACTCGCGCATGTAGCCGGCGCCGCCGTGGATCTGGATGCATTCGTCGGCCACTTCGCAGAGCACGCGCGAGGCGTGGAGCTTGGACATCGAGATCTCACGCACGGGGTACTCGCCGTTGTTGAAGCGCCACGCGGTGATGTAGGTCATCTGCCGTGCTGACTCGATTTTGGTCGCCATCTCCGCGAACTTGTGGCGGATCACCTGGAACTTGCCGATTTCGCGACCAAAGGCCTTGCGCTCGTGCGCGTATTGGAGCGTGCGTTCGAAGCATTTCTGTGCGCCCGACACCATCCCGGCGGCGCCGATCAGGCGCTCGCCCTGGAGCTCCCACATGATGTGGTAGAAGCCCTTGCCGACCTGGCCGAGCACAGCTGAGGCTGGCACGCGCACGTCCTGGAAGGCCAAGAGCGCCGTGTCGGAGGCGTGCATGCCGAGCTTCTCGAGCTTCTTCTCGCGGATCACTCCGGGAGCGTCCATCGGGACGAGGAACAGCGTGAAGCCGTTGTAGCCGGCGTCGGAGTCCGTCTTGGTGACGAGCACGATCATGTCGGCGCGATGGCCGTTGGTGATGTAGGTCTTCGAGCCGTTGATGATGTAGTCATCGCCGTCTTTGACCGCGCGCGTCTTGATCCCTTTCACGTCTGAGCCGGCGTCTGGCTCGGTGATGCCGAGGCAGAGGATCTTCTCGCCCTTGATCGCGGGCACGACCCATTCCTGCTTCTGCTCCTCTGAGCCGAACGCGAGGATCGGCGGCATCGCCATGTCGGTGTGCACCGCGATCCCCATCGCCAGCCCGCCGGAGTTGCCGTTGGTGATCTCCTCCGCGAGCACGAGCGCCGTGTAATAGTCGCCGCCCTGCCCACCGTACTGCTCGGGCTTGTCCAGGCCCAGGAAGCCAAGCTCGCCCATGCGCGCGAACACCGAGTCGGGGAAGGTCGTCTGCTCCCACTCCTCCGCGTGCGGCGCGAGCTCTTTGATGGCGAAGTTGCGGATCGACTCGCGCAGCTGTTCGTGCTCGTCTGTGAAGATGAAGTGCTTGCGCTTTGTCCCGAAGTCGGGCTTCTGCACGCTCGTGGCGGTGGCGGCCATTTGGGGGGAATCTCCTTGTTCTTAGGGGTGCGTCGCAGACGCTAACGCAGGCTGGTGGGAAAGTAAACAGTAGAGCTGCTTACTTTCCGCGCCGGTCCTTTCGTCGACAAGCCTGTCTGGTGGAGGCCGGCGCCGCAAGTGCATTCGGTACGTGTATTCGACTCTATTGATGAAGCGTTAGCCTGACAGGACCGTGATCGGCGATCACCCGAGCTGGGAGATGACCTGAAGTGCTGAGACCAATCGCTCTGCTTGCCTTGATCGCCGGTGCCTGTGGGTCGGTCGCCGTGGCTCAGGCCTCTTCCGCGACGGCGCCTGCGATTTTGCCGCCCTCGCTGGTGGTGTTGGAGCAGAAGATGGAGGCGCTCCAGGTCAACAGCGAGCGCTTCTCAGTGATCACGCAAGGGAGCGTGACGGTCACCAACGAAACCAATGGCAAGCCCGTAGGGCCCAGCAGGCACGTCTCGCTGGACAGGACCTCACAAGGAGAGGCAAGCCTCCAGCCGGACGAGGGAGAGATCCTCTCCGGCAACCCCAGTCGGCCGCGGGTGATCTCAATTGGCTCGAGCACCTACATCTACGAACCGGACATCGCCAAGCACGACGGGCACAGGCCCTGGATTAGCCTCGATGTCTCGCATGGGTCTACAGCGGGCGAGGTTCCGATCCTTCCCTATCACGGGGAACCCGGCGAAGTTAAAGCGACCGGGACTGGAAGCTACGCGGGACTGATCAACCTCCTGGGCACTGCCGTGGGGCCGGTGGCCGTCAGCGGGCCGATGACGGTGCAGGGGCAGGCAGCCACCGAGTTCGCGGCGATGGTCGAACCGCTGGCGCTGAGCAGCGAGATCCCGCCGAAGGAGCTGGCGCTGCTGCGCAAGCACGTTCCTCCAACCAAGCTCGAAGTGTTCATCACCGAATCGGGTTTGCCGGTGCGCGTCGTTGGCTCGCTCACCACGAGTGACCTCACCTCCGCGCAGACGACCGAAATCCTTGCGGTCAACGTTCCGGTGGACATCAAGCGTCCCCCTGCGCGCAAGACGATCGGACAGGCGCAGCTGAACAGGCTCGAGCGTAGCCGTCACAGCAAGGGTGGCTTCGGGGGTGGAGGCACGATCGTCTTCACCGGGACTCTCTGAGCACGCCCCAAAGTAAACAGTAGCGCTGCGCACTTCCAGCAGGGCGGCCTTCCCGTTAGGATGCGCCGATGCCCACCGACACAGTCCTTTACGCGCTCGCCGGGACGGGTGTGGCGACGATCACCCTGAACGACCCGGACACGCGCAACGCGCTGTCCGCGGAGTTGTTGTTAGGCCTGACGGAAGCCTTCGAGCGCGCCCGCGACGACGACGCGGTGCGCTGCGTCGTGCTCGAGTCCTCACACGAGAAGGTCTTCTCCTCGGGCGCCAACCTCGGCGGCTTCGCGGGGGATGTGTCGCTCGTGCACAAGCACTTCGGCTCCGAGCGCTTCGTGGAGCTGTTCAAGTTGATCGTCGCGCTTCCCAAGTCGACGGTGTGCGCCGCGGACGGACACGTGCTCGCCGGCGCGCTCGGGATCGCGCTCGCGTGCGACCTGATCGTCGCCTCCGAGAAAGCGACGTTCGGCACGCCGGAGATCAACGTGGGGACCTTCCCGTTCATGATCATGGCGCTGATCTACCGCAACGTGCCGCGCAAGAAGGCCAACGAGCTGCTGCTGCTCGGCGAGCGCTGGAGTGCGCAGGAGGCGCTCACCGCGGGGATCGTCAACAAGGTCGTCCCCAACGAGGACTTCGAGGCGGCCGTGAGCGACTGGGCGGAGAAGCTAGCCGGGAAGTCGCCGGTGATCGTGCGGCTCGGCAAGGAGGCGATGCGCCGCCAGCTGGACATGGGGTTCGACGACGCGCTCGACTACCTGCGCGCGCAGCTGACATTGGCGCTCTCGACCGAGGACATCGTCGAGGGCGTGACCGCGTTCTTCGAGAAGCGCGACCCCGAATGGAAAGGCTGCTGATGAGTCCCGAGTCCGCCGCCGGCGCGCCACCCGCCTCCGAGACCGAGCAAAAGACCTCGCTACTGCGCCCCCTCGTTGAGGATCTCGAGGCCCGCCGCGCGAAGATCCGCCTCGGCGGGGGCGAGGAGAAGATCCAGAAGCAGCACGAGCGCGAAAAGCTCACCGCACGCGAGCGGATCGCGCTGCTGATCGACGAGGGCACATTCACCGAGCTCGGCATCCACGGCAAGCCGCACTTCTCCCAGCGCGCGATGGACGGCGTCGACGCGCCCGCGGACGGCGTGATCACCGGTTACGGCAAGCTCGACGGGCGGCTCGTGGCGGTCTGTGCGTACGACTTCACGGTGATGGCCGGCTCGATGGGGATGACCGGCGAGATCAAGGTCACGCGCCTGCGCGAGCTGGCACTCACGAAGCGGATCCCGTTCATCTGGCTGCTCGACTCCGCAGGCGCGCGCGTGCAGGAGGCGGCGGGGTCGCTGTTCGCCGGCTCCGGGCACCTGTTCCGCGAGGAGGTCGTGATGAGCGGCGTGATCCCGCAGATCGCCGCGCTGATGGGGCCGTGCGCCGCCGGCACCGCCTATATCCCCGGCCTCGCGGACTTCGTGCCGATGGTCAAGGGCAGGGGGTCGATGGCGCTCGCCGGGCCGCACCTCGTGAAGGCAGCGGTCGGTGAGGACGTCACCCAGGAGGAGCTCGGCGGCTCGCGCGTGCACACGCGCAAGTCGGGCGTCGGCGACATGGAGGTGGCAAGCGACGAGGAGTGCATTGATGTGGTCAAGGCCTACCTGTCATACATGCCCCAGAACTGCGAAGAGGCCCCGCCCGTACGCGCGGTGAGCGACCCGATCGACCGCCGCGAGCAGGCACTGCTCGACGTGCTGCCGGAGTCCAATCGCAAGCCTTATGACATGTACGAGGTGATCCGCCGGATCACCGACGACGGCGAGTACTTCGACATGAAGGGTCAGTGGGCAAAGACGATCATCACGTGCTTCGCGCGCTTCGGCGGGCGCCCGGCGGGGATCGTCGCCAACCAGCCCAAGCAGCTCGGCGGAATCCTCGACAACGACTCTGCCGACAAGGCCGCGCGCTTCGTGAACCTGTGCAACGCATTCGGGATTCCCCTGGTCTTCCTGATGGACGTACCCGGTTTCATGGTAGGCACGAAGGTCGAGGCGGCGGGGATCATCAGACACGGCGCGAAGATGCTCTACGCGGTCGCCAACGCGACCGTGCCGAAGCTCACGGTGATCACGCGCAAGGCCTACGGCGCGGGGTATTACGTGATGAACGGCCGTGCCTACGAACCGGACCTGATCGTCGCCTGGCCGAGCGCGGAGATCAGCGTGATGGGCGCTGAGGGCGTCGTCGAGATCGCGTTCCGCAAACAGGTCGACGAGGCCGAGGATCCGGAGGCGAAGAAGGCCGAGCTGATCGAGGGGTTCCGCAAGATCTTCGACGTTTATATCGCCGCCGGCAACGACCTGATCGACGACGTGATCGACCCGCGCGAGACCCGCGAGACGATCTGCCGCGGGCTGGAGATGTCGGCGAGCAAGAAAGTGGAGCGGCCCTGGAAGAGGCAGGGGGTGGTGCCCGTATGAGTCTCGAGGACCCGGTGGTGATCACCTGCTCGATCTCCGGCGCCATCGCCAACCGCGCGCAGTGCCCGACGATCCCATATACGCCCGCCGAGTACGCGGCGGAGGCACGGCGGATCGTCGACGAGGGCGGGGTGATGATCCACATCCATGCGCGCAAACCGGACGGGACGCCCAGCTATGAGATCGAGGATTTCAAAGCGATCAGCGATGCGATCAGAGCCGAGGTGGGCGATGCGGTGATCGTGAACTTCTCCACGGGCACGATTGGAGTCCCGGTGCAGAAGCGGATCGAATATCTGCGCGCCTGCCGGCCGGAGGTGGCGGCGTTGAACATGGGTTCGATGAACTACGCGAAGTACTCGAGATCGAAAAAACAGTTCGTCTTCAAGATGGTCTTCGCCAACCCGTTCGATGAGATCGTCGAGCTGCTCGAGGCGATGAACGAGCTGGGCATCAAACCGGAGCACGAGTGCTTTGACATCGGCCACGTGGGCAGCTTGGCGCCCCTGATCGACATGGGCGTCTTGAAAACTCCGCTGCACGTCGACTGCGTGATGGGTGTCGTCGGCGGCATCCCGCCGACCGCGCGGAACCTCGCGGCGATGGTCGAGAACATCCCGGGCGTTGGGGGCGGGTCGGCGGGACCTCATCATCACTGGGGCGTGATCGGAATCTCCCGCGACCAGTGGATGCTTGTGTCCGCGGCGCTGACCCTCGGCGGCTCGATCAGGGTGGGTCTGGAGGACAACCTGTATCTGCCGAACGGGGAGATGGCGAAGTCCAACGGCGACTTGATCGCCAAGGCCAGGCAGATGACCGAAGACACGGGTCGCCGGCCGGCGACCGTCGCCGAGGCGCGCGCGGCGCTGAACATCCCGCGCGTGGGGCGTAGATGAGCCTCCCGCTGGAGGGCGTCAGGGTGCTCGACCTCTCGCGCCTGCTCCCCGGGGGCTTCTGCTCGCTGCTGCTGGCGGACTTCGGCGCCGACGTGCTGAAGGTCGAGGACACAGGCATGGGCGACTACATCCGCCTGTCGCCGCCCTACATCGACGGCGCCGATGACAGCGCCAAGTCCGCGCTGTTCCTCTCGCTGAACCGCAACAAGCGCTCGATTCGGCTGGACCTGAAGAGCGAGGGCGGTCGCGAGGCGCTGCTGCGGCTCGTGCGCGAGTACGACGTCGTGCTCGAGTCCTTCCGCCCCGGCGTGCTTGACCGGCTCGGGGTGGGCTACGAGCGGATGCGCGAGGAGAACCCGGGAATCGTCTATTGCGCGATCTCCGGCTATGGCCAGACCGGCCCCAAGCGCGAGGCGGCGGGCCACGACATGAACTACCTCGGCCTCGTTGGTCTGCTCGGTCTGACGGGAGAGCGCGAGGGGGAGCCGGTACAGGCGGCGGGTCAGATCGCCGACCTCGGCGGCGGCGCGCTGATGGCGGCGTTCGGGATCCTGGCCGCGCTGCGCGAGCGAGATGGTGACGGGACACCCGCCCACGCGGGCTCCGGTGAGGGCCAGATCGTCGACGTGTCGATGGCTGACGGCGCACTGTCGTGGCTGGCGATGGTCGCGGGCGCATACTTCGCTGACGGCAACCAACCGCAACGCGGTGAGTTGCTGCTCGCCGGATCGGTGATCTGTTACCGACCGTATGAGTGCGCCGACGGCTGGGTCTCGCTGGGGGCGCTGGAGCCGAAGTTCTGGCAGGCGTGGTGCCGGGGCGTCGGCCGCGAGGATCTGATCGAGAAGCAGTTCGAGCGCCCGAGCTCGGAGGCGCACGAACAGGTCCAAGAGATCTTCAAGGCGCGCCCGCGCGCCGACTGGGAGGCGTTCGCGCGCGAGCACGACTGCTGCCTGGAGCCGGTGCTGGAGCTCAACGAGGCGCTCTCCTCCGACCTCGTGCGTGAGCGCAAGATGGTCGTCGAGATCGACCAGCCCGGCGCCGAGCGGCCCGTACGCCAGCTCGGCATACCGGTCAAGCTGACACGTACACCGGGAGAGCACGGGCGCCTGCCTGGGCCGGCGCTGGGCGAGCACACCGAGGAGGTGCTGCGCGCCGCGGGCTACAGCGAGGCGGAGGTGTCCGAGCTGTTGAGGACGGGCGCCGCGGCAGGACCGGCCGAGACGCCCTCCGGCGCAACGTTCCGGGCGTGAGGCCGGTGGCGGCGGAGCGCCCCCTGCTGAAGATCAGCGAGCTGGCCGAGCGCTCGGGCGTGAGCGCCGGCACGATCAGGCACTACCTGCGCGAGGGCCTGCTCGGCGAGGGGGACGGGATCGTGAGGACGAGCCGCAACATGGCCTACTACCCGCCCGAGCTGGTGGAGCGGGTTGGGTTGATCAAGCGCCTGCAGGAGGAGCGGTTCATGCCGCTGCGGATGATCAAGGTGGTGCTCGAGGAGGACCCCGAGCACGTGCTCGCGCTGGTCGAGCTGGAGGACCGCATCCTCGAGCGTGCGCTCGCGGGCGCCGAGGAAGGCGGGCGCACCTCGGCGAAGGAGGTGCGCGAGCGCTACGAGATCCCACGCAACGTGCTGCAGCGCCTGGCGGAGATCGGCGTGCTGACGCCGAGCAGGCGCGGCTACGAGCAGGACGACGTGAAGATCATCGAGGCGATCGCGAGCTTCCGCGCGGGCGGCTACGAGGAGGCGCTCGGCTTCACCGTCTACGACACGCTGCGCTACCGCGAGGCGCTCGAGCCGCTCGTGGCCGACGAGGTCCGCGCGCTGCTCGACCGCCTGGCGGGCGAGGTCGAGATCGAGCGCGCCCTGGAGATCGTCGCGGCCGGTGTCGAACCCCTGCGTGAGCTGATTGGCGCGATGCACTCAAAGCTGCTGCTGGTGGAGCTGCGCAAGCAGCACAAGCCGTAGTTACCAGCGAGCGCGGTGATGCTCGACGACGCCCAGCCCGTGCGCGA
>Ga0302314_10010096_pt1 | contig 16577 bp, 13 predicted proteins | sample III_Palsa_N2_3_FD_200533 | JGI IMG/M metagenome (GOLD analysis project Ga0302314, IMG submission 200533) | Peat permafrost microbial communities from Stordalen Mire near Abisko, Sweden - III_Palsa_N2_3 | ecosystem: Environmental > Terrestrial > Soil > Palsa > Peat permafrost | place: Sweden... | reverse complement strand
CGCCGTGCGCGATGAAGTGGGCGCGGCGGTTCTCCAACGCCCGGAGGTAGCCCGGGTAGTCGCCGGTGTCGCTGTCGGCGACGACGCCCAGCCGGGCGACCGCCTCGGCCCAGCCCGGCCGGCCCGGCTCCAGGTACCGGTCGGGGCGGAAGGTGGGCACCACCCGGGCGGTCCAGTCCGGGTCGGCGGCCAGCGCGGCGTGCGCGGCGAGGTCGTCGGCCGGGTCGTCGGTGGTGGCGAGCACCTCGATGCCGAAGCGGCGGAACAGCGCCCGGGGGCGGTAGGCCGGGTCGGCCAGCCGCTCGGCCACCTGGTCGTAGATCCGGTCCGCGTTCTCCGCGTCGGGGCGCTCGGTGACGCCGAAGATCTCCGACAGCTCGGACTCGAACCAGTAGCGGACCGGGGTGCCCCGGAACAGCGACCAGCGGGCGCACAGGTGCCGCCAGACCGCGCGCGCCTCCGGCTCGGTCAACGGGCCGCGCCCGACCCCCAGTTCGTCCAGCGGCACGCCGTCGGCGTGGAGCAGCCGGGTGACGTAGTGGTCGGGCGTCACCAGCAGGCTCGCCGGGTCGGCGAACGGCGTGTCGGCGGCGAGCTGCGCCGCGTCCACATGGCCGTGCGGGGAGACGATCGGCAGCTCGCGCACGGCCTGGTAGAGCCGGCGGGCGACCGCGCGCACGGCGGGGTCGTAGGGGAACAGGCGGTCCGGGTGCGGCGCGAGTGCGGCGTGGGGACGGGACATGGTTCGGATTCTGCGAGCCCCGGGTGGCCATGGCAATCGGTTGCCGCCAGTTGCCGCCAGTTGCCCCGGGCGCTTGCGGCGGGCGCCGGGCTCCGGCCATGGTGAGGGCCATGGGCACGATCTCGCACGCCGCAGCCACCCCCGCCGAAGACGTCACCCCCGCCGCCGTCACCGCGCCCGCCGCCGCGCGGATCGGCGGACCCGGCACCGTGCTCAGCGAGGCGCAGGTGACCGCGTTCGTCGCCGAGCAGCTGGCCGGCGTCGACCTGGACGGCCGCAGCGTCTGCCTGGTGATCCCGGACGGCACCCGCAGCTGTCCGCTGCCGCTGCTGCTCTCGGCCGTCCACGGCGCGCTGGCCGGACGGGTGACCCGGCTGACCGCCCTGGTCGCCCTCGGCACCCACGCCGCGATGGGCGAGCGGGAGCTGGCCGCGCACCTGGGCCACCCCGAGGGCGGCCTGGCCGGGCGCTACCCGGGCCTGACGGTGCTGAACCACGCCTGGTGGGAGCCCTCGACCTTCGTCTCGCTGGGCACGGTCCCGGCCGAGCGGGTGGGCGAGCTGTCCGGCGGGCTGCTGCACCAGGAGGTGGACGTCCGGCTGAACCGGGCCGTGGTCGAGCACGATGTGGCACTGGTGCTCGGACCGGTGTTCCCGCACGAGGTGGTCGGCTTCTCCGGCGGCAACAAGTACTTCTTCCCGGGGGTGGCCGGGGCCGAGATCATCGACCTCTCGCACTGGCTGGGCGCGCTGATCACCAGCGCGGAGATCATCGGCACCCGGGGCATCACCCCGGTGCGGGCGCTGATCAACGAGGCCGCCGCGATGATCCCGGCCCGGCGGCTGGCGCTCTGCGTGGTCGCCCAGTCCGGCACCGGCGCGCTGCACGCGGCCGCCTTCGGCACCCCGGAGGACGCCTGGGCGGCGGCGGCCGAGGTCTCCGCCGAGACCCATGTCCGCTACCTGGACGCGCCGGTCCGCCGGGTGCTGTCGGTCATGCCGGAGAAGTACGAGGACATCTGGACCGCCGCCAAGGGCTTCTACAAGCTGGAGCCGGTGGTCGCGGACGGCGGCGAGGTCGTCCTCTACGCCCCGCACGTGCGCGAACTCGCGGCCATGCACCCGGAGATCGCCGAGATCGGCTACCACTGCCGGGACTACTTCACCGCACAGTGGGACCGCTTCAAGGGGCTGCACTGGGGCGTGCTGGCGCACTCCACCCATCTGCGCGGCGCGGGCAGCTACGACCCGGAGCACGGCGAGCGGTTCCGGGTCACGGTGACCCTGGCCACCGGCATCCCGGAGGACGTGGTGCGCGGGGCCAACCTGAACTACCTGGACCCGGCCGAGGTGGACCCGGCGGCCTTCGCCGCCGACCCGGACACCATGGTCGTCCCGCAGGCGGGCGAGGTGCTCTACCGGCTGCGCTGATCCGCTCCCCCGCCGTTCACCCCGTCCCGGGGCGCGGTCGGCCGGGCCGGGCGGTGGAGCCGCGCAGCACCAGCCGGGAGGGCAGCACCGCCGGCGGGCCGCCGTAGGGGCGCGCGCCGGCCAGCATCGCGAGCAGGTTGCGCACGGCGGTGCGCCCCTGGGCGCGCAGCGGCGCGGCCACCGTGGTCAGCCCGGGGGTGACCAACTCGGCGCCGAAGACATTGTCGAAGCCGACCACGCTCAGGTCCTGCGGGACCCGCAGCCCGGCCGCCTGGGCCCCGCGCATCAGCCCGATCGCCAGCTGGTCGTTGTAGGCGATGACGGCCGGGTCGCCGTAGCGGCCGAGGTCCCGGGCGGCGGCCGTGCCGCCGGCCACGGTCGGCGGGTAGGGGCCGATCCGGTGCACCCGCAGCCCCAGCCCGCCCGCCGTGTCGCGCAGCGCGCGCCACCGCGTCCCGTCGGCCCAGGAGGCCTCGGGTCCGGCCACATAGGTCACCGAGCGGTGGCCGAGCCCGGCCAGGTGGCCGGCGGCCAGCCGCATCCCGTGGACGTTGTCGGTCAGCACGCTGGGCAGGTCGGCGACGTCCCGGTTGAGCACCACCATCGGCCGTTGCTTGGCGGTCATCCGGATCGCCGAGTCCGACATCCGCGAGCCGGCCAGGACCACCCCCTCCACCACCGGCAGCGCCCGCTCCAGCGCCTCGCGCTCCAGCCGGTCCGACTCCTGGGCGTCGACCAGCAGGACGACATAGCCCGCCTCGTTCACGGCGGACTGCGCGCCACGGATGATCTCGGCGTAGAAGGGGTTGGTGATGTCGGAGACCACCAGGGCGATCACCGAGGTCCGCCCGGTCGGCAGCGCGCGGGCCAACGGGTTGGTGCGGTAGCCGAGTTCGGCGGCCACGGCGCGGATCCGCTCGGCCGTCCCGGCGCTGACCCGGCCCGGCCGGGAGAACGTCCGGGAGACCGTGGACGGCGCGACCCCGGCGGCCCGCGCGACGTCGTAGATCGTCGGCGGACGCGGCCGGCCGCCGGGGGCGGGCGTCGGCGAGGGCTCGGGCCGGGGTGCTGACTCCGGGGGCACGGTCCGTCCTCCTCGTCCTGGCAGCCTCCCTGGCCGGAGGGCGCGACAACAGATGGCAACCGCTTGCCATCCGGATTCCCCCACAGCCTAATCTGGGCCGACAGCTCCGCGCCGGTGGCGCCGACGCCGACAATGATCGGACCGACCGTGATTTCGGACCACCGTGATCAACCGGACCGAAGGACCCACTCAGGAAGGCGGCGGCATGGCCGACCAGACCCGCGAGCACACCGGCGGCCTCGCCGGGGTCACCGACGAGGACGCGCGCGCGGTCGAGCAGGTGGCCGGGCTGCTGCGGGGGGCCGCGCCGCTGGGGGTGGCCTTCTCCGGCGGGGTCGACTCCTCGGTGCTGCTGGCCCTGGCCGCCCGCGCCCTCGGCCCGGACTCGGTCCTCGCGGTCCTGGGCGTCTCGCCCAGCCTCGCGGCCGACGAGCGGACGGCGGCGCACCGGGTGGCCGGGTACATCGGCGTCCGGGTGGTGGAGGTGACCACCCATGAGGGTGAACGCCCCGCTTACATCGCCAACGGTCCTGACCGGTGCTTCCACTGCAAGGACGAGCTGTTCACCCGGATCTCGGACGAGGTCGCCGCCGCGCACGGCCTGGCCGCCGTCGCCTACGGCGAGAACGCCGACGACGTCGCCCGTCCGGACCGGCCCGGCAGCCGGGCCGCGGCAGCCCACCGGGTGCTCAAGCCGCTGGCGGACGCGGGTCTGGACAAGGCCGCCGTCCGCCGTGTCGCCCGCGCACTGGGGCTGCCGAGCGCGGACAAGCCGGCCGCCCCCTGCCTGGCCTCGCGCATCCCGCACTTCACCGAGGTCACCCCGGGCCGGCTGAGCCAGATCGAGCGGGCCGAGCAGGCGCTGCGCGGCCTCGGCTTCACCGACTGCCGGGTCCGCCACCACGGCGACACGGCGCGGATCGAGCTCCCGGTGCCGGAGATCGCCCGCGCGGTGGGCGAGGAACTGCGCGAGCGCGTCCTGGACGCGGTCCGCGGGGCCGGGTTCCGCACGGTGACGGTCGACCTCGCGGGCATCCGGTCCGGCGCCTTCACCCTCCCGCTCGTCGCCCGGAGCGAGGCGTGAGCGACCCGACGAGCCCCGCCTCCGCCTCCGCCTCCGACGCCGACACCGGCGTCTGGCGGCCCCCGCCCGCCCTGGCGGCCTTCGCCGAGCTCGACCACGACCGGGCCCGGCGGCGCGGCTACCCCGAGGCGGTCTACTGCGAGGGCAAGACGCCCGACCAGGTCGCCGCGATCGGCGCGGCCGTCCGCGAGCGCCGCGCCCCGACGCTCTTCACCCGCGCCGCCCCGGCGCACGCCGAGGCGCTGCTGGTCGAGCTGCCGGACGCGCACCACGACCGGGACGCCCGGCTGCTGGCCTGGCCGCCGGAGCCGCCCGCCGCCACCGGCGGCACCGTGCTGGTGGTCGCCGCCGGGACCTCGGACCTGCCGGTCGCCCGCGAGGCCCAGCTCACCGCGAGCTACCTGGGCCGGTCGACCGAGCTGGTGATGGACCTGGGCGTGGCCGGACTCCACCGCGTCCTAGGCCAGTTGGACCGGCTGCGGGCGGCCCGGGTGGTGGTGGTCGTGGCCGGCATGGACGGCGCGCTGCCCAGCGTGGTGGCGGGACTGGTCTCGGCCCCGGTCGTCGCGGTGCCGACCTCCGTGGGCTACGGCGCGGCCTTCGGCGGCCTCGCGCCCCTGCTCGCCATGCTCAACGCCTGCTCGCCCGGCGTCGCCGTGGTGAACATCGACAACGGCTACGGCGCGGGCCACCTGGCCGCCCAGATCGCCGCCCCGCACGCCGACTGACGCCGGGTCGCACGGCGGACCCTCAGCCGCGCTCCCCGTGGTCGGCGGGCAGCGCGGCGCCCGGTACCAGTCCGCGCGCCACCGCCGCCGCGACCGCCGCCGTCAGCACCGTCCCGACCGGCAGACCGCGCCGCGCGGCCAGCGCCGCGACGTCCTCGAACTCCGGCGTCGCCCGGACGACCACGCCGTCCCGGTGCGCCACCTTCACCGGCAGCCCCTCCTCGCCGAGTACCGCGCAGCGCACCCAGGTCCGTGCCAGCGCGACCTTGCCGACCGGGGTCTCCCGTACCCCGATGGTGCTGGTCTGCTCGAAGACCAGCTCCCGCAGCGCCGCGACCCGCTCGGGCGGGGCCAGCACCTGCAGGGTGTGGGCCGGTCGGCCCTTCTTCATCAGGATCGGCGTCAGCCAGGCGTCCGAGGCGCCGGCCTCCAGCAGCGCGGTGAGGACTCCCGGCCACAGCCGCGGGTCCAGGTCGTCGACATTGGCCTCCAGCACGACCTCCGCCGTGACGGCGGTCGACAGGTCGGCCCGCCCGATGACCACCCGCACCACATTGGGCCGACCGGGCGTGTCCCTGGTCCCGGCGCCCACCCCGACCCGCTCCAGCAGCAGCGGCGGCAGTTCGCCGCACTCCTCGGCGAGCGCGGTGACCAGGGCCATCCCGGTCGGGGTCGCCAGCTCCCCGGTCCCGGCGCCGCCGGCCAGCACCCGCCAGCCGGCGGCCAGTTCGAGCACGGCGGGCACCGGCACCGGGATGTCCCCGTGGGCGGCCCGGGCGCGTCCCGACCCCAACGCCACCGGACCGGCGGTGAGCCGGGTGACGCCCAGGTCGTCCAGCGCCGCGCAGACCCCGACCACGTCCGCGATCGAGTCCCAGGCGCCGACCTCGTGGAAGTGCACCTCCTCGGCCGGCACCCCGTGCACCCGGCCTTCCGCCCGCGCCAGCCGGGCGAACACCGCCAGCGCGGCGGCCCGCACCGGCTCGGCCAACTCCGCCCGGCGGAGCAGCTCCTGGATCGTGCGCCAGCTGCGGTGCGGGTGGTCCGCCAGCAGCGTCTCCACGTCGACCTTGGTCGCCCGCAGCCCCGCCCGCGCCACCTCCGACGCCACCAGCCGTACCCCCGCCGGGATCACCGCGTCCACCGCCGCCTGCGCCACCGCCAGCGACGCCCCCGCGTCCACCAGCGCGCCCAGCAGCATGTCGCCGGCGATCCCGGCACTCGCGTCGACCCAGCCAACCCGAGCAGCGGAACCCATCACTCACCCTCGCAGCAGCGCAGCCGCACCCGTCCACCGCCGACCCGTCGCCGACACCTCACCCTACCCCTGAGCTGCGCCTTCCCCCATGACGCGATGCCCGGCGACCCGGCCGCGGAGCCGGGGGCTCAGCCGCGCCTCAGGGCCACGCCGGCGTAGCCGGCGATCTCCTCGCGGGTCATGGCGAAGTCCTCCTCGGCCTCCGGCCGCCACTCGTGGACCGGGACGACGCCGGGCTCGACCAGGTCGAAGCCGTCGAAGAAGCGCTGCACCTGGGCACGGGTGCGGGAGACGATGTTCAGGCCCGCCTGGGTGTACGTGCTGGAGATGGCGGCGGCGACCTCGGGATCCATCAGCTCGCCGGTGCCGTGGGTGAGGATCAGCGCGCTGCCGGGGGCCAGCACCTCCTTGTAGCGGTCCAGGACGGCCGCCGGGTCCGCGCTGTCGGGAAGGAAGTGGAGCAGCGCCACGACCAGCAGGGCGACCGGTCGGGAGAAGTCGATCAGGTCCTTGGTCTGCTGCGCGCCGATGATCGATTCCGGGTCGTTGAAGTCCGCGTCGATGTAGGCGGTCCGCCCCTCCGGCGCGCTGGTCAGCAGCGCCCGCGCGTGGGCCAGGACGATCGGGTCGTTGTCGACGTAGACCACGTGCGAGTCGGGGGCGGCGGCCTGCGCGACCTCGTGGGTGTTGTTCGAGGCGGGGATGCCGGTGCCGATGTCGAGGAACTGGCGGATGCCCAGCCCGGCGGCGTGGCGCACGGCCCGGCCGAGGAACCGCCGGTTGGCCCGCGAACCGGCGGGGGCGCTGGGCAGCAGCTCGACCACGCGCGCGGCGGCGGCCCGGTCGGCGGCGAAATTGTCCTTGCCGCCGAGGTAGAAGTCGTACATCCGGGCGGGGTGGGGTATGTCGGTGCGCAGGTCGATCTTGCTGGGCGCGCTGCCGTCGGACGCCGCCCAGTTCCAGTTCTCGGACACGCGGGACTCCGCCTCTCAAGGGTACTGACGCCGCGCCGAGATGACGCACCATCACCGCAAAGATCACCAGCATGCTAGTGGATCGGCCCCGGATTCCGTCCCCCTGGTGCCGCTCGTCACGCTCTGCTCGTCACTCCGATGCCCGAGCACTGCTTGTGGGCGTCGGCCCGGTGCTGTGCGATGGGACCCAAGCCTCGGAACGCGAGGAGCGGCCGGCACGACAGAGCCCGGGAACCGAATCCATGCTTGATGCCGTCGTCATCGGATCCGGCCCCAACGGGCTGGCCGCCGCCAACGTCCTGGCCGACGCCGGATGGCAGGTGGTGGTCCTTGAGGCCCAGCCCGAACCCGGCGGCGCGGTCCGCAGCGACCGGATGCTGGACCCGGCGTTCGTCTCGGACCTGTTCAGTTCGTTCTACCCCTTGGCTGCCGTCTCCCCGGTCCTGCGCGGTTTCGCCCTGGAGGACCACGGTCTGCGCTGGAGCCGGGCCGGGACGGTGATCGCGCACCCGCTGCTCGACGGCCGGTGCGCGGCTCTGTACCCGACGGTGGCGGAGACCGCCGAGCACCTCGCCGACCAGTTCGGTGCGGCGGACGCAAGGGCGTGGAACGAGCTGTACCGGCTCTGGGAGACCGTGGGCGATCAGCTGATGGCGCTGCTGTTCTCCCCGAGGCCGTCCCCTGCCGCCCTCGTCCGCTTCGCCCGGAGGCTGCGGTCGGCCGGTGCCCTGAAGACGCTGCGGTTCCTCACCCTGCCCGCCCGGCGGATGGCCGAGGAGGCGTTCGCCGGCCAGGGCCCCGCCCTGCTGCTGGCCGGCTGCGCGGTGCACGCCGACCTCCTTCCCGATGCTGCGGGCAGCGGGCTCATGGGCTGGATGATGGCGATGCTGGGCCAGCAGGTCGGCTGGCCGGTGCCGGTCGGCGGAGCCGGAGAGCTCACCGGAGCACTGGTGCGGCGCCTCCGGGCGAAGGGCGGGGCGCTGGTCTGCAACGCCCGCGTCTCGGAGATCGTCGTCGGCGGCCACCGAGCCGTCGGCGTCCGGACGGAGGACGGGACGCGCTACCGGGTCGGCCGCGCGGTGCTCGCCGATGTCGCCGCGCCCGCCCTGTACGGGCAGCTGCTGCCGGAGCGCCACCGCGTCGAGTTGGACTCCTTCCAGTGGGATCCGGCGACGTTCAAGATCGACTGGTCGCTGTCGGAGCCGATTCCCTGGACGGCAGCCGAAGCCGTCCCGGCCGGTGCCGTCCACCTCGGAGCCCACCTCGACGACCTCAGCGACCACGCCCTGCGGGTGGCCACCGGCCGGATGCCTCGCGAACTGTTCGCGATCCTCGGGCAGATGACGGCAGCCGACCCGTCACGCTCACCCCGGGGAACCCAGGCCGCCTGGGCCTACACCCATCTGCCGCACCGCGGCGCGGCCGGTCGCGGCGAGCCCGCCGGAGGCTGGAGCGAGGACGAGGTCCGGGCGATGGCCGACCGCCTGGAGGCCCAGGTCGAGCGGTTCGCGCCAGGGTTCCGCGACGTGGTCGGCGCACGCCGGATCTGGACGCCGGCCCGGCTGGAGGCGATGAACGAGAACCTCGTCGGCGGTGCCATCGGCGGCGGCACGTCCAACATCCATCAGCAGCTGCTCTTCCGACCGCACTCCGGCCTCGGCGGCCCGCGTACGCCGGTGGCCGGCCTGTACCTGGCCTCCGCAGCGGCACATCCAGGAGGCGGGGTGCACGGGGTGTGCGGCGCCAACGCTGCCCGGGCGGCACTGCTCGACCGGAGCGTCCTGGGGCGGGCGGTCTACGGACCGGGCAGGTCCGCCCTGCGGCGGGCGGTCACCGGCCCCGCCGGATTCACGACCGCCGATCACCGGGGAACCGAGGAAGGGACACACCACCATGGCTCGTAGTCGACGTCTGATCCTGAGTACGCCCGCCGAGGTGTGGATGCTGCTCGCGGACGGCTACCGGTACTCCGAATGGGTGGCCGGCACCCAGGAGATCCTCCATGTCGACCCGGAGTGGCCGGGGACCGGCACCTGCATCCGTTTCAAGGTCGGGCTCGGGGCGCTCACCCTGGACGACGTGTGCGTGGTGCGCCGGTGCGAGCCGGAACGCCGCCTGGAGCTGGAGGCCAAGGCGGGACGGTTCGGCGCCGCCCGGATCGCGATGAACCTGCTTCCCTGGGGCGACAACACCCTGCTCACGGTGGACTGGCATCCGCTCCGTGGCCCGGGCACGCGGCTGCACGGTCTGCCGGTGGACTATGCGGTCAAGATCCGGAACGGCATGATGCTCACCAAGCTGGCTCGCATCGCCGCGCAGGAGCACCGGGCGCCCGGCCCGGCGTCAGCGGTCGGCCGGTACCGGCCGTAGCCGGATCGGCTTACCCGCACGCGCCCTTGACGGCCTGCCCGTTCTGCGGAAGCGTCGAACGCACAACCGCGAGTGCGCAGCCGACACGAACGAGGAGACCCTGTGCCCCTGCACCTGGTCGGCCGGGACCCGCTCGGCGGTCCCGCGGCTGTCTGGCTCGACACCGAGAGCGGAAGCCTCGTCGTCAAGGGCCTGACCTCCACCGAGGACGAGCTGAACGGGCGGCCCGTCCCCGAGGGCAAGGCATCGGTCACCCTGCCGGACCGGATGAAGCCGATCATCCTGGAAGCCCTGGAGCTCATCCGGATCCTCGGACTCGACCAGGACTGACGGCCCGGTGTGCGTCGGCCCGCGGTCGCCCCGGGCCGCCCGGGTCAGCTCAGGAAGACCAGCCGTTCCGCCAGCTCCTCGGCCAGCTCGGGCGACAGGTCGGTGCAGCCGGTCAGCTCCTCGACGAAGGAGAAGCCGTTGGCCCGGTCCCGCGCCTCGACGATCTGCACGGCGACCTGCCTGCTCATCCCGGGCAGCTGGGCGATGACCGCCAGCGGGACGTGGTTGACGTCCACGAGACCGCCGTCGTCGAACTGACGCGGTAGGTCCGGGCGGCCGATGCGGAGGTCCCGGGCGAGCGCCGGGTCCTGTTCCACGATCTTCCGCGCGTCCTGCCGGCGGTGCCGTCCGGCCAGTGCCTGCGAGATCGCCGGATCGATGCCGTTGGAACGGGGCGGCGCCTTGACCGAGAAGCGCAGCCGGCCGGACCCGCCGTCCAGGAGCGTCGGCTCCGGGCGCACCAGCCGCCCCCGGACCGCGAAGGTGATGCCCAGACCACCGGCGATCAGCACCACGACGATGAGGGTTCCGTCGATGTTGTTCGCGGTGGAGGTGGTGGCGGAATTCGACAGCCACAGCACGATGACGGTCACGACGAGCGCGAGGACCGCGCTCACGGTCAGCCAGCGGGACCGCAGCCGGTAGGCCGCCCAGCCGAGGGCGGCCATCGTCCCCAGGCCGATGGTCAGCAGGGGGACGAGAGCCCAGACCACACTGCCGGCCGGGCTCATCCGACCGACCGGCGGGGTGGTTCTTCCGATGGTTGCCACGGCTCAGCGCTCCCTCCCTTCAGCGTGCGCCCAAGAGCCGTCGAACGCCAGGGCGGGAGCGGTGGACGCGGCTACGAGGAGGCCGACACCGGGAGGCTCTCCGAGGTGACCGTCCCGACCGACGCCGAGTTCACCGTCGACTCCGAGGGCGGTGCGGCGGACGACTGCACGGGCGGGGTCACCACCTCCGGCACGGCGGAAGAGGAGGAGGGGGCCGGCGAGGAGGGCGCCGCCGAGGAGGCGGAGGGCGACGGCGAGCTCGACGACGGGGACGCGGAGGTCGAGGTCGAGGTCGACGGGCCGTGCGAGTGGGACGCGGAGCCCGAGGTCGACCCGGACGCCGACGTCGAGCCGGAGGTCGACGGGGACAGCGAGGCGGAGCCGGAGGTCGCGCCCGAGGTCGAGTTGCTCGGGGCCGGGCTGGTGACCGGCGGCGGGACCCGGTGGTCGGAGCCGCCGTGGCCGCCCATCGGCCGGCCGAACCAGGTGCCGTTCGCCGGGTCGTAGAGCACGACCACCTTGACCACCGTCACCGAGGGGACGACGATCACCACGGTCCCGGGCTGGAAGCCGGACCAGCTGGTGCCGGTGAACCGGGTCGAGGCGTTGTCGGCCTGCGGCGCCAGCAGCGGGTTCCCGCAGGCGCAGCGCACCCGGGGCAGGCCCCGGGAGTCGATGAGCACCGCCGTGCCGGACTGGAGCACCGACTGAAAGCTGGTCGCGCTGCCGTCGGCGAAGCCGTGGTTGGTGACCCGGGTGTCGACGTTCAGCACCACCGGGGTGAGCGAGCTGAGGTAGGCGGGGACGGCCGAGGGCTGGATGCCCTGCACGGAGGCCCAGGCCTGCTCCTTGGCGGGGTTGGCGTTCAGATAGGTCGTCAGCTGGGCGACGTCGCAGCTGGAGAGCTGCTCGGTGCCGCCGTAGAGGCCCACCTCGCCGCCGTTGCGGACGACGGCCGTGCCGGAGGACCCGCCGGTCGGGGCGGCGGAGCTGGGCGTCGGGGCGACCGTCGGCCGGGCGCTCCTGGCGACGGTGGAGGTGAACGGGTCGGGGCCCGGGTCCGCCGAGGACTGGAGGGCGACGTTCTGCGCCACCGGCGCCGGCGGGCTGGAGGTGCGGTTGGTCAGCACCACGGCGAGCACCACGGCGACCGCCGCCACGCCGCCGACCAGGGCGATGCCGCGTCCCCGGCGCCACCAGGGCTGCCTCGGGGAGTCGGCCGAGGCGGTCACCAGCCGACGCCCGCCGGGCGGGCTCGACGGCGGACCGGACGGCTGCACCGGCGGGCCGGACGGCTGCGTGGGCTGCTCGGCGCCGGGGGTCCGGCCCGAGCCCGCACCGGATGCGGGGCGCGGGGTCTGGCCCGACGGCGGCGGCCCGGAGGCGGGGCCGGAGAGCGGGCCCGAGGGCGGCCCGGACGGCGGGATTGCATTCGGGTCCGAGTTCGGGTCCGAGTTCGGATCCGAGGGGGTCTGAGAACTCACGAGCCGTGCCTCCACTTGCCTGGAAGACCCGCGCCACCTCGCGTGGCGCCGAAATACGCGCCCCCCTGCCGTCCCCCGCTGCCTGCCGCCCCCGCTGCCGTCCCCGCCCGGACGCTCGGTCCGAAGCCCGGTCGACCCCGCGGGTCCATCGCCTGTGGTCCATCGCCCGTAGGTCCATTGTCTGCGCCGGGTCGGAACCCGCCGCAACCGCAACCGGCCGACCCGGCTCGCCGAACCCGATGGCGTGGCCGAAGCTGAAGTCGGCCGGCCGGAGCGGTCCGCCGACGGTGGGCGAGGCCCACCATCCAGCGACGGGAGCCGGCGTGCAGCAGAGCGATGTCACCCCGCACCGGGCCGGGGCCGGGACCTCGGCCGGAGCCTGGTACGGCTGGGCCGCCGCGCTGGTCACCGTGGTCGCGACGCTGCTGGCCATGGCCGTCACCGCCGGGATCGGCCTCTGGCTGGCCCAGGCCGACTCGCTGCCCCGGGGTGCCTTCCCCTCCGTGCTGGCGGCGACGGTACTGATGGCGCTCGGCGTCCCGGCCGACGTGGACGGCAGCGCCGGTTTCCTCGCCCAGGCCCAGGGCGGCATCGATGCCCTGCCGCTGTCGGTGGGCCTGGTCGGCGCGCTGGTGGCGGCCTGCTGCTTCCTCCGGCCCCGCCGCTTCCGGGCGGTGGCCGGCTGGACGGAGCTGCTCGGCGCGGTGGTCAGGACGGCGGTGCTGTGGGTGGCGGCACTGCTGCTGGTCGCCTGGCGGGCCCGGCACAGCTTCACCATCTCCACGGGCAACGGCCTCGCCGACACGATCGGCTCCGCCATCGGAGTGACGCCGACCGTCGGCTTCCGGGTCGGTCCGGCCGCCGCTGCGGGCTGGGGGCTGCTCTGGCTGGTGGTGGTGCTGCTGCTGGCCTTCGCCGTCTCGCGCCGGACGCCGCTGCCGGTCGGACTGGTGCGCGGACGGGCGACGGTCCAGCCGTCCGCCGCCGCGATGGTGCTGCTGCTGCTCGTCTGCGCCGGGCTCGGCGTCGTGGCCGGCATCGTCACCGCCCTCACCCGGGGCGAGGCCCGGGAGACCTTCGCGGTGGTCTTCCTCGCGGTGCCGAACCTGGCCTGGCTCGCCCTCGGCGTCGGCCTGGGCGGTTCCTGGCACGGCCATGTGAGCGGCAGCATCGGCCTGCCCATGCCGAAGGCGCTCGCCGCCGTCCTGGAGACCTCGCGCACCGCCGACACCACGGTCGACCTGAGCAGTCTGGCCCGCCAGGACGGCTGGGTCTGGCTGCTCCCGGTGCTGGCCGGCCTGCTGCTGCTGGTGGCCGCCGTGGTGACCGCGCTGCGCGCGCACGTCCGGCCCCGGCCCTGGCAGCACGCGCTGCGGACCGGGGTCGCGCTGGCGCTGACCATGCTGCTGGTGGGTCTGCTGACCCGGGTCTCGGCCTCCTACGGCCTGTCCCTGCTCGGCGTGGGCGATACGAGCGGCCTGGCCGGGCTGCTGGGCGGCGGAAGCGGGTCCGGCAGCGGCGGCGGCGTGCCGGTCAGCGGTTCAGTGACGCTGATCCCGGACCTGCTGCGCACGGTCGGCTTCGGCGCGCTGTGGGGAGCGGTGGCCGGCTTCCTCGGCGCCCTGCTGGTGCCGTACCTGGCCGGCCGGACCGGACCGGGGCCGCAGCCGGAGCCGCAGTCAGGGGCGGGCCCTCGGCCGGGGCCGCGTCCGGGGGCGTAGTGTCCGGGGGCGTAGTGTCCGGGGGCGTGGTCAGGACGGTTGTCCGGCCGGGCCGACGGCGAAGACCGGCAACGCCCAGGCGGGCGGCAGCGGCGGGTCCGGGGCAGGAGCAGGAGCAGGGACCGGAGCGATGGCGGGGCCGTCGGCGCGGGTCGGTGCGTAGCGCACCGGGCGCGCGGGAGCCTCCGCCACCTCGCGCAGCGCGGCGACGAACGCCAGGCAGCTGTCGTAGCGGTCGTCCGGCGCCTTGGCCAGCGCCTTCGCCAGCACCCCGTCCAGCGCCGGCGGCAGCCCCGCGCGGAGGCCCGAGAGCGCCGGCGGCGGCTCGTGCAGGTGCGCCCAGAGCAGCGCGAAGTCGTCGTCGCGGCGGAAGGGCGGCGCGCCGGACAGGGCCTCGAAGACCACGCAGCCCAGGCTGTAGACGTCGCAGCGCCCGTCGACCGGCTGCCCGGAGACCTGCTCCGGCGCGACGTAGTCGACCGTGCCGACGAACTGGCCCATGGTGGTGAAGCCGGTGAGCGAGAGCGACTTCTTGGTCAGCCCGAAGTCGGTGAGGTAGACGTGCTCGGGGTGGTCGCTGTCGGTGCCCTCGGCGACCAGGATGTTGCCGGGCTTGACGTCCCGGTGGACCAGGTCGTGGGCGTGGGCGGCGTCCAGCGCCGAGGCGACCTGGGCGGTGATCCGCAGGGTCTTCCGCAGCGGGAGCGGGCCCTCGCGGTCCAGCAGCGCCCGCAGGTCGCGGCCCTGGACGTAGCGCATGGCGATGTAGAGGACGCCCTCGGCCTCGCCCGCCTCGAAGACCGGGACGATGTGCGGATGGTCGATGGCGGCGGCCGCCCTGGACTCGCGGGCGAAGCGCTTGCGGAAGAGGTCGTTGCGGGCGAGCTCGGGGGCGAGCAGCTTGACCGCGACCCGGCGGCCCAGGGCGAGGTCCTCGGCGAGGTAGACGACGGCCATCCCGCCGCGCCCGATCTCCCGTTCCAGCCGGTAGCCGGCGATCCGGAGTCCGGCCATCTGCGGGCGCTCCACGGTCATCGGGGTTCACCCCGCTCCCCCGGCGCGCTGCCGGCAGCGCTGTCCGCCGCCGCCGTCCCCGGGGGCGGCTGGACGGTGGCGTAGGGCTGGAGCCCGGCTCCGGCGCAGTAGTACCAGCGCTCGCGCTCCAGGTCGAGCAGCCAGGCGGAGGAGCCGTCGACCACGGCCCCGACCCGGAAGCCGGCCGCCTGCCGCTGGAAGGCCCCCAGCTCCAGCCGTCCGGCGGCGAGTTCGTCCAGCAGTCGCCGGTAGCCGGCGAGCGCCTGCTCCAACCGGGCGAGCAGCGGACGCGGGTCGGTGGCGGTGGTGAGCGGGGAGGCCGTGCCCTCGGGGCCGCGCGGGAGCGCCACCAGCAACCGTCCGTCGACCCACGCGCCCCAGCCGTTGGCGCAGACGACCCGGGTCCAGTCCCCCTGGTACTCGACCGCCTGCACCGGCAGCAGCGGGTCGAGCCCGGCCGACGGCCGGGACGGGTCCGGCTCGGCCCAGGTCGCCAGCCCCGAGGGCGGGACCACGTGGGTCGGCTGGAACTCCGTGGGGTTCATCGGCGGACCCTCTCGGTAGGTGCGGCGGCGTCCTAGCGGCGCATGATCGCGGGCTCGTGCCGGCGCAGCAGCCGGAGGACCAGGTACCCCAGCAGCAGCGACAGGACCACCAGCATGCCCACGTCCAGCAGCCAGACGCCCGCGCTGTGGGCGAACAGCGGATCGGCGGTGAGACTGCCGGGGACGATCTCGTGCAGGCCGATGGTGCCCGCCATCGCGCCGAGCGCCCAGCGGGCGGGCACCAGCCAGGACAGCTGGTCCAGCCCCGGGACGCCGTTCAGCGGCAGCAGCGCGCCGCAGAAGACCACCTGGACGATGGCGACCAGCACCAGCAGCGGCATGGTCACCTCCTCCTTGCGCACCAGGGCGGAGATCAGCAGGCCGAGCATCATCGCGGTGAACGACAGCAGCGCCGTGGCCAGGGTGATCTCCAGCAGCGGCGGCAGGAAGACCCCGGAGCCGCCCTGGGGGCGCAGGTCGACGCCGCCGAGGCCGACCATGGTGAGAACCACGGCCTGGACGACGGTCACCGTGCCGAGCACCACGATCTTCGAGCAGAGGTAGGCGGAGCGGGAGAGCCCGACGGCCCGCTCGCGCTGGTAGATCACCCGTTCCTTGACCAGTTCGCGGACCGCGTTGGCGGCGCCGGTCAGCACGCCGCCGACGCACAGGATGAGGAGGGCGTTCAGCGCGGTGTTCTGGTCGAGCCGGCTGCCGGCCAGGGCGTGGGTCATCGCGCCCATGACGAAGGGCAGCGCGATCATGATGGCGAGGAAGGTGCGGTCGGCGGCCAGCGCCGAGGCGTAGCGGCGGACCAGGGTGCCGAGCTGGGACCCCCAGCTCTGCGCCGTGGGCGGCCGGACCACCGGTCTCGGCCCGGCGCCGACCTGGCCGGACCGGACCATCACCGAGCCGATGTAGCGGCGGTAGGGCGCGGACGCCCGGTACTGGCCGGCCCAGTCGCGGTCCGGATCCTGCTCGAAGGCCTCGAACGCCTCCGGCCACTCGTCGAAGCCGACGAA
>Ga0302314_10010095_pt1 | contig 16579 bp, 12 predicted proteins | sample III_Palsa_N2_3_FD_200533 | JGI IMG/M metagenome (GOLD analysis project Ga0302314, IMG submission 200533) | Peat permafrost microbial communities from Stordalen Mire near Abisko, Sweden - III_Palsa_N2_3 | ecosystem: Environmental > Terrestrial > Soil > Palsa > Peat permafrost | place: Sweden... | reverse complement strand
GGTCCAGGGGAAGTTCTTCGGGTCGGTGAATTTCGACGCGCCGGTGGCGGCGAACAGTTGCGGCACCTTCTTGGCGTTGAGATATTTCTGGACCGCGGCATTGGAGGGCGTGCCGATGATCTGGAAGGTCAGCAGTACCTCGTCGCTTTCGACCAGCTTGCGGATCTGTTCGACCGCTTTCGGCGGCGAGTAAGCGTCGTCATACTGGATCAAATTGATCTTGCGGCCGTTCACGCCGCCCTGGTCGTTGATCATCTTGAAATAAGCCGCCTGGGCCTTGCCGATGGTCGCGTAGGCCGAGGCCGGGCCGCTGAACGGCACGGTCTGGCCGATCTTGATCTCGGTATCGGTTGCGCCGCTATCGTATTTCTTTTGCGCGTAGGCCGATGACGCCGAGAGCGCGGTCGCAACCGCCGCGCCAATAAGCAAATGAAAAATGCCGTTCCTCATGTCGCTGCTTCCTCACATTTTGGGATTGTGCCGACGGTCTTTTCCGCAAAAGGCTTGTTCAGCCCCAGTCGGACGCCATCGCTGCCAGCGATAGTGGATGAACGGATGTGGCAATGCAAGAACATGCCGGCCGGAAAGGCCGACGGCCCTATGCCAGCCAAAGCAGAATCAGCGCGAGCGCGGCGGGCGCCGCCTGCACCAAGAGGACTTTGCGGCTGACGGTCGCGGCGCCGTAAATACCGGCGACGATCACGCAGAGCAAAAAGAACATCTTGATCTGCAACGCAAACGCCGGGGCGGGCTGGACCAGCCCCCAGATCAGGCCCACAGCCAGAAAGCCGTTGTACAGCCCCTGATTGGCGGCAAGTACGGCCGAGTCGGCGGCTTTCTCGGGCGAGTTATGGAAGGTCTTCAGGCCCAGCGGCCGGGTCCAGAGAAACATCTCCAGCACCAGAAAATAGCCATGCAATGCTGCGACCAGCGCCACGACAATGTTGGCGATCCAGATCATTGCGTTCCCCCGAACCCGACCAGGCATTTGCCGAACGCTAACACGTCCGGCGTCTGCTGCCCGCGCGATTTCGAGGCGTCCGCCGCGACGGCTTTCCAGGTCTGGTGACGGCCAGGTCTGTGACGGCCAGGTCTGTGACGGCCAAGTCTGTGACGGCCAAGTCTGGTAGCGGCAAGACCGGTGACGGCCGTTGCTGCGAGAGAGGCCCGCACACGCATCGGACGGAGCAACCCGCGGAGCGGAATCGCCCGGCCGCCACTATCGCGACTTCAGCTCAGGCCTTGACGTGCAGTTCGTAATGTCCGGCCGCGCATTTATAGCGCTGGAGCGTCCAGTCGGTGTGGTAAATCGGATGCTCGGACATCCATTTCGTCACGCCGATCTGACCCTGGATCATGCAGCTTTGAAATGTGATGTCGCTTTTTGAGCTGTCGGTGATGATTTCTTCGACACAAACGTTGGGTGCCCCCGCCAAGCCATGGCAGAGAACGGCAACAAGCGTAACGAACATCAGGCCTCCTGGCTCCGGCAATTGGCATATCCAAAGTCTAATATGCAAAGCGGATGCCAGTCGCGGCACCGTGGAACTACGGAACTGTCGGGTCGATCATGACGCTCGCGGGACGGTTGCAATTTGGCTGAGTTCACGCCGCCGGCTGTGCCGCCACTTCGTCGTTCGCCAGCAAATGGATCAACGCGCTCTTGATCGCGGCCTGCCGCGTCGGCGCGTTGATCTGCGCGCCGAGCAGGTCGGTGACGTAGAATACGTCACGGGCGCGCTCGCCGAAGGTCGCGACATGGGCGGATGCGATGTTGAGGTTTAGCTTCGAGATCGCGGTGGTCAGTTGATACAACAGGCCCGGACGATCGAGGCCGGACACCTCGATCACGGTATAGCGGTCCGACCACTGATTGTTGATGATGACTTCCGGCTCGACCACGAAAGGCCGCGCCTTGCCGCGGCCGGCGGCGCGTCGCGCCACCACTTCGGGCAGCCGCAATTTGCCTTCGAGAATGTCTTCGATCATCTCGCCGATCCGCGTCGCGCGGCGGCCCTCATCCTCGTCGCGATCATATTCCCGCGTGATCGCGATGGTGTCGAGCGCACGCCCGTCGGTGGTGGTGTAGATCTGCGCATCGACGATGTTGGCGCCCGCCGACGCACAGGCGCCGGCGATGATCGACAGCAGCCAGGGGTGATCGACCGCGAGGATGGTCAATTCGGTGACGCCGCGCGCCTCGTCGAAGCCGACATTGATCGCGAGCTTGTGACCGGCTTGCTCGTTGGCCTTGATGAAACGGGCGTGGCGGATCTTGCGCGGCAATTCGACCTTGAGCCAATACGCCGGATAATGCCGCGCGATATAGGCATTGAGTTCCTGCTCCGGCCACTCGGTGAAGGCCGCGCGAAATTCCGACTGCGCCACATTGATGCGCTGCGCGCGGTTGACTTCCGAGAAGCCGCCGGTCAGCACCGGCTCGGTTTCATAATACAGCGTTCGCAAGAGCTGGGCCTTCCAGCCGTTCCAGACGCCGGGACCGACGCCCCTGATATCCGCGGTGGTCAGGATCGTCAGCAGCTTCATCTGCTCGACCGATTGCACCACGGCTGCGAAATTCTCGATGGTCTTGCGGTCCGACAGATCGCGCGATTGCGCCACCGTGGACATGGTCAGATGCTGCTCGATCAGCCAGGCGACCAATTCGGTATCGGCGGCGTTGAAGCCGAGCCGCGGGCACAGCCGCCGCGCCACCTTGGCGCCGGCGATCGAGTGATCCTCGGGCCGGCCCTTGGCGATATCGTGCAGCAGCACGGTGATGTAGATCACCGCGCGGTGCTCGGGGCGGATCTTGCGCATCAGGTCGCTGGCGACGGTGAACTCCTCGTTGCCGCCGCGTTCGATCTCCTGCAGGTAGCCGACGCACCGCAGCAGATGCTCGTCCACCGTATAATGGTGGTACATGTTGAACTGCATCATCGACACGATCCTGCCGAAGGCGCGAATGAAGTGACCGAGCACGCCGGTCTCGTTCATGCGCCGCAGCACGATCTCCGCGTCGTTCGAGGTCAGGATCTCCATGAACAGCCGGTTGGCTTCCGGATTTTCGCGAAGCGCGGTGTTGATCAGATTCAGCGACCGCGTCACCGTGCGCATCGCGTCGGGGTGGGACGCGAGATTGTTCTTCTGCGCGAGCCGGAAAATCCGGATCAGATTGACCGGATCGTGCTTGAAGACATCGGGCGCGGCGAGATTGATGCGGTTGTTGTCGATGATGAAATCGTCGCTGTCGGGCACCCGCCGCCGTTTCGTGGAGGGCCGCAACCGCGCCATCATGCGGCTGAGCACCGGCGCCGGCTTGGCCTGCTGGTCTTCCAGCTTCGCGCACAGGATCGCGGTGAGATCGCCGACGTCCTTGGCGATCAGGAAATAGTGCTTCATGAAGCGTTCGACATCCTGCATGCCGGGATGCGAGGTGTAGCCCAACCTGATGGCGATCTCGCGCTGCATGTCGAACGACAGCCGCTCTTCGGCGCGGCCGGAGAAGAAGTGGATGTTGCAGCGGACCGACCACAGGAAATCCGCGCAACGCCGGAAGGTGCGGTACTCCTGCGCGTCGAACACGCCGCGCTCGAGCAGCTCGTCGGTTTCGCGCACCCGGTAGACATATTTCGCGATCCAGAACAGCGTGTGCAGATCGCGCAACCCGCCCTTGCCGTCCTTGACGTTGGGCTCGACCAGATAGCGCGATTGCCCGGCGCGGCGGTGGCGTTCTTCGCGTTCGGCAAGCTTCGCGGTGACGAATTCGGCCGCGGTGCCCTGCACCACTTCCCTGTCGAACCGTGCCACCAGTTCATCATACAGCGGTTGGTCGCCGGTCAGAAACCGGGTCTCGAGGATCGCGGTGCGGATCGTCATGTCGCCGCGCGCCTGCCGGATCGATTCATCGACCGAACGCGTGGCGTGGCCGACCTTCAGCCCCATGTCCCACAGGCAATAGAGAATGGCTTCGGCGACCTGCTCGCCCCAGGCGGTTTGCTTGTAGGGCAGGATGAACAACAGATCGATATCGGATTCCGGCGCCATCAATCCGCGGCCGTAACCACCGGTGGCGACCACGGCCATACGCTCGGCGCCGGAGGGGATCGGCGAGCGATAGAGATGGCGGGTCGCCGCGGCAAACAGGATGCGGATGATTTCGTCCTGGACGAAGCACAGCCGTTCCGCGCAGCGCCGGCCATGGCGATCCTTCAGCAGCACCGCCTGCGCCACCGCGCGGGCCTCGATCAGCTCGGCCTTGAAGAGCTGCGCCATCGCGGCGCGAAAGACATCCTCGCGGCCGGCATGTTGTTCGGCCAGCGCGTCGAGTGCGGCGGTGATCCGCGCGGTATCGAAACGTTCGTCGGTTGCGGGGCGGGTCTGGGTCACGATGCTGTCCATGATCTACCCCGATATCGGACGCGGCCGGTGCTGTCACGGGCCATTGTGGGATCGTAATGACTCGATGCTTCAGCGGTACCGTTTCCGCATCGCACAATCCGACAGGGCTCCGGGGGTCCTTATCTAATTATCTGAGCTATAAAGACAATATCCGATCCAGCCCTGGGTTACTCCGAGGATCCGCTGGTGACATCGGCGCGATCTCCCGTTACATCCGATAGCGCATGAATATCCGGGAGAGAAAAAAATGGACGCCGCCGAACTCCGCGCCACGCAGGCTCCGATCAAGGATCGCTACAAGACCGATCCGAAGTCCGCGATGATTACCCTGAAAGCCAAAGGCTCGATCGACAACGAGGCGATTGCCTGCAAGGTCGAAACCGGCCGCGCGCTGGCGGTCGCCGGCCTCCATCCGGCCACCGGCGGATCCGGGCTTGAACTGTGCTCCGGCGACATGTTGCTCGAGGCGCTGGTCGCCTGCGCCGGCGTGACCCTGAAATCGGTCGCGACCGCGATCGAAATTCCGCTGAAGACCGGCCAGGTGATCGCCGAAGGCGATCTTGATTTCCGCGGCACGCTCGGCGTCGACAAGGAAGCGCCGGTCGGCTTCGCCGAAGTCCGGCTCCGTTTCGAGGTCCGCACGTCAGCGCCGCAGGACAAGCTTGATCTCTTGCTGAAACTCACCGAGCGTTATTGCGTGGTCTACCAGACCATCAAGAACGGCCCCAAGGTCTCGGTGTCGATGCAGCGGGTGTGAGACGTCGTCGCCCCGGCGAAAGCCGGGACCCATGCGCTGTGTCCTCACGTTTCAAGTGTCCTCAGGTTTCAACAAGCACTGTTCGACAGCTTTCGCGCGACACGAACATTGGCGGTTATGGGTCCCGGCGCAAGGCCGGGACGACAGGAACATGTCCCCCGAACTCACCTTCCTCCTGACGCTCGGCCTGCGCATGGCGATCACGGCGGCGTTCGTGGTGTCGGCGTCCGTCATCACCGAGCGATCCGGGCCGGTGATCGGCGCGCTGGTGGCGACCTTGCCGATTTCGGCGGGGCCGTCCTACGTTTTCCTGGCGCAGGATCACGACGCGGCCTTCATCGCCGCGGGCGCGCTGGCGAGCTTGCCGGTTAACGCCGTGACCATTGTTTTCGGCCTGGTCTATGCCGTGCTGGCGCAGCGCCGTAGCGGGCTGTTCAGCTGGGCCTGTGCCGCCGCGGTCTGGATCGCGCTGGCTTTCGGGGTGCGGACGATCCATTGGTCGCTCGCCGGCGGCCTGCTCGCAAATGCGGTTGCCTTCGCGATTTGCATCCCGCTGCTGGCGCGGTTCCGTCACGTCAGGATGCCCCTGATCACACGGCGCTGGTACGACATTCCGTTACGCGCCGCGCTGGTGGCGGCGCTGGTTGCGACGGTGGTGACGCTGTCAGGCTGGGTCGGGCCCCAGATCAGCGGCATGCTCGCGATATTTCCGATCGTGTTCTCCAGCATGATGCTGATCCTGCACCCGCGGATCGGGGGTCCCGCGACCGCGGCCGTGGTCGCCAATAGCGGCTGGGGCCTGCTCGGGTTCGGTGTTTCGCTCGCCGTGTTGCATGCCACCGCGCTGCAGTTCGGCTCGGCGGTCGGTCTCAGCCTCGCGTTGACGACCGGCGTATGCTGGAATCTGGCGCTGTGGTGGGGCGGGCGGCGGCGCATTGCGAAATCGTTGGGCTAACCCCAACCTACGGCATCGCTCACTGCTTCGGCAGCTTCGCCCTCAGCGCATACAACGCCTCCAGCGCCTCGCGCGGTGACATCTCGTCCGGATGCAGCGCCTTCACCGCCTCGATCAATCGTTCGGCTTCGCTCGGGGGCGCCGGCTCGGCGGCGGCGCGGGAGGGGACGGCGAACAGCGGCAGGTCGTCGGCGAGGGCACGTGCGGTCTGGCCGCGATCCTGGGCCTCGAGTTTGGCCAGCACCGATTTGGCGCGGGCGATCACCGGCGCGGGCAGGCCGGCGAGTTTGGCGACCTGAATGCCGTAGGAGCGATCGGCCGAGCCGGGCAGCACTTCGTGCAGGAACACCACATCGCCCTGCCATTCCTTGACCCGCACGGTGGCATTGAACAGCCGCGGCAGTTTGGCGGAAAGCGCAGTCAGCTCATGATAATGAGTCGCGAACAACGACCGACACCGATTTGATTCATGCAGATGCTCGATCGCCGCCCACGCGATCGACAGGCCGTCGAACGTCGCGGTACCGCGGCCGATTTCGTCGAGGATCACCAGCGCGCGCTCGCTGGCCTGATTGAGAATCACCGCGGTTTCCACCATCTCCACCATGAAGGTGGAACGGCCGCGCGCCAGATCGTCGGCCGCACCAACCCGCGAAAACAGCCGGTCGACGATTCCGATCCGCGCCCGCGTTGCCGGCACGAAGCTACCGATCTGCGCCATCAGCGCGATCAGCGCGTTCTGGCGCAGGAAGGTCGATTTGCCCGCCATGTTCGGGCCGGTGATCAGCCAGATCTGGCCTGATTGTTGGGCCGGCCCCGGCGAAAGATCGCAGGCATTGGCGATGAACGGCTGGCCGTCGCGCCTGAGCGCCTGCTCGACCACCGGATGCCGGCCGCCCTCGATGGCGAATCCCAGCGACGCATCGACTTCGGGCCGCACATAATTGTCGTCGATCGCAAGCTTTGCCAGCGCGGTCGCGACATCGAGCAGCGCGAAGGCATGCGCCGCGGCGCGCAGATCGTCGCTCGCCGACGTCACCCTGTCATTGAGCCGGTCGAAAATTTCGAGCTCCAGCCCGAGCGCGCGGTCGCCGGCGTTGGCGATCTTGGCTTCGATCTCGCCGAGTTCGGAGGTGGTGAAGCGGACCTGTCCCGCCAGCGTCTGGCGATGGATGAAGGTCGCGTTCAGCGGCGCGTTCATCAATTTGTCGCCGTGCTGCGCCGTGACCTCGACGAAATAACCGAGCACATTGTTGTGTCGGATCTTGAGGCCCTTGATGCCGGTGTCTTCGGCGTAGCGCGCCTGCATCGCGGCCACCACAAGACGCGAGGCGTCGCGCAGATTGCGGGTCTCGTCGAGGGCTGCCTCATAGCCTTCGCGAACAAAGCCGCCGTCGCGCTTGATCAGCGGCAATTGCTCGGCCAGCGCGCGTTCGAATTCTCGCGCCAGATCGCGCGAAGGCCGGCGCAAGGCCTCCATGATCGCAATGATTTCCTGTGGCGGCGCGTCGAGCCGTGCGAGCTGCGCCAGCGCGGAATCCGCGGCGAGGATGCCGTCGCGCAGGCCGGCCAGATCGCGCGGGCCGCCGCGTCCGACCGATAGTCGGGCCAGCGCCCGCGACATGTCGGGCGCGGTGCGCAGCACGGCTCTTATATCGTCGCGCGCGACGGCATCGGCCACGAAGATGCTGACAGCTTCGAGCCGCCGCGCAATCGCGGCGCTGTCGGTCAAAGGGGCGGCGAGCCGCTGCGCCAGCAGGCGCGAACCGGCCGGGGTCACCGTGCAGTCGATGGCGTCGAGCAGCGATCCGCGCCGTTCGCCGGCCAGCGTCCGCGTCAATTCGAGATTGGCGCGGGTGGCGGGATCGATCGCCATCGTGGTGCCGGCGGCCTCGCGGGTCGGCGGCGACAGCGGCGGGCGTTTTCCAACCTGGGTGCGGTCGATATAGGTGACGGCGGCAGACGCCGCGGTTGCCTCCAGCCGCGACATCGCGCTCAGCCCGTCCATGGTGGCGACGGCAAAATAGTCGCACAGCCGCCGCTCGGCGGTGGCGCTGTCGAAATAGTCACGGGTCAGCGGCGTCACCGCCGGCAATTCGCGCAACAGCTGCCCAAGCTCCGCATCGCCATAGAGCGCGTCGGTGACGATCACCTCATTGGGGTTGATGCGCGCCAAGGTCGCCGCGAGTTCGCCGGTCGAACATTCCGTGACCATGAATTCGGAGGTCGAAATATCGATCCAGGCGAGCCCGATGCGGTCGCCGCCGGAAGATGCCCGGGCGCGCGCGATCGCCAGCAAATAATTGTTGGCCTTGGCGTCGAGCAGCGTGTCTTCGGTCAGCGTGCCCGGCGTCACCAGCCGGACCACGCCGCGGCGCACCACGCTCTTGTTGCCGCGGGCGCGCGCCTCGGCGGGATTCTCGGTCTGCTCGCACACCGCGACCCGGTGGCCCGCCGAAATCAGCCGGTGTAGATAGTCCTCGGAGCGCTCGACCGGCACGCCGCACATCGGGATGTCGAGGCCCTGATGCTTGCCGCGCTTGGTCAGCACGATGCCGAGCGTTTTGGAGGCGATTTCGGCATCCTCGAAGAACAGCTCGTAGAAATCGCCCATCCGGTAGAACAGCAACAGGCCGGGATGGGCGGCCTTGATCTCGAGGTATTGTTCCATCATCGGCGTGACGCGCGCCGAAACCTCCGCGATAGGGGCTTCCATAGCGGAGGCGTCCGTGGCCGGTGTGGATTCGGATGGCATGGGAATGGATTGCTGGATCGTCATTGGGGTCGCAAACTACAAAATTTTAGCCCCCGGTCCTATCGGTTTGCCGCTTCCATCCGGGTTTTCCACCCTCCCGGCCGTCCCTGTGGATCACGTCGGCGTTGCCGGCATAACGGCCCTTCCGTCAAAGCGGCGCTGCCGCGCCGGGATCATTTGACCTGTCGCCAGCGCGCTCCTAAAACTCGCCATCAATCCAGCCGTTCAGCGCGGAAACGCGGCATTTTGGGAGAGATTCAATGGGTGATGTGTTTATTTGCGATGCGGTTCGTACCCCGATCGGCCGCTTCGGCGGGGCACTGGCCAAGGTGCGCGCCGACGATCTGGGCGCAGCGCCGATCAAGGCCCTGATGGCCCGGCATCCCAACCTCGACTGGTCCCATGTCGATGAAGTCTTTTTCGGCTGCGCCAACCAGGCCGGCGAGGACAACCGCAACGTGGCGCGCATGGCGCTGTTGCTGGCGGGCATGCCGGAATCGGTTCCCGGCCAGACCCTCAACCGTCTCTGCGCCTCGGGTCTTGACGCGGTCGGCGCCGCCGGCCGCGCGATCCGCGCCGGCGAGATCGATTTCGCGATTGCCGGGGGGGTCGAATCGATGACCCGGGCGCCGTTCGTGATGGGCAAGGCGCCGGAAGCGTTTTCGCGCTCGGCCGATATTTTTGACACCACCATCGGCTGGCGCTTCATCAATCCCTTAATGAAGGCGCAATATGGCGTCGATGCGATGCCGGAGACCGGCGAGAATGTCGCCGAGGAGTTTCAAGTTTCGCGCGCCGATCAGGATGCGTTCGCGATCCGCTCGCAGCAGCGCGCCGGCAAGGCGATCGCGTCGGGCTATTTCGCCGAGGAAATCACCCCGATCACGATTCCGGGCGGCAAGGCCGGTCCTGTTACGGTCGACAAGGACGAGCATCCGCGTCCCGAAACCACGCTGGAAGGCCTGACGAAACTCAAGCCGATCGTGCGCAATCCCGGCACGGTCACGGCCGGCAACGCCTCCGGCGTCAATGACGGCGCGGCCGCGATGATCCTCGCCTCCGAGGCCGCGGTGAAGAAGCACGGCCTGACGCCGCGCGCACGCATTCTCGGCGTGGCCTCGGCGGCGGTACCGCCGCGCATCATGGGCATCGGCCCGGTGCCGGCGACGCGCAAGCTGATGGAGCGGCTCGGCCTCAAGATCAGCGATTTCGATCTGATCGAGCTCAACGAAGCCTTTGCCTCGCAGGGCATCGCGTGCCTGCGCCAGTTGGGTGTCCAGGACGACGCCGATTTCGTCAACCCGCATGGCGGCGCGATCGCGCTCGGCCATCCGCTCGGCATGAGCGGCGCGCGGCTGGCAATGACGGCGGTGCACGGTATGGAGAAGCGCGGCGGCAAGCGCGCGCTCGCCACCATGTGCGTCGGCGTCGGTCAGGGCGTGGCGATGGCGATCGAGAAGCTGAATTAAGATCGGCCCTCATCCTGAGGAGCGGCCGCTTGGCCGCGTCTCGAAGGATGTGCCACACATCTCACGGTTCGAGACGGCACTGAAGAAGCGCCTCCTCGCCATGAGGCACTCCAATAGAGGAGGTTCTATATGACCCTGTCCTATCCCGTCTCAAGCCTTGCGGCGCATCCGGCGCGGTTGTCGCCGGCCTATCGCAGCACGATCAAGCGCTCGCCCTCGAAGCCGTTGATCCCGATGCGGCATACGCTGACCGAGCTGACCGGACCGGTCTATGGCCACGAGACGGTGCGCGAGAACGATCACGATCTCACCATCCAGCACACCGGCGAGCCGCTCGGCGAACGCATCATCGTGCACGGCCATGTGCTCGATGAAGATGGCCGCGGCGTGCCGAATGCGCTGGTCGAGCTGTGGCAGGCCAATGCCTGCGGCCGCTACATCCATGTGGTCGATCAGCACCCGGCGCCGCTCGATCCCAACTTCACCGGCGCGGGCCGGGCACAGTCGGACGCGCAGGGCTACTACAGATTCATCACCGTCAAACCCGGCGCCTATCCCTGGGGCAATCATCACAACGCCTGGCGCCCGGCGCATATCCACTTCTCGGTGTTCGGCCATGCCTTCATCTCGCGGCTGGTGACGCAGATGTATTTTCCCGGCGATCCCTTGTTCGAGTTCGACCCGATCTTCAATTCGGTGCCGGACGAGAAGGCGCGGATGCGGATGGTGTCGTCGTTCGACCTGGAGAACACTCAGCCGAATTGGGCGCTGTGCTACCGCTTCAACATTGTGCTGCGCGGCCATAACGCCACGCCGATGGAGACCAAGTAAGTGCAAAAAGGATTGACCCCATCGCAGACCGTCGGTCCATTCTTCAAATACGGGCTGACGCCGGACGGCAAATACGACTGGAATGACGCCTTCACCAACAATCTGGTTACGCCGGACACCTCGGGCACGCGGATTCGTGTCGAGGGCCGGGTATTCGACGGCGACGGCGCGCCGGTTCCCGATTGCATGCTGGAGATCTGGCAGGCCGATGCGCAGGGGCGGTTCTCGGATCCGCAGGACACCCGCGCATTACCCAATTCATCGTTCAAGGGGTTCGGCCGCTGCGGCACCGATCCGAATGGCGACTACGCGTTCGACACCATCAAGCCGGGCCCGGTGCCCGATCCCGACGGCAAGCCGCAGGCGCCGCATTTGCTGCTCGCGATCTTCGCACGCGGCATGCTGCTGCATAACTATACGCGGATTTATTTCGACGGCGAGGCCGCCAACGCCGCCGATCCCGTGATGGCGCTGGTGCCGGCCGATCGCCGCGCCACGCTGATCGCGACCCGCGAGAACAGCGGCGGCAGCCCCGTCTATCGGTTCGACATTCGCCTGCAAGGCGATAACGAGACGGTGTTCTTCGACGTGTAGACGTGGAGTGCGGAATGATCATCGAACGTCAGCAGGATGTCACGATGGCCGCGACATCCGTGATGGAGCGGACTTCCGATCCGCGGCTGCGCGAGATCATGGTGTCTCTGGTCAAGCACCTGCACGGCTTTATTCGTGACGTGCGGCTGACCGAAGCGGAATTCCGCGAAGCCGCCGCCATCCTGGGCGAGTTGGGCAAGCTCTCGACCGACACGCACAACGAAGTCGTGCTGATGGCCGGCTCGCTAGGCGTCTCGTCGCTGGTATGCCTCCTGAACAATGGCGATCAGGGTAATACCGAGACCGCGCAATCCTTGCTTGGCCCGTTTTGGCGGCTGCACTCTCCCTATGTCAAAAACGGCGGCTCCATCGTCCGGTCCGCAACGCCCGGCCCACCGCTGTTCGTCAACGCGCGCGTGGTGGACCAGGCCGGCGATCCGGTCGCCGGGGCGGAAGTCGATATCTGGCACGCTTCGCCGGTTGGTCTTTACGAAAATCAGGATCCCGAACAGGCTGACATGAACCTGAGGGGCAAGTTCACCACGGACGCCAACGGACGCTTCTCGTTCCGTTCGGTGATGATGATCGGTTATCCGATCCCGACCGACGGAGTGGTCGGGCGGCTGTTGAAGGTGCAGGACAGGCATCCCTATCGGCCGGCGCATCTGCACGCGCTGATCTTCAAGCCGGGGTTCAAGGTTCTGATTTCGCAGGTCTACGATCCTGCCGATCCGCATATCGACAGCGACGTCCAGTTCGGCGTGACCAAGGCGCTGATCGGCAATTTCGTGCGCCATGAGGAGGCGCATCCGGCCGAGCGCGATGTCGGCTCGCCCTGGTACTCGCTCGATCACGTCTACAAAATGGAAGCAGGCGACGCCGTGCTTCCACGCCCGCCCATCAAATAGCGGCGACAGGAAGCGCTATTCGGCGGCCTGGACCTGCCGGTCGATCTCGAGCGCGCCGGCCCGGATCAACGGAATCAGGTCGCGGCCGATGGCGATCGTGTCCTGCGGGTTTTCGAAACCGCGCAGCAGGAACGAATGGATGCCGAGCCGGTAATATTGCAGCACCGCCGCGGCGACCTGTTCGGGCGTTCCGACCAGGCACGAGGTATTGCCGGGCGCGCCGGTGGCGCGCGCGATCCCCATCCACAGCCGTTCGTCATGCACGTCGCCGCGCGCAGCAAAGGCGACAAGCCGTTCGCTGGAATGGTTGCCCGGCTTCGGCGCTGGGCCGGTCTTGCGCTCGACGTCCGCCAGCAGCTGATGCGCCTTGTCCCATGCCGCGCCTTCGTGGTCCGCCATGATGGGGCGCAGCGACATGTTGAAGCCCACTTTGCGGCCAAATTTGGCGGCGCGCCGTCGAAAGTCGTTGATACGGGCTTCCGTCTCCGCGAGCGGTTCACCGAAGATCGCGAACACGTCGCAGGTTTCGGCTCCCATCTGCAGCGCGCCGTCGGATGAGCCGCCGAAAAACAGGGTGGGATAGGGCGACTGATAGGGCTTGATGTCCGAATAGGCGCCCTCGACCCGGTAAAATTCGCCATGGTGATTGAAGGGAGTTGCGCTGGTCCACATCTTCCGCATCACATCCAGATACTCGCCGGCACGCCGGTAACGATCGGCCTTGGGCAGGAAGTCGCCCTCGCTGGCCTGATCCTGATCGGTGGTGCCGGCAATGATATGCAGCGCCATCCGGCCCTGCGTGAGCTGGTCGAAGGTCGCGGCCTGTCGCGCCGCCAGCGCGGGCGCAACCGAACCCGGCCGGTGCGCGATCAGAAATTTTATTCGTTCGGTGTGATCCGCCGCATACAGCGCGATGCCAAAGCCTTCGGCCGCCGACGCGTAATATCCAACGAGGACGGAATCATAATCCCACTGCTCGTGCAGGCGCGTGAAGTCGATCACCCAGTCGCGCGATATCTGTCCCTTGATGAGATGAACCGCGACGCCCTCCATCTGGGTGCCGATCATTCCGAGGATTTTGACTGGCATCGCGATCCCTCCGTTTTTTAAAGGCGATTGGTTGACGCCAAATAAACGCCTGACCATCCGGGATGGCAAGGGTCGGACGTTTCACACGCCAAGGTATTTTCAGGATATTTTTGCGGGTGAGGTCAGCGCAATGGTTCATTCGTCATGTCCTGCCGGGACATGCGAAATGGAGCGCTCGCTAATCGATCACGGCATGTTCCGCCGCGACCTGCTGGCTGCGCAGCGCGGCCTTGGTCGAGCCGATCATGATCGCCAGCGGGATCGAGCCCAGGATAAAGAACATCACCAGCTGATAATCCTGCGAGAACGCGATGATCTGCGCCTGGATCGCGACCATCGCATCGGCCAGCGCCCGGCCGCCATCGGAACTCATGTCGATCATGCTGCGCACGTTCGGCATCTGCATCGCCTGGTTGAACGGATTGATGTGCTCGGACAGGATGGCATAGTCGCGGCGACCGCCTTCGGTGAGCTGCGCGATCACGACGGAAATGCCGATCGAGCTCGCGACGTTACGCATCAGGGTCAGCATCGAGGTGCCGTCGGTGCGCAGCTGGTTGGGCAAGGTCAGGAACGCCACCGTGCTTAGCGGCACGAACACCAGCCCGAAGCCGAAACCCTGCACGATCGAGACCGTGACGATCTCGGACACGCCGGTCTGATCGGTCCAGCCGGTCATGTAGAACAGCGACAAGCCGGTCAGGCTGAGGCCCGAGATGATCAGCGTGCGCGCCTCGACATAGCGCATCAGGCGCCCGACCAGCATCATGGCGACGAAGGTGCCGGTGCCACGGGTCGCCAGCAACAGGCCGGCGGTCAGGATCGGGTAGCCGATCACATTCTGCAAGTACGGCGACGACAGCGCCATGGTCGAGTACAGCACGAGGCCCATCACCGCCATGAACACGCAGCCGGAGACGAAATTCCGGTCCTTGAAGATCGCGAACTGGATGAACGGCTTCGTCGTCGTGAACGAATGCGCGAAGAAATAATAGAAGCCTATGCCCGAGACGATGAACTCGGCGATGATTTCACTGGACCCCAGCCAGCCGAGCTGTTCGCCGCGGTCGAGTGCGATCTGCAGCGACCCGATCCCGACCGAGAGCGCGAGGAACCCGAACCAGTCGAAACGCAGATCAAAATTCTTTTTGGTCTCGTCCATGAAGACCATGAGGCCGAGCACGGTGAAGATGCCGAACGGCAGATTGACGAAGAACACCCAGTGCCAGGAATAGGTCTCGGTGAGCCATGCCCCCAATGAAGGTCCCATGATCGGGCCCATCATCACGCCCATGCCCCAGATCGACATCGCCTTGGCGCGTTCATGCAGCGCGTAGGAGTCCAGCATCACCGCCTGCGACAGCGGCACCAGCGCCGCGCCGAACACGCCTTGCAGCAGCCGGAACAGCACCATCTGGTTGATGTCCTGCGCCACGCCGCACATCAGCGATGCGACGGTGAAGCCGCCCGAGCACAGGATGAAGATGCGCTTGCGGCCGAAGCGGTTGGCGATCCAGCCCACCGGCGCGGTCATGATCGCGGCGGCGCAGATATACGACGTCAGCACCCAGTTGATCTGGTCCTGCGACGCCGAAAGGCTGCCCTGCATATAGGGCAGCGCGACGTTGGCGATGGTGGTGTCCAGCGCCTGCATGATGGTTGCGGTCATCGCGCAGATCGTCACCATGTTCCGGCGCAGGCCGGGAACGGCGATCGGCGCTGCGGCACCCGTGCTCATGACCGGTCAGTCCTCATGGTAGGTTAGTCTTGACGGTAGATTAGTCCTGGCTTGCCGCCGCATGCGACAGGCCGAGCAGGGCGGCGAGCGAACGGCGATGGCCGGTGTCGATCGTGGTATAGGCGCTCATGCCGGCCTTCAGCTTCTGCACGTATTTGTCATTGCTCTCGAAGTAGATCCGTACCGGCACGCGCTGCACCACCTTGACGAAATTGCCGGTGGCGTTCTGCGGCGGCAGGATCGCGAATTGCGCGCCGGTGCCGGGGCTCAGCGAGCCGATGGTGCCCTTGAAGGCGTGATCGGGGAAGGCGTCGACGTCGATGTCGACCTGCTGTCCCACCGCGACATGGGTGAAGTCCGATTCCTTCAGATTGGCGTCGACCCAGGGCTGCGCGACGTCGATCACGCTGAACACCGGCGCGCCCGCCATCACGAAGCGGCCGAGCTGAATCTGGTCGACCTGGGTCGCGATGCCGCTCATCGGCGCGCGCATCACGGTGTGGTCGAGGTTGCGTTCGGCCTGGGCCAGCGCCGCCTTGGCCTGATAATAAGGCGGGAATTGCTCGAGCGGCAGATTGGCGTCACCGAGCAGCTGGGTCTTGGCGTTGGAGAGCTGTTGCTGGACGAAGGCGGCTTCGGCGCGTGCGGTGACAACCGCGGTCGAGGCATTGTCGAGGTCGAGCTGGGAGCCGAAATTGCTCTTGGCGAGCGTCGACTTGCGGTCGACGTCTTTCTGCTTCAGGTCGATCGACTGCTGCATCAGATCGGCCATCTGGCCGTAAATCTTGATGTTGGCGGCGAAGTTTTCGTAGCTGGTCTTGGCCTGTGCGAGTATCGCCTTGGCCTGGTCGACCGCGAGCCGGAACGGAATCGGATCGATCTCGAACAATTCGTCGCCCTTGTTGACGAACTGGCCTTCGCGAACCACGACCTTTTCGATCTTGCCGGAGATATCCGGCGTGATCAGGACCTTCTGCGCGCCGACATAAGCATCGTCGGTCGTTACGTAACGGCCGCCAGTGAGATAGAAGGCCAGCCCGGCGATCACAGCCAGGATCGGCAGCACCACCAGCAACAGCGTG
>Ga0302314_10010093_pt1 | contig 16582 bp, 14 predicted proteins | sample III_Palsa_N2_3_FD_200533 | JGI IMG/M metagenome (GOLD analysis project Ga0302314, IMG submission 200533) | Peat permafrost microbial communities from Stordalen Mire near Abisko, Sweden - III_Palsa_N2_3 | ecosystem: Environmental > Terrestrial > Soil > Palsa > Peat permafrost | place: Sweden... | reverse complement strand
GGTGGGCTGGGGCTGGGACGACGTCCTGCCGCTGTTTCGCAAGTCGGAGGACTATCACGGGGGCGAGGGCGACCATCACGGCGCCGGCGGCCCGCTCAAGGTGGCGCTGCAACGGCTGAGCTGGCCGATCCTGGACGCCTTCCGCGACGCCGCCGAACAGTGCGGCATCCCAAAGACCAGAGACTTCAACCAGGGCGACAACTTCGGCTCGGGGTTCTTTGATGTAAATCAGAAAGACGGCCTGCGCTGGAACGGAGCGCGAGGCTTTCTGAACCCGGTCAAGCGCCGTCCGAACCTGAAGATTGTCACCGGCGCCCTGGTTGATCGGCTGGTCTTCCGGGACGGCCGCGCCGTCGGTGTCGCCTTCAGCCAAGGCAACCAACCGTGTGTCGCCGACGCCCGAGGCGAGGTGGTGCTGGCCGCTGGCGCCATCGGCTCGCCCCACCTGCTGCAGCGCAGCGGCATAGGTCCCGGCGCCCTGTTGCGCGAGAACGGCGTGGACGTGGTCCGGGAGGCCTCCGAGGTCGGCGCCAACCTGCAGGATCATCTGCAGATCCGCGCCGCCTATCGTGTCGACGGAACCCGCACCCTGAACAGCCGCGCCTCCAGCCTGTTTGGCAAGGCGCTGATCGGACTGGAGTACGCCCTGCGCCAGTCCGGGCCCATGTCCATGGCCCCCAGCCAGCTCGGCTGCTTCGCCTTTTCGTCAGAGCGTGAGGCCACGCCCAACCTGCAATACCACGTCCAGCCCCTCAGCCTGGACGCCTTCGACCAGCCCCTGCACCCCTTTGACGCCTTCACCGCCTCGGTATGCAATCTACGCCCGCGCAGCCGGGGCACGGTGAGCCTACGCGGCCCTGACGCCGACACCGCGCCGGCGATCCAGCCCAACTATCTCAGCGACCCCGCCGACCAGGAAGTCGCCCTGGAGGCCATCGCCCTGACCCGCCGCATCTGCGCCGCCCCGGCCCTGGCCGCCTACCACCCGGCGGAGTTCCGCCCCGGCGCCGAGCTCGCCAGCCGCGAAGACCTCCTCGCCGCCATCGGCCGCATCGCCACCACCATCTTCCACCCCGTCGGCACCTGCCGCATGGGCGGCGATGACCAAAGCGTCGTCGATCCGTCGCTGCGGCTAAGGGGCCTCACCGGCCTGCGCATCGCCGACGCCTCCATCATGCCCACCATCACCTCCGGCAACACCAATGCCCCGACGGTGATGATCGCCGAGAAGGCGGCGGAGATGATGCTGGGGGCGGGCTAAGTTTCCGCGCCAACCGCTCTGGGCCTAAATTCTTGGCTCTGCCTCCACCGCCGCGCTCTGCCCCAATCTGGGCTCCGTCCCAGCCAGCAGCCGCTGAATGTTGGCGCGGTGGAGCAGGACCACATAGACGCCCCCCGCAATCACCAGCAGCCGATAGGGCAGGGGCTCATCCAGGACGCAGATGAGGGCCATCGCCGTCAACGCCCCCAGCATCGAACTCAGGGACATGATCCGGAAGACCGCCAGCACAACGCCCACCGCCACGGCCGCGCCAAGGCCCACCGGCCAGGACATCGCCAACAACACGCCCAGCCCCGTGGCGGCTGACTTGCCGCCGGCAAAACCCAACCAGACCGAACGGCTGTGGCCGAACACCACCGCCAGGCCGGCAAGGCAGACCGCCCATGGAACGCAGGTCTGAGGCGCGAGCCATGCGGGTGGCGCAGCGGCCGGCCAGCTGTAGAGCCCGGCATAGAACCAGCGGGCAAGCACGATCGCTGCCGCGCCTTTCGCCAGGTCGATCAGTAGCACCGCCAGCGCCGGCCATGGGCCCAGCGTGCGCAGGACATTGGTCGCCCCGGTGGATTTGGAGCCATGCTCCCGGATATCGATGCCCTTGAGCAGCCTGCCCGCCAGATAGCCCGTGGGCGTGGCGCCGAGCAGATAGGCGATGGCGAGGCTGGCGACGCACGCTGTCCAGAAGATCATGGGGCTCACCCGGTTTTGTGGCCTTTAAAATTCCTCGTCAGGCTGAGCCGACGCGAAGCGGCGTGTCGAAGCACGCACCCGCCTCACGCCGCCTTCAACCACTCCAGGTTTCGCAGCGCCTCGGCATAGTCCGGGCGCAGGGCGACGGCGCGCTGCAGGCTTTCCCGCGCCTCTTCCAGCCGGCCGGCGTCGCGCAGGGCGGTGGCCAGATTGTTGTGGGCCTCGGGCGCCTCGGGGGCCAGGCGAACCGCCGCCCGCGCCTGGACAACCGCCTCGTCGAACCGGCCGCAGGCGCGCAGCAGGGCGGCCAGGTTCCAGCGCAGTTCGGCGTGGTCGGGCGCCTCCCGGATCGCCTCCAACAGGTCGCTCACCCCATCGGCGGCCCGACCCTGGCTGTGGGCGACCAGCCCGCGCAGATGCAGGGCGTCCGGGTGGCTGGGCGCGGTGAGCAGCACCGCGTCGATGGCGGCGCTGGCCGTGGTCAGGTCGCGAGCCCCGAACGCCTGAGCCGCGGCCTGTAGCCGGGCGGGGACGTCAGCGCCAATGCACCAGGCCCGCCACAGGGCGCGGAACCCGCCTTCGATGGTGCGCGCCAGGCCCGGCGCGTCCCCCATGGCCGAGGCCTCGAACCGGCCACGCAAGCCCGCGCGAACCTGCGCCAGATAGTCCAGGTCCGTCGCCGCCAGGGCCGCCTTGGCGACATAGGCCTCGACGTCGCCGGCCACCCAGTCGTCCAGGCCGACGGCGCCCAGGATCATGGCCCCGAACCGGCCTACCGACGGCCGGTCCGCCAGGCTGATCACCGGCGCCCCCATCCAAAGGGCCTCCACCGTGGTGGTGCCCGCATTGTGGGGGAAGGGATCCAGCGCGATGTCGATCTCGCCGTACGTCGCCCAGGTCTTGGTCTGTGGCGAGGTGCAGACCAGGTCGAGGCGGTCGGCTTTGATCCCGTGTCGGGCGAAGCGTTCGATGAACAGGGCGCCGGTGGCCGGGTCGGCGAAGGGCGCATTGTTCAGCATCAGGCGGGAGCCGGGAACCCGTTTGAGAATCTCCGACCATGCCGCGATCACTCCGTCGTTCAGTCGGATCGCCCGGCCGAAATGGCCGAAGGTGACGTAGCCGTTGGCGAGGGCGGGCAGGGGACCAACCTCGGGCATGGCGGCATTGGGCTTGTAGACCAGCGGAATGCGGTCCAGGCGCAGGATCGGCTCGCTGAACACCCCCTCGCACCCGACCGGCGTCAGGTTGGCGTCGGACAGGAAGGCGTCGAACGCGGTAATGCCGGTGGTGGCGCCATGGCCGACAAAATAGGTCACCTGCACCGGCGCTGGTCGCCGGGCGAAGGTCAACATTCGATTGCCCGTGGTGTGGCCCGCCAGGTCGACCAGCACATCGATCTGGTCGGCGCGAATACGCTCGGCCAGGGCAGCGTCGCTCAGGCCGACCGTGGAAATCCAGTGGTCGACCCGGCCCTTGATCTGCTCGCTCATGGCGTCGGGGCTGCGGACCTCGGCATAGGCGAACACCTCGAACCGCGAGCGGTCATGCTCCGCCAGCAGCGGCAGCATGAAGGCCGAGACCACATGCTCGCAGAAGTCTGGCGAGACATAGCCCAGGCGCAGCCGGCGCTCCGGGGCGCGGTGGTTGGCGTGGGGCTGGATCGCCGTCCGCAGCGGCGCGGCGTGACGAGCGTCGAACTCCCGGTATTTGGCGAAGATCTCATCCGGCGTCAGGTCGGGCCGATAGTTCAGGCCGAACAGCAGGCTGGAATGGCCGGCGGCATAGTCGGGACGCAGGGCCAGGGCGCGGCGGTGCAAGTTCTCCGCCTCGTCGAACTGGCCAAGGCCGGCCAGGGCGCCGCCCAGGTTGCGGCAGGCCTCGTAGTTGTTGGAATCCAGCGCCTGGGCGCGGCGCAGGGCGGTGACGGTGTCCACCAGCCGGCCCTGATGATAGAGCGCCAGGCCCAGGGTGGTCATCAGGTTGGACGTCGGCGGCGCCTGCGCCAGGCTCTGCCGCAACAGCTGTTCCGCCTCGGCGGGCTTGTGACGGTCGATCAACAGGTTGGCCAGGTTGACGTGGGCTTCCTGCATATCCGGGCTGATATCCAGGGCGCGCCGATAGACGGTCTCCGCCGCACCCAGCTGGCCGAGCGCGCGCAAGGCGGCGCCAAGGTTGGAATGGGCCGCCGCATGCCGGGGATGCGATGAGATCGCCCGGGTCAGCCATTTCGACGCCATGGGAAAGTCGCCGCGGCGATAGGCGATCATGCCGCGCACATTCAGGGCGTCGGCGTCGCCGGCATCGGCGTCCAGCAGGGCTTCGATCTCGACTTCAGCGCTGTCCAGGTCGTCCGCCAGGAACAGCGAATGCACCCGCGCGACGGCGGCATGGCGTTCAAGCGCCGAAAAGGAAGCCTGTTGAAACACGTGTCGCCCCGCGCCCTCTCGAGCGATAGACCCCCTGCCTCATTCTGAAGCGACCTTCAGGCCTTAAGGGGCGACTGGTTCGGTTGCGGTACGGTTAACGAAACCCGAATTCGGCAGCCTTAGGCCGCGACCAGATGCGCCGGTCGCCGCAGGTCCGCCGCCAGGCCTTCCCCCATCAGGTCGATGAAGTTCTCGCGATAGAACCGGTCCGTGGCCCGCGCCGGCGTATTGGCCAGGGAGTCGTTGAACCGCTTCAGCGGATTGCGGCCGCCTTCCACGTGCGGGTAGTCGGACGAGAATAGCGCCACCTCTTCCCCCGCATTGGCGACGATCCAGGCGACGTCTTCGTGCGGATAGGGGGTGACGCGGAATTGCCGGCGCACAAACTCGCTGGGGCGCATGGACAGCTTCTGCAGCCGGTCCTCGTTCTTGATGAAGGCGCCGTGGGCGGAATCCATAAATCGCATCCAGCCGGGAACCCAGGAGGCGCCCAGCTCGATGGCGCCGAACTTCAGGTTCGGGAACCGGTCCAGCACCCCGTCGAAGATCAGGGCCGCCATGGTCTGCATCACCGCGTGCGGGATGGTCATGAAGCTGACGGAGGTGAAATTCTCCTCGCCGCCGTGAAAGTCCTTCACCCGCGGCAGGCCGTTTTCGAAATAGGCCGGCTGGATCTTCTCCTCGCCGCCCACATGGAAGACGATCGGGATGCCGGCCTCCTGCGCCTGCGCCCAGACCTTGTCGAAATCGATATGGCTGGGCGAATGGTCATTGGGGACCAGGCAGGGAACCAGCAGGGCCTTGGCGCCCAGGGCGATGGCTTCCTTGGCCGCCGCCGGGGCGCGGGCCCGGTCCATCAGCGGCACATAGCCAGTGGGCAGGAAGCGGCGATCCACCGAGCAGAAGTCGGTCATCATCCGGTTGTGCGCCTGGGCCGCCGCATAGGCGAGATCGGCGTCCTTGCCCTGGTCCAGCCCGAAATTGCCGAGGCAGAAGGTGGTGAAGACCAGCTGGCTGGCGAACCCCAGCAGATCCAAGGCGTGCGGCCGGTCGGACCGCTCAAAGGCTCCCATGGCCTCATAGTTTTTGCGCAGCAGGATGTTGTCGGCCCCGCCATCGCGAAAGGCGTGGTCGTGCTGCTTGGCCCTGGCCTGATCAGCCCAACCCGCCTTGCCCAGCTTGTGCTGGAACGAGGGCAGGGCGTGATAGTCCGCCTTCCGCTTGGGATCGAAATAGCCGTCCAAACAGTCCGGCAACTCCATCAGATGGGAGTCGGCGTCATGGACGATCTGGTTTTCCACATAGGGCATGGCGCTTCCTCCGAGGCCTTATTTTACGGAATGGTATGCCCGCTGGGGCGCCTCGGCAACTGAGGAAGGATTCAACCACGAAGGCACAAAGGCACGAAGGAAGGGGATTAGACGCAAAGGCGCGAAGGACGCTAAGGCGGGCATAGCCCGCAACAAGACCGTCGAGGGTCGTGCCGGCTAAGCGCGCGTCGCGCCGCCTTTGCGTCAAACCTGGGAAGGCGCCGCACCTTCGTGCCTTCGTGCCTTTGTGCCTTTGTGGTTGAATCCTTTCAGACCCCTCGATAGGCCCACTCTATCGATCGCATCGGTTCAATCGATTGGACGCTGGCGCCGTGCGGGACTAGGGAAGACGCCTCGCGCGCCGCGCGCAAAATTATCACCCACAGGGAGACCCACCATGGCCCTCGCCGACTCAAAGACCCTCGAGAATTTGAAAGATGCGTTCGCCGGCGAGAGCCAGGCCAACCGCCGCTACCTCTACTTCGCGCAAAAGGCCGACGTGGAAGGCTACAACGACGTCGCCAGCGTGTTCCGCTCCACCGCGGAAGGCGAAACCGGCCACGCCCACGGCCACCTCGAGTTCATGGAAGAAGTCGGCGACCCGGCCACCGGCCTGCCCATCGGCGGCACCTCCAACAACCTGAAGGCCTCCATCGCCGGCGAAACCCACGAGTACACCGACATGTACCCGGGCATGGCCCGCACCGCCCGCGAAGAAGGCTTCGACGAGATCGCCGACTGGTTCGAGACCCTCGCCAAGGCCGAACGCTCCCACGCCGGCCGCTTCCAGCGCGCCCTGGACGGCCTGGAAGCCTAACGTGCTACGATCCGCTCATCCCGGCGACAGCCGGGGTGAGCGTCCTTCTCCCTCTTGGGGGAGAAGGTGGCAGGCGAAGCCTGACGGATGAGGGGTCGCGCCGACTCCTCGGGTTTCCTGCAAACAGACTATCCGAGAGAACTGCGCGACCCTCATCCGGCCCTTCGGGCCACCTTCTCCCTCAAGGGGAGAAGGGGTTCTAGCCCTACCGGACGCACCCCATGACCGAAGACCCCTCCAAAGCCGCCGTCCACGAAGGCGGCCTGGGCGCGCCGTTGCGGGCGCCGCTCGACTGGCGCTCGGACGCCTTCTACGACGAGGCGGCCATCGAGACCGAGATGGAGCGGGTGTTCGACATCTGCCACGGCTGCCGGCGCTGCTTCAATCTGTGCGACAGCTTCCCGCTGCTGTTCGACATGATCGACGAGGGCGACACCGGCGAAGTCGATGGCGTGGCCAAGGGCGACTACAAGAAGGTCGTGGAGGCCTGCACCCTTTGCGACATGTGCTTCATGACGAAGTGCCCCTATGTGCCGCCGCACCCCTTCGCCCTGGATTTCCCGCACCTGATGCTGCGCCACCGCGCCGCCGACCGAAAGAAACACGGCGGCGAATTCGTCCGCGAACAGCTGGGCGAAACCGACCGCAACGGCAAGCTGGCCAAGCCGCTGGCTGGCGTGGCCAACTGGGTCACCAAGCGCGACAACAAGCTTGCCCGGGCGGCGATGGAAAAGGTCGCCGGCATCGACCGCGATGCGGAGCTGCCCAAGTATCACGGCAAGACCGCCACCGACCTGGCGGTCCCCAAGCCCAACCCGGAAGGTCCGGCTTTCGGCTTGCGCAAGGCGGCGATCTACGCCACCTGTTTCGTCGACTATAACAATCCCTCCACCGCGACAGCGGCCCTGGCGGTGCTGGCGGCCCAGGGGGTCGAGACCCGCATGGCTTATCCGGCCTGCTGCGGCATGCCCCAGTTCGAAGCCGGGGATATCGCCAGCGTCGCCAAAAGCGCCGAGAAGGTCGCCGCCGAACTCCTGCCGCTGATCGAGCAGGGCTATGACATCGTCGCCCTGACCGCCAGCTGCGGCCTGATGCTCAAGTTCGAATGGCCGCTGATCCTACCCGAAAACGAGGCGGTGCGGAAACTGGCCGCGGCGACGCGGGACATCAGCGAATATGTGGTCGACATCTCAAAGACGCACGGCCTGGCCCCGGGTCTCGCCCCCATCGCCGGCGGCGTCACGGTCCACCACGCCTGCCATGCCCGCGCCCAGAACATGGGCGCCAAGTCGGCCGAGCTGCTGAAGCTGATCCCCGACACCAAGATCGACCTGGTCGAGCGCTGCTCGGGCCACGGCGGCACCTTCGGGATCATGAAGGAGACCCGGCCCCACGCCATCAAGGTCGGCAAGCCCGCGGCGCGGCAGGTGGCGCAGAAGGCCAACGAGACCCTCTGCTCTGACTGCCCCCTGGCCTGCAAACACCTGGGTCAGCTGCTGACCACCGAAACCAAGGACGGCGCCGCCCCGCCGGTGCAGGCCCATCCCATCGAAGTGTTCGCCAGAGCCTACGGCTTCGCGTCCGCCTGAGGAGTAACGATCATGCCCGCCAACCTGCGCCGGGTGACCCCCGACGACATCACCCCGCTCGCCCAGTTCGCCGCCGAGCGGAAGGCCCGCCGCGCGGCCCTGTTGCCGGCCAAGCGCTTGCGCCGCATCGCGCTGGGCCCCTACTGCACCTTCTATTTCGAGAGCTACGAGACCCTGCTGTTCCAGATCGAGGAAATGCTGCTGGTCGAGAAGGGCGGCGCCGAACAGCTCAAGGACGAGATGGAGGCTTACAACCCGCTGATCCCGCAGGGCTCGGAACTGGTCGCCACGGTGATGTTCGAGATCGACGAACCGGTGCGCCGCGCCAAAGTGCTCGGCGAACTCGGCGGGGTGGAGGACCATTTCTACCTGCAGCTGGGCGCCGAGCGCGCCGCGGGCCTGGCTGACAGCGACCAGGAACGCACCCGCGACGATGGCAAGACCTCCTCGGTCCACTTCGTCCATTTCGCCCTGACGCCGGCGCAAGCCGCGATCTTGCGCGACCCCGCCGCCCAGGTCATGGTCGGCTGCGACCACCCGCTCTACGCGCACCTGGCGGCCTTGAGCCCGGCTAGTCGAGAAGAGCTGTCGAAGGACTTGGCCTGATCGGCCCGCCGGCGCTGGCCCCCACCGTCACGTCGCTTCCGCTACGCTTCAGCGCCGTCACACCTCCCCCTGTCTTCGCTTCGCTCGCGGGGGAGGAGAAGGTTCTTACTCCTCACCCCACGCGAAGCGAGAGGAGGAGGTGGCAGGACGCAAAGCGAAGCGGCGCGGACTGACGGTGGGGGTCAGCGCCAGCGGATAGTTCAGGTGTGCCTGCGACCCGAATAAATCCTCACGCCGTCCACTGCGCCAGCCAGTCGGCCAGGGCCTGAGGTGTCATGTGGCGCGCGTCGGCCAGGGCGGCGACATGCCCCTCGTCCAGCAGCTTGTCGGTCCGGGGATCGATCACCAGCAGCGCGGGCACGCCTTCAAGCCGCTTGGTGATGCCATAGTGGGCGGGAATCTGCAGGTTGGTGTCGAACCGGCCGACGTTCACCGTCACCACCACATAATGTTTGTCGACGAAGGCCTTCAGGTCCGGCTGGTCCATCGTCCCGGCCAGCACGCGGCAATCGCCGCACCAGTTGCCTCCCAGGTCGATGATCAGCAGCTTATGCTCGGCCCGCGCCTGGGCCTTGGCCTTGGCGACGACGGCGTCGGCATTGGCGGCTTCGTCATACGGGAAGGGCAGGGGCGTCTTCAGCTGCGCGAAGCTGGCGATGGACATCTGCGGCGCGGGGGCCGCGTTGGCCGTCCCCGCGAGGAGGACGGCCGTGAGCGCGAGGGCGAGGGGACGAATGTTCATCTCGTCGATTTAGGGTGGCTAGAGCCGCTCGACAATAGTGACGTTGGCGAGGCCGCCGCCTTCGCACATGGTCTGCAGGCCCCACTTTTTGTTCTGGTCCTTCAGCGCATGGATCAGTGTGGTCATCAGCTTGGTGCCGGATGAGCCGAGGGGGTGGCCCAGGGCGATGGCGCCGCCATTGACATTGATCTTGTCCGGGTCGGCGCCGACCGTCTTCAGCCAGGCCGCGGGGACCGAGGCGAAGGCTTCATTGACCTCGTAGAGATCGATGTCGTCGATCGACATCCCGGCCTTCTTCAGCGCCTTCTGGGTGCCGGGCAGGGGAGCCTCCAGCATGATCACCGGATCGCCGCCCACCACGGTCATGTGGTGGATGCGGGCCATGGGCTCCAGGCCGAGTTGCTTCAGGCCGGCGGCGTTGACCACCATCACCGCCGAGGCGCCGTCGCAGATCTGGCTGGAGGTGGCCGCCGTCAGCGCGCCGCCTTCGCGGAGCAGCTTCACGCCCTTGATCCCGTCCAGGGACACGTCAAAGCGGATGCCTTCGTCGATGGTGTGCAGTTCGGTCTTGCCGTCGGCGGTGGTGATTTCCACCGCGCAGATCTCGTCCTTGAACTTGCCGGCCTGGGTCGCGGCGATGGCGCGTTGCTGGCTGCGGAAGCCATACTCGTCCAGCTCATCCTTGGTCAGGCCGTACTTGGTGGCCATCATCTCGGCGCCCATGAACTGGCTGAACTGGATGTTGGGATAGCGTTTGGCCATGTTCGGGCTGGTGGGCGTGCCAAAGCCGTTCTGGGCGGGCAGGGCCACCGACAGGCCCATGGGCACCCGGCTCATGCTCTCGACGCCCGAGGCGATGACGATGTCCATGGCGCCGCTCATCACCGCCTGGGCGGCGAAATGCAGGGCCTGCTGCGAGGAGCCGCACTGGCGATCCACCGAGGTGCCTGGCACGCTTTCCGGCAGCTTGGAGGCCAGGATGGCGTCGCGGGCGATGTTGGTGGCCTGTTCGCCTACTTGCATGACGCAGCCCATGACCACATCGTCCACCAGGGCCGGGTCGCAGCCGGTGCGGTCGATGATCTCGTCCAGAACCCGGCCGCCCAGGTCGGCGGGGTGGATGCCGGAAAGCCGGCCGCCCTTGCGACCGCCGGCGGTCCGCGTGGCGGCGACGATATAGGCTTCGCCCATCAGAATTCTCCATGATGATCGGTGATCATTTCGGCGCGGAGCATTTCGCCAGGAACCCTTGTTGCGCAAGGGAAAAGTTGGCGCGCGTGAGGGCTGGCGCCCACATTCCCTTGGCGCCGTTACGGAAGGTGAATTCGCGAGCGGCGCGATTTTTGCGGATGCGAAATCTCATCCCCGTGTTACGCTGCGGTGCACAATCGCTCCGTACGACGAGGATTTGTCATGGCCGCCGCCCCCGAAGACTTTTCCGCCAAGCTGAAATCGGCGTTCGATTCCGGAAAACCCATGGCGGCTCCGCTCGGCGCCGCCTCGCCGCTCTGGCTGGCCTTTGGCGCCGCCGCGACCGCCGGCGCCGCCTGGTGGTGGCTGACGCGCTGGATGCGGCCGTCGCCGGTGGAGGCCGTCGCACCGCCCGAATCCGCGCCGGCGAAGCCCGTTGCCGCGCCCGTCGTCGCCCCTGTTGCGGCGGCGCCTGCCGCACCCGTCGTTAAGGCCGCTAAGGTCGCGCCAACCCCAGTCGCGCCAAACCCAGTCGCGCCTGCACCCGTAGCGGAAGCCGTCGCTGCGCCGGTTGTCGCTGCGCCCGCCGAGCCTGTTGCCGCCAAGCCCGCCGCCGCCAAACCGGCGGCGGCCAAGACGTCCCCGAAAGCCAAACCCGCCGTGAAGCCAACCGCCGCCAAGAAGCCCGCCGTGAAGGCGCCCGAGGCCGCGGCGCCCGCCGTCAAAAGGCCGCCGCAGACGCAAAAGACCATCGCCGAAAAGCTCGTGGCCAAACGGGCCGCCGACAAGCTCGCCCCGCCGGCGACAGCCCCCGCCAAAGGCAAGACCAAGGCCAAGGCGCCGGCGAAGCGCAAGCCCAGCTGATTGTCGGCTGCGGCGCCAGCCGCCCAGCCGGAACGAATCCCCGCGCCGTGACGCTATCCCTCTTGGGAATAGCGCCGCATTGATGCAGGTTGTCGTTCCGGAGGCCTGACTTGGCGGCGCGCACCCACTTCGAGATCAGCAGAATCCGGGCGGCGATTGAGCGCGTCGGGACCCTGTCCGACAATGTGGTCGGCATAGGTCCGTTGAAGATCGGCCTCGACGGCATCCTGGCCTGGATACCCGGCGTGGGCACGGTCTACAGCCTCGGCGCTGCAGGCCTCCTGGTGATCCAAGGCGCGCGCGCCCGTGTCCCGGCCGGCGCCATGCTGCAGGTCATCACCCTTTTGGGTATCCGCACCCTGGTGACCAGCAGCGGCGAGGCCGCGGCCATGCTCACCATGCTGCCCATCACCATCCCCACGGAACTGGCGGTGGACTTCTTCCGCGCCCACAAATGGTCCGCCGACATCCTGCTCAAGGCCATCGACAACACCGTCTATGTCGAGGGGCGCAAACACCCCTCCAATCCCAACTATGCCGAGATCAAGGAACAGGTCCGCTCCGGCGCCGAGCGGCGGCGGGTGGTGTTTCTGGGGTGAGGTAGCCCTGAAACACCTCTCCCGAAGGGAGAGGGAGGGGCCCACGCCGAAGGCGTGGGAGGGTGAGGGGTTACGCTGGCGCCGAATGGGGCGCCGACATTGCAGTCTCATCTTGCACCGTCCCTAAACCCTCATCCTCCCAACCGCTTCGCGGGCGGGCCCTCCTTCTTCCTCCGGGAGAAGGTAAGGACAGCCCTCTTGCAGCCTCAGAATTTACATCGTAAATCACATTCGAACCAACGCCCCTGCCGGCGTCGCTATCCTATGAGAGGACACCCCCATGGCCCTGCCGCCCGTCCTGCGTGATCGCCTGCGCCTGCCGGTGATCGCTTCGCCGCTGTTCATCATCTCCGGCCCGGACCTGGTGATCGCCCAGTGCAAGGCCGGGATCGTCGGCTCCTTTCCATCCTTGAACGCGCGGCCGGTGTCGCTGCTGGACGAATGGCTGCATCGGATCCGCGAAGAGCTGGCCGCGTGGGATCGCGACCATCCCGAGACGCCGTCAGCGCCTTTCGCCGTCAACCAGATCGTCCACAAGTCCAACGACCGGCTGGAGCAGGACGTGGAGTTGTGCGTGAAGCACAAGGCGCCCATCGTCATCACCTCCCTCGGTGCGCGGGAAGACGTCAACCAGGCCATTCACAGCTATGGCGGCATAACCCTGCACGACGTGATCACCGACCGCTTTGCCCGCAAGGCGGTCGAGAAGGGCGCCGACGGCCTTATTCCGGTGGCGGCGGGCGCCGGCGGCCATGCCGGCTCGCTCTCGCCCTTTGCCCTGATCCAGGAACTGCGCGCCTGGTTCGACGGGCCGATCGCCCTGTCCGGCGCCATCGCCAATGGCGCGGCGGTGCTGGCGGCCCAGGCCATGGGCGCGGACCTCGCCTATATCGGCTCGGCCTTCATCGCCACCCAGGAGGCCAACGCCGACGCGGGCTACAAGCAGATGATTGTCGACAGCGCCGCGGACGACATCGTCTATTCCAACCTCTTCACCGGCGTGCATGGCAACTATCTGAAGCCGTCGATCCTCCGCGCCGGGCTGGACCCGGCAAATTTGCCTGTCAGCGACGCCTCGGCGATGAACTTCGGCTCCGGCGGCAACAGCAAGGCCAAGGCCTGGCGCGACATCTGGGGCTGTGGCCAGGGCATCGGCGCGGTCACCGGCGTGCCTGCCGCCGGGGAGCTGGTGGCGCGGCTGTCAGCCGAGTATGAGGCGGCCAAGAGCGCCCTGGCGGCCAAGACCGCCCTTACCAGCGGCGCGGCCCTGGCGATGGCCGCCGAATAACCCATCCGCTTTCGGTTGCGCGGCGTAGACCGGTCAAACGGAGCCGCGCGCCATGAAACGTATCGTCATCGCCTACATCGCCACCCTGGTGGTCTTCCTGGGTATGGATTTCGTCTGGCTGACGGTCATGACGCCGCGACTTTACGAACCGGACCTCGGGCCGCTCATGGCGGCCAAGCCCAACATGGGCGCGGCGATCGTCTTCTATGCCCTCTTCATGGTGGGGCTGGTGGTGTTCGCCATCCTTCCCGCGCTGGACCGCCGGGACGGACGCCGCGCACCCTTGCTTGGCGCCCTGTTCGGGCTGCTGGCCTACGCCACCTACGATCTCACCAACCTCGCCACCCTTCGGGGATTCACCCTCAGGTTGACTGTGGCGGATATGATCTGGGGCGCCCTGGTCAGCGCCATCGCGGCTGCCGCAGGCTATGCCGCCGCGCGCGGGGCGCGCTGATTTTTCTACCCAGAACGGGTAGAGCGCCTGTCGGAGCGCTTTGCAGGCCATCCGCGAAGCCTATCGGCACGGGAGATGCCGATAAAAAAACAACTTACAGAATAAAAACCAAAGGTTGAATTCTACGAGCGAGGATCATCAATCAAGCGGTCGCTCGGCTGCTTGGGCGTTCCTGCTTTGGCGCAGGCCAGCCGGAGGTTCTTTTGAAATTATTGTAATAATATACCCCGATAATCACAGTAATCATGTTTCTATTGTCTGAAATCGCATGATCTAATCAAATACGTTATCGCCGTACATCTGTCTGCGACAAGCTGCCGCACTGGGAAAATTAAATATAGATTCAGTAATTACTTCTAGGTCTGGTTCCCGCGTGGGGGCGTGAACATGTCGACCAACCATAAACATCGATTGGACCGGAGAGCCGGTCAGACCTTCAAGGCGTCGTGGCTGCGCGCCTGGTCGGGCGCCGCTGCGGTTGAATTCGCCTTCGTCGGCCCGCTGTTCGTGGTGATCCTGCTCGGCATCATGTCCTACGGCGGCTACTTCTGGCTGGCCCACTCGGTGCAGCAGCTGGCCAATGACGCGGCGCGCGCCGCCGTCGCCGGCCTCAGCGCCACCGAACGCCAGAGCCTCGCCCAGTCGACGATCGCCTCGGAGATTTCTGACTACGCCTTCCTGACCGCGTCCGGCGTGGTGACTACCGTCAATACCCAGACCAATTCGATGACGGTCAGCATCGCCTACAACGCCGCCCAGACGCCCTTCTTCGCCCTGGGCAGCCTGGTGCCAATGCCGTCCAGCACCATCACCCGGACGGCCACCATCAGGCTGGCGGGCTACTGATGCGCTTCAAGGATCGCTTCTGGCGCGACAAGCGCGGCGGCGTTGCGATCATCGCGGCGGTGTCCAGCGCCAGCCTGATCGCCTTCGCCGCCCTGGCTGTCGACCTGGGCTCGATCTTCCTCCAGACACGCCAGCTGCAGGGCATGGCGGATCTGGCGGCGCTCGGCGCGGCCAACGACCTGACCAACGCCCAGGCCGCCGCCGCGGCCACGGCGTCCGGCAATGGATTCAACGGCACGGTGCAGACCGCCACCGTCCTCGGCGCCTATGTCGCCAACAGCGCCATCCCCGCCAGCCAGCGCTTCACGCCGGGAGCAACGGCCCCCAACGCCGTGAAGGTGACCCTGACCGCCCAGGCCCAGCTGTTCTTCGGCCAGGCGATCATGGGCAAGGCCAGCATTCCGATCACCCGGACCGCGACGGCGGCGACGGCGCAGGCGGCGAGCTTTTCGCTGGGCTCCGGATTGGCGTCGGTCCAGAACGGTGTCGAGAACGCCCTGCTGACCAGCCTGACCGGCAGTTCGGTGTCACTCTCGGTGGCGGACTACAACAACCTCGTCGGCGCCAATGTCGATCTGCTGCAGTACTCCCAGGCTCTGCAGACCAAGCTCAACCTGAAGGGCGTGTCCTTCACCCAGGTCCTGTCCAGCAACGTCACCACCGGCCAGGCCCTCAGCGTGCTGTCGACCCTGCTGGACACCGGCGGCAATGACCCGGCCGCCCAGGCGATCAACAAGGTGGTCAGCGCGGCGGGCACGGCGACCCCGGCCAATCTGCAGCAACTGATCGACCTGGGGCCCTACGCCAACCAGGATCACACCAGTGCGGCCACCGGCGCCGGGGTCAGCGTCAACGCCCTGCAGCTCACCAGTGCGATCCTGCAACTATCGCAAGGCGGCCATCAGGTGCAGCTGTCACTCGGCTCGACGATCCCGGGTCTGGCCAGCACCACGGCCTGGCTGGCGATCGGCCAGCGCCCGACCAATTCCCCCTGGCTCACGGTCAACGACGATGGGACGGTGACGGTCTACACCGCCCAAACCCGGCTCTATCTCGACGCCCAGGTGGCGCCGGGCGCAGGCGTGCTGAATTCGGCCGGCGCGTCGCTGGTCAACATCCCCCTCTATGTCCAGGCCGCGTCGGCGGAGGCCAAGCTGTCCAGCCTGTCCTGCCCGACCTCGACCACGGCGCCGGCGGTGACCGTGGCGGTGGATCCCAGCGTCGGCCAGCTCAATCTGGGGCAGATCGACACGACCCAGCTGAACAACTTCACCACGCCCCTGACACCCACCCCCGCGACCCTGATCAATGTGCTGGGCCTGCTCACGGTCACGGGAAAGGCGCAGACCAACATTGGTGGCGCGAGCTGGCAGCAGGTGTCGTTCAGCCAGGCCGATATCGCCGCCCTGACCACCAAGACGGTGTCGACCACGGATATCGCCCAGGCCACGGTCGCCTCGCTGCTCCCAAACACCACGCTCCAGGTCAACGTTCTGGGCCTCGGCCTGGGGCTGGGTCAGCTCAGCATCACCTCGGCGGTGCAGCAGCTTCTGACCTCGGTCGCGCCGTCCCTCGATACGGTCATCAACACCCTGGATGGCGTGCTCGGCGTGCAGCTGGGCCAGGCGATGGTGACAGTGAACGGCTTGCGTTGCCACGATGCGGCGTTGGTGGCGTGAAGAGGTTGATGGGGGAGTCGGGCGATGAGCTTGATCAAATCAATGGCCTGTAACGACGACGAGCGTCCTGAGATGTCGCTGCTGGGCGCGCCAGAGCGACAGCTGAACATCCGCGGCCGGCTCCACGCCATCTGCGCCCTCTACGCCCACACCCAGGACCCGCGATCACGCCTGGAGCTGCTGGACCGGCTGGAGGAGCTGG
>Ga0302314_10010091_pt1 | contig 16585 bp, 9 predicted proteins | sample III_Palsa_N2_3_FD_200533 | JGI IMG/M metagenome (GOLD analysis project Ga0302314, IMG submission 200533) | Peat permafrost microbial communities from Stordalen Mire near Abisko, Sweden - III_Palsa_N2_3 | ecosystem: Environmental > Terrestrial > Soil > Palsa > Peat permafrost | place: Sweden... | reverse complement strand
ATCAACTCCTCGACGCCGAAGTCTCCCGCGCCACCGAAAACGCGCCCACCGCCCGCGTCACCGCCTACCACCAGGCCGCCACCCTCATGCGCAACCTAATCGACGCCCCCGCCTTCGAATCCTTCCTCACCCTCCCCGCCTACACCACCATCCTCCAGCAGGAAGAGGTCACTGGCTGATCCATGCCCAGAACCCCACAATCGTCCCAACCGTAACTACCAGCAGAGAAAACCACAGCCACCCTCGCCTCTGGTCCATGCGATCTCTCTGACGAAGCTCCTCGGCATATCGATGCGAGTCTCTAAGCACCTCGTCGATCCCGAAAGCCTTCGGTCCCCTGCCATGAACGGTTGCGTCTCTTTGAGCTGACATAACGAACGTCCTTTCGGTGAAGATCATCGGAAGCTGGTCAGACTCCGCGAACACACCAGCACCACAATCGCGATCAGCGCAACCGCCGCCGCCAGCAGGAACCAGAATTCCAGAGCGCCGTTCTCCTTGGACCGCGTTCCCGCAACCCGCGCCGAAGCTCGCCGCCGCCGAAGGAAAAACAGGTATCGAGGCGGCGTCGATCCGTCCCGCTCCGCTTGCGACCCCGAATGCTCCTCCGAATTGTCTGCCCGTCGCCGTGTGACCATGCTGAGTACCGCCAAAATCTCCCATAGACAAGCTAGCCACCCCGGCATAAAAGTGCCGTACGGAATCCGTTAAATTGTCATGAGGACGCAACACTCCTGCCCTCGCCCCTCCCCGCTCCGCCGAATACCCCCTCGCGTACATCCCATTTCCATCGCGTACACTCCTAACTTCATGGCAAACCATGCCCGCGTGAGGACTCCCCATGGCCCGTCCCTATTGGAGCGGTAAAATCCAGATCTCGCTGGTCTCCTTCGGCGTCAAACTCTTCGTCGCCACCGAAGCCGCCAGCGACATCCACTTCCACCAGATCGACCGCCGCACCGGCGAGCGCGTTCGCCATCAAAATGTCGCCTCCAGCGCCATCGAGCGTAACCCCGATGAAGCCGCCGACCCCGTCCACAAGTCCGACATCGTCAAAGGCTACGAGTACTCCCACGGCCGTTACGTCACCATCGAGCCAGACGAGCTAGCCCACCTCCGTGTGCCCTCCAAGCGCACCATGGACGTCGCCCAGTTCGTCGACGTCGACTCCATCGACCCCGCCTTCTTCGAGAAGCCCTACTTCGTCGTCCCCGAAGACGACTCCCAGACCGAAGCCTTCCTCACCATCCGTCAGGCGCTTATCGATACCAATAAAGTCGCCCTCTCGCGCATCGCGTTTGGAGGCCGAGAGCACGTAGTCGCCATCGCCCCCGCACCCGCGCACCTGTCCACCAAGTCCACAAAATCCACCAAGTCCGCAAAATCAAAGTCCACCAAATCCGACGCCGCGGAACACCCCGGCCTCATGGCTTACACCCTTCGCTATGCAGCGGAACTCCGCGACCCCGCTACCTATTTCGAATCCATCAAGCATCACGCCATCAACGCAGACTCGCTCTCGCTAGCCAAGGAACTCATCCAGCGCAAGACCGCAGCCTTCGACCCCACCAAGTTCACCGACGGCTACGAAGCCGCCGTCAAAGAGCTCGTCGACGCCAAGCTCAAGCACGCCCCCCGCACCCACGGCAAAGTCATCCACCTCATGGACGCCCTGCGTAAGTCTGTAAGTGATACAAAGTCCACAGACACCAAGGCCCCAGGCACCACCGCCAAGTCCGCTTCCCGCAAAGGACCCACCCTCATTAAGTCTGCAGCCAAATCCACCGCGCACCGCGAAGCCAAGCCAACCCGGACATCTCCAAAGCGAAAGACCGCATAGGACTGAATCATGGCCACCAAGAAATCCGCCACCCATTCCGGGACCAGGTCCGCCACCAAGAGCACCGTCCGCAAGCGCGATCCACACTCCACCGCCGCTTCCTCGGCCGTCGACGCGCAGCTCGAACGCTACCGATCCATGCGCGACTTCAACACCACCGCCGAACCCTCCGGCGCGGGTGCCAACACGAACACCTTCGCCATGCGCAAGCCCACTACCTCGCGCGGACTTCCCTTCGTCATCCAGAAACACGCTGCCTCTCACCTCCACTACGACTTCCGCCTCAGCTGGGGTGGCGTCCTGAAATCCTGGGCCATCGCCAAAGGCCCCAGCTATAACCCCACCGAGCGCCGCCTCGCCATCGAAGTCGAAGACCATCCCCTCGAGTACGGCGGCTTCGAAGGCATCATCCCCGAAGGCCAATATGGTGGCGGCACCGTCATGATCTGGGACCAGGGCAGTTGGTGGCCGCAGCTCGGCAGCGAAAACGTCGACGCCTGCCTCCGCGCCGGTCACCTGAAGTTCGAAATGAATGGTTCCAAGATGAAGGGCAAGTGGGCCCTCATCCGCATGAACCACGCCGCCCACGGTCCCAAAGACAAACCGCAGTGGCTCCTCATCAAGGAGCACGACAAGTACGAGCGCGGCTCCGGCGATCAGGCCATCACCGAAGAGCGCCCCAACTCCTCCGTCACCGGACGCTCTATCGACCAGATCGCGCACGCCCAGGATCACGTCTGGAACTCCAACCGCAGCGACCCCCTTGAATCCGCCCCTGCCCCCAAAGCCGCCGCAAAAAAGTCCGCCGCTCCCTCCAAAAAGCCTGCCCCGCCAGCCACCCCGACCATCGACCTCAGCGATCTCCCCCACGAGCGTCAACCCGAGTTCATCTCCCCCCAGCTAGCCTTCGAAGCCGACTCCACCCCCAACACCGACGACTGGATCCACGAGCTCAAGCTCGACGGCTATCGCATCCAGGCCCGCAAGTCCAGCGCCCACGGCAATTCTTCAGCCCACGTTCAGCTCCTCACCCGCAAAGGCATCGACTGGACGCACCGCATGCCCACCATCGCCAAAGCCGTCGCCAACCTCCCCGTCCACGACTGCACCCTCGACGGCGAAGTCGTTGTCCTCTCCACCGACGGCAACTCCAGCTTTGCGCTCCTCCAAGCTTCGTTCCAAAACGCCGAAACACATCCCCTCACCTACTTCGTCTTCGACCTCCTCCACATCGACGGCCACGATCCCCGGGACCTAACCCTGCGCGAGCGCAAAGAACTCCTCGCCCCCATCCTTCCGCCCGACAATGACACGATTCGCCTCAGCGAAGATATTCCCGGTAACGGTGAAACCGTCTTCCGCAAAGCCTGCGCCCTCCACGCCGAGGGCATCATCTCCAAGCGAGCCGACGCACCCTATCGCAGCACTCGTTCTTCCGACTGGCTCAAGTCGAAATGCCTCCACGAGCAGGAGCTCGTCATCGCCGGTTTCACGCTCTCCAGTGAAGGCCCCGACCGCGTCGGCGCTCTCCTCCTCGGCTATTACCCTCCCGTGAAGCGCGGCCCCAAAACACCTCGCCACCTCATCTACGCCGGCCGCACCGGTACCGGCTTCACCCAGAAGGCGCGCCGCGATCTCCTCACCCAGCTCGTCAAACTCCGCGTCCCCGAGTCGCCCTTCCAGCGCATCCCCCACGACGCCACCCGCGCCGTCTATTGGGTTCGCCCCACGCTCGTCGCTCAGGTCCGCTTCGCCACCTGGACCTCCGACAACCTCGTCCGTCAGGCCGCCTTCCTCGGCCTCCGCGAAGACAAACCCGCCACCGAAGTCGTGCGCGAATCTGCCTCCGTCGCTCCCCAACCCAAGCGCTCCAGCGCCTCTACCAAACCCACCAAGCCAGTCAAGCCACGCACCCAAGCCACCCACCGCACCAAAACCCTGCAGCACTTCGCCCTGCCCGCAACCAAACTCAAGTCTCCCAGATCGAAGACATCCATGCCGGCCAAGTCAGCACCCACAAAGAAGTCCTCGCCCGCAAAGACCGTCCCCGCGAAGCCGGCCTCCGTAAAATCTGCCTCGGCGAAGCCCACACCCTCCGCCACCGCCAACTCCACTCCCGCCGTCCGCGCAGGACTCCGCGAAGAACTTCGCCTGACCCATCCCGACAAGATCCTCGACCCCGCCTCCGGCCTCACCAAGCAACTGCTCGCCGACTACTACGCCATCGCCGCCGACCGCATCCTCCCTTACATCGCCAACCGCCCCCTCTCGCTCGTTCGCTGCCCGCAAGGCGCCGGCAAGCCCTGCTTCTTCCAGAAGCACGTCAACAATTACCTCCCGCCCGGCATTAAGACCATCGACATCCAGGACAAGACGTCCTCCGCGCCCGAGCCCTACATCACCCTCGACACCACCGAGGCCATCATCTCGCTCGCCCAGATGAACGTCCTCGAGATCCACCCGTGGGGCTCCACCAATGACGACCTCGAGCATCCCGACCGCCTCATCTTCGATCTCGATCCCGACGCCGACCTCCCCTGGCTCACCGTAGCCGCGGCCGCCGCCGAAGTCCGCCAGCGCTTAAGAAACCTCGGCCTCGAAAGCTTCCTCAAGCTCACCGGCGGCAAAGGCCTGCACATCGTCGCACCCATCCAGCCCACCCTCACCTGGACCGAGCTCAAGACGGCCGCCCACAACTTCGTCCTCTCCATGGAGCGCCAGAACCCCGACCTCTACCTAACCAAGATGACCAAGTCCTCCCGCGTAGGCCGCATCTTCCTCGACTACTTACGCAATCAACGAGGCGCCACCGCCGTCGCCCCCTACTCCCCGCGCGCCCGCGTCGGCGCGACCATCTCACTTCCACTACCCTGGACCGCTCTAACCCGCGACGTTCACCCCGTCCTCTCCGTCTACGACGTAGCCGCCAACCACGCCAAGCTCCGCGCCGACCCCTGGAAGAACCTCCTCACTACCCACCAGCAACTCCACCCTAAGCAATTCGCCGCCCTCTAAAAGTTGAACTGACCCAGTTCGCGTTCAAAGAGACTCTAGCTAAAGAGTCCCTTCGTCTTCTATGGGTTTCATGTCCACTTCGACTTGGAGTTTATGCCCTCCTCCACCCAGGATGAGCCCTCGCAACGGGCTCACGTCGCCGTAATCCCGGCCCCAGGCCACAGTCACGTGCCCGTCGGTTGGGGCGACATCATTCGTTGGATCCATGTCGAGCCAGCCGGCACCGCGGCAGTATGCAGACACCCAGGCATGCGACGCATCCGCTCCGATCGCGCGAGGTTTGCCCGGCGGAGGATAGGTACGCAGATAGCCGCTCACGTATCGCGCGGCGAGGTTGATCGACCGCAGGCAGGCAATCTGAACATGGGCGAAGTCCTGGCAAACGCCTCCGCGTTTTTTGAAGACTTCCTCGGTCGTTGTCCGGACGGTGGTCATCCTGGAGTCAAAACGGAAGTCCTGGTGGATGCGCGAGGTGAGTTCGAGCAGTGCCTCCGCCATCGGACGTCCGGCAGTGAAGGATTGAAGCGCATACGCTGCAAACTCTGGACGGATTCGAATGCGCGGTGACTCGAACTGATATTGGTATGCGTTCAGGCCATCCGGACTATGATCTTCGGCCAGCAGCTTGGTCGACTCTTCCCATGGCAGGGACGCTTGCGCCGCCGGCGTCGTACCCGATGTGCGCAGTACATCGCTTTTCGACTCGACCACTAACTCACGATGTGGCTCCTGCACCGTGAAGAACCATAGGACATTGCCGAAATAATCCACCCGTTCGGTAAGCGTCGCGGGCGCCGGGGAGATGCTCAGGATGTTCTCGATGAGCTGGTTCTGTTCATACGAGCGCGGCTTCAGGCACGCTACATGATTGCCCACCGTGACCGGCGAGCCGTACTTGTACGTCGTGCGGTGGCTGATTTCGTAACGCATTCCTACGTTATTGTCCCATGGTGATCGGCAGAGTTCGCGCATGGCTGAAGTACCGGCTGGACAGATTATTGGACCAGGAGGGCAGCAGCTTTTCAAGGTCGCCAAGATAGCGGTCCAGCCGCCGCAGTCCAGCATCGCGGCGGTCCGACGTATCGGGTGAAGGATAGAGCATGGCTTGGAGATCGATCCCGCGCAGCCGATCCAGCGCATCCTGCATCGTCTTCAGGTCCGAAGGATCATAGCGGGGCAGTTCCCTGTAGAGGTCGACCAGGTGGTTGAGTTGAAATTCGAGCGAACGCGGATTGGTCTCATCCAGCATCAGCACATCCATCACGGCAAGAGGCTGGAGAGTGGTGTAGTAGCGCGTCCGATAGGTAACCGAACTGTCCGCGACCTCGAGCAGGTACTCGAGATACCTCCAGTTGTCCACCGAAAGAGGTCGCGTAATGACTCGAAGTTGCCGAGTAATATAGATGGCCCGTTCCAGCCGCCGGCCGAGGCTCATGAACAACCATCCCGAGCCGCGGATGAGGTTTTCCCGCTCCATCCCCGAGAACGCCGACAGCAGCTCCAGGCAGTCGGTCAACATCACGGAGTACTGTGGCAGAGCCGCATGCCCTTCGCTGTTCATGCAAGTGCGCATCTGTCCGATGAGCAGCGTCATGTCGGCCGAAAGGCGCTCGCGTACATTGCCGCCAACTCGTCCAACTTCACTGAGCGTGCAGGGCAGGCTGTCCGAGCGCTCGTCGTCAGTGAGCATGGACAAAACTTCTTTCTCGAGAGCGGCGAACGTCGCAGCGCGTCGGGTCCTCGGCTGCTTGCCCTGCGGCGAGCCAAGACTGCCATAGAGACTGATGAGGCTGGCAAGCTCCGTGTCTTCTGCGTATCGAATCCTGGGGACCATGGAGCGGAGGATCCGCGCCATATTCTCCGCCCGCTCCACGTAGCGGCCAAGCCAAAAGGTATTGTCGGCTACGCCGCTTGGAACGATCAGCGAAGCACGCCGCAATTCCAGCGGCTCGGTGACGGGCCGCAACATGCTGAACGTGTCCACCGGGCGATCCGACAGCACCCAGGCATCCTTGCTGTGGCCACCCCGCTGCATGGACACGACTGCGCCGCTCGCCTCAGAGACCCGCACCAACCCGCCCGGCATTGCCACCCAGCCGGTCGGCGTATGCAGGACGTAGGTCCGGAGCACCATGCTGCGCGGTTTCAGACGGTTGTCTTCCCAAACGGGCGCAGTCGACAACGCCACCTGCTCCTGTGCCACGTATTCGTGCGGAAAGGCAAGCAAACGCTCGATCAACTCGGTTCTCTTGTGTGCGGGTAGCTCCGATCCGAAAACCGGCTCCATGCCGCGCGAGGGAAATGCCGGCTTCACCACCACTGACTCCAGGTGCTTCAGTACCCAATCCTGCGCACGCGGCTGTCCGCACCACCAGGTCGCGACGGAGGGCAGCTTCAGCTCTTCGCCCAGCAAATGCTTCGCCAGCCCGGGCAGAAACGGCATGATGGCTGCAGACTCAATCAGACCGCTCCCTAACGCATTCGCCACGGTCACATTCCCGGCCACGATCGCGTCAACGAGCCCCGGCACCCCCAGCAGCGAGTCGCCGCGCAGCTCCAGGGGATCGCAGAAACCGTCGTCGACGCGCCGCAGGATCACGTCCACTTGCTCCAGTCCGCTGACCGTCTTCAGGTACACGCGCCGATCGCGCACGGTCATATCCGCGCCCACTACCAGCGTGAAGCCGAGATACTTGGCGAGAAAGGAGTGCTCAAAGTATGTCTCGTTGCGGGGTCCGGGCGTGTGCAGCACCACGCGCGGATTCTCACAATGTGCCATCGCAATCAGCGCCTCACGTTGTGCCCGGAAAAACGGAGCCAGCCGCCGGACATTCGACGTGCGAAAAAGTTCAGGCAGCAGGTCAGAGATGATCGTACGATTTTCCAGCGCGTAACCGCTGCCTGAAGGCGCCTGCGTGCGATCGGCAAGCACCCACCACTGGCCATCCGGAGATCGGGCAAGATCGACAGCGAGCATGTGCAACTGGCTGTGTTTCGGGACCTGTACTCCAACCAGCGGTCGCAGAAACTCGGGATTGCCGAACAGCAGCGCCGCCGGGAAATGCCCCCCCTTCAGCAGCGTTTGATCGCCATAGAGATCTTCGAGCAGACGGCTCAGCAGCTCCGCTCGCTGGATGATGCCTGCCTCGATGAAGCTCCACTCATCCTCGGACAGCAGCAGCGGGACGACATCCGTGCGCCACGGCCGGTTTGCCCCCAACGGATCCCCATAGATGTTGTAGGTGATTCCATTTTCCCGGATGCGCCGTTCTGCCAGTGCCCAACGCCGACCAAGTTCCTCGGCGCCCAGCGTACGCAGCGACTCCATCAGCGGCTCCCAATGCGGGCGCGGGCTTATTCCATCCACCGACGACTCATCGAAGGTGTCACCATAATGCAGGGCGGATTGGTAAAGATCGCCGATCAAGGCTGGGTCTCCGTCCAAATAGAATCAAAGCCGATCGCCGGCGAAGGAAAGCGCAGATCCAGTGTCATGGGGAAGATCGGATTCTTCTCTTCCGCAGGGCTGGGCATGGGTTCGGAGGGAGGCTCGGCGATCTTGAAGCGCTCCGAACGGCGCGCCCTTGCCTCCTCTGCATCACGCGGTTTTGTTGTATGCACGGTTCCGTCTGGTGGTCCGGAGAAGTACGTGCAGCGCGCAACAGAACGGTTCTTCCACGTATCGATAAGGTCGAACACAAGCGGCGTATGAACCGGGATCGTCGGATGCAACGCAGCCGAAAGCCTCCGCGCGCGATAGCGTACGGCCGCCACGGCTTCGCCAGCGTTACCGGTCGGCACCAGCGGCACGCGGCGTCCATTGCACGCGACCACGAAGCGCAAGTCAGCAGTTAGCCCCGTCACCTTCACCTGCATGCGTTCGAGCGACGAGTCCACACTGCGGCCGGTGCGACCCGAGTTCGTTTCCTCCGCCAGCACGTTCCAGGGCTCAAGCGCTTGGCGAAGCTCAAGCTCCACACCCTCTGCCGTAACGGACCCAATCTTCGGAAAGCGGAACTCCAGGTGCGCTCGAAACCAGTCGTCCTCAAGCGGCAGACCCGACAAGCGTACATAGCGCAGAACTTCCTCGAAGTCTTCGCGAACAAAGTGCGGCAGCATGAAGCGATCATGCAGCGTGCTGCCCCACCGCACCAGGTCTGCGACGAACGGCTGCTTCCAAAAGATGCATACCAGCGCACGAACCAGCAGCATTTGAACCAGGTTCATGCGGAAGTGCGGAGCCATCTCGAAAGCGCGCAGTTCCAGCAGCCCCAGTCGCAGGCCCTGACCTTCGGGCGGATACATCTTGTCGATGCAGAACTCCGCGCGGTGCGTGTTGCCCGTCACATCCACCAGCAGGTTACGGAAGAGGCCGTCCAGGATATTAGGAGGACAATCGCGGCCGTCCAATTGGCTGAACGCGACTTCCAGCTCGTAGAGTGCGTCCACCCTGGCCTCATCGACACGAGGGTACTGACTCGTCGGCCCAACATACATGCCGGAAAAGAGATACGACAGCGAAGGATGGTTTTGCCAGAACGTCACCATGCTGCGCAATAGATCTGGCCGGCGCAGGACGGGGCTATCCACCATCGTTTTCGAACCCAGAACGATGTGGCTGCCTCCGCCGGTTGAGAGATGGCTGCCGTCGTAACCAAATTTGCCCGCGATCAGGCGATTGCCATGCGCCTCCTCGTGCAGCGTTGCGATGAGTTCTTCGAGATCGTCCCACTTCGCCGTGGGAGGCAGATTGACCTCCAGCACGCCGGGATCGGGCGTCAGACCATACGATCTAAGGCGCGGATCCGGCGCCGGTGCGTAGCCCTCGAGCCACACGGAAACTCCCAGGTAGCGGCAGGCATCTTCCACAGCGGCGACCATGTCCAGGTAGTCTGCCACCACTGGCGTATAGGGCAGGAAAACGTGGAGACGGCCTCCGACTGCCTGAACGCACAGCGCCGGTCGAATCAGCTCCTTCGCGCTGTCGGCTCTACTGGAGAGCGCTGGCAAGGAATCAGCTTCAGGCACCACCCCGAATAACTCCGGCCGTCGCGCCGGCCACGCCGGCAGGGTCGCGAGCACATCCTCGCCTTCGGTCTCGTACATAACTTCATCGGGCGCGACAAAAGGTATCTGGTCCGCGGTGATGCGGTAGCCGATCGGCGAATCACCCGGGGAAAGCGTCAGCCGCTCCGGACGATCAAACCAAAACTGGCTCGACCACGCCAGGCGTCCCCCGGGCTGCCTCCTCCGCAGCGGAAGCACATACCCCGTAGCCTCCTCTCCCTCCGCGCTCCCAGGCTCATACGCCGCAAGAATGCTCTCCCCCGTCACTTGCAGCCGCCTCGACAGCGCTTCGATAAACCGCAGACTATCGCCCACCCCAAACCTCGTCTCATCCTCTTCCCGCGCAATCAGCTCTGCGTCTTCCCACACCGGAATCCCATCCACCCGGGAGATGCATTGAAAGGCCCATCGCGGCACAGCCTCCCCCGGATACCACTTACCCTGGCCAAAATGCAGCAATCCACCCGGCGCGGTCCGCTCCCGCAAGCGCCGGATCAGGACAAGGCCCCGGCTCCGTTTGATCGTGCCCAGCGCCTCCACACTCCACTGCGGGCTCTCGGGTTCGTCGATCCCCACAAACGTTGGCTCTCCCCCCATCGTCAATCGAACATCCTGTTCCGTCAGCTTGCGATCCACCTCATGCGCCACCGTCCGCACCCTGGACCACTCCTCCTCGCTGAAGGGTTCGGCAAGACTGGGCGCTTCGTTCAGGCGCTTGACCGTGAGGCTAAAGCTGAAATCAACCTTGGCCGACTCAACCGTGCCCCAGATGGGCGCCGCCTGCGAAGGGCTAGGCGTGCACACCAGCGGGATGTGTCCCGCGCCGGTGAAAAGACCAGAGGTCGGATCGACACCAATCCAACCGGCTCCCGGCAGAAAGACCTCGGCCCATGCATGCAGATCGGCCGAGTCCACCTTGGATCCCGACGCATCGTCCTCGATCGGCTTGTCCGAAGCAAGTTGGATCAGGTACCCCGAAACAAAGCGGCCTGCTAACCCGAAGGATCGAAACACCTGGACCAGCAGCCACGCCGAATCGCGGCAGGATCCCATCCGTTGTCCAAGCGTCTGCTCACACGACTGCACACCATGTTCTAACCGCGCCACGTAGCCCACGCGGTCGCTCACCCGCGCAGTCACGTCTCCCACGAAGGTGACGGTGTTCTGCATAGCCGCCGGAATCTCGTCCAGGAACGCTCTCAGCAGCGGACCCACCAGCTCCAGCGAGCGATAGGGTTCAAGATTTTGCGCCAGCTCTGCCGGATATTGAAACGGAAACGTTTCGAACCCCGGATCCAGAAGGAACGCAAACGGGTTGATGGGCGTCATGTCCGCGACCAGCGTCACGTCCACGATCAACTCGGAGGTCTTGCGCGGAAAGATCACGCGCGCCAGATGATTGCCCAGAGGATCGAACTGCCAGTGCAGAATGTGATGGGCGGGTGTCAGCTTCAGAACGTAGTCATCGATCGGCGTTTTACAGTGCGGGGCGGGGCGCAACTGGATGACCTGCGGACCAAGCGAGACATCCCTTTCATACCGATACGCCGTTCGATGATGAAGTTTGACTTCAATACTCATGGATACTTCATCCTATACGCTCCACCCAGCCTTCAATCCAGCTTCCCGTCGGGAGCATGCCCTACAGCGGCCCGGGCGATTTCAGCGCGTGGTACCAGGTCTTCCTCAACGGCCAATGGATCTCCTGGACGCTCGCCACAACTACCGCCGACTTGGAAGAATTCTGATGGCCACCGGCCGCGACGCAGCCGATGTCGCCCTCACCACGTCCCTGACCTCGCTAACTTAAGCACCCCTACCCAGACCAACAACGGTGAGTCCAGTCCCACACAGATACAAGCGGTAACCCTTTAGCTCGCTGTGTCACAAACATCATCTTCAGAAAATAATTCCCATCAGATGATGTTGCCTTGTCCAGTTGAGATCGCGGACGCTTGGTGCAATCGCCAGCGCTCGTCGAGCTTCGAATGAGTACCGGGAAGCCGGCTTTCCCTGAGAAGCGATAGCCTCTCCTCTAATTTGTTAACATGATTCTTTCCTCCTCAAAGGAGCGACCCATGTCCGCAACCGCAACGCCCCCGACCCCCACCACCCCCGTCCTCACCGAGCTCCCCCACTGGATCAACGGCGTCCCTACGCGCAGCACCTCAAACCGTTTCGCCGACGTCTACCACCCCGCGACCGGTGCGATCCAATCGCGAGTCCCGCTAGCCACCGCAGCCGAAGTCGACACCGCCGTAGCCGCCGCCACCGCAGCCTTCCCCGACTGGTCCGCCCAGCCGCCTCTCCGCCGCGCCCGCGTCCTCTTCCGCTTCCGCGAAATCTTCGAGCGCCGCCTCGACGAAGTCGCCGCCCTCATCAACCGCGAGCACGGTAAAGTCTTCTCCGACGCCCGCGGTGAAGCCACCCGCGGCCTCGAGAACATCGAGTTCGCCACCGGCATCCCCCACCTCCTCAAAGGCGAGCTCACCGAACAAGTCGGCCCTGGTGTAGACAGCTACTCCATGCGCCAACCCCTCGGTGTCGTCGCCGGCATCACTCCCTTCAACTTTCCCGCCATGGTCCCCCTGTGGATGTTCCCCATCGCCCTCGCCTGCGGCAACACTTTCGTCCTCAAGCCCTCCGAGCGCGACCCCAGTTCCGCCAACCTTCTCGCCGAAATGCTCAAAGAAGCCGGCCTCCCCGACGGAGTCTTCAACGTAGTCCACGGCGACAAGCAAGCCGTCGACGCCATCCTCACCCACCCCGGCATCCAGGCAGTCAGCTTCGTAGGATCAACCCCCATCGCCGAATACGTCTACCGCACCGCCACGGCCACCGGCAAACGCGTGCAAGCCTTAGGCGGGGCAAAAAACCACATGCTCGTCATGCCCGACGCTGACCTCGATCAAGCAGCCGACGCCCTGGTCGGTGCCGCCTACGGCTCAGCCGGCGAGCGCTGCATGGCCATCAGCGTAGCCGTAACCGTGGGCGCCCACACCGCCGACCAACTCATCTCGCGCCTCGCCTCTCGCATCGCAGATCTCCGCATCGGCGACGGCGCCGAGAACGCCCCCACCGGCGAATCAGACCTCGGCCCCCTCATCACCCGTGCCCACCTGGACAAAGTCACCAATTACATAGCTCTAGGCGAAGAAGAAGGCGCCGACCTGGTCGTAGACGGCCGCAAAGCCGCGCTTCCCAAAGGAGCCCTCAGCGATGGACAGCCTGCAGGCTTCTTCCTCGGCGCAACCCTCTTCGACCACGTCAAGCCCACCATGCGTATCTACAAAGAAGAGATCTTCGGACCCGTCCTCGGCGTAGTCCGCGCCAACAACTTCGAGACCGCCCTGCAACTCATCAACGACCACGAATACGGCAACGGCACCAGCATCTTCACCCGCGACGGCGACACCGCCCGCGACTTCGCCCACCGCGTCCAGGCCGGTATGGTCGGCATCAATGTCCCCATCCCCGTCCCCATGGCCTTCCACTCGTTCGGCGGATGGAAGCGTTCCCTCTTCGGCGACCACGCCATCTACGGCCCCGAAGGCGTCCGCTTCTACACCCGCTTAAAAACCATCACCGCCCGCTGGCCCACCGGCATCCGCTCTGGCGTAGACACCACCATGCCTACCCTCGGCTGACGTTCTCACCTCAACCTGCCGTTGCTGCTGCCGTTGCTTTTCTTTCTGTCATTCCCTTCGGGAATCTGCTTCTTCTGTTGCTCGTCGTTTTCTGGCTTTGATTCCGACCCTGAGCGAAGCCGAAGGGGAGCAACCTGCTTCTCGCGCCAAGTGCGCAATCGTCTACTTCTCAGCCGTAGGAGGCACCAACCCCTTCAGCCGCAGGTACGTCGACAGCTCTGCATACTGTTCATTGTCATGCGACACGTTCCCCCACGCCAATCCAATTCGAGAACGCTTCACCGGTCCCACCGTCAGTACCTCTGTGATCGACGCATCCGTTAACGCGCCGTACGCCTGATCGCAAGCAGCGAATGAAGCCTTCAGCCCAGCAATCACGGTCGCCTTATCCGCCGTATCACTCGGCACCGCCTTCGGATCAGGCGTCGTCCCATTCAGCGCCGAGCACACATGAAACTGCGCCTCCGTCACATGATTCACAATCCGCGCAAACGTCCGTATATCCGCCGTCGGCTTGAACTGAAAATCCGCCTCCGGCATCTTCTCCGCCGCCTTCAACACATTCGGCTTCAACCGGTTATACGCAGCCTGCACTTCGGCCGCAGGTCCAACCGGCGCAGCAGCTTGATGAAGCACTCCATCGCCCATCTTCCCCATAGGCGCCTGCGCCATACACAGCGTGGATGAAACCATCAAGCCAACCACCGCAAATGTGATTTCAATTCGCTTCATATCTCTCCTCATCTTTCCGAATCCTTAGTCCTTCCTAATCTCTTTGCTGCGTAAGCTTACCCACAAACTCCATCGACAGGCAATTCGCCATCGCTCGCCACCGGCCTCGCCCAACGCCGCCACAAAAAAGAAAAGTGCGACCCATTCAGGTCACACCCTTGCACACTCGCTCTAAACATCACGTCGAATGAAATTCGCAGATTCTATGGAGCCGACGAACGGACTTGAACCGTTGACCTGCTGATTACGAATCAGCTGCTCTACCAACTGAGCTACGTCGGCGACTCCTTCATGATTCTATCGGCAATCACTTCATCCGCAAAATTCTCTAACGTTCGCCCACCACCCCCACCCCACACTTCTTCCTCTCATCCCACCGTCAACATCACCTACACATCTCTCTGACCAAAGTTTCTATCCTGTTATCCACAACGCCGGGGGGCCCAGCGCGCGTTCTTTTGCGCGTTGCGGTGGAACGTAAAAGGGCCGCCCGGCAACAGGGCGACCCTTTTCTATGGGAGGCAGTTCCAACGGAGGCAAAGCCATCGAAACTCTCTGAGTGCAAGACTATGTTCGACCTAGGACGCTGTCAAGAAAGTTTTCCAGCTTTTATCATCTCTAACATAATCAACAACTTAGATGATTTTTCTCCCCCGCGCTCCGGTTTTCTCAGGTTTTTCCCGTCGCCTTCCACAAACCACCAAAATTCTTCCCTTTCCCCCTCGCAACCGCCCCCAAATCCCTTTTCCTCAATCCAGAACCGCCCTACGCCCCCTCCGCCGAGTCCGGTCCACGGAACACCGCCGGCTTATTCTGCGGAGCCAGGTGCAGGCTCAAAAACTCCACCTCCACCGCCGCCGGCTTGCCCCGCAACACCCGAAACCACGCCCGCCCGAATCCCAGGAAGAACCCCAGCAGCACCGCCCCCGCCCCCAGCACCCCCGACAGGATCGCAATGTTCTCCAGCAACGTAAACGTCTGCGCCGCCACCACCTTGAACGGCGGATGAGCATCCTGGTCGAACGTCATCTGGCTCAGATGGATACCCGCAATCATCTGCTGGGCCGCATCTCCCGAAAACGTTCCCGTCGCCAGCAACACCAGCGTCCCATCCTGCCGCAGCCGCGCTCCACCGCTCGCGAGCGCCGGCACCTCGCCCTGGACCGTCTTCGCCGCCTCCTTCGCTAGCGTTGGCGTCGGATACATCAACATCGTGAGCGTCTCGTTCCCGCGCTCATCGTTATACCGCGCCGTCACCGCTTCCGGCTCCATCTTCCAGTTCAACGAATCCGCCGGCAAAACTCCACCCTGCGCCGCATAACTCACCGGCCCCAGCGCATACCGCAAACTCCCTCCCACCAACCCCTTCGCCGGTGGAAGCGTTGGCAGTATCGGTACCGCGCCCGTGTTCCCAAACGCCTTCGGCATCGCCTCCGCCAGCGGCCGCAGCGTCCCCAAATCCTGCGCCGTCACCACCGTCCCAAAGTTCGCCAGCACCACCGACTTCCCCACCATGAACAGCACCGCATCCCCACCCACAGCATCGGCGTCGAAGATTCCCAACTCGCTCCCCACCCGCATCCCCAGCCGCTCCACCAGCGTGAACGCGCTATACGCACCCGTCCGATCGCCAAACTGCACCGCCTGAACATGCACCGTGCGTCCGCCACGCGTATAGTCGGCGGTCTTTGATCGAATCTGCCCACACTCCCCCAGCGCCCGCGGATTCACACCCAGCAGTGCAGAACCCGCCCCCTCAGCAACCGCTGCCGCGTCCACCCGGGTCCACTCCCCAAACTTCGCCGGCAACAGAGGCGCCTGGGGCTCCATCAACGTGACCGAACCCTGCGCCCAACTGCCCCTCGCGCCCGACACCAGCCCAGCCGACATCACCGCCAGCGCCACGCACCGTCTTGTCCCGAGAACCAACCCCATACAAGCGAAAGACTACACCAACACCCCAAACGTAAGCATCTCCCACCGCCCCGGCGCTTGCCCCCGCCTTGCCGCGTCGCTGCCTCGGTCGCCCTCGCCGCCGACGTTGCTTTTGTCGTTGCGGTTGCCCTTGCTTTTCTTTCTCATTCCCTTTGGGAATCTGCTTCTTCTTCCATTGCTCCTGCCTTTGCTTTTCCGCCTGTCGTCCCGCAAGGATCTGCTTCTTCCTTTGCCCAGCTTCCGCGCGAAGCGCGCCCGTTCTTCTCCACTCACCCATCGTCATCTCGACCGAAGCGCGCAGCGCGTAGCGGAGAGACCCCATTGCCTCTTGCGTTTGCTACCAACAAGC
>Ga0302314_10010089_pt1 | contig 16587 bp, 11 predicted proteins | sample III_Palsa_N2_3_FD_200533 | JGI IMG/M metagenome (GOLD analysis project Ga0302314, IMG submission 200533) | Peat permafrost microbial communities from Stordalen Mire near Abisko, Sweden - III_Palsa_N2_3 | ecosystem: Environmental > Terrestrial > Soil > Palsa > Peat permafrost | place: Sweden... | reverse complement strand
GCAAGGAACGCGAGCTGGACGTGGTGTCACGCACCCTGGTCTCGCTGTTCGAGCAGTTGGTCAAGCAGAGCCGCAAGCTGCCGCCCGAAGTGCTGGCCACGCTGTCCGGCATCGACGATCCGTCGCGGCTGGCCGACTCCATCGCCGCGCATCTCTCGGTGCGCATGACCGACAAGCAGAAGGTATTGGAGACGGCCGACGTCGGTCAGCGCCTCGAATTGCTGATCGGCCTCGTCGACGGCGAGATGGATCTGCAGCAGGTGGAAAAGCGCATCCGCGGTCGCGTCAAGACGCAGATGGAAAAGAGCCAGCGCGAGTACTACCTCAACGAACAGATGAAGGCGATCCAGAAGGAGCTGGGCGAGAACGAAGACGGTCCGAACGAGATCGAGGAGCTGCAGAAGAAGATCGAAACCGCTGGCATGCCGAAGGCCGTGCTGACCAAGGCGCGCCAGGAATTCGGCAAGCTGCGGCAGATGTCGCCGATGTCGGCCGAGGCCACGGTGGTGCGCAACTACCTGGACTGGATAGTCGGCGTGCCGTGGAAGAAGCGCAGCAAGGTGCGCAAGGATCTCCTGCTGGCGCAGGAGGTGCTCGATGCCGATCACTTCGGCCTGGAGAAGGTCAAGGACCGCATCCTCGAGTATCTCGCCGTGCAGCAGCGCGTCAATGTCATGAAGGGACCGATCCTGTGCCTGGTCGGTCCGCCCGGCGTGGGCAAGACCTCGCTCGGCCAGTCGATCGCCAAGGCGACCAATCGCAAATTCGTCCGCATGAGCCTGGGCGGCGTGCGCGACGAGGCGGAGATTCGCGGCCATCGGCGCACCTATATTGGTTCGATGCCGGGCCGCATCGTGCAGAACATGAACAAGATTGGAACCAAGAATCCGCTGTTCGTGCTCGACGAGATCGACAAGATGTCGATGGATTTCCGCGGCGATCCGTCCTCGGCGCTGCTCGAAGTGCTCGATCCCGAGCAGAACCATACGTTCAACGATCACTACCTTGAGGTCGATCTCGACCTGTCCGAGGTGATGTGGATCGCCACCGCCAATTCGCTGAATATTCCCGGTCCGCTGCTGGACCGCATGGAAGTCATCCGCATCCCCGGCTATACCGAGGACGAAAAGCTGGCGATCGGCCTGAAGTACCTGCTGCCCAAGCAGCTCAAGGCCAACGGCCTGAAAGAGGAAGAGCTGGCGATCGGCCAGGATGCCTTGCGCGACATGGTGCGCTATTACACGCGCGAGTCGGGCGTGCGCAGCCTTGAGCGCGAGATTTCCAAGGTCTGCCGCAAGGTCGTGAAGGAACTGGCACTGAGCGAAATGGCCGCGGTCCGTTCCAAGGCGGCCGGCGCGGCCGCCAAGCCGGCCAAGGCGAAAGCCAAGGCCAAGGTTGGCGGGATCAAGGTCACTTCAGACAATCTGGAACACTACCTCGGCGTGCGCCGCTTCGATTTCGGCCGCAAGGAACTGCAGAACCAGGTCGGCCTGGTCACTGGCCTGGCCTGGACCCAGGTTGGCGGCGAGCTGCTCAGCATCGAGGTCTCGGTGGTACCGGGCAAGGGCAGGTTGGTGCATACCGGCCAGCTGGGCGATGTGATGAAGGAATCGATCCAGGCTGCGCTGTCGGTCGTGCGCGCACGCGTCAGCAATCTCGGGATCGATCCGGAATTCCACGAGAAGCTCGACCTGCACGTGCATGTGCCGGAAGGCGCCACGCCGAAGGACGGCCCCAGCGCAGGTATCGGCATGTGCGTCGCACTGGTGTCGGCGCTGACCAAGATACCGGTGCGCTCCGAAGTAGCGATGACCGGTGAAATTACGCTGCGTGGCCGCGTGCTGCCGATCGGTGGCCTGAAGGAGAAGCTGCTGGCGGCACATCGCGGCGGCATCACCACAGTGATCATTCCGGAAGACAACAAGAAGGATCTGGCCGACATTCCGAAAAACATCACCGATTCGCTGGAAATCCACCCCGTGCGCTGGATCGATGAAGTGCTCGACATTGCGCTGGAGCGCCCACTGCAGCCGATGCCGGCGAAGGAAGATCCGGCAGCGGCTAAGCTCGACGCGCCGGACGAAGCGACAGAAACGCACCCGCGCCCACACTGACGCCTTCGTCATCGATGCACAAAAACGGACAACATGCCTGGCATGCTGTCCGTTTTTTTTGGTCGAAATTCGGCTGGCACGAATATCGCTGCAATACGTTTGTTTGATGGATTTTGCAAGTGCTGCAAATACCCTGCACCTACGTGAAACCCTTGGTATTGCTTGTATTGCGGACCTCATGGGGCGCTGGTATAAAGGGCGGCACCGCAATCCCGGCCAGGATGTCGCCTAGCGCAGTAATGCGGGGTCGCGGGCGGCGCCTCAAGCAGCAGCCACCATCCATGTCCATGTCGTCCGCCTCGCGCGAACTACGTGGGCCGCAGAAACGTTCAAGGAGTGTCTCAATGAATAAAACCGACCTGATCCATGCCATTGCTGAAAGTGCCGAGCTCACGAAGGCCGATGCCGGCCGTGCCCTCGAAGCTTTCTTCGAGATCGTGCAGAAGACCCTCAAGAAGGGCGACGACGTGTCCGTGGTCGGCTTCGGTACGTTCACCGTGCGCAAGCGTGCCGCTCGTACCGGTCGCAACCCGCGCACCAACGAGACGATCAAGATCAAGGCCTCCAAAGTGCCGGCATTCAAGGCTGGCAAGGGTCTCAAGGATGCCCTAAACTAAGCGGCTTTCCGCTTGGTCATGGGTGCTTAGCTCAGCGGTAGAGCGTCGCCCTTACAAGGCGGTGGTCGTAGGTTCGATCCCTACAGCACCCACCAGAAAAACTGCGGAGCGGTAGTTCAGTTGGTTAGAATGCTGGCCTGTCACGCCGGAGGTCGCGGGTTCGAGTCCCGTCCGCTCCGCCACAGTTTTGCAAGGGCGCCCGTGAGGCGCCCTTGTCTTTTGTGCCTCACGACGAGGCGTTCCATTTTGATGTGCACTTCTTCCGATCGCGAGATGACTCATGCTGCAGGCATTGCGTAACAAGATCCACGGCTGGCCGGCCGTGTTGGTGATAGGGATCGCCGTCATCGCGATGTCGATTTTCGGCATCGAGGGCTATTTCACATCGCAAAGCGACACCTATGTAGCCAAGGTGGGCAAGCGCGAGATCAGCCAGCAGGATTACCAGGCGCGCACGAACGAGCTGCGCCAGCGCGCTAGCGCGCAACAAGGTGACAAGTTCGATCCGAGCGTGTTCGAGCTGCCGGAAACCAAGCAGCACATCGTGGATGCCATGATCAACGAACAGCTGCTGCTCGAAGCGAACGACGACCTCGGCATGCGCGTGTCCGATCAGGCGGTACGCGACTACATCGCGGCGATTCCGTCCTTCCAGGTCAACGGCCAGTTCGACCCCAGCATGTACCGCACGCTGCTGCAGACCCAGGGCAAGACGCCGGCAGGGTTCGAAAGCGAAGTGCGCGCCTCGTTGTCGCAACAGCTGCTGCCCGACGCGATCAGCGGCAGCGCACTGGCAACCGATGCGGATATGGATCGTTTTCTCAATCTACAGCTGCAGCGCCGCGACGTTCGCTACTTCGTGCTGCCGCGTTCGGCGGTCACCGACAGCAAGGTCGCCGATGCCGACATCGACGCCTATTACAAGTCGCACCAGGCCGACTTCATGAATCCCGAGCAGGTCTCGGTGAAATACCTCGAGGTCAACGGCGCCGATCTCAAGCCGGATGCTGCACCCAGCGAGGATGATTTGAAGAAGCGCTACGAACAGGAAAAGCAGCGTTTCGTGCAGCCCGAGCAGCGGCTGGTCTCGCACATCCTGATCAATGTGCCGAAAAACGCCACACCGGAGCAGCAGAAGGACGCGTTGGCCAAGGCCGAGAAAGTCGCCGGCGAAGCGAATGCCGACAATTTCAGCAAGCTTGCGCAGCAGGATTCGGACGACCTTGGCTCCAAGCGCCAGGGCGGTGACCTGGGCTGGCTGGAAAAAGGCGTGGCCAATCCGGCTTTCGACAGCGCGCTGTTCTCCATGCAGAAGGGCCAGATCTCCAAGCCCGTACTGTCCGACGAGGGCTATCACGTGCTGTGGCTACGCGATACGCGCAGCGGCCAAGCCAAGCCGTATGCCGAGGTGCGCGACCAGCTGGTGAAGGAAGTCTCCGGCAATGGCATCGATCGCAAGTACAACGAAGTTGCTGGTCAGCTGACCGACAAGACCTATCAGAATCCCGCATCGCTGGAACCGGCCGCGCAGGATCTGCAACTGCCGATCAAGACCACGCCGCTGTTCGGGCGCAACGGTGGCGAGGGCATCACGACGAACGCCAAGTTGCTCAAGGCCGCTTTCTCCGATGACGTGCTGGCGCAGGGCAACAACTCCGGACTGATCGAGTTGGGCCCCAACCATGCGGTGATCATCCATGTCGACAAGCACGTGCCCGCGGCCGTTCGCCCGCTGGCCGAAGTGCACGACGCCATCCGGCAGAAGATCCTCGACGAGCGTGCCGTGGCCACTGGCCAGCAGCATAGCGATGAGCTGCTGCAGCGCCTGCGCAAGGGCGAGGACATGCAGGCGGTAGCAGGCACCCTGAGCGTGCAGTCGTTCAAGGAGATTGATCGCACGCAGCCGCCGAAGGGTCTGCCCGACGCGGTGCGCACCCAGGCCTTCCTGGCTCCGCATCCGGTCGACAACAAGCCGCAGTTCGCCAGCGTCGCGCTGGGCGACGGCAGCTTTGCCGTGATGGCCGTGGACAAGGTGCAGGGTGCGGATCTCGCCAAGGTCGCACCGGAACAACGCGACGAACTGCGGCGCGAGATGCTGCAGTTCTACGGCGGCGAAGCCACCAGCGGCTTCATCAATGCGCTCAAGGCCAAGGCGGATATCAAGCTGGCCAAAGATCGCTGGTAAATCATCGCTGGTAAGTCACTATCGACGCGTGCGTGTGCGGAGCTTCCCTAGCCGCACGACCAGGTTCAGCGCGAACCACAGCGATACCACACCGAGCGGCCAGCCGATCCACGCCGGCCGCACGATGGCGACGACGGCGAGCACGATCAGCGCGAGCGTGCCGGCCAGCAAGGGGCCGGTCTGCGTATCGCCGAGCACGCGATGACTGGTCAGGGCTGCGCTGACGCTGTTGGCGATGCGCAGCGCGCCGGCCGCGGCACGGCTGGAACTGCCGCTGCCGCGACGCGGGCGCGGCGGATGCGGCTGGCTGCTGCGCACCTGCTCGCCATGCCGGCGCCGCGGCGACAGCACGATCTCGGTGGCGTGCTCGAGGTCGCGTTCGTATTGCGCGGCGAGCTGGCCGGCGAATCCCTCGTCCTCGGCCGCAATATCGATCTCATAGTTGTTCAACCAGCTGGCGATATTCAGATTGGACGAACCGACGCGCGCCCAGCGGCCATCGGCGACGGCCGTCTTGGCATGCAGCATCGAACCGTTCCATTCGAAGACGCGGATGCCGGCGGCGAGCAGCGGCCGGTAGCCCGCGCGCGACATGCCTGCCACCGCCGGAATATCACTGCTGCCGGGAACCAACAGGCGCACGTCGACGCCGTCGCGCGCGGCCGAGGCCAAGGCCTGCACGTAAGGTGACACGCCGACGAAATAGGCATCGGTCAGCCACAGCGTTTCGCGCGCCATCGCCGCGATGAGCTGGTCGAGCCGGTACATGCCGGCCGTGGATGGTTGCGTGGCGATCAAGCGCAATGCCACCGTGCCGGCTGGTTCGACGGTGTCGCCGGGCGATGCCGAGGCCACAGGAAACGCCGGCAGCTCGACGCCAGTGATCGCCCAGCTCTGCGCGAACGCATACTCCAACTCAGCCACGGCGGGCCCGCGTAGCGCCACGCCGGTATCGCGCCACGGAGCCACCTTGCGTGTTGGATTGCCCAGCCACTTCGCGCTGATGCATACGCCGGAAAGAAATCCCTGCACACCATCGACCACCAGCAACTTGCGATGGTCGCGGCTGACCCAGCCGAGGGCGCGGCCGAGTTGCGGCGGATTGAACGCGCGCACCTCGCCGCCGGCCGCGCGCAGCGGCGCCCAGAAGCTGGCGCGCGACTGGCCGAGGCAGCCGGCCCAGTCGTAGATCACCGCGACGAATACGCCGGCACGCGCGCGCTCGACCAACGCCTCAAGGAAGGCTTGGCCGACCTCGTCGTTGCGGATGATGTAGTTCTCCAGCAGCACCCGCTGCCGCGCGCCACGGATCGCCGTCAGCCAGGCGTCGTAGTGCGCGGCCGCGTCGATCAGCAGTTCGACCGCATGGCCGCCCAGCAGTGGGGCACCGGCGGCCCGGCTCAGCGCCTGCTGGGCAAGCAAACGATCGATGGCGAGGGGTGCGGTGTCGGAAGATGCTGCACGGGCAAGAGGCATGCGGGAAGTTTAGGGCATCGCGCCGGGCGCTTCTGGCATGATCCGCGAATGGCTCCCGATGATTGCTATAGCGATACCACGGCCTGCGCCCGGCTCATCGCCGAACGGCTTGGCCCGGACCTGCGGGTGGCCGCGCCGCTGGGCCTGGGCAAGCCGCACGGCCTGCTCAATGCGCTTTACGAACTGACTGCGGCGGACACCACGCGCACGCTGACCTTGTACACCGCGCTGTCGCTGACCCGGCCACGACCGCAGCCGGGCCTGGAGGCGCGCTTTCTGCAACCGTTTCTCGATCGGCACTTCGGCAGCGACTGTGTCGATCCGCAATACGCGCTGGACCAGGCCAGCAACAACGTGCCGCCGAATATCGCGGTACACGAGTTCTACATGCAGTCCGGCGCGCTGCTGAAATCCAGTGGCGCACAGCACAACTACATCAGCCAGAACTACACGCATGTCGCGCGCGATCTGGCGCAGCAGGACATCCAGCTGCTGGTGCAACTGGTGGCGAAACGCGAAACGGCGGACGGCACGCGCTACAGCCTGTCGTGCAATCCCGACCTCACGCTGGACTTTCTCGATCGCGTGCGCGAGGCCGGCAAGCCGCGGCCGTTGTGCGTGGCGGTGGTGCATGCGGAACTGCCTTGGCTGGGCGACCAAGCCGAAGTGCCGGCCGACTTCTTCGACATGGAACTGCAGCCGGAAACCTCGCCGCCGCTGTTCGCGCTGCCGCGTCAGCCGGTGGACCTCGCCGAGCATGCGCTGGGTCTGCACGCCAGTGCGCTGGTCAAGGACGGCGGCTGCCTGCAGATCGGCATCGGCGCGCTTTCCGACGCGCTGGTCAGCGCGCTGCTGCTGCGCCAGCAAAACAACGTGGCCTGGCGCAAGGCACTGGTGTCGCTCGACCCGCGCGGCAACACGCATGTGATAGCGACACGCGTGGGCGGTCTCGCCGCATTCAGGAGCGGCCTGTACGGCGCCAGCGAAATGGTGATGGACGGCTTCATGCACCTGCAGCGCGGCGGCGTGCTGAAACGCCGGTCGTGGGACGATCTTGCGCTCGAGCGCGAGGCCGCCACCGGTCGCCCGCCCGATGCGCCGGGCGGGCACTACCTGCGCGGTGCGTTCTTCCTGGGTTCGCGCGATCTGTACGCGTGGCTGGGTGCGACCGAGGCGGCGGATCCTGATGCGATCGACATGTGCCGCGTCTCCAACGTCAATCACCTGTATGGCGACCACCAGGCACTGGCGACCCTGCAGCGGCGCGGCGCGCGCTTCTTCAACACCTGCATGATGGCGACCCTGCTCGGCTCGGCCGTCTCGGATGGACTCGAAGACGGCCACGTGGTGAGCGGTGTGGGCGGCCAGTACAACTTCGTCGCGATGGCGCACGAGCTGCCGGACGGTCGTTCGATCCTGCTGCTGCGTTCGACCCGGATGGGGCGTAGCGGGGTGGAAACCAACATCCGCTGGAACTACGGCACCACGACGATTCCACGCCATCTGCGCGACATCTACATCACCGAATACGGTGTGGCCGATCTGCGCGGCAAGAGCGACAGCGAATGCATCGAGGCGATGCTGGCGATTTGCGATGCGCGCTTCGTCGATGCGTTGTGCGCGGAAGCGAAGTCGCACGGCAAACTCTCGCCCGATTTCCAGGTGCCCGAGGCGTGGCGCCGGCATCGGCCGGAATATCTGAAAGAAGCCCTGCGGCCGCTGCAGCGCAAGGGCCTGTTCCCGCTGTTTCCGTTCGGCAGCGATTTCACCGAGATCGAGCAGCGCCTACTGCCCGCGTTGGGCTGGCTCAAATCCTCCTCGGCGAGCTGGCGCGGCCGGCTGCAGTTGCTGATCGCGCTGCTGCGCCCAGGCCAAGCGAGTGAGGACGAGCCGGCGGCGCTGGCGCGGATGGGACTGGAGGAGCCGAAACGCTTAGCCGATCGCCTGCAGCAGCGCCTGCTGCAGGCCGCGCTGCGCCGTCGCGATCCGACCGCCTGATTCACACGGGTTCGTTCGTTCGGCCGCCGCTGTCATGCGGCTCTCAGGGAGCATCGGGTATCCTTAGCCATCGCCCCGACAGTGTCCCGGCTCGCTTTCCGGTCATCCATCCATGAGCACTATTCCCGCATCGTCACCCTGTGCCGCCGTTTCGGCGGAGCGTCGCCCCAGTGTCGGCGTGCACATCGGCAAGGTCATCGTCGGCGGTTCCGCGCCGATCGTGGTGCAGTCGATGACCAACACCGACACCGAGGACGCCGCCAGCACCGCGAAGCAGATCGCCGAGCTGGCACGCGCCGGCTCCGAGCTGGTGCGCATCACGGTGAACACGCCGGCTGCCGCCGCGGCCGTACCGCGCATCTATGAGCGCCTGCAGATGATGGGCGTGGAGGTGCCGATCATCGGCGACTTCCACTACAACGGCCATCAGCTGCTGCAGGCTGAGCCGGCTTGCGCCGAGGTGCTGGCGAAATACCGCATCAATCCCGGCAACGTCGGCTTCGGCAAGAAGCGCGACAGCCAGTTCGGCGCGATCATCGAGAAGGCCATCGAGTACGGCAAGCCGGTGCGCATCGGCGCCAACTGGGGCTCGCTCGACCAGAGCATGGTCGCCGCGCTGATGGACGAGAATGCCGGCCGGGCCGAACCGTGGGACGCCGCGCACGTGGCGCGCGAGGCCCTGCTGAGGTCCGCGCTGGATTCGGCCGCACGCGCGGAGGAAATCGGCCTGCCGCGCGAACGTATCATCCTGTCGTGCAAGGTTTCCGGCGTGCAGGAACTGATTGCGGTGTATCGCGACCTCGCCGCGCGCTGCGATTACGCGCTGCACCTCGGTCTCACCGAGGCCGGCATGGGCTCCAAGGGCATCACTGCATCTAGTGCCGCGCTGGCGGTGCTGCTGCAGGAAGGCATTGGCGACACCATCCGCATCTCGCTGACGCCCGAGCCGGGCGGCGCTCGCACCGGCGAGGTGATCGTGGCGCAGGAACTGCTGCAGACGATGGGCCTGCGCTCGTTCACGCCGCTGGTCACCGCGTGCCCGGGTTGCGGCCGCACCACCAGCGAGTTCTTCCAGGAGCTGGCGAAGACCGTTCAAAGTCACGTGCGCGAACAGATGCCGGTGTGGCGCGTGAAGTACGACGGCGTGGAAAACCTCACCCTGGCCGTAATGGGCTGCATCGTCAACGGGCCAGGCGAATCCAAGCATGCCAATATCGGTATCTCGCTGCCTGGCAACGGCGAAGCGCCGGCCGCACCGGTGTTCATCGACGGCGTCAAGGCGATGACCCTGCGCGGTGACAACATCGCCAACGAATTCGTCGACATCCTGGATAACTACGTCGCGCAGAAATACACCGCGCGCGCAGGCTGATCGCCCGACACCGAGACTTTCGACACTGCCCAATCGGACGGGTTCGCTGCAAGCTGCCGTGCCTGAGCAGAGCGAGCCGATGAAGCGATCCATTCGATATCTCACGGCGGCAGCGCTGCTGGTGCTGGCTGGCACAGGCCTGGTCTGGGCGCAGTCGCGCATGCCGCTGCATTCGTCGTTCGACCTCGTGGTGCCCTGGTCGCCGAGTCCGGTGAGGATAGCCGGGCAATCGCAACTTCTGTACGAATTGCACTTGACCAACGAGGCGGCCACCGCGCTTGCACTCAAGCGTATCGAAGTGATGGATGCCACAAGCGGCACCGTGCTGGCGGATTTTCAGGGCGCACCGCTGCAAGGGCTGCTCGGTCGTATCGACCGGTTATCCGCACAAGCAGATGGGCGGCTGATACCGCCGGGCGTGCAGGCGGTGGCTTATCTATCGCTGCCGCTGCCGGCCGCGCCACCGCAGGCGCTGCGTCACACCATTGAATACGACGTGGTGACGGATTCGACGCGACAGCCGGCGGTGGTGAGTGGCGGCGATGTCCGTGTGCGCGACGAGCCGGCCGTGTCGCTCGGCCCACCGCTGCGCGGCGGTCCTTGGGCGGCGATCTACGATGCCTCCTGGGAGCGCGGACATCGGCGTGCGATGTATGCCGTCAACGGCAAGGTACATGTACCGGGCCGATTCGCCATCGACTGGATCAGGCTGGACGCGAAGGGCCACTACACCAAAGGCGACAGCGCGCAACGGGCGAATTGGTATGGCTATGGCGCCGAGGTGCTGGCAGTGGCTGATGCCACCGTAGCCGCGGCTTACGACGATATCGCCGAAGCGGCTACGGTCGGTACGGCGGGCACGCGGGCGACCCTGGAAAATGCCAGCGGCAATTACATTGCGCTCGATCTGGGCGGCGGACGCTACGCGTTCTACGAACATCTCAAACCGGGCAGCCTGCGCGTCAAGTCGGGTGAGCAGGTGCGGCGCGGTCAGGTGATCGCACAGCTTGGCTATACCGGTGAATCGACTGGGCCGCATCTGCATTTCCATGTGGCCGACAACAACGCGCCGCTGGATGCCGAAGGCGTGCCGTATGCCTTCGATCGTTTCACGCTGTTGGGCGCGTATGGTTCGATTGACGCTTTTACCGCGCAGCAGCGCTGGCTGCCGTTGCCTGCTGATAGCACGGCGATCCGGCATGACGAATTACCGGCACCGTTGGCGGTGGTTGAGTTTCCCGCGAAATAGACCGGCCGACTCCATGTTGCATCGGCCACCGCGGATCAAGGCCGATGCACTGCTGCGGTCAGGCCACAACGCAAGCCTATAATGTCGCCCTCGTCAGCCAAAGGTTCACTCGTGTCAGCCACCGCCACCGTGCCGCATATTGCATTCGCGGCCTTGCGCCACCGCGGTTTTCGCGCCTATTTCCTGCTGTCGGCGCTGGCGATGATGGCCGACAGCATCGAGCACGTGATCAGCTACTGGGTGATCTTCCAGCGCTTCCATTCGCCTGCGCTCGGCGGTTTTGCGGTGGTCTCGCACTGGCTGCCGTTTCTGCTGTTCTCGGTGTACTCGGGCGCGCTGGCGGATCGGCACGATCCACGCCGCATGATCCAGCTCGGCATGGCGTTGTTCATGGGCGTGTCGATCAGCTGGGGCGTGCTTTTCTTCACCGGCACGCTGCAGATCTGGCAGGCCTGCCTGCTGCTGGTTGTGCATGGCACGGCCGGTGTGTTGTGGGGGCCGCCCTCGCAGTTGCTGCTGCACGATATCGTCGGTCGCGAACATCTGCAGAGCGCGGTGCGCCTCAACGCCACGGCACGCCAGCTCGGCATGTTGCTCGGGCCGGGCGTGGGCGCCGGTCTGCTGTTGCTGCTCGGCCCCAATTTCGGAATTCTGTTCAACGCGCTGCTGTATCTGCCCTTCATTCTCTGGCTCGCGGTGGCGCCATACGGGCCGAAATTTCGCGCGGCCGGCGCCGCGGTCGCGAGCCGTGCGGTACGCAGCATCGGCGATATCGGGCGCGCGTTGAAGGAAATTTCTCAGCACCGGGTGATCGCTACGATGACCCTGCTCGCCGGCGGCGCAGCGCTGTTTATCGGCAACGCGTATCAAGCGCAGATGCCGGGTTTTGCAAACGATCTCGGCCGCCTGCATGCCGATTTTTCCTACAGCATGCTGCTCGCGGCCGATGCTGCCGGAGCGCTGACCGCGGGTTTTGCGCTGGAGAGCCGTAGCCTGTTGGCGCCGCGTACGACCACGGCCTGCGTGCTGGCGATGATCTGGTGCGTGGCGCTCGGCAGCTTCGCGCTCACCACGTATTATCCGCTCGCGCTGGCCCTGCTGTTCGTCGCCGGCTTCGTCGAATTGTCGTTCAACGCGATGGCGCAGACGCTGGTGCAGCTCGACGCGTCGCCGGAACTGCGCGGCCGCGCGATCGGCGTGTTCAACATGTTTGCCGCCGGCATGCGTACCTTCAGCGGGGTCACGGTGGGGTTGCTGGGCGCGCGCATTGGTATTCATTGGTCGCTGGCCTTGAGCGCGGCGGTGCTGTTCGTACTGATCGGCGGGTTGATCCAGCGCAGCTTGCGCGCGGCTCCATCGCCGATGCCGCCTTGACGACAAAATGCAGTGGCGGGTGTCGATTTTGCGGATGCTCGTTCGACGTAATCAGTGAGGCGCCGGAGAAAACCTGCGTGCGCCGCAGCCATCTGATCCCCATCAAGAGCATCCCATGACCCACGAACTCCTTGCCGATGCGACCCATCCCCACGCTGCGGATTATTCGAACCGGCGTTGGCTAGCCTTGATCGTGCTCTGCCTCGGCGTGCTAATGATCGTGCTCGACACGACCATCGTGAATGTCGCACTGCCGTCGATCAAGAACGACCTGAAATTTTCCGAGACGTCGTTGGCCTGGGTGGTGAATGCCTACATGCTGACCTTTGGCGGCTTCCTGCTGCTCGGCGGCCGGCTCGGCGACCTGTACGGCCATCGGCGATTTTTCCTGCTCGGCATCGCGCTGTTTACGCTGGCTTCGCTGGCTTGCGGTATCGCCAACAGCCAGATCGCACTAGTGACGGCGCGCGCGGTGCAAGGGCTCGGTGGCGCGGTGGTCACTGCGGTGGCGCTGTCGCTGATCATGGACCTGTTCACCGAGCCGGCCGATCGCGCCAAGGCAATGGGCGTATACGGCTTTGTCTGCGCCGGCGGCGGCAGTCTCGGCGCGATGCTGGGCGGCGTGCTGACCGGCAGCCTGAGCTGGCACTGGGTGTTCCTGGTGAACCTGCCGATTGGCCTGGCGGTGATTGCGCTGTCGTTGAAGCTGCTGCCGGGTCTGCATACGCCGCCGGCGTCGCGGCACTTGGATTTCGGCGGCGCGTTCACCATCACCACGTCGCTGATGCTGGCGGTGTACGCGATCGTCAACGGCAGCGAGGCCGGCTGGACTTCGCCCCGTACGCTCGGCCTGCTCGCTATCGCGGTTGCGCTACTGCTCTCTTTTCTGTGGATCGAGACGCGCGTGCGCGCGCCGCTGATGCCGCTGCGGTTGTTCCGCCTGCGCAACGTGGCGGTCGCCAATATCGTCGGCGTGCTGTGGGCCGCGGCAATGTTCGCCTGGTTCTTCCTATCGGCGCTCTACATGCAACTGGTGCTCGGCTATGGGCCGTTGCAGATCGGGCTGGCCTTCCTGCCGGCCAACCTGATCATGGCCGCGTTTTCGCTGGGGCTGTCCGCCAAGCTGGTCAATCGCTTTGGCTTGCGCGGACCTGCCGCGGCCGGCCTGTTACTGGCGGCGCTCGGCCTGCTGCTGTTCGCGCATGCGCCGGTAGACGGGCGCTTCGTGGTTGATGTGCTGCCGGGCATGGTCCTGCTGGGCCTGGGCGCGGGCATCGCGCTCAACCCGGTGCTGCTCGCGGCGATGAGCGATGTCGCGCCGAGCGAATCGGGTCTGGCCTCGGGCATGGTCAATACGTCCTTCATGATGGGCGGCGCGCTTGGTCTGGCGATCCTGGCCAGCATGGCCGCCGCGCATACGCAGAATCTGCAAGCCAGCAGCGGCACAGCGGCCGCATTGAACGGCGGCTACCAGCTCGCCTTTCTGGCCGGTGCGATCTTCGCCGCGATGGGCGCGGCGATTACGGCGCTATTCCTGCGCAGCAAGGCTGCGGATGTCGTGGCCCAGACCGGGCACGGATGAATGGCGACACCGAACATGAATCTTGTTTCATGAAAACTTGATCGTCGCGGATCGGCCTCCATACCGGATAGAACCCATTCCCCGTTTCAAGGAAATGTTCCATGAGTCATACGATTCCCCTACTCGATCTCAACGACGGCAAGCAGGCGCCGCAGCTGGGCTTTGGCGTCTGGCAGATCGACGATACGGCCGCCGCGGATGCGGTGGCGACCGCGCTGCAGGCGGGCTATCGCTCGATCGACACCGCGGCGATCTACGGCAACGAGAAGGGCGTCGGCGTCGGTATCGTTCGCTCCGGCGTGGCGCGCAAGGATATTTTCCTGACCACTAAGCTGTGGAACGCGGAGCAGGGCTTCGATAGCACGCTGAAGGCGTTCGACGCGAGCCTGCAACGGCTGGGCACCGACTATGTCGATCTGTACCTGATCCACTGGCCGGTACCGTCGAAGGATCGCTACGTGGATAGCTGGAAGGCGTTTATCCGGCTGCGCGACGAGGGCCGGATCAAGTCGATCGGCGTATCGAATTTCCAGCCCTCGCATATCGATCGGCTGCAGGCCGAAACCGGCGTGCTGCCGGTGGTGAACCAGATCGAGCTGCATCCGGATTTCGCGCAGCGCGACGTGGTCGCCTACGACAATGGCAAGCGCATCATCAGCGAGGCTTGGAGCCCGCTGGGGCAGGGCGGCGAACTGCTGCAGCAGCCGGTGCTGCTGACGCTGGCCAAGCAGCATGCGAAGAGTGCCGCGCAGATCGTGCTGCGCTGGCATGTGCAGCGCGGGCATATGGTGATTCCGAAATCGCAGACGCCGGCACGCATTCGCGAGAACCTCGACGTGTTCGATTTCGCGCTGGGCGACGCGGCCATGCAGTCGATCGATGCGCTCGACGCGGGACACCGCATCGGCCCACATCCGGACACGCTGGAATAATCCGCTTCGAACAGGTGCGTGCCTGCCGTGTCGCTCAGTCATCGGCTGACCCGCGCAGGCATACCCTCGAACAGCCTTAGGCCATGCGCCGACCAGCTGCCGACCCGGCCCGGCTGGCGCGACAAGCGGATCACTTGTTGCAAGAAATCCGGGCGAGCCATTTCGCGCGCACCCAGGCCGAGTAGATGCGGATTGGCCACCTGCGCATCCAGCAAAGGGAAGTCCCATGCGCGCAGCAGTGCCGCCAGTGCGCTCAGCGCGACCTTGGAACCACCACTTTCGCGGCTGAACATCGATTCGCCGCAAAACAGCTTGCCCACGGCAACGCCGTAGATGCCGCCGACCAGGTGTTCGCTATCCCACACCTCCACGCTGTGCGCATGGCCCAGCGTGTGCAGCTCGCGATAAGCGTGACGCATGGCGGGTACCAGCCAGGTGCCGGCTTCGCCCTTGCGCGGTGCGGCGCAGGCGTCGATCACTTCGTCGAATGCATGATCGACGGTGACGTGCCAGGCATGCCGCGCGAGCAGGCGTCGCAGGCTGCGATTCGGCCTGAGTTCGTCGGTGTGGAAAACGCAGCGCGGATCGGGCGACCACCACAGGATCGGATCGCCCTCGTTGAACCACGGAAAGATGCCCTGGCTGTACGCGGCCAGCAATCGAGCAGTGGAGAGATCGCCGCCGAACGCCAACAGGCCGTTGGGTTCGCGCAACGCCGTACGCGGGTCGGGAAAGCTGGCGACGGGATCGGCGGCATCCAGCAGATGCAGACGGATCATGGTTCGTCGCGCGACGGAGGTGTGTCAATCGCATTCGCGCCCGGTTCCAGCGCATAAGGGCTGTGCTCGCGCAGCTCCTCTGCGTAGGCGTTGGTGCGCACGGATTCATGGATCAGCGCATCGCGCACCGCGCGACGGAAACCTTCATCGGCGACGTAATGCCGCGATTGCGTGCGCACCGGCAGGAAGCCGCGGGCCAGCTTGTGCTCGCCCTGCGCGCCGGGTTCGAAGCAGCGCAGGCCGCTGCGGATCGCATGCTCGATGCCCTGGTAGTAGCAGAGTTCGAAGTGCAGGCCCGGCACGTCCTCGCTGCAGCCCCAGTAGCGGCCGTACAAGGTGTCGTCGCTCTGCAGGAACAGCGCCATCGCGACGATCTCGTCGCTGCGCCGTGCCAGTGCCGCATGCACGGCGGTGCCCAAATGCTCGCCGAGCCGGCTGAAGAACGCCGCCGTCAGCGCGGCATGGTTGCCCTTGGCATCGAAGGTGGCTTCGTAGAGCGCATGGATGCGCCGCCAATCGGCAAGGTGCAGCGTATTGCCGCGGCGCATCTCCAGAGTGAGCCCGCTGCCGGCGACCTGCGCGCGCTCGCGCAGGATGTTCTTGCGCTTCTTATGATTGAGCGCGGCGAGGAAGGCGGCGAAATCCGCGTAGGCGCGGTTGTGCCAGTGGAACTGCACGTCCGAGCGCACCAGCCAGTCCTCGTCGAAGGCGGTCAGTTCGCTTTCGACGAGGAAATTCGCGTGCACCGTGGACAGCCGCAGCCGGTCCGCCTCGTCGCGCATGGCCTCGACCAGCGCGCGCTGCAGGATCGGCGTGGTTATTTCATCATTGCCGGCGAGCAGGCGCGGGCCGGTCACCGGCGAGTAGGGCGTCGCGTTGAGCAGCTTCGGGTAATACTCGCCGCCGGCC
>Ga0302314_10010088_pt1 | contig 16588 bp, 12 predicted proteins | sample III_Palsa_N2_3_FD_200533 | JGI IMG/M metagenome (GOLD analysis project Ga0302314, IMG submission 200533) | Peat permafrost microbial communities from Stordalen Mire near Abisko, Sweden - III_Palsa_N2_3 | ecosystem: Environmental > Terrestrial > Soil > Palsa > Peat permafrost | place: Sweden... | reverse complement strand
TGATTGGCGTAGATCAGCTCATGCGCGGCAGGCGGCACGTCGGCGAGGATGCCCAGCCAGCCGAAGGGATAGACCCGTTCGAAGGTTTTCAGCACGTCGGCAGGGATGCTGCCGCGGCTGACGCCGTGATAGCCATCGCAGCCGGCGACGAAATCGCAGTCGAGCCGCTGCTCGGCGCCGTCCTTGGTCCAGGTGACGAAGGGCGAGTCGCCGTCGAGGCTGTGGAGGCGGACGTCGTCGGCGTCCCAGACGACCTCGAGCCCGCGCGGCGCTACCGCGTCGAACAAGTCCTTCATCACCTCCTGCTGGCCGTAGACGGTGACCGTCGAGCCGCCAGTCAGCGCCGCCATGTCGATGTGGAACAGCTCGCCGTCGAGCGAGAGATTGGTGCCGCCATGGACGAGACCTTCGCGCTTGAGGCGTTCGTCGAGGCCGAGCCGCGCCATCAGATCGACCGATACCTGCTCCAGCACGCCCGCGCGCACGCGACCTTCGACATAGCCGCGATCGCGACGTTCGATGACGACGGTGTCGATCCCGTCTGCGCGCAGCAGATGGGCGAGGAACATGCCGGCTGGGCCGGCGCCGATGATGGCGATTTGGGTGCGCACGCGCCTGTTCCTCTCGACTTGTTTCCGATGGTCGTTCTCGGCCACCCTGGATTTCAACATAGGCCGCCGTCCTACTGAGGGAATGGACATTTGGCCGAATAAGTTGGACTATCCAACGAAGTCACACCACGGTCGGAGACCTGACATGACGGCAACGTCCATCGTGCCGCGGTTCTACTTGTACGGCGAACCGCACCGCGCGGCGATCGGCCGCTTCGTGCATGTCGAAAGTCTCGATGATCGTTCGCGACCCAGCGAATGGACGATCCGCCCTCACGCGCACGCTGAACTCAATCATCTTTTTCATATTCGGGAAGGTGGCGGATCGATGCGAGCTGACCACCGTCAAATTTCGTTCGAGGCGCCGTGCCTGATCATCGTTCCAGCCGGCATGGTGCATGGATTTGCGTGGACGTCCGATTCGACAGGCTCGGTAATTACGGTCTCGTCGGCCTACCTTGGTCGACTGACCGAGTGCGACGAGGCGATCGGCGCCTTGTTCCACTTGGTTGGCGTCGCGACGCTTGACGGTGAGGGATCCGACACCTTCGGATCGGCAACCACAACCTTAATGGAAGAATTGGCGTGGAGCCTGCCGGGGCACCACGCTGCGGTCGAGGCCTTGCTTCTGGGATTGTGCGTTCGTGCGGTGCGTGCACGAGGGCTAGGTGAGGAGGGTGACGACCATCCGATGCGCGGATCTCAAATCGCCCTGGTTGCGCGACTGCGCGAGCGGATCGAGGCTTGCTTTCGTCTTCGCGAGCCCATCGCCGGCTACGCCATCGCCCTCAATGCGAGCGAAACGCGACTGCGGGAAGCATGTGCCCGCATCGCCGGACAGTCGCCCATGCAGATGCTCGATGAGCGCGCGATGCTCGAAGCACAGCGTGCGCTGCTCTACTCGAACCTGTCCGTCGCACAGATTGCGGAGACGCTTGGCTTCGCGGACGCTGCCTATTTTTCGAGGTTCTTTTCGCGGCACGCCGGAATGCCGCCGCGTGCGTATCGCGACCGGATATCCTAAAGCCGCCCGGTTCGACGAGTCCCGGACTATTCCGTGCTGTCCTTCCAGAGCGGATCGAGGAATTCCCGGAATATCTTGCGCTCGCGGGGCAGGAGAGGTCCGAACAAGGCTCGATCATTTTCCAACATCAGCCGTTCGGAATCTCTGGCGGCGGTCAAGCCGGCGTCCGTAATCGCCAACCCTTGCGACTTCCGGTCGACCGCTCTGCGTGCGACGAAGCCGCGGCGTTCTATGCTTGCCGTCAGTGGCGCCATGTTGGCGCGCTTGATGCCCAACACGCGGCCTATCTCGCTTTGCGTGATGCCTTCGTTGCTGGAAATGAGGATCAGGACCGACGCCTCGGTAGCAGTCAGGCCGATCTCGGTCAGCCGCCGGGCAAGAACCGTCATCAGAAAACTCGATGCGCGGCGAAGCTGATAACCGAGATGGTCGTCGAGCGGATTGATGACGTCGGAAGACGCTGAAACGATAGCCATCCGGCTCCCTTACAAAAAGCGCTTCCCCCGCACAAACATCCTCACTATGCTATAGGACATAACAACCGGAGAGGGATTGACGCATGGACGTCACGACCGAGATCGACAGTCGAGTTGCGGCCGCCGCGGGCCGTGTGTTCGAGCGGCTGAACCCGATCGACGGGACAGTCGCGACCGTTGCCGCTGCCTCGACGGCCGCTGATGCGCGGGCCGCAGCCGATGCGGCCGAGGCTGCAATGGCAACTTGGAGCGTGTTGGGCCCGAATGCGCGCCGAGGGCGGCTGATGAAGGCTGCCGATGCCCTGGAGGCCAAAGCAGGCGACTTCGTCGATGCGATGATGCGTGAGATCGGTGCCACCGAGGGATGGGCGCGATTCAATCTGATGCTTGCGGCCGGCATGGTCCGCGAGGCGGCCGCGATGACAACACAGATCGTCGGCGAGGTGATCCCGTCTGACAAGCCGGGCTGCATCGCAATGGCGATCCGTGAGCCCGCGGGCGTCGTGCTCGGTATAGCGCCGTGGAATGCGCCAATCATCCTCGGCGTGCGCGCGATCGCAATGCCGCTGGCCTGCGGCAACACCGTTGTGCTCAAGGCGTCGGAGCAATGCCCGAGGACGCATTCGCTGATCGTCGAAGCGTTCGCCGAGGCCGGACTTCCAGAAGGGTCGGTCAACATCGTCACCAATGCACCGGAAGATGCGGGCGAGGTGGTTGGTGCGCTGATCGATCATCCGGCGGTGCGACGGATCAACTTCACCGGCTCGACCGCGGTCGGCCGCATCATCGCCAAGCGCGCGGCGGAGCATCTCAAGCCGGTCCTTCTGGAACTCGGCGGGAAGGCCCCGCTGCTGGTTCTCGACGATGCCGATCTCGACGAGGCGGTGAAGGCGGCCGCGTTCGGCGCATTCATGAACCAGGGCCAGATTTGCATGTCAACCGAGCGCATCATTGTGCTCGATGCAGTGGCGGACGATTTCGTGGCGCGGTTCGCAGCCAAGGTCGCGACGCTGACCGTTGGCGATCCGCGCAACGGCGCCACGCCGCTCGGCGCGGTCGTCGATCAAAAGACCGTGGAGCATGTCACGGCATTGGTGGATGATGCGGTGGCGGCCGGTGGCCGCCTGGTCAACGGCGGCGACACGGCCGGAGTGCTGATGCCCGCGCATGTCGTCGACGGCGTCACGCCCGCGATGAAGCTGTTTCGTGAAGAGAGCTTCGGCCCTGTCGTCGCGATCGTCCGTGCGCGCGATGAGGATCATGCGATCGAACTCGCCAACGACACCGAATATGGATTGGCCGCAGCAGTGTTCACGCGTGACACCGCGCGCGGTCTCCGCGTCGCGCGCAGGATCAAGTCTGGCATCTGCCACATCAACGGCCCGACGGTGCACGACGAGGCGCAGATGCCTTTCGGGGGCGTCAAGGGTTCGGGCTACGGCCGCTTCGGCGGCAAGGCCGGTATCGATGCCTTCACCGAGCTGCGCTGGATCACGATCGAGACGCAGCCTGGCCATTTCCCGATCTGAATCTTGGACCGCGGGCAACGCCTGCAACCCCGACATATGGAGAGAAACATGACCGCCGACCGCTCCGAGCAGGATACCGTCGCCTTCGAGGTGATCGATCGCGTCGCGTGGGTGAAATTCAATCGTCCCGAGAAGCGTAATTGCATGAGTCCCAAGCTAAATCGCCGCATGGGAGAGGTGATCGACGAACTCGAATTTCGCGATGACGTCGGCGTGCTAGTGTTGACGGGCGAGGGTAGCGCCTGGTCCGCCGGCATGGATCTCAAGGAATATTTTCGCGACACCGAAGCGGAGGGGCTCAACGGTTCGCGCAAGGCGCAGCGTGAAAGCTATGGTTGGTGGCGTCGGCTGCGCTGGTATCAGAAACCGACGATCGCGATGGTGAACGGCTGGTGCTTCGGTGGTGGCTATGGTCCGCTGTTTGGGTGCGACCTCGCCTTCGCAGCGGAAGATGCGCAGTTCGGCTTGTCCGAAATCAACTGGGGCATCCTCCCTGGTGGCGGCGCCGCAAAGGTCGCGACCGAGCTCACTTCTATCCGGAAGGCAATGTACCATGCGCTGATGGGCGAGAATATCGACGGCAAGACCGCGGTCGAATGGGGGTTCGTCAACGAGGCGCTGCCTCTCGACCAGCTCAAAGCGCGCGTGAGCGAAGTCGCGCAGAAGTTGCTCACCAAGAATCCGATCGCTCTCAAGGCCACCAAGGATGCGATCCGCCGCGTCCGCGAGATGACCTACGACAACGCCGAGGATTATCTGATTCGCGCGCAGGAGGCGGCCAATAGCTACGACAATGATGGCCGCAAGGAAGGCATCAAGCAGTTCATCGACGACAAAACGTACAAGCCTGGTCTCGGCGCCTACGATCTGTCCAAGCAGGCCTGATCGCAGGCGTTACGGCTGGTGGGCGGGATCGCGGTTCCGCCCGCGGACCATCTTCACATGTCGATAGGATCGCTGCTCGTGGATCATGCCATTTCTCCTCCACTCCCATCCCTTGACCGATTGCTGCGCCCGCGTTCCGTCGCGATCGTCGGCGCTTCCGACAAACCGGGGGCGTTAGGCGCCTCCGTTTTCGCCAATCTCGAACGGATGGGGTTCGCAGGCGAGATCCATCTTATCAATCCGAACCGGACGGAGATCGCCGGACGCGCATGTCTGCCGTCGATCGATGATCTTCCGCACGGTGTCGATGCCGCCGTGCTGGCTATTCCCCGCGCGGCGGTGCTCGATACGATCCGTGCATTGGCCCGACGCGGCGCGGGGGCGGCGGTCATCTTCTCCGCGGGATTTGCCGAAGGCGGCGCCGAAGGGCTTGCCGAGCAGCGCGAGATCGCCCGGATTGCGGGCGAAAGTGGCATGGTTGTCGAAGGCCCGAACTGCCTGGGTCTCGTCAACTTCGTCGATGGCATACCGCTGACATTCGTAGAAATGCCGAACACGCCATTGGCCGGGCGGCCGGGCATCGCCATCGTTTCGCAGAGCGGCGCGATGGCGGCGGTCGTCGACGTCAGCCTGCTCAGCCGGGGGCTGGGACTGTCCTTCTCGATATCGACCGGCAACGAAGCGGCGAGCGGGGTAGAGGATTACATCGATTATCTCGTCGATAACCCTGATACGCGCGTCATCGGCATGATCGTCGAGCAGTTCCGCAAGCCGGCTAGGTTTCTCGCCGCAGCCGAGCGGGCGCGCCTGGCGGGCAAGCAGATAGTGCTGCTCCATCCCGGCCGCAGCAGCGCGGCGCGAGAATCCGCCGCGACGCACACCGGTGCGATGGCCGGCGACTATCAGGTGATGCGTAGCAAGGTCGAGCGGGTCGGCGTCGTTCTGGTCGATACATTGGAGGAACTTGGCGACTGCCTCGAGATTCTCGCCCGCTACGGCGCCGTCGGCGGACGCGGCACTGCGGTGATAGGCGAATCGGGGGCATTCAAGGCGCTGACGCTCGATCTCGCGGAGTCGCTCGGATTGCCGTTGCCGGCAATCGACGATGCAACCAGTCCCGCTTTGCGCGCCGCTCTGCCCCCATTCGTGCCGGTCAGCAATCCGGTCGATCTCACCGCTCAGTCGCTCGTCGATCCCGGTATCTGGCATCGGTCGCTGGCTGCGCTGATCGACGACGATCGGTTCGGCTGCATTCTGCTCGCGATCATCCAGACCGACGCGGTAACTTGTGATCTGAAATTCCCGCCGGTCATCGAAGCGCTTGAGAGACTGGCATCGGCGAAGCCAATCATCGTTGCGGGTCTCGACGAAGGCGCGCCGCTTTCGCCTGCCTATGTCGACGGACTGCGCACTCAGGGCGTCGCTTATTTCCCATCGAACGAGCGCGTGCTTCGGGCGCTCGCCAAGCTCGATGCGCGGGCACGTCGGGATATGTCGGTAAGCGACGCGCTCCCGACGCCGGTTGCGGCGCTGAAGACGGAAATCGGCGTCGTGCCCGAACATCGCAGCAAGACGATCCTCGCCGAGATCGGCGTGCCATTCCCGTCCGGCGGGTTGGCGGTGACGATCGGAGACGCTCGTGCCGCGGCATCTGCCGTCGGCTATCCGGTCGTGCTCAAGGCCCAATCGGCGAATCTTTCTCACAAGAGCGATGCCGGCGGCGTGATCGTCGGGCTCGCCGACGAGTCCGCGCTGGAGGCGGGCTGGGCCCGCCTCCATGACAACATCACGCGGCACCGGCCTGGATTGCTGCTGGATGGCGTACTTGTCGAAGCGATGGGTGAACGGGGCCTCGAACTGATCATCGGCGCGCGCAACGACCCCGAATGGGGGCCGGTGATCCTCGTCGGTTTCGGCGGCGTTCAGGCCGAGATCCTAAAGGACGTGCGCCTGCTTGCCCCCGATCTGTCCATCGAGGCGATCGTGGCGGAGATCGGGCTGCTCAAGAGCGCGGCGCTGCTACGCGGCTTCCGCGGTGAACCGGCACGCGACACCGAGGCTGTGGCGGCGATCGTACAGGCGATTGGCCGCTTGCTGATCGCGGAACCCAGCATTCGCGAAATCGATCTGAACCCCGTCGTCGCCTATCCGGCCGGGCAGGGGGCGATCGCACTCGACGCCTTGATGCTGGTGGGAGCTTGATGACGGAAGCGCCTGCGCTCGACTATGCGTTCAATCTCGATGTCTTGATTGCGCCGGCGCTGGAGATCGGCGTAGTCGGAGGCGCCACCAAGCGCATGATACGTATCGTGGGTGAATGCGTTCGAGGTCCGCGCCTTTCCGGCGTCGTACTGTCCGGTGGCGCTGCCTGGCGGACGATAAGCGCCGACGGCATCGCGCATATACACGCGCGCTACATGGTCCAGACGGGGGACGGCACTGTCATCGAGGTGGACAATCCGGGGATCCGCCGTGGGCCGCAGGCAATAATCGAACGGCTCGCCATGGGCGACGATGTCGAGCCTGCACTTTATTAGTTTCGGACGACACCGCGGTTCGAGGTCGCATACGGTCCATACCGCTGGCTCGCGGAGTCGGTCTTCATCGCGCGCGGCGCGTGCTTTGCCGATCACGTTCGTATCGACGTTTTCGCCATCACCTGAGATGAACGTCTGGCGTGCGCGTCCGCTGGGTTTCCGGCGTTGAAGCCTTCCCGATCAGGAGCTCGCGCTCCGGCTCCGATCAAGATGCGGCAGCGGGCCGCACATCGGACGCAAACCGCAGTCGTATGACCAGAAGAAGCGTCGCGAGGCCGCCTGCCGCCGCGATCGGCACGATGCCGATCAGCACGTCTGTGCCGCTGCGCCCCGCGACGAGGAGGGTTCCAGCAAGGAGCGGACCGGCCACTGACCCCAGCCGACCAGCGGCGACCGCAGCACCCACCCCGGTTCCGCGGACCGCGACCGGATATTGACCGGGCGCGAGGCCGTAGAGGATCGCTTGCACTGCCATCACCGTGATGCCGACCAGCATGCCGGCGAGCAGTGCGAAGCCGATTGTCGCGGGGACCATCGCCAGCACGACGAGTGCGCCGATCAGAGCACTGAAGGAGAGTATGACGACCGCGCGATGCGAATATCGCTCCATGGCCCGACCCGCGAAGATGCTGCCCGCAGCGCCGGCAAGGTTGAAGACGATCTGGACGGTGCTCGCGCCGCGGCGGTCGATCCCACGCGAGACCAGCAACGCCGGCAGCCAATTGAGCAGAAGATAGAGGACCAGCAACGAGAGAAAGAATCCGGCCCACAGCAGCAGGGTCGTGATCCAGCGCGTTTGGCCGAACAACGCGTGAGCGGCGCGCAGACGCATCGAGGAAGCGCCCGTGCCTGTCGAGAGTGGCACTGCCGGCAGGAAGCGGACGAGCAGCGGCGTCACGACAAGTGGCGCCGCGCCGCCGACGAGGAAGATCGTGCTCCAGCCCCCATGCCATTCCAGCAGCGACACCAGGCCCGCAACGCCGCCGCCGATCGGCATCCCGGCATACATAGCGGCAACGCGCGACGATGTACGGCTGGGCGTGCTGGTTTCCGCGGCGACCGCGATGAGATTGGGCAGCGCTCCGCCAAGTCCGACGCCAGTGAGGAAACGCCACACGACGAGCGACGGGAAGCTCCACGCGAATGCGGTCGCGATAGAGAAAATCCCAAACAGCGCGAGTGCGACGATCAGGCCAGGCTTGCGGCCGACGCGATCGGCGACGCGCCCACCAAGTAAGGCGCCGACGATGAGCCCGATTGTCGCTGCACTGAAGAACAAGCCCATCTGCGCCGGCCCGAGCTTGAAAGCGGGCGCGAGCAGCGGTGCCGCGACACCGGCCGCCTGAAGATCGAAACCCTCTATCGTCGCGACCAGAAAGCATAGCCAAAGTGCCACCCGGGTCGCCGGTGTCGCGTTCGTCGGTGCGCTCGTCATTCGAACTCTATCCTATCTCGGTGGATACGACGGCAGGGATCGCGCCCCGCGCCAGCCACAGCGCAATGAGCGCGAGCATGATGATTGCCGTAGCGATGACCAGGGGTGACCTGACCGACATCGATGCGACCAGGAGCGTCGCGAGGGCGTTTCCCGCCATCTGAATAGCGCCATAGAGGCTGACCGCAGTCCCGATGCGCCCTGGGTTCGCGCCAACCGCGGCCATCATCGCATTCGGGGTCACCAATCCGCCGCCAAGGGCATACAACGCCATCGGCACGATCAGCGCCGCAACCGAGGCGGTGCCGATTAGCGCGCTCACCAGCATGACCGAGGCCGCGATGACGAGTAGCGTCGCGCCGGTCAATATGAGATGGCGCGCCGAAACGCGGGTCGCGAGGCGACTGGCGATCAACGCGCCGACACCGGCGCCCGATGCCACGATGCCGTAAAGCAGGCCGATGCGTCGTGGCGCGACGTGATAGAAAGACACGAAGAGAAATGGCGAGCCGGCCAGGAATATGTACAACCCTGCGCTCACACAAAGCCCGAGCGAGAGGTTGCGACGATAGACCCGGCTCCCCGCGACAGCCTTCCAATCCGCAATCAGGTTCGGCGTCACGCCCTGCGACCGTCTTACGGTCTCGGGTATCCAGAGCAGGATCGCGCTGCCACACAGAAAGCCTGCGGCCGCGAGAATGGCGAAGATCGCCCGCCATCCGGCTAGCGAGGCGATGCCGCTGCCTATGATGGGCGCGAGCATCGGCGACAGCATGACGATCGCTGTGAGCAACGCCATGTCGCCTGCCCCACGCGAATCGCCGAGGTCGCCGACAATCGCGCGTGCTGCCACCAGCCCGCATGACGCACCGAGCGCCTGCACCACCCGGGCCACCAGCAGCATCTCGATCGAGATCGCCGCGCAGCACAGACCGGATCCCAGCACGAACAATGTCGCGCCCGAGAGCAGTACGGGCCGACGCCCGAACCGGTCGGAGAGCGGGCCAGTCGCAATCTGACCGACGGCTATACCGACGAGATACACCGTCAGCGTCAATTCGAGTTCCGCAGGCGGCGCATGAAGCGCTTTCGCAGCAAGCGGCATCGCAGGCACGAACATGTGGATGGCGAGCGAGCCGAGCGCGGTCAGCGCACCGAGCAGCGGGATGCGGTAGCGAGCCCCGGCGGCGGCATCGACCATGAGTTCAGAAGGTCGCGGCGATGTCGACGCGTCGACGCGACGGCTCGCTGAGCCCGTCGGCGCCGGCCGCCGCCATCGGCTCGCCGTTCGTCCGCCATTTGACATGAATGATCTTCGAATCCACGCCCAGCCGGGTTAATGCCTGGGCCACGCGTTCGGCGCGTTTGTGCGCGATGGCAGGCATTTCGGCCAGACGGCGCCCCGACACCACGATTGGCGATGATGCGGCATAGCCCGTCACGACGATCGCCTTCGGCCGCGCGGCGCGAATCCAGGTGATCGCCTGATCGAGGAAATAATCGTCATATTGATAGATAAGGAAGGCTGAATCGAAGTCGTAGAACAAGTCGAACGTGCGCGCCGAATAGGGCGGCGGCGGCGCGGTCCGCGCGATCGCCATCGGCGCAACGTTGCGCTCGGGCAGTACGAACTTTCGCCCGGTATAGCCCTCAGCGGGCAACATCCGGCGCGTGCAGGGCCCAGGAAGGATCGAGGTTCGCACCGGACCAAGCACCAGGCCGCCGCATGCATCGCGACTGCTGGGGGAGGGGCGTCCCTCGACAAGCACCTCGTGGTTCCAATCGGGCTTCGACGGCGCAAGGCTGACATCGTAGCGTGTGCCGCTTGCCGGATCGTCGGCAAGCCAGCATCCCGATTTCTTGCCCGCATCAGCATCGCGGTAGATCGGGCAGGTTATGAATCGGACCGCGTCGTCGGCGGAATGCGACGCCGTGGCGAGCAGGAACAGCATGAGGCCAAGCGTCCTCACAACGCGCTCATCAGATTGACGAGATCCTGCTTTTCCTGCTCGGTGTAGCCGATGTGGTAGCGGCGATCGTAGAAATCGACGACGCCGCGAAGGTCCTTTGCTGATCCGTTCGAAAAGTACGGTGCGCGTGCCGCCAGCCCACGCATCGATTGCAGCGTAATCTTGCCTACGTCGGCGCAACGACCGGTTGTCAAGGCATAACCCGGATCGCTGGTATAGATCACACGGCCGTAGTGTGGATGCGGCGGGCCCAGGCAGGTGACGCGGAACAGCGGCAATTGCGGCGCCGGATCAGCGAAGGGCTGGTTGGTCGTTCCAAGGTCAACCTGACCCGGCGCGACGTCGTTCCCCATCTGCGACATGTTGTGGCATAGCGCACAACTGTTGCGCACCGGATTGCCGAAGCCGATCGGCGAATTGATGCCGGCGCTGTCGCTGATCAGGAACGTTTTGTCGCGGAAGACCTTGGCGCCGCGCGCGACGGATGCCCGATAAACCGCTTGTGCGGGCGGCAGGTTCGACGCAGGCTTTTCCCAGGCCGCGAACTCGCTCCATACCGCATGTCCGATGCTGCCCAGCATGCCCGGCTCGGAATTGGCAAGTTTGGCGGCGCCGCCTTCGGCGCCGTTGGCGTCGACAGCACCACCTGCGGTGTCGGTCTGCTGCGCAACGAATACGCGGCTCTCGAAATCGGTGATCCGTTTCATGTCATCTGTGGAAAAATGCTTGAGCAAGGCGAGGTGAGTGGAGGCGGCGTCGCGCATCTGGGCGTCAAGCGTGCCGGCGCGGCCGTCAGCCATGAGATTGCCGGACATCGGCTTGCCGCTTTCGGGATCTATGGGCAGCGGCATGCCTTGTTTCGGATCATAGGCGAATCCGACTGCAAGCAGATATTTGAGGTTGGCGACGGGGCGGGGGCGTCTGTAGACTGAGACGCTCGGGGTCGCGGCGTTAGGGCCGTAATGACCGGTGTTACAGCCCCAGGGGTCGCGGACGACCTCTATCTTGAAATCGGGCTTGATCGGACGGTCGGTGAGATCCCGCGGTGGCCATGCGCGCTGGATGCGGATCAGCCCTCGGTCAAGCAGGAGCGAGTGCGAAGCGCGATCGGCTTGCGGCAAGGTGGGGCAGTTCGACCCGTCATAGGCAGCGAACAGCGGATCCTTACCATCGGTCGCCGTCCACCGATCCTGCGCCGTCGCGGCGGACAGGCTCATCGCATCTGCAGGCTGATGGCAGCTGATGCAGGCGCGGCCGCTGGGCCCGACCGGCGTAAAAAAGGGATGGTCCTTGGTCTCCATCGGGCCGCCCGTGAGGAGCACGCGCAGCGATCCGGACGCGTCACGATATTCGGCCTGCGCGGGAAAGACCCGGTTGCTGGCGGGCGCCCACCAACTTCCCTGGCCCTCCGCATAGCCGGCACTGAGCCCTGCGCGTGCGACGACGCTCGTCCCGAAGACGAGCGTCGCCGCCAGCAAGCACCGGCCGCCGGTTATACGACGTCTGAAAGGTGCGGCGTTGCTATGCAACGTCAGAACTTCGCCACGACCCGGACGCCGTAAGTACGCGGCGCGCCGTAGAGCGCGCCACCCGTCGCGCTCGACGAATCCTGAATCTGCGAGGCGATGTATATCTTATTGGTAAAGTTCGAGACGTACCCCTCAATCTGATAGCGATTGTTGATGTCGAGCGTTAGCTTGGCGTCGAATACGTCGTGCTTGGGCACGATCGTATTGACGCTCGGGAACGGCGTCGCGACCTGCTGGCCGACGTGCGACCATTGCAGGCGCGGCGTCAGCGAAAGCCGTTCGCTCAGCGGCACCTCATACTGCACGCCGCCATTGATCGTCACGGTCGGCGAAAAGGGCAGCACGCGCCCCTTGGGCACGAACCGCAGGTTGGCGGTGCAGCCGGCGTCGGTACCCGGCGAGTTGGTATCGGTGATGCAGGTGCCCTCGGCGAATCGCGCGTGCAGGTAGCTGACGCCGCCGTTGAAGCCGAGTGGTCCGAACTGACCGGTCAGCTCGAGCTCGCCGCCATAGGTATGGCCCGACGCCGCGTTCTGCGTCACCGGCAGGCCGTTGAACAGGCTTGAGAACTGGATGTCCTTATAGTCGGAATAGAAGACGTCGCCGTTGGCGCGCAGATGATGATCGAGCAACGTCGTCTTTACGCCGGCTTCATACACTCGGTTCGTCTCGGGTCCGAAGTTGGGTGTGCCGATCGTCAGGTTGACGCCGCCAGCCTTATAACCTTGAGATGCCGTGACATACAGCAATGTTTGATCGAGGTGATAATTGATACCAACCTTGCCGGTGACCTTGGTTGACTTCTCGACACCGACCTTGTCGGCGGGATTTGCAGGCGGTGGTCCAGCAGGAATGATACGGTCATAGATCTGCTCGTCGCTCGAATAGCGGACACCGCCGATCAGCTCAAGCTTGGGAAGGACGAACCAGTTGACCTGGCCGAAGACCGATTTCGAGATGTTGTGCGCGCGTGTCTTGAACGTCGAATTCGATGACACGAAATCGGTCGTGTGAAAATTGTCTCGTCGAGAAAGCGTGTCGACATATTCGTCGAGGTAGAAGCCGCCGACGACCCAATTGAAGGGGCCCTTGCCGGTCGACAGGAGGTTGATCTCGCCAATTGCGGTGTCGAATCCCGTGCTGACCCGGGTCACGCGCCCGACGTTGGTCGCGGGCGGTTGCGGCAGGGCAGTTGCCGAGCGATCGCCATCGGTCTGGTCGATGGTGGTCCCCTTCTGATAGTCGACGAACGTCCGCAGATCGACGCCGGGGAGAACCCTTATCTTGTTCTCTTCGGAGAGCCGGTAGCCGTGCTGATTCTGGAAGGACCGCGCATCTTCCTCGATCACGAACGGGTCAGTAGAAACTGTGTCACCGCGACGTTTGATCGCGTTATTGTCTGAATCGAGATGGAAATATTCGAAATGCGCCGCCACCCGAAGGATATCGTCGGCGGACCGCCCGGCCAGGCTCAGCCGCGCGGCGTAGGTCTCGCCATCGCCTGGCTGACTGTCCTTCCGCGCGATATTGTCGGTAAAGCTGTCATGACTTTCCCTGAGGCCCGCGACGCGGATCGCGAATTGATCGCTGATCGGCACGTTGACCGCAGCGACTGTCTTGAACGTGCTGTAGTCTCCGAACGTCTGGTCGACGTAGCCCGAATATTTTGAATAGTCGGGCGCCGGGGTCCGCACATAGACCGCGCCGCCTGTCGAGTTCTGACCGGTAAGCGTGCCTTGCGGGCCGCGAAGCACTTCGATCGACTCGAGATCGTAGAAGGCCTGTCCAATGAATTGCTCATGCGGGATCAGACCGCCGTCGACATAAAAGGCGACGCCCGGGCTAGACGTCGGCGCGGACTGCGCGATGCCGACGCCTCGGATGTTGATGAAGGTCGAGCGATTGTAGGTGTTGATCGCAACCGATGGAGCGACCGCCTGGAGGTCGGCGACGTCATTGACACCTTTGCGCGAGATGTCGGCGGCATTGAGGACGGTTGCGGAGATTGGCACGCTTTGAAGGTTCTGCGTACGCCGCTCAGCGGTCACGACGATCTCGCCGACGCCGGCCGACGTCGGAATGCTGGTCGGCGACGCCTGCGCCGCCTCTGGCTGCGCGCTGGCAGGTTGCAGATCGGCCGGCGTGGAGGACGGGCTGGTCGGCTGATCCTTCGCTGCGGCGCTCTGAGCGAGCGCTGCTGCCGGCACAGATGCAATTACGAGCGCGGCAGCGCCAACCATGAGAGTATGACGATAGACCAATGTGCGCTGCATGCTGACCCCTCCAGACTGCTGGTGTCGGCGATCTTCCGTCGCCTCAAGCTACAGCGGATGTCTACCAGCAAGGTCGTGGCATGCAAGCGTTTTCATTATGCTGTATAGCAAAAAGCTCGGAGCCATTTCTCGACGTCTAGCATCCGATCGCTGGTCATTATCGTATCGGCGAGGGCGCTGGCTTGATCGCTCCCTATCGACCGGTGCGCGCGTGCGGCGCAGTCAATGAATTTCTCGACTAAGATGCCATCGTCAAGCGACCGGCTTGGATGCCCCAGCGCCACATCGATGAAGTGATCGATCGTACGGCCATCGTCGAAGCGGATCGTGAGCGTGCCCGATGCAGCGCGCTCGGGACCCCAATCGGGCCGCTGCTCGAAACGAACCAGACGCGCCAAGGCGAGCTTGCGGGGATCGGCAAGGCTGACGGCGTCGAAGCTCGCCAAAGTCACCTGCTGGTCGATCAGCGCAGCACCGATCGTGAAGGGAATCGAGAATTTCGCATCGATGGCGACGGCAGGCGCCTGCTTGCGCGCCAGGGGTTCGGCGAGCATACGTTGAACGTGGCCGCCCGTCGCGACGATCTCGACGATCTGCGCGGTATCGAATCGCTCTTGGCGACGCAGAAATTGCGCCGCCTCGATATACGGATGCGTACCGCGGCACGCCGGCCATTGCTTGAAGCTCAGCTGCTCGATCCAGAACCTGTCGCCAAGGCCGTCGAGGATGATGTCGCCGTCATACTGGCCGTCGGCGTAGAGACGAAAGAAACCGCCGACCCCCTCGAAGGGCTCGTCGAACCCACGTACCCCGAGCTCCGCCATCAGTACCGATTGAACCGCCGCCTGCGCCGGAAACGCCTCCCGTACCGCGCGGATCACGGTGTCGCGGCTATATTTGATCTCGCCCGGACATGTCGTTTGGCACAGCATCATCGAGAAGCTGTCGAGAATCTGGCGGGGAGAATGCCGGAGAAGGCGCGCGCATGCGGCCGCCGCGCCGAACGCGCCGAGAATGGGCGGTGGATACCAGCCCCCGGCCTCCATCGGCCGGCGCAAGCTCAGTCCCAGCCGACAGACGAGATCGCAACCGACCGCGATCGCCGCCAGCATGTCCGCGCCCGATATGCCCGGCCGTCCCGCCGCGATCCCGAGTACCGCCGGCAGCAGCGAGGCGTTGGGGTGGCTCGGTGCCGCATCGAACGCGTCTTCGAAATCGAGCGCATGGGCCATCGCGCCGTTGGCGAAGGCGGCGTAGGGTGCGCTCGTCGAGGTCCCGCGACCCAGGATGACCGCTGGTCCCGGACCGGAGGCCTCGGCGTGCGCTATGAAGGGTAGGGCATCCTCACTGACTCCACTGGCGGCCAGCATGACGCCGATGCCGTCGAGTAATGCGCGTTTCGCGGCGTGCATGGCGGACGGCGGTAGCCGACCGGTGGGATAGGTTGCGACATGCTCCGCGATCCTGCGGCTGAGCCCGTTTGACGTCTTCACGCGGCGATACTCCTGATGTAAGCGCTTTCGTAACGAGGTGATGCCGCCGCCGCACGACGCCTGTCGAGCGGAATTTCACGCCGCAGAGGAGCTGGACGCATGAATGCCTCGATCGTGGCGATGAACGCGAAGATCCGGTGGCGGCTGATCGTGCCGACGACATTCTTCATGCTGCTGAGCGCGCTCGATCGGGTGAACATCAGTTTTGCCGCATTGAAAATGAACGACGAACTCGGTTTCACGCCTGCGGAATACGGCTTCGGCGCGGGTGTCCTGTTTGTCGGCTTCCTCGTCGGCCAATATCCGAGCGTGCTGCTGCTCCAGCGAATCGGCATGCGTTTCTGGCTTGGGGGAAGCGCGATACTGTGGGGCGGCTCCGCGGCGGCGATGGCGCTCATCTCCAGCCACGGCCAATTCTATGTCCTGCGGGTCGTGCTGGGCTTTGTCGAAGGTGGTCTCGCACCCGGCATCGTCGTGTATCTGAGCCAGTTCGCCGGCGAGCGCGAGCGTGCGACCACCTTTGCGATGCCGATGCTCGCCATACCACTGTCGATCGTGCTTGGTGGTCCGATCTCGGGTTGGCTTCTAGGCATGGCGCCCCCTGCGGGGTTGTCGACATGGCGCTGGATGTTTCTTGGCGAGGCGGCGCCGACGATCCTCTTTGGTCTGTTCGCCTGCTTCTATTTTCCCAACAAACCCGACGAGGCCAGGTGGCTCGACGGAGAGGAAAAGGCATGGCTGGCCGGCAACGCGGCAAATCGCGCCGAAACCGCCCGCCGCAACGATTGGAGCATCTTGCGCAAGCCGGTGATGTGGGCATCGGCGC
>Ga0302314_10010087_pt1 | contig 16588 bp, 12 predicted proteins | sample III_Palsa_N2_3_FD_200533 | JGI IMG/M metagenome (GOLD analysis project Ga0302314, IMG submission 200533) | Peat permafrost microbial communities from Stordalen Mire near Abisko, Sweden - III_Palsa_N2_3 | ecosystem: Environmental > Terrestrial > Soil > Palsa > Peat permafrost | place: Sweden... | reverse complement strand
CGGTCAGTACCCGGGTGCCGTCACTGGTGACGGTCAGCCCGGCGGCGGTGAGCAGCTCACGCAGGGCGACGTCGGTGTCGAAGGAGAGGTCGGACTGGCGGTCCGTCACCTCGACCGCGAGCAGCGCGGTGGCCGCGGTGAAGTCGGCGGTCGAGGAGGAGCGCAGCAGCCGTCCCCCGTCGATGACGACGATGTGCTCGCAGGTCCGCTCCAGCTCCCCGAGCAGGTGCGAGGTGACCAGCACGGAGATCCCGAAGTCGCGGTGGATCCGCCGGATCAGCCCCAGCATCTCGTCCCGGCCGACCGGGTCGAGGCCGTTGGTCGGCTCGTCCAGCAGGACCAGCTGCGGGTCGTGGACGATGGCCTGCGCCAGCTTCACCCGCTGCTTCATGCCGGTGGAGTAGGTACCGATCGGCCGGTAGCGCTCCTCGTAGAGCCCCACGTGGCGCAGGGTGTCGGCGGTCCGCTCCCGGGCGGCCGCGGCCGGCAGGCCGGACATCCGGGCCATGTGGACGACGAACTCGGTGGCCGAGACGTCCGGGGGCAGCGTGTCGTGCTCCGGCATGTAGCCGACGCGTTCGCGGATGGCGCCGCCCTGCGTCGCCACGTCCAGCCCCAGCACGTGAGCGGTTCCCTCGGTGGCCGGGGCCAGCCCCAACAGGATCTTGATGAGTGTGGACTTGCCTGCGCCGTTCGCTCCGACCAGGCCGACCACTCCGGGCTGCACATCGACGGTCAGTCGATCCAGCGCGGTGACCCGGGGGAACCTCTTGGTGAGGTTGTCCGTGATGATGACAGACACGGGACGACTCTAGGGGCGGCAGCGGTGCCGGCACATCGGCTCTGAGCACCGATTCCGCCCGGACTTCAGAGGTACGCGGGTGAGGAGATCCCCTAGGGGACGCCCCTCACCCGCGCCGCCGCAGGCGCGGTCAGCCCTGCAGCAGTTCGCCCTGGAGGGTCACCACCTGGTTGAAGGTGACCGGGTTGATCGCCTTGGCGTTGGTCATCAGGATCACGGCCTCGACGTCGCCGTTGTTCATGAACGCGAGGTCGGTCGGCGCGGGCGCACCGCTCGACTCCGCCAGCGTGGTCACCGACGTGCCGTTGAGGGCGGGGAAGGTGACGTCGTCCTGGGCTATGACGGTCGGCGCGGCCGCCGGCTGGGTGCTGCTGACGTCGTAGTTGTACAGCACCGAGGCCGAGCTGGAGGAGCGGAAGGCCAGCAGGTAGATCTCGGTGCGGGTGCCGTCGGGCCCGGTCCAGGCGGTCGCCGCGATGTGCCGCAGCCCGTAGTCCGCGAACTTGGCCGCCAACTCCGTGGCGTCGGTGAACTTGGCGGCGTACGCGGCCTGCGGGTACCAGCCCTTCGCACCCGGGTACGAGGCGTCGGTCTTGGCGCCGACCGGTGCCGGCAGCAGCAGCCCGCGCAGGTCGGCCAGGTGGACCGTGGTCCCGTTCTGCGCAGCGCCCTCGGCCGGGCCGAGCCCGTTCGGCGGCAGCTCGGGCAGCTGCAGGGCCGGGAAGACGTACCGGTTGTCCCCCGGGGTCTTCAGTCCGGGCATGTCGGTGCGCTTGGGCAGCGAGACCGCGAGCGTGGTGAGCGAACCGACGGCGAGGAAGACCACGCCGGCGACCGACCAGCGCAGCAGGGTCCGCAGCCAGGGCCGCTCGCGCTTCGGCTGGGGCGGCACGCCGAGATACTGCGGGACGCCCCAGGCCTGGGCGTAGAGCGGCTGCCCCGGCTGCAGGCCCGGCTGCTGTCCGGGCTGCGGACCCTGACCGGGCGGGTACCAGGGCTGCGGCTGGCCGACGGGGAAGGGACCCGGCTGCGGCTGTCCGGGCTGCGGTGCGTACGGCTGCCCCGGGTAGCCCTGCCCCGGCACCGGCTGCGGCACCGGCACCGGCTGCGGGGCCGGCGGGACCTGGCCGGCCTGCGGGGGCTGCGGCGGCACCGGCGGAGGGCTGGTCATGTCGCTCATGTCTGAGACTCCGAGTTTCCGAGACGGGCGAGCTGCTGCTGGAAGAGACTGGCGGCACCCGTGCTGTCGAGCGGCGCGACACCGTACGCGTGCATGGTCACCAGCAGGTCGCCGATCACCGCGTCGCAGTTCATGTAGTCGAGCCGGTACCCCTGCTGCAGCGGCGGCAGGTAGCAGTGGGCCTGCGGGAAGCCGGTGACGCCGACGGAACCGGCGAACCCGCCGGTGGCGTTGACCAGTTCCTGCTGCAGCGCGCTGTCGGCGACGACCCGGTCACGGGTCATCTGGAACATGCCGACCTCGGCCTCCATCTGGTCGCTCACCATGTACGTCCGCAGCGCGGCGCCGTTGAGCCCGGAGACGTCGAGCAGCCCGCCCAGCCGGCTCCGGTCGCTGCCGGAGAGATCGGCGAAGTCGTCGTTGAAGAATGCCTGGTACTGCCCGGCGGCGAGCACGGTGTCGTTGCCGAAGGCCGGGTCGTCCGAACCCAGGCTCATGGTCGCGGGCACCGGCAGCAGCAGTGCGCTGAGCGGACCGAAGTGGCTGCCGTCCGGGCGGACCCCGATGGCCGGCGGTGTCGGCACGGGTGCGCTCACGGCCACCGGCGCGGCCGGCGCCTTCTCGTTGGCGAGGATCGCCTCGCCGATGCCGTAGCCGGTCGCGACGGCCACCAGCACCCCGACCAGCCCGAGCGCGATCCAGCGCCCCTTGCCCGACCCGGCCGGGTCGGGCACTGAGTCCGGCGCGGGCTCAGTGCCCGGCGCGGGCGCTGCGGGCGCTGCAGCCGTCTCGGCTGTTGCGGCTGTTGCGGCTGTTGCGGCTGTTGCGGCGACCGGCCCGGCCTGCGGCTCCGGCTGGTCCTGGGTCTTCGTCAGGTCGGTGGTCACAGTCGCTCCATCTGCTTCTGGAGAAGGCCCTGCATCGTCTGCGCGCTGACCGGACTGCCGGACTGGAAGTCCACCTCCACCGCGATGTCACCGTGGACCCCGTAGGCCCGGCCCTCGTAGTAGGTGGCAGCCCCGGAGGTGTGCGACTTCGTTCCCGCGAAGACCACGTTGTTGTCCGAGCCCGGAACGAGTACTGCGGTGCCGCCGGTCCACGCGGCCGCGCTGCTGGACAGGGCCTGCATCTGCTGCAGCGCACCGCCCTCGTCGGCGTGGTTGAACTGGACCAGGTCGATGATGCAGAACTGGTCGTTCCCCTGCTCCCAGTTGGCGTTCGCGGCACGGCGGAAGCCGTGGTCGGCGAGCAGGGAGAACTCGTTGCCCGGAATCACGAACTGCTCGGCGTACTGGGCGAGGTTCCAGTAGCTCACGATCGAGCCGCCCTGGTTGCCCGGGGTGGCCCCGCTGGGTGCCGGCAGCAGCAACTTGGTCAGATCGCCGTCGGTCTTCACCATGTCGTCGTCGGCCGCCGAGAGCGGCGGCTGCGCGGCATGGGTGACCGGGTACTGCGGCTGGGTCACCGCGACCGCCGGCAGCGGCGTGGGCGTCCGGTTGTACTGGACGTCGTAGCCGACGGCGCCGCCGCCGAGCACGCCCAGGGCCACGGCGGCCGTCATGATGATCGCGGTCCGGCCGCGCGGTCGCGGCTTCCGCTCTGCGGGCGACGGCGACGGCGGCTCGGTCGCCGTCGCGTCGGCTACTTCGGTGGTCAACGTTTCTCCACGGGTACGTCGTTGAGCGAGGACGTGAGGACTTCGGGCAGAGCGCGGCGGGCCGGTGGCGGCCTGCGGCGACGCTCAGTGACCGGTGCTGAGGAGCTGCTCCTCGCGCTTCATCAGCGGCAGCAGCAGGGAATGGGCAATCTTGCCGGTCCCGCTGATGTTGATCTCGTACTCCACATCGCCGTCGTGCGAGACGCCGATGATGTTGCCGTAGCCGGTGGGATCGCTCGGGTCGTAGGCCCATCCGGTGGCATCGCCGATGCCGGGGACGGAGAAGGACGTGGCGTGGCCGAAGGTCAGCCCGGACACCCAGCCGCTGGCGTCGCTGTCACTGTCGAAGTGCTTCAGCTCGGTGGTGATCGTCAGCGTCCCGTCGGGGCTGCGGTACTCGCGGATCGCACCGCCGGTGCAGTTCCAGCTCTTGAGCGCGCCCAGCCCCTGGCTGGGGTCGGACATCTCCTTGGACAGCGTGGACACGCTCTCGGTCGTCCCGTCCGCGTCACCGATCACCTGTCCGCCGGCCGGGATCGGCAGCAGGAAGAAGCGCAGGTCGCCGGTGTGACTGTCGCCGTCGACCGAGCCGTGGACGGTGGACGTCGGGGACGGCGCGACGGTCGGCACGACGACCGGCGCGGGCGTCGTCGGCGCGGCGGTCGGCGACGGCGAGGCGGGCGCGCTGTGCGTGGCCCGGGCGCTGGGGACCGAAGCCGCCTGGGCAGAGCTCCCGCCGGGCTTGCCGACGGCGACCACGGTGCCCGCCGTACCGGCCACGATGGCCAGGAAGCCGACCACCGCGAGGGAGGCGTACATCGTCGTGCGCGAGCGCGGCTTGGCCGGGGCGGGCGGCTGCATCCCCGCGCCCCACTGCTGCTGGAACGCGGCGGGCGGCGGCGGCACCATCGGATACCCGCCCTGCGGCGGCGGACCCGCCGGGTGCACCGCGAACGGCGGCGCGGGCGACACGGGCGGCAGCGGCGCGGGCACGGGCACGGCCGCAGCAGGCACGGGCGCAGGCGGCTCGGGCTCGGGCTCGGCCGCAGCGGTGACCGCCGGCGGCAGGACGACCGTGGCCGCCTCGACCGCAACGGGTTCACCCGGGACAGCCTCCGGGGCTTCGGTCGCAGCGCTCTCCGCCACCACGGCGTCGCTCACCACGTCGCTCACCACGTCGCTCACCGCCTCGACATCCGAGGCCTCGTCAGCCATCAGCTCCAGTCGAGGATCGGGCTTCGCAGGCGTACCGACGCTCCCCTCGGAAGGGGTTTCAGAACCGGCCTCAGATATCGACTCCGTCGAATCCTTCACAATTTCAGCGGACTTGTCCGCCTCCTGGCCCTCGCTCGCTTCGGACACAGCGTCGCCGACCCCCATACACACTCCCAGAGAATGACAATTCGCCCCATTCCCAACCCGGGAGTGGCCGTCAGCGGCGCGCACCCACTCAGTGGGTCCGAGACTGGCCGCATGATCAGCGAGTATGTCCACATCCTATGAGAATCGCCAACGCACTTTACGCGATCGGTATCCGATCTCGATCAAAGTTCACCGCAGCCGACCGAATGCGCCCGCTTCACCCCCGTTCCTGCCGGCCCCGTTCCTTCCGGCGCTCCGAGCTCAACGGGCGACGGCCGAGTCCCGCCGACGACCGCCGTACCGGGCCCGGGTCAGCTCGACCGCCGTCCGCGCCGCCCGGTCGAAGGGGCCGAGCTCACCGGCAGCGCGGCAGAGCACATGCGCGCCCTCCAGCAGCGACAGCAGCAGCGCGGCCAGGTCCGCCGCCTCCTCGGGCGCGAGCCCGGCGGCCACCAGCCGCTCCGCGAGCCGGTCGCCCCACGCGGCGAACGCGGACGCGGCGATGCTGCGCAGCGCGTCGTCCTCCGCATCCCCGTTCCCGCCGACGGTGACCGCCGCGACGGCGCAGCCGCCCCCGCCGGCCGACGCCGCCACGACCGGGCGGACCAGCGCCAGGAAAGCCTCGACCACCCCGAGCGGGTCGTCGGCCGGCAGCGCGGCCAGGAACCCGCTCACGTCCTCGCCGTTGCGGGTGGCCGCCTCGGCCACCAACTCGGCCTTGCCGCCGGGGAAGTGGTGGTAGATCGCGCCCCGCGCGGCGCCGCTGCTGCGCAGCACCTCGGTGAAGGACATGCCCGCGACGCCACGGCGCTGCAGCGCCTCCACCGTCGCCTCGATCATCCGGCTGCGTGTATCGGTCCGCACGACGCGCCTCCCACCTTGACTAGTACGGCCATCCTAATGCAGGCTGGAGCCATCACCTAGTACGTACGTACTAGCTAGATCCCTCAGAGGGGACAGCCATGCCCATCACCGTCACCGCCCCGCGCGACGTGCTCACCGCGACCGGGAGCCGCCAGATCCTCCCGCAGCTGACCGCCGCATTGTTGGAGGCCTCCGGCCTCACCGGGAACAGCTTCTTCACCTCGATCGTCGGCGGCACCGTCCACCTCCTGGCGCCCGAGGACGTCTACGCCGGCGGTACCAACCGCCCGGTGGTCATGGTCGAACTGAAGCTCCCGGACATCGGCCTGCCGACCCCGGAGGCCCGCGCCGCGTTCATCACCGCCGCCACCGACATCGTGGATGCCCTCACCACTCCGGGCCACGACCGCAACGACACCTGGGTCAACATCCTCAACGCCCCCGACGGCGGCTGGGGCCTCGGCGGCCACGCCTACACCGGCGAGGCCCTCATCGCCGCCGCCACCGCAGCCGCCCAGACAGCCGACACCCGCTGACCCCACCGCCCAACCCGCCCGGGGCGGGTCCGCCCACCTGCTCCGGGCACCCGCGAAACTGCGAGCCGGACCATTTCCACCGCCCAGAACGGCTTCGGGACGGGGGCCCTGCGGTGCTGGCCACCGAATGCGACGTAGCCGAACTGCTGCACCGGCGCGGACGGCGTACGGAATTCACGGTCGGCGAATCCGTGATCGCGTGGGCCGGGCCGGCGGGCTCCGGGTGCCCGGCTCCGGTGGACCGGGCGCCCGGGGGCTCTCCCGATCCACCGCCGGGGTTCAGCTGCCGTGGACCACGGTTGTCGATACCGCGTGCGCGGCGACCTGCGCGGGGCAGAAGTAGGCGGTCGCCCACTTCTGCTGCGAGAACAGCACGGTCTGGTCCGTGTGGTGCGGTGAATCGGGGTTGTCCGACTCGGAGTAGGTCAACAGCGCGGCGGCGTCCGGGCACGGGTTTCCCGGTGCCCAGGTGACGGCCTGGAGATAGCTCGAACCGAGGGACGGGTCGGCGCCGGGCTGGGTCATGACGTTCTGGTAGATCGCGTCGAACTCGCCGTCGGGGTCGCCGGGACCGCCGGGCAGCGGGATCCGTTCGCCGTCGCGCACGACGTACTGGACGCTGCCGAGCGTCACGTCGTAGGGCAGGTGGGCGGCGGTCAGATCCGCCAGCGCGTCGCCGAACGCCGTCTGCACCGCGTGGTCGGCGGTGTTCAGCCCGTTCGGCGTGCCGACCGGGTCAGCGGGGTCGAAGGGGGTCGACCACGGTCCCTCGGGAAGGGCGAGAGCCCGCTCCCAGAAGTCCCGGAAGAGTACGTCGCCGCGCGAGCCCACGTCCTCCCGGCCGTTCCACGCGGCCAGCACATCGCACGCGTCGCCGACCGGGACCGTCGCACCGCTACTGGTCGGAGCGAGGCCACCGGGCAACGACCGGCAGAACGAGACCAGTTGCGGCTTGACCAGGGTGGCGCCGTACTGGATCTCGGAGAACATCAGGTCCTTCATGTCCTGGAGGGTGAAACCGGCCGGTCCGAGGTCGTCGGTCCCGCTGATCCGCTGCGTGACCATGGTGAGCGCGCTCCTGGTGCGCAGGCCCCGGTCGGTGTCGGTGTCGCCCAGGATCCTGGGGTAGCCGGTCAGTGGCTGGGCCGGATTGCTCAGCCAGAAGCTGTCGTTGGAGTTCTCCACGAAGTCGCTGCGGGTCAGGCTGGGCTCCTCGTTCCCGCCGAAGATGCCGGGCGCCGCAGAGTCGGGGTCGCTGCCCCACGCGCAGGACGGCTGGGAGCCGTCGAGGATCGGCGGTCCCCCCTGCTGGAACACGACGGCCCCGATCGCGGTGTCGCACCGTTCGGCCTCCGCGTCGGTGACATCGGGAAAGCTCCCGATGTCGGCGTAGAGGGCGTGGCCGGCGGAGTCGGCGGCAACCGTGTTGCTCCAGGGCATGCCCTGGTACTCCTTGAGGCCCGCGAGCACGGTCGCGGTCGAGGTGGCCCGGTCCGTGGCGAGGACGTCGTCGAGGAAGCGGAAGTTGTCGGCATCGGCATCGGCCAGCACGAATGCCGACCCGGTGCTCCAGGGCAGGGGCTGCCCGTACATGTCGGAGGTCACCGGGCCCCAACGGGTGGACCACAGGGTGCGCCGGACCGTTTGGAGGCCGCCCCGGGGCGACTGTTCCATGACGGTCACCGCCTGCGGTGTCATCGCCTGTGCCCGCCCGTCGTAGACGTACTCGGTCGGGTGGCCGGGGAGCAGCGCCAGTTGGTAGAAGGTGAACGGGAACGACGTCGAGGTCGTGTGGCTCCACGCCACGGAGGAGTTGAAGCCGATGACCACCAGCGGCAGGCCGTCGAGGCTCGCGCCCTCGACGTTCATCACTCCGGGGATGGTGAGCTGCACTTCGTAGAAGCGGTCCGCGCCGTCCCACGGGAAGTGCGGGTTGCCGAGCAGCATGCCCGAGTGGTTCCGGGTGCCCGCCGAGCCGACGGCGATCGCGTTGCTGCCCGCCTTTGCCGAGCCGACGGTCGACACCCTGCTTGCCAGTACCTTGAGTTGAGCTGTCGTCGGCAGGCCGTGCGTCCCGGGCGCGGCACTCGCCATGGTCTTGGCACGTGCGGCCGGGGAAGTCGGGGAAGCCGGGGCAGTGGTCGACGGGGGAGCAGGCGGCGCGACGGCGGGCGGCTGGGCCGTGGCGATGGCGTCGGGGTCAGCGGCCTGGCCCTCCAGGTCGACGATCTGGTACATCCGGAGGTAGGCGTCGAGCTCGGTGATCGGCCGCACCCACGCCTTTCCCCGGCAGGTGGGGTCGGGCACCCCGGCCGACCCGCCGACCGAGGCGAGATAGTGGTTGTAGCCGTCGACGTAGCCCGTGATCAGCTGTCGCAGCGCCGGCTGGACGGCGCTCGGGCCGGACCGCACCGCGAGCAGCTTCGGGACCGCCCGGCTGTCGATCACGGACTGCCAGAAGAAGTCGCTGTCCAGGTTGTCGGCGGTGCTGCCGCCGGTCGACGTATAGGTGCCGTCGGGGCCGAAGAACCGCGACCGCTGCCCCTCGACGGTGACGTAGTCCTCCGCCATGGTGCACAGGTCGTCACCGGCGAAGGCGACCCCGTAGCCGAAGCCGAGGGAGCCGAAGTCGTCGGCGGTGATGTGCGGGATGCCGTAGGCGGTCTGCACGATCGTGGCCCGGTACCCCGGATCGGCTGCCGCCGTCGCGACCTTCGGCAGGGGCGTCCAGGCGACCAGGCTCAACGTGGCGGCCGTGGCGGCCAGCCATCGGCGCGGACGACGGGCACCACCGCCGTCCACGCGTCGGAGGACGCGGCCTAACACTCGGCCTGACAGCAGCCTCGGACTCTTCACGGACACTCCTTCGGTTCGGCGGAGACGGGTCGAGTCGGGTGCGGACGCCCCGGACGGACCGCTGGTCTCCAGGACCGACGGCCCGGGAGGCAGGGCACCGCGACACACGTCCCGCTGACGGGTGGATCCACGCACGCCCCCCGCAGACACCCCTTGGCGGCCTACGGGAGCGGGGCTCTCAGCCCTGCTGGGCACCGGCCCAGTCTCTTGGCCCCCAGCCGGTCCGGACCATCGGTGAACACCCTTGGCCGACCCTGATCTCCCACCGACCGGGGTCGGGGTAGCCTGGCAGCCGCCAGGCTCGGCGAGTGGGCGTTGCGTGCGGGGGTGCGTGGGGATGCGCGGTAGCGGTGACGGTCGTGCGGACGCGGGATCGGTGCGGGCCGCGTGAGCGGGCAGATAGCGCACGCGCTGGAGGACGCGGCGAAGAAGGCCGAGCAGGGCTTGGCCAAGGACTTCGCCACTGGCTACCACGACATCCTCAAGGACACCGAGGAGAAGACCGGGCAGGTCGCCGACCATGCCGCCGACAACGAGGCGAAGACGGTCGAGGACCTCGGCAGGGCCGGTGAGCACCCCCGGACCGAGGTCACCGACCCGCACCCGGCCGAGGGCGGCACGCCGGACGCCCCCTCACCGCGCGGGGACGAGCCCAGTGGCAGCGGTCGGGACCAGGTATCGGATCCGCACGACGCCGGCCGTCCGCCGGACGCTGTCTGCGACGGCGGTGAGCCCGTGGACATGGCCACCGGCCGGATGTTCATCGACCAGACGGACGCCTTCCTGCCCGGAAGCCTGCCGCTGGAGTTCACCCGCTGCTTCGAGTCCGGCTACCGGGCCGGACGCTGGATGGGCCGCCGCTGGGTCTGCACCTTCGACGAACGCCTGGAGATCGACGACGAAGGCGTGGTCCACCTCGGCGCCGACCGCCGCACCCAGGCCTACCCCCACCCCGACCCCGGCGCTCCGGTCCGGGCCACCGCCGGAGCCCGACGCGACCTGAGCGTCGACTACGGCGAGCGCGGCTACACCCTCACCGACCGCGCGAGCGGTCTCGTCCGCGAGTTCACCGTCCAACCGGGCGGCCGGGAAGCCCTGCTGACCAGGCTGGGCAACCGCAACGGCGACCACTACACCCTCGCCTACGACCGCGACGGCACCCCGCAGGCCATCACCCACTCCGGCGGATACCGACTCCTGGTCACCGTCGCCGACGGACGCATCACCGAACTCCTGCTCGCAGGCGCGGCCCAGGACGGCGGCGACCAGTCACTGCTGCGGTACGGCTACACCGACGGCCACCTCAGCGAGGTCCACAACTCCTCCGGCCTGCCCATGTGCTTCGCCAACGACGCCTGGGGCCGGATCACCTCCTGGACCGACCGCAACGACAGCCACTACCAGTACGTCTACGACGCGGCCGGACGGGTGCTGGACGAGGGCGGAGCAGACGGCTCGCTCCACTTCGCCTTCCGCTACGGCGACCCGGACCCCGACACCGGCCTACGGACCCACACGGAGACCGACGCCCTCGGCCACACCACCGCCTACGAGGTCAACGAGCGACACCAGATAGTCGCGATCACCGACCCGCTGGGCAACACCACCCGCTACGAACGGGACTTCCACGACCGACTCCTCGCGGAGACCAACCCCCTCGGCCACACCACCCGTTACACCTACGACGGGGCCGGTGACCTGATCTCGGTCACCCGCCCCGACGGCGAGCGGAGCGACGCGGCCTACGCCCACTCCCTCAGTCTGCCGACCACCGTCACCGCTCCCGGTGGCGCGACCTGGCGGCAGACCTATGACGACCACGGGCGTCGCACCACGCTCACCGATCCGCTGGGCGCCGTCACGCGGTACGAGTACGACGGTCTCGGCCACCTGGCGGCGGTCACCGACGGACTCGGCTGGGTCACCCGGCTGCGCTGCGACGCCGCCGGCCTTCCGGTCGAGGTGACCGGCCCGACCGGGGCGACGACCAGGTTCGAGCGCGACGCCTTCGGCCGCTCCACCGCCGTCACCGATCCGCTCGGTGGCGTCACCCGGATGGCCTGGACCGTCGAGGGCCGGCTGGCCCTCCGGACCACTCCCGACGGCGCCGCCGAGAGCTGGACGTACGACGGCGAGGGGAACATGCTCGCCCGTACCGACCAGCTCGGCCGGACCACCACCTACGAGTACACCCACTTCGAGACGCTCGCCGCGCGCACCACCCCCGACGGCGCGCGCCACTCCTTCGGCTACGACCGGAACATGCGGCTCGTCGCCGTCGCCGACCCGCTCGGCCGGCAGTGGACCTACGCGTACGACCCGGCCGGACGGGTCGTCAGCGAGTGCGACTTCCACGGACGCACGGTCAACTACGGTTTCGACGCGTCCGGTTGCCTGACGGAGGTGACCGACCCGCGCGGCCGGCGGACCCGGTACGGCTACGACCGGCTCGGCCGGGTCGTCGCCAAGGACGCCGACGGTCGGGTCAGCACCTACGCGTACGACGCCGCCGGACACCTGATCGGTGCCGCCAATCCGGATGCCGAGCTCTCCCGAACCGTCGACGCGCTCGGCAACCTGCTGACCGAGACCGTCAACGGTCGCACGCTCGTCCATCATCGTGACGTCCTCGGCCGTCGGACCCGGCGGATCATGCCCACCGGGCACACCAGCGACTGGACCTACGACGGCGCCGGTCGGGCGACCGGGCTGGCGACGTCCGGCGGAACGCTCGACTTCAGCTACGACGCCGCCGGGCGCGAGTGCGAGCGGACCGTCGGCGGATCCGTGACCCTCAGCAGTTCCTGGGACGGACGGCACCGGCTCACCGCGCAGAGCCTCCGCAGCAGCTCCGCCACCCTGCGGCAGCGCGGCTACCGCTACCAGGCGGACGGAAGCCTGATCGGCATCACCGACCGGACGGCCGCCGAGCGCACGTTCGAGCTGGACCGGACCGGCCGGGTCACCGCCGTCCGGGCGGAGGACTGGAACGAGACCTACGCCTACGACCCGACCGGCAACCTCGTCGATGCCCGGTGGCCCGCCGGAGGGGCGGCCGATGCCGCGCTCGGCGCCCGCACCTACGAGGGCACCCAACTGGCCACCGCCGGGCGGGTCCGCTACGAGTACGACGCCTCGGGCCGCACCGTCGTCCGGCAGAAGACCCGCCTGTCCAGGAAGCCGGACACCTGGCACTACGCCTGGGACTCCGAGGACCGCCTCACCGGCGTCGTCACCCCGGACGGTACCTCCTGGCGCTACCGCTACGACCCGCTCGGGCGCCGCATCTCGAAGGAGCGCCTCACCGCCGACGGCTCGGCGGTCGAGGAACGCGTCGAGTTCACCTGGGACGGCTCGCACCTCGCGGAGCAGACCACCCACGCCCCCTACCTTCCCGGTCCCTACACGCTCAGCTGGGACCACCGGGGATGGCGTCCGCTGGCCCAGACCGAGACCATCACCAGCCGGACCTCCGAGCAGGACCGGATCGACCGGCGCTTCTTCGCCATCGTCACCGACCTCGCCGGCGCTCCCACCGAACTGGTCGACCCGGCCACCGAAGGCGTCTCCTGGCAAGCCACCAAGACCCTCTGGGGCAACACCACCTGGCCCCGGGACAGTGCCGCCTACACCCCGCTGCGCTTCCCCGGCCAGTACTTCGACCCCGAGACGCGGCTCCACTACAACCTGCACCGGTACTACGACCCCGAGACGGCCCGCTACGCCACCCCGGATCCGCTCGGCCTCGCTCCGGCGCCGAATCCGGACACCTACGTCCACAACCCGCACACCTGGTCCGACCCGCTCGGTCTCTCCCCGCACGCACCCATGAAATGGGATCCCGCGAAGATCGACGAGAAGTACGACAAGCATGTCCTCGGGCAGGGCAAACGTCCCGGCGAGTCCGCCGACATGCCCGAGTACAAGGACCAGGACGACGACGATGACGGCTTCAGCCGGTACGAGCAGGATGCCGAAGGCCTGATGAACGGCCCGCTGACCCCGCAGATCCGCGAGGTGACCCGCTCCGGCGACGGTGCGATCCTTCGACTGCACACACCGACAGGCCGGCTCGTGATCGGACAGAACGGCAAGATCACGAACTTCTTCCGGCCGGACGACCCAGTCAAGTACATGGAGAACGAGAGTGGGAGATAGCGGGAGCGGGTTCGACCGAGGCTTCGCCCAGGCCTTCGTCGACAAGGGCTGGCGTACCGAGGCCTCCCCCGGGGAGGTCTCGGAGCGATGGCAGCGGTTCGCCGCCGACTGCCTGGCCGGCTATCCCTGGGACCTTGAGGACTACCTCAACGACCTGACGATGCGGACGCTGGTCTCGGAGGTACTGCCGCAGCTGACCGGTTCCGCGGCGGACGCGTTCCGTGCCGGGATCGAGCGGACCGACCTGGACGTCCGGAAGGTACTGGACCGGGACTCGTTCCCGTCGTTCCCCAGCGACCAGTGGTGGCTGCGGAGCAGCCCGTCCTACGCGGCCCGGAGCTTCTGTGCGGAGTTCGAGTCGGCGTACGGCGTGCACGTCCGCGCCCAGTCGCGCTTCGACGACGATGTGGCCGAGCTGTCCGGACTGGTCGCCGGCGGACTCACGCCGGCCGAGGCGTGCCTCCGCCTCCGGGCTTCGAACCACTATGTCGCCGCCACGGACAGCCTGTTCCTGCGCGCCGCCCGCGAAGCCCTCGGCCTCGACCGGAAGGCCTCAAGGGCCCTCTGGTCGTGGCTCACCGGCAGGACCACCGACACCGACCTCCGGGCGGCCCTCGACCAGGCCTAGCCGCACGGCTCCACCTGCTGAGCAGCGCGTCGGCGGGGCCGGCCACTCCGGCGGGGCCAGCCACTGCGGCTGTCCCGGCCGAGCCTCGGTCACCCGTCGCGCTCCGAGCCCTCCGACGCCCTGAGCTCGTAGTCGGCCCGGGCGGGTTCCACTGTGCTCCAGACCACGCAGCAAGAGGTCCACCAGAGGCTTGGTCATGAGGTCGGACTCGATCACGACAGCGGTCCTTGCGCTGGTCATTCGGCCACCCGCCGCTCCTGCAGGAGACAGGCTCGGAGCTGCCGCAGCAAGTCGGCGGCGGCAGTTTCAGCGCGGTCTTCCTGAATGTCCAGCAGGTCGGCCGCCACCACGGAGACCGGCGCGTCAATGCCTTCCGCCGCCACCTCGGGGCCGGATCGCAGGAACGGCCAGGCTTCACTCGGGGGGATGCGTACCGCCATCGCCCCCCGACTTGCTGGCCCTCCAGAATCCCGGCTCGCAGGAGCTGGCGTACACGGGAGTCGTCGACGCCGAGAATGGTTGCTGCCTGGTTCACTGAGAGCAGTTCCATCATTCCTCCTGCGCCTTCCCTCCCGGAATCAGAAGAGAAGGCGCAAGGTGGCCCACCGCATCGTAGGCGCGGTGCCATGAGACTGAGCACAGCGATTTTGCCGATTCACCGCTGGTCCGACGGGCAGAAGGTCTGGCAGCGGGCCGAGGAGCTCGGGATCCACGCCGCCTACACCTACGACCATCTGTCGTGGCGGTCGTTCCTGGACGAACCGTGGTCCGGGGCGGTGCCGACGCTGACGGCCGCCACCACGGCGACGGAGCGGATCCCGTTGGGCACGCTGGTGACCTCTGTCGATCCTCGTTCACCCATCACGGTCTGACCTGCGGGAACGTCTCTCGGCGAGCTGATCAGCCGAGCTGGGCGAGGCCCTCGGTGGCGATCTGCTCGAAGACGGTCAGGTCATTGGCGAAGATGGAGTCGGGGACCGGCCAGTGGATAACGATCTCGTCGATGCCCAGCGCCTGGTAGGTGCCGGCGTAGTCGACGAACGCGTCGAGGGACTGCAGCGGCTGCTCGGCGGTGGAGCCCTGGAGCAGCACCTTGCGCAGCGCCGTATAGTCCCGCCCCTGAGCCTCGCAAGCGGTGCGGAGCTTGCCGAGTTGGGCCTCGATCACGGCCGGAGCCTGCTCGACGGCGACGTCGGCAGGGCCGCGCGGGTCACCGTAGCTGACCCAGCCCTGGCCGTATTCGGCAGCGAGTTTCAGCCCCCGCGGGCCGGTGGCCGCCACATAGAAGGGCACCCGGGGCTGCTGCACACAACCTGGAATGTTCCGGGCCTCGACGGCGGAGTAGTACGTGCCCTTCTCGGTGGTCGAGTCCTGCGTCAGCAACTTGTCCAGTAGCGGCAGGAACTCGTCGAACCGGTCTGCCCGCTGCCGCGCGGTCCACTCTTCCTGTCCCAACGCCGTCGCATCAAAGCCGGTGCCGCCCACACCGATCCCCACCGACAGGCGACCGCCCGAGATGTCGTCGACAGTCAGGAGCTCCTTCGCCAGCGTCACTGGATGACGGAAGTTGGGCGAGGTTACAAGTGTGCCCAGTCGGATACTCTGAGTAGCCGTCGCGGCAGCAGTCAGAGTTGGCACGGCCCCAAACCAGGGCTCGTCCCGGAAGGATCGCCATGAGAGGTGGTCGTAGGTGTAGGCCGCATGGAAACCGAGTTCCTCGGCCCGCTGCCAGACCCTCTGCCCCTCGCTCCATCGGTGGATCGGCAGAATCACAGTGCTTAGACGCATGAATCCGACCCTACGGGACCGTACACGCCTGGGAACGCGGCTCTGCCCCCGTACGGATGAAATGCTGGCGGGCCTGAACGTTGTACGGGACGCTGGGTTGACGTCGAGCCACGCCCCAGAAATCCGAGTTCGACGCAGCTGACTTCATCGACTACGTAGCCAGCCGTGCCCATGGAGCGGAGCTCTGGCGGCCGTGGCCGTGCTAGGTGTAGACGGAGGGCTGCCCGGAGTTCGGTGTCGGTGCTCTCGCCGGTGAGCCATGACCAGAGTGCTCTGGGTTCCTTGCGGTCGAGGCCGAAGGCCTCACGTACGGCACGCAGGAACAGGCCGTCGACGCCGGCGGCATAGCGGTCCGAAGCCCGGAGGGACAGACATGCTTCGGTCGGTGTGAGGCCTGGGGCGGCCTGTTCGGACAGGGCGTCGTCGTAGCGCGACCGGGGGCGTACGGGCACGCGGTAGGCCGACTCGAACTCCGAGCAGCAGCGTCGGGCTGCGTAGGCGGGGTTCCTTCTGAGCCACCACTGTCCTGGTGGAAGCGACGGGAAGGTCTCTCGGCTAAATACCCGACGTAAGCGTTCTCGAACCAGGTTCCGGAAGGCGTGTCGTCACTGCCTTCGAGACCGTTACGGTAGTGCCATGAGTACGTTGGGTAAGGTGGAACTCGACGCCATGATCGATGAAGCCACCGTCGACGCCTTCAACGAGGACGAGCAACTGACCGGCCTGTTCACGATGCTGGAGGAGAACCTGGCCGTGC
>Ga0302314_10010086_pt1 | contig 16590 bp, 13 predicted proteins | sample III_Palsa_N2_3_FD_200533 | JGI IMG/M metagenome (GOLD analysis project Ga0302314, IMG submission 200533) | Peat permafrost microbial communities from Stordalen Mire near Abisko, Sweden - III_Palsa_N2_3 | ecosystem: Environmental > Terrestrial > Soil > Palsa > Peat permafrost | place: Sweden... | reverse complement strand
TTATTGACGAGGTCGTCGACCACCGTGGGATCGGCCAGCGTCGAGGTGTCGCCGAGATTGCCGTATTCGTCCTCGGCGATCTTGCGCAGGATGCGGCGCATGATCTTGCCGGAGCGGGTTTTCGGCAGGCCGGGCGCAAACTGGATGAGATCGGGCGAGGCGATCGGGCCGATGTCCTTGCGCACCCACGCCACCAGTTCCTTGCGCAAGGCGTCGGTCGGCTCCCTGCCGTCCATCAGCGTGACGTAAGCGTAGATGCCCTGGCCCTTGATGTCGTGCGGATAGCCGACTACCGCGGCTTCCGACACCGCGTCATGCGCGACCAGCGAACTTTCGACTTCGGCGGTGCCCATGCGATGGCCGGAGACGTTAATCACGTCATCGACGCGGCCGGTGATCCAGTAATAGCCGTCGGCGTCGCGGCGGCAGCCGTCGCCGGTGAAATACTTGCCTTTGTAAGTCGAGAAATAGGTCTGCTCGAAGCGGGCATGGTCGCCATAGACCGTGCGCATCTGCCCGGGCCAGGATTTGGCGATGCAGAGATTGCCCTGACATTCGCCCTCCAGCACCTTGCCGTCGGCATCGACGATTTCAGGCACCACGCCGAAGAACGGCTGTGTCGCCGAACCCGGCTTGAGTTTGGTAGCGCCGGGCAGCGGCGTGATCAGGATGCCGCCGGTCTCGGTCTGCCACCAGGTGTCGACGATCGGGCAGCGCTCGTCGCCGATCACACGGTAATACCATTCCCACGCTTCCGGATTGATCGGCTCGCCGACGCTGCCGAGCAGACGCAGACTCTGGCGCGAGGTCTTCTTGACCGGCTCATCGCCGCCCTGCATCAGCGCGCGGATGGCGGTCGGCGCGGTGTAGAAGATGTTGACCTTGTGCTTGTCGATGACGTTCCAGAACCGCGAATTGTCAGGATAATTCGGCACGCCCTCGAACATCAGCGTGGTCGCGCCGTTGGCCAGCGGTCCATAGAGGATGTAGCTGTGGCCGGTGACCCAGCCGACGTCGGCGGTGCACCAATAGATATCGCCGTCATGATAGTCGAACACGTATTGGTGCGTCATCGACGCGAATACGAGATAACCGGCACTGGTGTGCAGCACGCCCTTGGGCTGGCCGGTCGAACCTGACGTGTAGAGGATGAACAGCGGATCTTCCGCATGCATCGGCACGCACGGACATTCCTTCGTCACCATCGCGGCGGCTTCGTGGTACCAAAAATCGCGCGCCGGATCCATCGTGACCGGTGTGCCGGTGCGCTTGACCACGACCACCCAATCGACGCCGCCGCTCTTCTCAATCGCGGCATCGACATTGGCCTTCAGCGGCACCTTCTTGCCGCCGCGCAGGCCTTCGTCCGCGGTGATAACCACCTTGGACTGGCAGTCGGTGATGCGCTGGGCGAGGCTGTCGGGCGAGAAGCCGGCGAACACCACCGAATGAATCGCGCCGATCCGCGCGCAGGCCAGCATGGCGTAGGCGGCTTCCGGGATCATCGGCAGATAGATGGTGACGCGGTCGCCCTTCTTGACGTTGCGGGTGCGCAGGATGTTGGCGAATTTGCAGACTTCGTCGTGCAACTGCCGATAGCTGATGTGCTTCGACTCCGCGGGGTTGTCGCCCTCCCAGATGATCGCGGTCTGGTCGCCGCGCTTGTGGAGATGCCGGTCGATGCAGTTCCAGGCCACATTGAGCACGCCGTCCTCGAACCATTTGATCGAGATATTGCCGGGCGCGAAGGAGGTGTTCTCGACTTTGGTGAAAGGCTCCATCCAGTCGAGGCGCTTGCCCTGTTCGGCCCAAAACTTGTCGGACTCGTTGACCGAGTGCGCATACATCTCGCGGTATTTGGCCTGGTCGACAAAGGCGCGCTTGGCCCATTCGGCCGGTACGTCGTAAATTTTTTCGGACATCGATCCCTCCACCATCGCAGCCGCCGGAGCGACCGTCGGCTGCCGTTTCGTTGTTGGAAATGAGTATGCGTCCTCGCACGGCACCGGGACAAGCCGGGAAGCGATTGGACCTTGGTCGGCTCGCGGGCCCCGACCGGGCCAGCGGGCTAAAATGCGATCACGATCGCGTTTTCCCGGAGCCAAAAATCAACGTTAGCGAGCGATAGCAGCAATGCAACGGTATCTGGAAACCGTAGCTGAGGCAAACGGGACTCGCATTGCCGGCCGTTACCCCCTAAATGGCCAACCCGTGGGCCCAACGAGGCCACCGGAACCAAAGAACAAACATCGGCATTAGCTGAGACCAACAGGAGCAAGGCGACTAAAGTCATGATGGATCAGCAGAATTTCGAGGCTACGCGGCCCGTTTCCGCAGATCCCGCCGTGGCGCTGGCCCAAGCGCTCGGGCAACTGCCCAAAACGCCTGCGAAGGGCCGTGCGGCCAAGCCTGACATCAAGCCTGCCTTGAAGCCTGCCTTGGCCGCCAAAACCTCGGTCGAAGAACTGGCCAGCGAGCTCGGCCTGACGCTGGGTGACCAGAACGAACTGACCATCCGCCGCATCAAACGCGGCAAGACCTATTCCTTCATCCGCGCCAACGGCACCGCGATCCGCCATGCCGGCACCATCAAGCGCCTGAACCGGATGGCGGTGCCGCCGGCCTATCAGGAAGTGCGCTATTCGCCCGATCCGACCTCGCATCTGCAGGCGGTTGGCCGCGATGCCGCGGGCCGGCTGCAATACCGCTATCATTCCGATTGGGAGAAGGTCCGCGAACAGCGCAAGGCGCACCGGCTGGCGCGCCTGGTCGCGGCCTTGCCGAAGATCCGCCGCAACGTCTCGATGCATCTGTCGGGCGACCTGCCGACCCGTGAATTCGCTCTGTCGGCGGTGATCGAGTTGATCGCCCGCACCGCGATCCGGCCGGGCAATGAATCCTACGCCCGCCTCAACGGCACCCGCGGCGCCACCACGATGCTGAAATCCAACGTCACGCTGGAAGACGACAATCTGGTGCTGACCTTCAAGGCCAAGGGCGGCAAGGCGGTGCGCAAGGAATGCGACGCCGCCAAGCTGGTGCGCGCCATCGGCATCCTGCGCGGCGTGCCGGGCAAGCGCATGTTCCAGTACCGGGATAATTCCGGCGTGGTGCGCGCGGTCTCGACCACCACGGTCAACGCTTTTCTGCGCGAGATCGCCGGTATCAAGATTTCGCTGAAGGATTTCCGCACCCTGATGGCATCCGCCGTGGTGCTGGAATCGCTGTCGCGGATTTCACCGGCTGCCAGTGCTAACGGCCGCAAGAAGCAGGTATTGGAAGCGGTGCGCGCCGCCGCCGACGAACTGTCCAATACGCCGGCGATCTGCCGCAAGAGCTACGTCCACGACACCATCGTCACCGCGTTCGAAGACGGCATTCTCGAGCGGTTCGCCGCCACGATGAAGGGCTATCGCTCGCAGTCGAAGCGCGAGCAGCTTCTGGCGCAGGTGGTCGCGGCGGCGGCCTGAAGCTTCTTCCTTCTCCCCTTGTGGGAGAAGGTGGCGTGGACGAAGTCCACGCCGGATGAGGGGTTTCTATCCGCAGACTCTGAAATTCGCCGAGGCAAACCCCTCACCGGTCAGGAACGCGCTTCGCGCGTCCGTGCCACCCACTCCCACAAGGGGAGAGGGAAGTAAGATCAAACCCCGCCCATCTTGCAGACCATCTTCCATTCGTCCGCCGTCACCGGCTGCACCGACAGCCGCGAATATTTTACCAAAGCCATCTCGGCAAAATGCTTGTCGGCCTTGATCGCGGCCATCGTCACCGGCGTCTTCAGCGGCTTGTCGGCCTTGATATCGACGCAGACGAATTTGCCGGTCTTGTCGGTGGGGTCGGTGTAGGCCTCCTTGATGATCTCGACGATGCCGACGATCTCCTTGCCCTCATTGGAATGATAGAAGAAGGCGTGGTCGCCCTTCTTCATCTTCACGAGATTTTGCCGGGCAGTGAAATTGCGCACGCCGGTCCAGGCTTCGCCCTTGGCGCCTTTGGCGACCTGCTGATCCCATGACCAGGTCGATGGTTCCGATTTCACCAGCCAATAGTTCATGACGCGCCCACCATCTGTTCGTCATGGCCGGGCTTGTCCCGGCCATCCACGTCTTCGCATCCTCATTATCAAGACGTGGATGCCCGCGACAAGCGCGGGCATGACGAGGCGAAATTATTCCTCCGCCTTGAATGGGCGCGTCAGCAGACTTTCAATCGCCGCGTCGATCGTCATCGAACCGCTGAGGATCGCCGCCACCGCCTGTGATACCGGCATATCGACATCTTGCGAAGCCGCCAGTTCGATCAGCACCGGTGCGGTGAATTCGCCTTCGGCGAGTTTGTCGCGCGACGGTTTTTGGTCGCGGCCGAGTGCGAGGCCGAGCGCAAAATTGCGCGATTGCGGGCTGGAGCAGGTCAGGATCAGGTCGCCCAGACCGGAAAGCCCCGCCATGGTTTCGCTGCGGGCGCCGCAGGCGCGCCCGAGCCGCGTCAATTCGCTGAAGCCGCGCGTGGTCAGCGCGGCCTGCGCCGAGGCGCCGAGTTTCCGCCCGACGACGATTCCGGCCGCGATCGCCAGCACGTTTTTCGCCGCGCCGCCGATCTCGACGCCGCGCACATCCGTGGTGTGATAGGGCCGGAAGGTCGGGGAGCCCAGCGCCTGCACCAGTTCGTTCGCCAGTTGCTCATCTTTCGCCGCCAGCGTCACCGCGGTGGGAAGGCCGCGCGCGACGTCTTCGGCGAAACTCGGCCCCGACAGGATCGCCGGGATCGCATCGGGTGCGGCTTCCGCGATCACCTCGGTCATGAATTTGTGGGTGCCGCGCTCGATGCCCTTGGCGCAGGCGATGACGGGTATGGCCTTGGCCAGATGAGGCGCCAGCGCCGCGACTGCCGCGCGCAAATTCTGCGCCGGCGTCGCGATCAGGACGATGTCTGCGCGGGCGGCAATGGCGAGATCGTGCGTCACGCTGACGCTCGGCTCCAGCCGCGCGCCGGACAATTTCGGATTGGCGCGCGTCGCTGCAATCTGCGCCGCGCTTTCGGAAGTGCGCGCGCAAAGAATCACATCGCGCCCGGCCCGTGCGGCGACAGCGGCCAGTGCAGTGCCCCACGCCCCGGCGCCGATCACGCTGACAGATTGGAAAGACGGCATCGGCTTGCTCAGTGCGCTCCCTCGCCCCGCTCTTGCGGGGAGAGGGTTGGGGTGAGGGGCTCTCTCGGCGAAACGGGTGTCAGTTGATGGACCTGTACCCCCTCACCCGGATTGCTGCGCAATCCGACCTCTCCCCGCAAGCGGGGCGAGGTTAGGGGAAAGCCGCCAGATTTATGGTCCATCGGAAATCTCTAAAACGCCGCACGGGTGTTGGCAAAACCCGCCGGCGCAACGGCGTTTTCATCGAGCAGCCAGCGTGCGCGGGGTGCGGCTTCCATGGTGTCGATCATGCCGAGCGCCAGCCGCTCGGCGCCGGCCCAGGCGATCATCGCGCCATTGTCGGTGCAGAGGGCAGGCGGCGGAATGATCAGCGTGGTCTGCGCTTTTGCAGCGACCTCCTGCAACGCGCCGCGGATCGCCTGATTGGCGGCGACGCCGCCGGCGGCGACCAGCGCGTTCGGCGCGCCGAACTGTTCGTGAAACAGCCGCAACCCGACGCTCAATCGATCCGCCGTCGATTCCAGGGCTGCGGCCTGGAAGCCGGCGCAGAGATCGTTGATGTCCTGCGGCGTGAGATCACCGAGCCGGCTGGCCTCGTTACGCACCGCGGTCTTCAAACCCGACAGCGAGAAATTGGCATCGGGCCGCCCGAGCATCGGCCGCGGAAACGCAAATCGTTTGGCGTCGCCCTGGGCAGCGGCGCGCTCGACTTCCGGTCCGCCGGGGTAGGGCAGCCCCAGCATCTTGGCGACCTTGTCGAAGGCTTCGCCCATCGCGTCATCGACGGTGGTGCCGAGCCGGACATAGTGGCCGACGCCGATCACGGCGACGATCTGGGTGTGACCGCCGGACACCAGAAACAGGCAATAGGGAAATTCGAGTCGGTCGGTCAGCCGTGGTGTCAGGGCATGGGCCTCGAGATGGTTCACCGCGATCAGCGGGGTGTCGTGCACCATCGCGATCGCTTTCGCCGTGGTCAGACCGACGATCACGCCGCCGATCAGGCCAGGGCCGGCGGCCGCCGCGACCGCCGAAAGCTGCGCGAAGCCGATACCGGCTTGCTTCATCGCGGACGCGACGATGCCGTCGAGCCGGTCGACATGGGCGCGCGCCGCGATCTCCGGAACCACGCCGCCGAACCGGACGTGTTCCTCAATCTGGGAATGGACGATGTTGGATAAAATCCGGCCCGATCCGTCGCTGTGGCGCTCGACCACGGCGGCCGCGGTTTCATCGCAGGTGGTCTCGATCCCGAGAACCAGAGTCTGCACCGGCATCGGCGTCTCGTTATTCAATGTGAGCCCTTGCGCTATCGGTTAAAGCGGCGTTTCGGTATCTCCGGTAGCACTCTGGGGTCTCAAAGTGCAATCGCCCGTTATTGTAGAAGCGCCGTTGGCGAGAGTTTGACGCATGGCCGTTCTGGTCACCCGCCCGCAACCTGACGACGAGGCCACCGCCGCAAGCCTGCGAGCTAAAGGCTTCGAGGTTCTCCGCGCGCCGATGCTGCGGTTCGAACCGATCGCGTTTCAGGACGATACCGACGCGCGTTACGGCGCGGTCATCGCCACCAGCGCCAACGCGTTGCGCGGCATCGAGCCGCACCTCGCGGGCCACCGGCTGCTCCAACTGCCGCTGTATGCAGTGGGGGAACATACCGCCGCCGCCGCCCGCCGCATCGGCTTTGGCAAGGTGATCCCGGCCAATGGCGACGCGTCAGCGCTGCGCGATGGCGTGCTCGCCAGCGTGAAAGCGAAGGAGCTGAAGAAAGCCAGCACGCTATTGTATCTGGCGGGGGCCGATCTCTCCCGCGATCTGGCCGGCGAGCTCGGCGAACGCGGTTTTACGATTGTCACCTACACGACTTATCGGATGATCCCGGTCACCCGGCTGCCGCGCGAGGTCTGCGACGCGTTCGCGGCCAACCAGGTCGAGGCGGTGTTGCATTATTCACGGCGCAGCGCGCGCGCTTTCCTGGAAGCGGCGCGCACCGCCGGGGTCGAAATCTCCGCCCTGGCGATCCCGCAATGCTGCATCTCCGCGGCGGTCGCCCTGGTGGTCCGCGACGCCGGGGCCACCCAGGTCATGGTGGCGGCGGCGCCGGATGAAAAAAGCTTGTTTGAAGCGCTGGCCCGTGCTTTGCGGGCCTGATCGCGCTACAAGGCCTTCGGTGCGAGGTGTGCCCCGGAGGTGAGCCGGGGTGGAGACCGGTCCGCGTCAGGAAAACGCGTCAAAACAAATGATTAACGCCGAATCTGGTAACGGTCGGCCCCAGCCAGCAAGGAACCGTCGCGATGGTCGATGACATTCCCGAAGACAAGGAAGCGTCGCCGGATCCGGGCCGGGCCAAACGCGCGCCGCCGACCATCGACCTCAAGGCGACCGAGGTCTCCAGCGAGACCGCACATACCGCCGCGGACACGCCGCCCGAACAGCCGGCGCAGGAATCGTCCCAGGAATCTTCCCAAGAATCTTCCAACGAAACGCCTCAAGAGTCGCCCCAGGAATCGTCCCAGGAATCGCCCAAAAGATCGTCGAGCAGGGTAGTTTCCTCCGCGATCATTTCCGCGATGTGCGGCGCCGGCGCTGCGGCGCTGGTGATCGGCGGGGTCTGGTTCTCAGGCTGGCCCGCCACCGAGCCGGCGGCCCCAGCGGTCAGTGCCGCCGCCGTCGACGATCTCGCCGCCCGTGTCGCCACCGTCGAATCCAAGGTCGTCTCGTCCCAGACGGCCAAGCCTGCCGTCACGGCGCCGGATCCGGCCGCGGCCGCGCGCATCGACGCGCTGGAGAAATCTCTGACGTCGCTGCGCGGCGAAGTCGCCGCGGCGCGCGGCCAGTCGGAGAAACTGGCAGCCGCCGTCAGCGATATAAAAGCGGCGCCGTCCGACACGACGGCGTCGCCGGACCTCTCCGCGATCGACGAGCGCCTGACGCAGATCGAAAATGCCACGCGCGCGCAGGGCGCCGAGATCGCGCAGGACAGCGCGAAACTCTCCGAGGCCAAACTGGCCGATGCCAAACCGGCCGATGACGTGCCGCTGCGTCGTTTGGTCGCCGCGTCCCTGCTCGATGTGCTGGTGCGGGTCGGCGATCCCTATGCATCGGCATTGTCGGCGGCGAAATCGCTGACCGACAATGCCGATGCGTTGAAGCCACTCGATGCCTTCGCGGCGTCGGGCGTGCCGAGCGCGGCGGTGTTGTGCCGCGAGCTGCTGTCGCTGGTGCCAAAACTGTCACCGCCGGCGCAGGACACCGCGACCACGGGCGGCGGCATTGTCGAACGGCTGACGGCCGGCGCGTCCAAGCTGGTTCGCATCGAGCGGACCGATGTCGTCGGCAACGATCGCGGCGCCATTGTCGCGCGGGTCACCGCGGCGGCGCTGCGCAACGATTACGCCGAAGCGCGGCGCGAACTGAATACGCTGTCGCCGGCCGATCGCGCCGCCGCCCAACCCTGGATCGACAAGGCCGATGCGCGCGATGCCGCCTTGGCCACGTCCCGTCAATTCGCCAACGCCGCCATGGCGGCGCTCGCCAAACCGGCGCCATAGGAATTTCATGTATCGGATCATACTGTTTTTGGTGTTGATCGCGCTCGCTGCCAGCGGCGCCGCATGGGTGGCCGATCAGCCCGGCGACGTCGTGATGACCTGGGGCGGTTGGCGCGCCAGTCCCTCGATGCCCACATTCGTGCTGTTGCTCGGTATTGTCATTGTCGTGGCGATCCTGGCCTGGACGATATTGCTGATGCTCTGGCGGCTGCCGCAACGCATCAAGCGCAGCCGTCGCGAACGGCGTCATGCCCGCGGCCGGCACGCCATCACGCAAGGGTTGCTCGCGATCGGCCATGGCGATTCCACCGCCGCTCGGCAACATGCCGAGGTCGCGCGCCGCCATGCCGCTGATGATCCGCTGGCGCTGTTGCTGCACGCGCAGTCAGCCCAGCTCGATGGCGATCGCGAGGGTGCGCGAAAAGCGTTTCACGCGATGGCCGAGCGCGAGGACACGCGATTATTGGGCCTGCGCGGACTGTTCATCGAAGCCCAGCGCGCCGACGATCCGGTTGCGGCCGTCGGGATCGCGGAAGAAGCGTTAAAACTGTCGCCGGGATCGACCTGGGCTTCGCACGCGGTGCTTGGATTTCGTTGTGCCAAGGGCGACTGGAATGGCGCGCTGTCGATCCTCGACAATAATTTTGCTTCGGGCCTGATCGACAAGCCAACCTACCGGCGGCAGCGCGGTGTGCTGCTGACGGCGCGCGCGCTGGAGCTGGAAACCGTCGACCGCGATTTGTCGCGCGACAGCGTGATGGAAGCCATCAAACTGGCGCCGACCCTGGTGCCCGCCGCGGTGCTGGCGAGCAAATACCAGAGCGAGGCGCATCAGATCCGGCGCTCGATGCGAATCGTCGAGACGGCGTGGCTGGCGCATCCGCATCCGGATCTGGCCGATGCCTACGCCCATGTGAAATTAGGCGATTCCGCGCGGCAGCGGCTGGTGCGGGTCGAGACGCTGGCGGCGAAAGCGCCGGGCCATCTCGAAAGCGCGCTGGCCGTGGCGCGCGCCGCCATCGACGCATCGGAATTTGCGCGCGCCCGCGAAGTGCTGGCGCCGTTCGTCGCCGCACCGACGCAGCGGGTGGCGATGCTGATGGCCGAAATCGAGCGCACCGAGCACGGCGACAGCGGCCGCGCACGGGCGTGGACCCTGCGCGCGGTGCGCGCGCTGCCCGATCCGGTGTGGACCGCGGATGGTTATGTTTCCACGGTGTGGCGGCCGGTGTCGCCGGTCTCCGGCCGGCTCGATGCGTTTCAGTGGCAGATGCCGCTGGCGGCACTGCCATCGGATAAAAACGGCACCATCGAATCCTCCCCGTTCGAGGAAGCGATGCTGGCCGCGCCCCCGCCGCGCCGCGTCGAGCCGCCCAAGGAGATGTTGCAGGAAGCGATAAAGGATCCGGCAAAGGATCCAACGAGCCAGCCGGTCGTGATTGAACCGGCGCCCCCGGCCGCGCAGGACAATTCACCAGACGCCGCCGTGGCCGCTGAACCGCCGGCGCCTGTCCCTGCGACACCCGCGCCGACACCGCCGCCAACCCAATCCGCCCCCGTCGCCGCGCCGCCATTGTTCCGTACGCGCCAGGACATCCCGAAACAGGACATCCCGAAAGGCGCCCCCACAAACATTCCGGCGGTGATCCCGATCGTAAGGGCGCCCGACGATCCCGGGATCGACGAGGAACAACCCCTGCGCGATGAATTCGCGGAACAAATCAGTCCGCTGCCGGGCCAGGAAGGCGGCTGGCGCGGATTTCTGGCCCGCTGGGGTGGCTGATTTACGCGCCTTTACGCTCTTTGGGGCCTGCGTTTTTCTTGCAAAATCACCGCCTGCCCGATATCAGGTGCGGGCGCTTTCGGCACCTTCCGAACGCGCCGCATGGTCCGCCGCAATAGCTCAGTTGGTAGAGCACGTCATTCGTAATGACGGGGTCACAGGTTCGAGTCCTGTTTGCGGCACCAGTGGCTTGGCTTGGCCGAAATTCGAGCTGCGATCCGCGTCCGGAATATTTGCCGCTACGGTGCAACTTCGTGGCATGCCGTGACGCGATCAACGGCTCACGATCGACCATTGCCCTTTGTGAATGTCGAACTTCACGACACCCTCATCCCGCATCTTCAACAGCAGGGCCTGGCACGCTTCATCGTTGACGATGTTGGCGCGCTTTTTTATCTCGTAGGCCTTGAGGGGCTTTTCGCGAAGCGCGCTCAGAATATGTTCTCGATCATTCAGCATGACCGGACACTAAGCATGGCATCGCCGGCTACGCCAGCGGAACTCCAGTCAAAAATATTTTATGCGTGCCTGCCGCCTCGAGGCATCAACGCTTGGGCGCGTGGCGGAGGATCAGTTTCTGAACCTGATTTCGGATATCGGCCATGTGAGGGATCATATCGTCAGCCTGGGACAGGATTTGCTCCCGTACCGCGAGCGGCAACCGGTGCCAGCACAGCACCACGGCAGCACCAAGCTGCTGCATGACAAGGCTATCGGTTGGGGGTTCCCCGGAGAACATCGTGCGGCCATCGTCGAAGTGTCGATGACGGTGATGTGGATGCGATGCGCCTTCGAACAACCGATCTTACTGCATGGCTGGGCTGTGGGCCCGTGGCCACCTGGAATCGGGCCGGAAGCTCTCGGCGCGCGGTTCTTGATTCTTGATTTGACGCGTTTTCTTTACGCGAACCGGTACCCGCTTCGCTCGAAGGCGCTCTGATGCACTCACAGGGAGGTGAGAGGGCTCGCAACCCGCTACTGCGAGACCGTCTGCACCACGCTATTGACGGGGCGCGCGGTGGCGACCGGCACCTTGGCGTCCTTGGCTACCAGTTCGTCATATTCGGCGAGCGTCTGCATCGGCGTCTTGGCCTTGATCTGCACCACCTTGAAGCCGCCGGCTTTCAACTGGCGCAGCAATTCGGGCAACGCGTCGGCGGTGTGCTTCTGGAAATCGTGCATCAGGATGATGCCCTTGCCGAGCTTGTTGAGCTTGCCCATCACGGTCGACACCACCTTGTCGGCGCTGCTGTTCTTTCGAAAATCAAAGGAGTCCAGATCGCAGGAGAAGATCGCGATGTTGCGGGTGCCGAGATAGGCCACGGCAGCCGGGCCATGCTGCAATTCCGGAAAGCGGAAGAACGGCGAGGGCGCGGTGCCCAGCGCCAGCTTGACGGCGGAGAAACCTTTTTCGATCTCGTCCTTGGCCTGCTGGTCGGTGATCTTCTTGCTGTTCAGGTTGGCGTGCGACCAGGTGTGCGCGCCGATGGTGTGGCCGGCCGCGGCCACCTGCCTGAGGATTTCGGGATGATAGGTCGCATGCTTGCCGATCGGGAAAAACAGTCCCTTGGTGCACTGGTCGGCCAGCGCTTTCAGCACCGCCGGTGTATTGACCGGCCACGGGCCGTCATCGAAGGTCAGCACCACTTCCTTGTCGGCGAGAAAATCGAGCTGCTTGAAATGCTCGAAGCCGAAACCCGGGCCGCCGGTGGTGTCGACTTCGACCACGCGGCTGACGCCGAGCGCATCGGGATTGGCACAGGTCGTCCTGGTCTCGACCGGCGCCGGAAGCTTGTCGGGAATCGCCGCGGTGACATCGACGTCGGGCGTCGGTTTGGCGGATGCGGCAAGCCGCGGCGACTGTGCGGCGGCCACCGTGCTGGGCGCTCCCAGATCCGCCTTTGGCGACGAGGTCCAGAACCATACGCCGGCGATGACAACGGCTGAAACAACACTCGCCAGCATCAGGCCTAACGCATTACGCATGGTGTCTTCCTCACAAATTGACGCGTCGCGGAACCGGATGGCCAGGCGATGGGCCGGAAAATGGCGGCTTCGACGAACGGGGCATTAATGCAAATAAGGTCTTAACGCCGTGCCAACGCGGCCCGGTCCGGCCGATAAATTTCTGGATTTTTGCCGCGGCTTTTCGTCATCGCCCGAAGCGGACCAGAGAGGACGAATTGGGCCCACTCAAGTTGAGTGAGGAACATCACAGAACGCGCGACGGATCGGGCGCACGGTCGGGGCATCGGAAACGGGCCCCCTCCGCGAGGCCAACAGGAGCTGAAAATGACCGCATTTCTCACCAAAACTGTTCGTCAGGCCGGTTTGGTGCTGGCGTTCGCTGTCTCCGTCTCAGCGCTGTCGTCGACCTCGAGCTTTGCCTTCAGCGCCGAGGCGCAGCAAATGTGCACCGGCGACGCGTTCCGGCTGTGCAGCTCCGAAATCCCCAACATTTCGAAGATCACCGCCTGCATGATCAAGCAGCGCGCCAGCCTGAGCGCCGGCTGCCGGACCGTGATGGACCGCGATCTGGCCCAGCAATCGCGCAAGGTCGCGGCCGAGTAATCTCGATAGATAACTCAGGTCTGCCGTCCGGGCTTACGATCGAGCCTGGACCGGGTTCCGAACGGTCCTACGCCGCAATATGCGTTGCAGCCCCGGTTTGAGCGCATTAGAACGCACTCAGTTCATGACCGGCAGGGTAACACCATGGCCAGAATTCTTTTCATTATTCCGTTTGTTTTGGTGGTCTCGGCAGCATCGGCACAGAGCAGTCGCCCGGACCCCGGCTGCGCGCGCGACGTGTCGCGCCATTGCCGCGCCGTGATGAATGACGGCGATCAGGCGGTGCTGGCCTGCCTCAAGCAGAACCGCGCCAAGATCAGCAAGGTCTGCGAGAAGGTTTTGACCGATCACGGGCAGTAGAACTCAGCGCTGCGGGCGCGCGTCAGCGCGAACCCGGAATCTCGCGCTAGTTACCTCTGGATTCCGGGTTCGCGCTCCGCGCGCCCCGGAATGGCGCCCGGGAAATCACGTACTGCTGCTTCCTGCGGCCGCCGTCGCCACCGGCAGCACCTCGTTGGCGGTGCGGTCGGGGGTGTCTTCCTTCCAGCGCACCGAGCCGAACGGCCGTTCCAGCATGCGGCGGACGCGTACCGGATCGGGTCCGAGGTGAAAATCGATGGCGCGCTGATGCAGCGTGCGTTCGGATTGGGTCGCGCGGTTGCGCTGGCGCAGATAGTCGAACCAGGTCGGGCAATGATAGCGCTCGGTCCATAGTTCGGGATCGGCGATGTCGCGCGCGATCGACCAGCCATAGGCGCCGTTACGCTGGCGGCTGAGCTGCACTTCCTGCATCACGCCATGGAAGGCGCGGGCGTTTTCCTGATCGACGCGATATTCGATCTCGACCACCAGCGGTCCGCTGCGCCCCGTCAGCAACAGTTGCACTTCGGGATCGGCGAGCTCTTCGGCATCCTCATTGCGCGCGCCGACCCGGGGCATCGCCAGCCACAGCCCCAGCAATGGGGAGGCAAACATCAGCGCGGCGGAAACCAGCAACGCGGTTTCGACGCCGGCGGCGTCGGTCAGGCGGCCCCAGCCCCAGCTTCCGATCGCGATGCCGCCGGCGATCGAGGCCTGGAACGCCGCCAGCGAGCGGCCCGCCACCCAGCGTGGCGCCGAGAGCTGCACGCCGATATTGAACAGCGCGACCGCCAGCATCCATACCGCGCCGGCGACCACCAGCGCCGCGGCCGTCAGCACCGGCTCGCTGCTCAGCGCCACCGCCGCGATGGCGCCGCCCATCGACAGCGCGCAGGCGCGGATCGCGGCCTCACCGCTCAGGCGCTTGCGCACTTCGGCGATGTTCAATGCGCCGATCACCGCCCCCATGCCGAAGGCGCCGAGCATGATGCCGTAGGTTTGCGCGCCGCCATGCAGCAGGTCGCGCGCCACCAGCGGCATCAGCGCCGACACCGAACCGCCGATCACGCCGGTGACCAGCGTCCGCATCAGCACGATGCGGATCGACGGCGAATTGGCGATGTAACGCACGCCCGACACGATGGCGCGGTTGAGGCGCTCGCGCGGCAGCCGCGACGGCTCGCTGGTGCGGCGCCACAGAAACAGTACGATCAACAGCGGGATATAGAGCACCGCGTTGCAGGCAAAGGCCGCGACCGCGCCCGCGGTGGCGACCACGATGCCGCCGATGGCGGGGCCGAAGCTGCGCGCGATGTTGTAGCTGATGCCGTTCAACGCGATCGCCGACGGCAGCGTTTCCGCCGGCACCTGCTCGCTGACCGAGGATTGCCAGGCCGGTCCGAACAGTGCCATGCCGCTGCCGACGATAAAGCAGAACGCCAGCAGGATCGGCGGCGTCACCAGCCCGAGCCACGCCAGCACCGTCAGGCCGGCGGCGCCCGACAGCGCGATCGAGAGCGAGACCAGCGCCACAATGCGCCGGTCATACATGTCGGCGATGGCGCCGGCCGGCATCGAGATCAGCATGATCGGCAGCATCAGGGCGGTCTGCACCAGCGCGACCTGGTCGGCCGACGACGTCATCTGCGTCATCGCCCAGGCTGCGCCGACGCCCTGGATCATCAGCCCCAGATTGGACAACAGGCTGGCCAGCCAGATGCGCCGGAACAGCGGCAGCCGCAGTGGGGCGGCGACACTGTCGGCGGCAAACATCGCGCGTGTCGGCGTTTCGGTCATTGCCCGTCCCAATGGCGCCGGCCGCGGCCGGCCTGTGATTCCCTGCGATCTAAAGTGATGCCCGCGAAAGTCCCTGGCTGTCCAGTGGCCAAACCGACCGCAGGTCAATTACAAGCCCGCTATCGGCGGTCATGCAGAACGGATAAGACACTGAAAAACAACGGGGGGTCACCACATGGGGTTATCGCGGCGGACGATACTGAAGGGCGCCGGCGCACTGCCTTTGGCAGCCACCAGCTTTGGATTTGCGCGCGCTTTGGCGCAGACGGCCGCGGTCGTTCCGGGCGTTGCCGACGTGCCGCCGATCCTGTTCGTGCACGGCAATGGCGATCATGCGGCGCTGTGGATGACGACATTGTGGCGGATGGAATCCAACGGCATTGCGCGCGACCGGATGCTGGCGATCAATTTCACCGATCCTTTGGCACGCACCGACGACACCAAGCCGGAACCGAACAGGTCTTCCACCGAGGATCAGCGCCGCGAACTCGGTGATGCCGTTCAGGAACTAAAACGCCGCACCGGGGCGCCGCGTGTGGCCCTGGTCGGCAATTCTCGCGGCGGCAATCCGATCCGCAATTATGTCAGGAATGGCGGCGGTGCCGATGTCAGCCACGCCGTGCTGTGCGGCGTTCCCAACCATGGCGTGTTCGCCTGGGACGACGGCCTCGGCAACGAGTTCAACGGCCGTGGCCCGTTCCTTCGCGGCCTCAATGAAGGCGAGAACGAAGTCACAGCGGGAACGTCGTTTCTCACGCTGCGCAGCGACGGCATGGACAAATATGCGCAAGCCGATGGCCGCTTTGTCGGCAAGCCGGGGGTGCCCACCGGGGTCACGGCCGAAGGGCCGGCGCTGAAGGGCGCCACCAATCTCGTGCTTGGTGAGGTCGATCATCGCGAGACGGCGTATTCTCCGCGCGCGTTCCGCGAGATCTACAAATTCATCGCCGGCCGCGAACCGAACCTGGTTGCGGTCACGCCGGAAGCGGCCGTTAAACTCTCCGGCCTCGTGACCGCCACGCCGGGCGGCGTTCCGACCAATCGTCCGGTGACGGGTGCTTCCGTAGAGCTGTATCGCGTATCTGCCGACACCGGCGAGCGCCTCGGCGGTGCGATTCACACCTCGCAGACCGGCGCCGATGGCCGCTGGGGTCCGGCCTCCGTCGATCCGTCCTGGTATCTCGAGATCGTGCTCGCGGCTTCCGGATCGGTTACCACCCACTTCTACCGGTCGCCGTTTCCACGCTCCTCCGAGATCGTGCATCTGCGCGCCGCCCGCCCGCTCGGACCTGCCGATGTGGGCGCCGGCGCGGTTGTCCTGATGTCGCGGCCGCGGGGATATTTTGGCCTGCCGCGCGATGTGGTGCTGTTCGACGGCAAGG
>Ga0302314_10010081_pt1 | contig 16594 bp, 8 predicted proteins | sample III_Palsa_N2_3_FD_200533 | JGI IMG/M metagenome (GOLD analysis project Ga0302314, IMG submission 200533) | Peat permafrost microbial communities from Stordalen Mire near Abisko, Sweden - III_Palsa_N2_3 | ecosystem: Environmental > Terrestrial > Soil > Palsa > Peat permafrost | place: Sweden... | reverse complement strand
TCGATGCTGCTGCCGGTCACTGCCCACGGCTCGGCCTACGACGAGCTCACCACCGAGATGCTCACCCGTGGCCTCCTGCCGCAGATCGAGGTGACCCGATGAGCACCGACCGCACCGCCGCCCTGCGCGCCCGAAGCCAGGAGCAGCACAACCTTCCCGCCGGCCGACAGGCCGCGGTCCGCCCGACCGCTCGCCCCGCCGACCTGGTGATCACCTCCGACATGATCCCCACTCCCGTCGAGGTCCAGGCCACCGGCCAGCTCACCGCGGACGAGGTCGACTCCCTGGGCACATGCGAGCGGGCCGTAGAGAACCTGGGCACCGCGACGTGGCTTGCGGGCAAGGCCCTGCAGACCATCCGCGACGGCAAGCTCTACCGCCAGAGTCACCGCACATTCGAGGACTACATCACCGAGCGCTGGGAGATCGGCGAGCGTACCGCCTACCAGATGATCGAGGAGTGGCCTCTGGCCGAGCGCCTGAACCGGGCCCTGGGCAAGCCCGCCACCGCCTCCCACACCCGCGCTCTGCTGCCCGTCGTCGCACGCTTCGGCACCGACGGCCTGGATGCGGCCACCGGCCTATATGAGGAACTGCGCGAGCGGGCGCAGACCGACGGAGTCCGGGTGACCGCCGCCGTCACCGGCCAGGTCGTCAAGGCCGTCCTGAAGAGCGCGTCCAAGCAGACCGAGGCCACCGAATTCCGGGCCGCCGCAAGACAGCTGATGGCAGCAGACTCCCTGCCGCCAGCGATCGGGAAGGGGCTGGCCACGACCCCGGTGGATCCTGGCCGCGCGGATAACGGGACACACCGGCCCTTGGGACAGCCGGATGTGAACCTGCGAAATTTCGCAGGAAACCAGGAGGCGGTAACAGCTCCGGCGACCATCCCCGTCGCGCTACCGGACACCTCGTTCGCCCGCGTCATGGCTGTGGGCCATCCAGTGGTGGCCGCCCCGCCGCAGCCGAGCACTGCAGGTGCGCCCGTGCAGAACCTGCGAAATTTCGCAGAAGATAACGGAACGGTGACAGCCTCGTTCCACCCCGCTCCGGAAGCGACCGTCGTCGCACCGCCACCGGCCGGTGACGTGCTGCCCCGGGCCGTAGACGTCCTGGGGGATGCCCTGCAGCGCGTGCAGGACATCCGACGGATCCTCAGCTCGCAGGTGAGCGCGCCCTCGACACCGGAGGAGGCCGATCAGTTCTGCCGTCTCGTGGACGAGATCGTGCAACGACTCCGCCTCACAGCCGACGGCGCCCCACCCTGCCACGCGGCCGACCACCCCGAACGCCGGAACCGCCCTTGAGCCCTCCGGGACCTACCTTGCTCCTAGAAATCGCAGGCAGGTCCCGGCCCCTCCTGTCATGACGCTCGCCACCATGACCCGCTCGCTCCCCTCTCTGCAACGGAGCATCCGCCACTGTGGTAGGCCGACGTGCGTGACGAACCACCCGGCCTTGGCAGCGCTGTCGGCGGCGGCTGCCACACTTGAACCGTGAGCCGCAACAATTCTGTGACACCGAAGGCGAAGAAACAGAAGCCGCAAGGACACCCGGTCCCCAGCACCGCGACCGTGAAGCAGTTGTACGCCATGGCGGTCGAGTGCGCCTATCCGGAGTGCGCCGAACCGCTGTACCGCGAGCGGCCTGATATGACTCCGATCTTGAACAGCCGGGTGGCGCACATCCGGGCTCGAAGCCAGGGCGGCGCTCGTTGGGACGAGTCCATGCTGCCCAAGGACAACGCGGACGTGTCCAACCTGATCCTGCTGTGCGAAATGCACCATTCTGAGATCGACGCGATGCCCGGCGCGGAGATGGACTTCCCGGTGGACATGCTGCGCGAGTGGAAGGCAACCCAGCTTGAGCGCTACAGGACCGCCCGCCGCTCTCCGTCCTTGTCGGACGAGCAGGTACGCGATGTCGCGATCGCCTCTTTCGGCCTCGATGCGGTGACCGCAGCGGTCGCCAGCCTGCTCCCGCCCAGCGAGCGCACCCGTGACCGTGCGGTGCTGCTGGAGCGCGCTGCGCGTGAGGCCGACAGCCGCAGGCGCGTGCGGCTGCTGCCCGCGCCAAAGGAGACGCATGACCGCCTCATCACTTGGATGTCCGCGCCGCACGAGGACCTGCCGGACGTCCCTCCCGGGTGTCTGCTGGTACTGACCGGTCCGACAGGACGGGGCAAGACCGAGCGCGCCGCGCAGTGGTGGGACGCCGGGCTGCTCGACGCGCATCTGAGTCCTGCGACCCACATCCCGCTATGGCTCGACGCTCGCGAAGCAGACCAGTACGGCTTCAAGACGCTCGTCGTGAAGGCTCTGGGCGACGATCCGGACGGGCCCTGCCGGGTCGTGCTGGACGGCCTCGATCGGATCCCCGCGCCGCGCGCCGCTGCGCTTCTCCTCGGGGTGCGCGAGTATGCCAGCGCATCAGGGCTCCTGAGCGTGATGGCGACCGCCTGGCCGGGACGCTGGGGGACGTCTGACGAACAGATCGAGATCCAGCCCTGGGCCACTGGCAAGGGTGCCGAACTGTTCCGTCTTACCACCGGTCGTGACCTGCCGAACCGACGAAGCGGCGAATCCGAGGAGGTACTGGCCACGCCCTTGTCCACCCTGGCCGCCGCAGCTAGCGTCCTCGCCGGTCACGGTGCGGGGACGTCGGCTGCCCAGCTTCTGCGTGACCTAGCAGCAAACGTCATCGAGCGGCAGCGCCCGGATGGGGACTCCGTCGAGTTGTGGAGCGAGCTCTACAGACTGGCGCGCATGACGATCGATCAACACGGTTCCGTGCATGCCGCCGAATTCGGCGACGAGGCGCGCTGCTGGCGCGTCACTTCCAATGGGCTGGCAGTGCGCAGGGGCGACCGGCTGAGCTTCGCGCTGCCTGTCCTTGAGCTCCATTTCGCCGCGGAGTCGGTCCGCACAGGCGCCGTCTCCGTAGAGTCAGTCGTGGGCTCGGACGCCTTCGCCTGGTGGAGGTACGCCATCCTGTTCGCCGTCAGTCCTTGGGAAGGAGGGGTCGACCAGTCGCTAATGCTCCGCCTCGCGTCGGCCAACCCGGTAGCGTTTTCCTGGGTTCTGGAGGAGATGGCCCCCCAGCGGATGCGCAGTCTCGGCTTCCCGGGCAACACACCGCCGTCCCGTATTGTCACCGTCGAGGAAATGCGCGCGGCCATCCAAGGGATCCGCGACGGCTTCGGCGATCTGGGGAAGCTTCTGTACCCGCGTGTTGCAGGAGAGGTCCAGCAGTGGGGCGCGTACCAGCCTGAGGGGCAGCGCGAGCCCGCCGCAGGCAGTGTCGCAGGAGACCTGGCAGCGACCGCCGACTGGCCACCAACGCCTGAGCCGATGACTGCACCTGGGACTCGCGTAACCCTGTTCTCAGTGCCCAAGGCCAACGTGGGGTGTTGGCTGTGGGCCAGGGAGCAGCTCAAGCCGGCTCTCCGGGACATCGTGCAGCATCAGCGATTGGAGGTGGCTGCCGATAGCCCAATCGGCCGCGAGCGCATATGGACCCTCGCCCGCTCCATCACACGCTCCGCCCCCCGGCCAGGCCGGGACGTCCTGGAGACGGCCGACGTGCGCGACGCTTTGGGACCCGAGCCGGCCTACGGGACGAGCGTGCTGCGGCTTGGTGGACCTTCAGCCGAAGACCTAGCGTGGCTGCGCGAAGCCCTCGATCAGACGGAGGCTACGCAGCTTCAGCACCCGCGTCCGGCTACGGACCGGCCGGCTGCTCACCCCCGCAGCCTGATCGACTCGTGGCGCTGCTACTCCCCGGAGCTGACCTGCACCGTTGTCGCCCAGGTCTTGAAGAACGCCGTCACGGGATACCAGGACATGGTCGAACTGAACCTTTCTTCCAGCCGTTCCGCGCTAGACCTGTACGCCATGCTGCCTGTGTGCATCGTGGCCCATGTCGTGTGGCCGTCAGACGTCTCTCAGGTGGGTCAGCTGACCTATCGGTTCGAGCGCGACCGCCGTCCCGGGGTTGATGCGCGCTCCCCGCAGGTCGAGGTGACGTTGGCCGCGACCCTCGGAGAGGCAACGTGGCAGCCGACCAACGACTGGTTCCGCACGCGCAGATCGCTCAACGAGCGGCGACATCACAACATCGCCTTGCCGACCGCGCAGCCCAGAGCGGTGACGAACCTCGCGTACCGCTGGTTGGCGGACGATCTGGCCGCAGTCGGATGGGTCACGCCCGGCATCAACTTCTCTTGATCTACAGGCGCAGGGCCTAACTCGGGACGGGCACCGCTGCCCAGCCTAGGAGAAGGCGAACGTCGTCATCCTCGTCCTGGGTACCACTCCTGACCAGCGCGGGGCCCGGAGATGTGCCACGGCCACCCCCAACCTCCTCAACGTCGCCGGCAGTCGAGCCGCCGCCGGCTCATCGTCATCGGCGACTACGACAGCTGGGGGCGTGAACACTTCTTCCCTGCCTTGAGTCGCCGAATCGCTACCATATGCGCCTGTCGGCCGACTTCCTCCAGCAGGTCCGCGCGACTGGCTACGCGATCCCCCGGCTCTCGGACCGCCGTTTGATCGAACTCCCCGGGGAGATCGACGACCGCCGTCTCTTCTGACCGCGTGCCCACATCTGGACCAGCCCACGCCGAAGGAGCAGGCAGAGTCATTGGCCGCAGGGCTCATTGTGATGAGCGGTCACTCTTCGTAGACTTGAGCAGTCCTGCGCCTGCGTGAACGCCACTTGAGTGGAGACCTACATGACTCGTCCCTGGGAAGCTGATCCTTCGGCGTCGTTCGAGCGGCGGTTGGGAAAGTCCCCGGCGGAGCTGGGGAACACCGACGAGAAAGACGGCTGTCCGGATATCTGGCAGCTCAGTAATGGCGACATCGCGGTGATCGGCCGGGATCTCACGGACGTCTACCGGAGCCGGCTCCCGGCCGACGCCGCGATCGCCCCCGACGAGCGGCTGATCGTCATTCCCGGCAACACTCTTCGTGCGGCGAAGCCGGACATCGCCGATGCATGACCGCGACGCCCTGCTTCTGGACGCCGCACGAGGGGAGCGCCTGACCAGGGACGCCTACCGCCGTGACTTCGCGCAGCGCGACCGGGACGTCGTGGGCCGCAGTTCCTGGAAGTTCGAGCGCCGTCAGCACTTCCTGGAGCTGAGCAACCCCAGCTGGGAGGCGTTCCGCCGAGGCGCGTGGGAAGAGTCGCTGGCGCTCCTCGAAGGCAGGCGCGAAGGTTTACTGAAGTCCGTCCAGGAGGACCTGGAACGCGGCAACCCCTTCTATCGGGTGCGCGTGGTGCAGGAGCCGGTCACTCCCTACCTACAGTGGGAGCTGCACTCCCTGCGGGTCCAGGCGCAGTGCGGTCGGCCGGTCCGGGTGGTCCAGGCCGAGGCGGTCAGCCCGCTGGAGACTGCGGTCATCCTCCCCGAGGTAGTCGTCCTGGGCGGCCAGACACTCTATGAGGTGCTCTATACGGCGGAGGGGACGCTTGACGGTGGGGTCCGCTTCACCGACACCCGGCTGGCCCAGCACTGGGAGGGCTTCATCCAGGAGCTCTACCAGGAGGGCGAGGACGTGATCGATTACGTCGACCGCTACGTCGCGCACCTTCCTCCGCCCCGCACGAAGGAGTAGACGATCGAAGCGGGCAGCGGCAGCAACGCCGAGAATCGTCCCGGCGGAACCCATGCCGAGCTGTCGGGGTCCGCCCGCGACGTGGTGCAGGCCGGCAGCGTCAGTGGAGGGATCCACTTCCACGACCACGGTGGCCAGGGACAGGGCAGTCCCACGCCCCAGCAGTTACCCGGCTCGGTGCGGAGCTTCGTCAACCGCACGGAGGAACTGCGGCGCCTGGACGTGGTCCTGGCCGACGGTGATGCGGAGCGCCGCCGCGTCGTGGCCGTCTGTGTGATCGCCGGCACCGCCGGGGTCGGCAAGACCTCCCTGGCGCTGCACTGGTCCCACCAGGTGCAGGACCGCTTCCCCGACGGTCAGCTCTACGTCAACCTACGCGGCTACGATCCCGGCCAGCCACTGACCGCGTTGGAGGCCCTGCACCGGTTCCTGTCGGCGCTCGGCGTACCCGCCACAGCAGCCCTGACGGACACCGAGACGGCCGCTGCGCTGTACCGGTCGCTACTCGCGGACCGTCGGATGCTGATCGTCCTGGACAACGCGGCCACCGCCGCCCAGGTACGCCCGCTGCTGCCCGGTGACTCGCACTGCCTGGTTGTCGTCACCAGCCGTGGCCGCCTGTCCGGGCTGGCGATCCGCGAGGGAGCGCACCGTCTCACACTGGGCACCCTGCCCGAGCCTGAGGCCGTGGCCCTGTTGCGGGCGGTGACCGCCGGCTTCCGAGCTGAGGACGACCCGGACAAGCTGGTCGAGCTCGCCCGGCTGTGCGCACGCCTGCCGCTGGCCTTGCGGATCGCGGCCGAACGCGCCGCAAGCCACCCGTACATGCGGCTGGATGAGCTGATCGCCGACCTGTGCGACGAATCCGGGCTGTGGGAAGCCCTGAGCTCGGGAGACGACGAAGAGTCCGAGGCGGTGCGCTCCGTGTTCGCCTGGTCCTATCGGGCGCTGCCCCCGGACGCCGCGCGGCTGTTCCGGCTACTCGGGCTGCACCCAGGCTCCGAGTTCAGCATCGGGGCCGTGAGCGCACTGGCCGGCACCAGCATGCGTCGGACGCGCCAACTCCTGGATGTGCTGTTCGGCGCGCACCTGCTGGAGCAGACCGCGCCCGACCGGTACGAGTTCCACGACCTGCTCCGGGCCTACGCCACCGATCAGGCCCAGACCGATGAGGACGAGACCGGCCGCCGAGCCGCCCTGCGACGGGTACTGGACTGGTACCTGCACACCGCGGACGCGGCACAGAACTGGCTCAAGCCCGCAGAGGACCATGTGGCACTGGATCCACCGGCGGAAGGGGTCACGCCACTGTCCTTCACGGACTACGACCAGGCCGCAGACTGGTCCGAGCGCGAGCACCCCAACTTCCTTCCCGCCGTCCGCGCAGCCGAGAAGGCCGGACTCGACCGGCAAGCCTGGCAGTTGGCCGCCGTATTGTGGAACGCCAAGGCGCTCTCCATCGCCATCACCGACTGGCTCGCCATGGGACAGATCGGCCTGGCGGCCGCGCGCCGCGAGCGCGAGCGTGCTGCGGAGGCCGGGCTACTGGAGAGCCTCGGATTCGGCCACACCAAGATCAACCAACTGGCGGAGAGTACTGACTGCCACCGCGCAGCGCTGGCGATCCGTCAGGAACTGGGCGACCGTGAAGGCGAGGCCACCTCGCTCAACGCCCTCGGGCTGGTCCACCTGCGCCGCCGGCAACTGGACGACGCGGAGGCGCGCTTCGAACAGGCCATGACGCTCTTCGGCGAGCTCGGCTCCACCCACTGGGAGACGGTATCGCTCGCGAACCGGGCGCTGGCGCGCTACGAGGCGGGACGGCTCACGGGTGCCGCCGAGGACATCCGACACACGCTGGCGGCCCACCGTGCAAGGGGTGATCGGCGCAGTACGGGCAACGGCCTGTGGATCCTCAGCGCGATCCACCTGGACAGCGGAGAGCCGCGCGAGGCCCTACAGGCGGCTCAGGATGCCGTGGACATCGCTCTGGACCTGCGCAACCACACAGCGGAGGGCCTCTGGCTGCTGGCACTCGGGAACGCCCAGCAGGCGCTCGGCGCGGACGCGGACGCCCTGGCCTCTTACCACCGGTCCGCCACACTGCACCGCCAACTGGGCGACCGCAGCCGCGAAGCACTCGCGTGGAACGGGGCGGGACAAACGTACCAACAAATGGGACGCCGAGACGAAGCAGTCGGCTTCCACCGCAGAGCCGCCGCCGTCCACCACGAGCTCGGCGACATGTGGCACGAGGCCCTCGCCCTGGCCGCGCTCGCAACCGCCTTGCACAGCGTGAACCCCACAGAGACCCGCAGGCACAGAGAGGAAGCCCTGCGGCTCCTTGCCGACTACGGAGACCGCCGGGCGACGGGGAACCGGGCGCGCATCACCGCCCTCCTCGCACAGGCGGACTGATATCGCCTTCAGATCCGGGCAGCATCGCGCCCCGCGCATGCGGACCTCCGGCCTCCGCTGGGCACAGCCGTGAGGCAACGACGGGTGCCCGCCACGTGTCGTTGACAGGTCCAACGCCGCACCGGCACGCTGGGCACGTCAGGGGGTAGACCCATTTCCGTACATCTCCCAGAGACGCGGTCAGCAACTCACTTCCAAAGGTGCGTGATTGGCTCATGGACCCGATGACGGTGGTCTTACCCGGTGCACAGTCCCTGGTGACTGCGATCCTCACGGACGGCTGGACACACGTGCGCACTGCCCTGGCCCACCGCTGGAGCCGACAGACCCGCGAGCCGCAAGCCGACATCGAGCACCGACTCGACGCCGCCCATACCCAAGCCTCCGAAATGACAGCCGACCACGGAGACGGTGGGCAGGCTCTCCAGCAGGCGTACTGGGCCGGTTACCTTGCCGCCGTTCTGGCCGAACGTCCCGCCTTACTGGACCTCGTCCGCGACCTGCACGGCACCCTGACGGCCCCAGACAGCACCACGTCCGTGCAGAACACCAACAGCGGCACTGTCACGACGCTCGTCCAAGGCCGCGACATCAGTGGCGGCATCACCTTCGGCGCGCCGTAGCGAGGGGAAGTGGATCTCTGGACAGGGGCGCATCCTGCGCCGAGTCCTGGGCCTGCTCGCTCGCGGTTCGACCCCGCTGACCACGATATGGACGGGGCAGTCGACCTGGAGGCTCGGAGGCACCTGAGCGAAGAGTCCATATCGTGAGCCCGTTCCGCAAGGTCTCGATCGACGCCCGCGCACCCACCACCCCGCACCCAACTTCCGGGAAGCTCAAGCACGTCAACACCGTCCGTACGACCAAGGGAAGAAGGCAAATGTCGTCATCCTTGCCCTTGGCACAACCCCTGAACAGCATGGAACCCGGAGTCAACCACGCCCCCTAACCTCCTCAACATCGCTGTCGGCCGAGCCCGACTACGACAGCGGGGAGCGTGAATGCTTCTTCCCGGCCTTGACCCGCTGCAGTCATCTCCGTCGAACCCGGTACGGGTCACGATCGCCTGAGTCGTGAAATAGACCAAGGGCGATCCGCAGCTTCCAATTAGAGATTTCGATCATGAGCCACAGGCGACGTGGATGTCCAAACATCATCGAGATGACCGCCGACCTGACGCGCTGTTCGATCAGGTACCGTTGTCTGCGACCCAGGCAGAGGCGATGGTGGGGTAACTACGTTGCGGGGATGGACACTTGCTAACCGATATGAGCTTTTGGACGTTGCTGGCTCCGGTGGCATGGGAAGCGTTTGGGCCGCCTTCGACAGCCGCTTGCAGCGTAACGTCGCCGTCAAGATGCTTCCGTCATCGGTGATCGGAGGCCCTGACAGCGACGAGCTGATCAGCCGCTTCGCCCGCGAAATCAAGATCCTCACGATGTTGCCAGAGCACCCACACATCGTCGAAGTTCGCGACCACGGCCATCACCTCACCCCGGACGGCCGTCAGCACCCCTACATCGTCATGCCTCTACTGCGCGGCTCCAACCTCTCCCGCTACGTGTCCGCTCCGCCCAGCGTACCCATGGATCGCGTCCTGTCATGGGCTCAAGCCATCGCTTCCGCGCTCGCAGTCACACACGAGCAAGGCGTGGTGCACCGCGATATCAAGCCAGAGAATATCTTCCTCGCCAACCAGGCCGAAGGCCCTGCGGCCCTGAAGGTCCTCGACTTTGGCATCGCCCGCCTGACTGACCCATTCCGCACGCTCCTGACCAAGCACGGCCCAGGCCCTTTCACCCCGGCTTACATGGCTCCCGAGCAGCTCACCAAACCCGAAGCTGTTGACGGCCGGACTGACTTGTATTCCCTTGGCTGTGTCATCCACGCCCTCCTAACCGGCGCACCGCCCTTTGGCATCTCCGCGGAATCCGCCCTGTTCGGGCACACCCATCGCCAGCCGACGCCACTGCGCCAGCTGAGCCCCGATGTTCCCGTCGACTTGGAGGAACTCGTTCTTGCGCTGCTGGCCAAAGCCCAGGAAGAGCGACCAACTGTAGCCGCTGTCCGTGACCGGCTAGGCCAACTACAGCAGTCTTTCGGAGTCGCGGCGGCTCTCTCCGGTCCGAGCGGATCCGTTCTTGAAGGTTCGGCCGCTGGCAAAGGCCCACTGCTCAAGACGCTCACAACAGCACGGCAAAGCGCCCCTGGGTCTCGCGTCAGCAACGCACTCTCCAGCCAGTCGGCAACCGCGACGGCAGGGCCCGGGCACCGGGTGCTTCGAGTCCGAGCACGATGGGAGCTCGCCGCACTGCATTGGAGCAGCCTCGGCCCAGGGGCCCCCGAGACGGAACACGCCTGCGACGATCTCCTTGAAGCTCTCGCCGATGTCGACGAGAGCGAACCCACCCTGTGGCTGACCTGGCAGATCTCCCAGGCAGCCCACTACCAGAGCGACTACGACCGCTCTGCTGTCCTATGCCATCTGGTCGAGTTGGCTGCTCCCCAAAATACGGCCGACCCCCAGGATATGCATTTCGCGGAGCACATTGCGCGACGCGGGCCAGACCAGTACGGCCCGGAGCGCGCAGAGGCGGCCGCCGCTTGGCTAGCAGTCGCGAGTAGAATCGACAAACTCGATGCCATGGACTATTTGGGATGGATCGTCGACATATGCGAGTCTGCCCTCGGCCGAGACCATCCCCAAACCGCTGCCGCTCTGCGTGCCGCCGCCGCCTCCTCCGAGGCTTCGGGTGACTACCATGGCGCACTCGCTTGGGCGCTTCAGCGGGCCGCCTGGTTCGAGCGTGTGCTTGGCCACAGTAACCCTGATGCCGCACAGGCGCGTCGGGATGCGTCGCGGTTGCTGGACGTATACCTCGCTGTGCAGGGGGACGCGGGAGCTGCCGAGCAGTGGCGGATGGCCAGACTGCTGGTCCGGGTTCGCCCTGCCGAGGAAGAGGATGAGGAGGTGCTGCACCTGTGTTGGGGTGTCTTGTGCGAGGCGATGGGTTCACGGCACTTCGCCTATGAGTACCAAGGCCTCCTTGCACGCACTGCACTGGATCTATCAGCCGAGCAACCCCACCCTGGGCAGTGGCCAGTGCCACCCAGCTTCTAGTCATCATGGCTCGATCAAGCCTGCCTGGTCCGGCTACCCGGGTCCTCCTTTGAGACCGGCCCGCTACAACAGTCCCAGCACGAACCCTTGCTGGGCCGAACCCGTGAGCAGTCAATGCGTCGAAGCGGCTCATCGGTCAACTCGGCTGTATCCCTGTCCGCCCCCGATCGGCTCGCAGGGGAGTCTGTCGTGACGGCCAAGCTGACCGACATGAACCACGGGCTGGTCACGACGTCCAGGGTGTATGCCGCCCGTCCTTGCATGATCCGTTCAGAGCGATGCTGAGCTGCGGGAATGTGAACACATTGCCTGTAACGGTGGCGCTAATGTGGTGCATGTGGTCCTCCCGCCGTGAGGAGGCCGCCAAGGTGGGTCGCCGGCGAGTGCGGCAGCCGTGAAGATGTCGAGGGAAAGGGCCTACTGGGCGTGATGCAGGAAGGCCGCTGGAAGACGGTCACCCCGTCCGAGTTCACACACGAGCGGAAGGGCCTGGAGGCCATCCAGCGACTGTTGCCCGACTCGGAGCCGTGGCGTGCCTGGTCCAACTTCACCTTCACCGCCCACACCGGCCACGTCCGCGAAGTCGATCTGCTGGTCGTAGCCCCCAGCGGGGTCTACCTGGTCGAGCTCAAGGACTGGCACGGAAAGGTCGAGACTCGTAACGGAACGTGGCTGCAGACCCAGCCGAGCGGACGCCAGATCAGTCACGGGAATCCACTGCACCTGGCCAATAAGAAGGCAAAGGAGCTCGCGGGTCTGCTGCGCCAGGCGGCCGGCCACGGTGACTACGCCCCCTGGGTCGCAGAGGCGGTCTGCTTCACGGACCCCGGCCTGCGGGTCAAACTGGCTGCACATGATCTCAACGGCGTCTACTCCCTCGGCGGGGGCAAGGGCAGCGGCTCAGGGAGCGGCGGCGAGCTTGACAATTTGATCGGGTACATCTCACGCCCACCACGCGACGACCACTCGCGCATCGACGCCACCCGATCCAGGACGGTCGCCCGGCTTCTGGAACGCGTTGGCATTGACAAGAGCAACGCCCAGTTCACCGTCGGCCCCTACCGTCTCGACCGCAAGCCCTTCGACTCGGGCCCGACCTGGGCCGACTATCTGGGACACCACCCCGAGCTGCCCGAGGTCACCCGAGTCCGGATCTACCTGGCCGAGCGGGGCGCGGACCAGTCGCTGCGGGCCTCCGTGGAGCGAGCCGCCCGGCGCGAGGCAGCCGTCCTGCGGGGCTTCAAGCACCTGGGCGTCGTCCGGCTCGCCCAGTACCACCCCTCGGGGCATGTAGCCGGTCCAGCACTGATCTTCGAGTACGACCAGCGCACCCTGCGCCTGGACGAGTACCTGGCACAGTACGGCGACCGACTCGACGTGCCTGCCCGCCTCGGCCTGGTACGCCAACTGGCGGAGACAATGCGCTCAGCCCATAGCCGTCGCCTCTACCACCGCACCCTGGCTGCACGTGCCATCCATGTCATCCCCGTCCGCCACACGCGCACGGTGGGCGACCAGGACGAGGGCTGGCTGACCCCGCGCCTGGAGCTGTCCGACTGGCAGGTCGCCCTGCGCTCCGGCACCGACCGGACCGACCCTGCGGCGGCCATGGAACGCATCGGCGCGCCCGCACCATCCACCGTCACCCATATCGGGCGCCACCTCTCCGAGGCTGCCGACCCTTACCTTGCGCCCGAGTTGACAGTCCGGGGTGCCGACCCGATCGCGCTGGACGTGTACGGCCTGGGCGTGCTGACGTACCTCCTCATGACCGGCCGGCCGCCCGCAGCCAGTCAGGCAGAGCTGCTGACCCAGCTTGAGAACGGCGAGGGCCTACGCCCCAGCGCGGTCATGGACGGCGTGTCCGAGCTGGTGGACGAATTGGTGCAGGCTGCCACCGCCTACGACCCGCGTCGGCGGGCGGCGACCGTCGACGAGTTCCTGGAGATGCTCGAGGTTGTCGAGTCCGAGCTGATCGAGCCCCGGCCCCAGCCATCGCTCGAACCGCAACCGCAACCGGAGCCGGTTCTAGCTCTGGGGCCTGCGTTGTCCCCAATTGTGGACCAGAAGCCCGCCGAGGAGATCAACCCACTGGAGGCCGTCGCCGGCCAGGTCCTGGCCGGACGCTGGGTGGTCAAGCGCCGCCTCGGTACCGGCTCCACCAGCCGCGCCTTCCTGGTCCGCGACCTGGAACATGACAACGACGCCCGCGTCCGCGAGTACGCCGTCCTGAAAGTGGCCCTGTCCGACGGGCGCGCTGCAGTGCTGCGCCGCGAGGCCGAGACCATGTCCCGCCTGCGCCCCGATTCGCGGGTGATCCGCCTGGTGGTGCCCGAGCCGGTGGAGATCGGCGGCAAGACCGTCCTGGTACTGGAATTCGTCGGTGACGAACGTTCCACCGACGACGGCAAGGGCCGCACCCGGCAGGAGACCGTCGCCCGGCAGCTGCGCGAGCACGGCCGTCTGACCATCGACGAACTCGAGGCCTACGGCGACTACCTCTTCGGCGCGGTGGACTTTCTGGAGGGCGAGGGCATCTGGCACCGCGACCTCAAGCCCGACAACATCGCCATCCGGGTGCGCCCCAACCGCACTCGCGAGCTGGTCCTCATCGACTTCTCCCTGGCCGGCTATCCGGTCCAGGAGACCTCGGCCGGTACCGAGGGCTACCTCGACCCCTTCATCGGCACGCTCACCCGCAGTGTCTATGACGCCCACGCCGAGCGCTACGCCCTCGCGGTGACGCTGCATGAGATGGCCTCGCGCGAGCTGCCGAGCTGGGGCGAGGGCCAGGTCGGGGCGAGGCAGACCGATCCGGCGGAGGAGCCCTTCCCCAAGCTTGCCAAGGATGCCTTCGAGCCCAGGATCCGCGACAGCCTGGCGGCCTTCTTCGAGCATGCGCTGAACCGCGACGCGAGCAAGCGCTTCAGTGATCTGAAGCCGATGCGCGACGCCTGGAAGCGGATCTTCCTGGCACTCGACGAGGTACGCCCCTCGCGGCCCTCTCGTCACTCGGCAACTGCTCAGGCGGACACGCAAGCCGAGTCGGCAGACGGTGTTGAGGTCTCGGGCGCACTGGCGGAGGCCGAGCCGGAGGACATCAAGTCGCAGCGGGACGAGGCGGCACGCGAGGCCGGCCGCGACACCCTGCTCGACCTGGCCGGCCTCAGTCCCTCCGCGGTCGCCTTCCTGCACGGCCTGGACCTGACGACGGTGGGCGACCTGCTGGCGCTGAGCCAGCGCGGCCTGATCAACAAGCCTGGACTGGGTTCCAAGACCCGGGGTGAGATCCAGGACAGGGTGAAGCAGTGGCGGCTCTCCCTCGCCGAACAGGCCGCCGCACCTCTGGCCCCTGCGGGACGCGAGGCTGCCGAGGCGGAGATCCGCAGCGCGCTGGAGTCGGGAGTCGCCGACGCAGCGGTGGCGGCCGGCGGTGACATCTCCGGTGCGGGTCTTGGTCAGCAAGCGCTGCGCCGTGTAAGCCTGGACGCTCTGGCGACGATCTTCGTCCCGGCGCCGACGAAGAACGGCCGCAACCGGAGCTCGATCGACGTCATCCGGGTCCTGCTGCGGCTCCCGAACGACTTGGGTGAGCTGCCGCCCGTGCCTGTCTGGCCGAACCAGCGAGAGGTCGCCGACGCAGAGGGCGTGAAGCTCAGCCGGGGTCGGATCCCGCAGATCCTCCGGGAGGAACGGCTTCGGTGGGTCAAGAACCCGGTGGTGCTCGCGCTCCGCGACGAGATCGTCGAGCTGGTGCGCGACTTGGGGCGGGTTGCTTCGGCTGCGGAGGTCGCCGACGCGTTGGCCGTCCGGCGCGGCACGGAGCTCCAGGACCCCAAGCTCCGGCAGGCCATGGCCCTGGCGGCAGTCCGCGCTGCCGTGGAGGTCGAGCAACTCGACCAGCAGGCACGAAGCCTGGCCCACCTCGCCAATCGCGACTCGGGCGGCGCCGTGCTAAGCGCGGGTCTGCTGGCGCTGGAGGTCGGCGATGACGACGGTCCGGAAACCCCTTCAGCGCCTGGGCTGCTGGACTACGCTGTCCGGCTTGGGAAGGTGGCTGACCGTCTGGCAGCACTGGAAACCCTGCCCACCTCTGCCACCGTCCTGACAGAACTCGCGGCGATCTCGCGACCGAGTGGCGTCATCGAGTGGGACGAGCGGCGGATGGTCGAACTCGCGGCAGCTGCGTCCCAACGGGCAGCAGCGACGCCGCGCATGGAGATCTATCCGCGGGACCTGCCGTTGGTGCGCGCGCTGCGGATCACTCAGGCTGGTGTGGTGGGGTGGACAGCCAACCTGAGCGAGGAGCATCAGCCGGGACTCACGGCGGCCGAGATCCATCGTCGAGTCAGGGCACGGTTCCCGGAGCTGGGCAACCTGCCGGTCGACGCACAGCTGACCAAGGCGCTGGCCGAGGCCGGCTTCGAGCTGCGACTGGGAGTGCGGGCTGGGTCTCGGGAGGAACGTTACCTGCCGAAGCCGGTGGACGGCAGCACGAGCGATCTGACGTCGTTCACCATGCGGTACTCGGCAACGACACGGCAGGCCCGGCCGACTCGCTACTCGGACAACCCGGACGTCGCAGCCGTCGCCATGGCGGAGGAGAAGCTCACGGCGGCGGCGGCGCCGGGGCGGGACGGATTCCGGGTCCTGACCGTCCGCACGGCGCGGGCTGTCGATGCGGGGGGTGCGCTGGCGCGGAGGTATAGGGCTGAGCGAGTATCGGTGGCCAGGTTGTTCGTGGCGGCCCTGCACGAACTGGTCGACCCGCGACCAAGGCCGACGTGGAAGACCATACTGCGGGCCGATGTCGCGGCGGCGGGTTCGCCTTCGCGAATGAAGTTCGGCGAGTATGCGAAGACAGCGTGGGGCGGGGTCGAGCCCAAGCTCACGGAGCTGGTGAAGCGGGGTGGAGAAGCAGGCCCGCTACTGCTGACGGACAGTTCCGTGCTCGCGCGCTATGACGCGATGGACGTGCTGGAACGGCTGGCAGCGCTGTCGCGGCAGGGCGGACGCCCGCTGTGGCTGCTCTGCCCGCAGGCCGACCCCGGCCGGCCCCCGCAATTCGGTGTGACAGTGGTGCCGTATCAGGCAGGACTCGGCGAGTGGATCGCCCTGGCTGATGCGTGGACGAAGATGAAGCTCAACGAGCCGACTAACGCTGGAGACCTCAAGTGATCGACCGCAAGGTGCTGTTGGCCGACCTGATCAAGCAGGTCAAGCTGGTCGAGGCCGACCTGAAGAAACAGATCCCTGCGGTCGTTGAGGTCCGGGACCGACTGAAGGCTGAACATACCTATGCCTTCAAGATCGGTCGGACGGCACAGGGTTGGGCCGAGTGGAGCGGCGAGCGGGCAACGCAGGCGGCCGTGGCGTGGGTACTCGGGTCAGTGTTCGTGCGGTTCTGCGAGGACAACGGCCTGGTTCCGGAGCC
>Ga0302314_10010080_pt1 | contig 16594 bp, 18 predicted proteins | sample III_Palsa_N2_3_FD_200533 | JGI IMG/M metagenome (GOLD analysis project Ga0302314, IMG submission 200533) | Peat permafrost microbial communities from Stordalen Mire near Abisko, Sweden - III_Palsa_N2_3 | ecosystem: Environmental > Terrestrial > Soil > Palsa > Peat permafrost | place: Sweden... | reverse complement strand
GTGCTTCTGATTGACGATCGTGTCGATTGCAATTGCGGTTTTACCCGTCGCCCGGTCGCCGATGATCAACTCGCGCTGGCCGCGACCGATCGCAAACAACGCGTCGATCAGCAGGATGCCGGTGGCAATCGGCTCTTTTACCAGATCGCGCTCGATGATGCTCGGCGCCGGCCTTTCGATCGGCATCCGCGCCTCTTCCCGCACGGGGCCGCCGTCATCGAGCGGCCGGCCCAGCGGATCGACGACGCGTCCGAGCAAGCCCGGCCCGACGGGTATCTGTACGACCTGTCCCGTGCCGGTGACAATCGAGCCGGCGGCGATCGCGTCGCCATCGTCGAGCAACACCGCGCCAATGGTGTCGGCGTCCAGCGTGAGGGCGAAGCCGAAGCACTCGCCGTCGAAGCGCAGCAACTCGTTCAAACGCACGTCGGGCAGGCCCGAGACGAGCGCGATGCCATCGGCAACGTGCTCGACGCGACCGACCGCGTCGGCGTGCGCACCGGGTTGGGCTTTCGTCAGCGTGGCACGGCCGCGCTCGAGCCAGGCGTCTGCGGCGGGATCAAGCGTGGTCGGTATCATGGGCGAGAAGTTCGGTTTGGAGATAGGCCAGATCGGCGCGGAAACTGTTGCGCACGATCGCGTGTGGCGTTTCGAGTTCAAGGCCCGCGAGCAGGGTTGGATCCACGCCGACCCGCAACGGCAAGTCACGGCCAAGCACATGCGCGAGCGCCGCTTGGCAGGCGGCGAGTTCATCGTCTTTGAGCGCGCGTGGCGCTATCAGGCGGCCCGCCACCCCATCACGGCCCAGCTCCGCCCGAGTCGAGTCGGGCAGCTTGGCGAGTTCATCCGCAAGGCCGTCGATAAAGCCCATGATTCGTGTTTGCTGCGGCAAGCGGTCGAGCAGTTTCGCCGCAATGTCAACCGCGAGCCGTGAAGCGCGGTCGGCGTCGGCCGCCGCTGCCGCTTGCTGCGCGCGTGCAATGTCGGTCTTGGCCGCCGCGCGCAGACGCTCGGCATCGGCGTGAGCGGCGCTTTCGAGCGACGCCTTTAATATTTCCGCCTCCGCCGAGGCTGCCGCGAGCATATCGCCACGCTGTTGCGCAATGCGGGCAGTTTCGTCGGCCGCATGGCTTTGTTCGGCAAGCGCGGCTGCCTTTGCCTGCACCGCATCGGCCATCAGCGCCGCGGCTGCTTGTTGCCGCTGCGCGACCATCTTCGCGATCGGCCGAAACAGGAAGCGCGCCAATAGCCAGATGAGCACAAGCGCGTTGACCGTTTGCAGCCCGAGCGTCCACCAGTCTATGTGCATGATCGCTCCGGTCTCACTTGACGAACGGGTTCGCGAACAGCACCAGCAGCGCAATCACGAGGCAGTAGATTGCCATCGTCTCGATCATGGCAAGGCCGACGAAGAGGGTGCGCGAGATGGTGCCAGCCGATTCGGGCTGGCGGGCAATGGCGTCCATCGCGGCGGCGACAGCACGGCCTTCGCCCAGCGCCGGTCCGATCGCACCGAACGAGACGGCGATGGCAGCGGCGAGTATGCTGATCGCCTGGATGAGATTGGTCATGGGGTTCCTTGTCGTATCGTGGGTTTGTCTGAACTCGAGCTATCAGCGAGCGCTGCACCGATGAAGACCATCGCCAGCACCGTGAAAATATAGGCCTGGACAGCGCCGGTGAGCAGGTCGAGCGCCATCAGCGGAATCGGCACCAGCAGCCCCGCGAGCGACAGGACGATGCCCACCACGAACACACCGCTCATCACGTTGCCGAAGAGCCGCACGGTGAGCGAAAAGGTTCGCGTGATCTGCTCGACTACGTTGAGCGGGATCATGATCCAGGTCGGTTCGGCGAAGGTGGCGAGATAGCGCAGCACCCCGCGCGTGCGAATGCCGTAGAAGATCGTCGCGCAGAAGACGACGAGCGCCAGCGCGGCATCGGTTTCTATGTGGGCGGTCGGCGGCTCCACGTTCGGGATCAGCGACGAGCAATTGCTGATCAGGATGAACAGGAATAGCGTACCAATCAGCGACCGATACTTTTGCGGCTCGGTTTGCATGGTGTCGAGAATTTGCGCATCGATGGTGGTGACCAGCAGTTCCAGCACGGTCTGAAATTTCGATGGCGTGAGCGACAATCGACGCGTCGCGAGCGCAGCGCCGATGACGAGGATCGCCATGATCGCCCACGTCGTGACGACCGGCGCCGTAACCGGAATCGGGCCCGCATGGAACAGCGGCGTGGTGAGAAGTGGGGAGTGGATCATGGCGTCGCCACGCGGGCCCGGCGCACCACGACCGACCGGGCGACCAGCACGCCGAGTGCGCCGCATAGCAAGGCCCAGGGTCCGAGCTTCGCCAACACGAACAGGACCACGAGCATCAGTCCCAGGCGTGCGAGCTGCATCGCCAACGCTTTGCTCGCTGAGCCGAACGCCAGCAACCGAACGTTGCGGTGCAGCGTCGAGAAATGAAACAGGCCCGCGGCGAAGCCGGTGATCAACCCGGTGGGCACTTGTGCGGCTAACGTCAAGTGTTCAATCATGATTCTTGCTCCGTGTCTGCCGATGCATCCATTTCCACGCCGACCACAGGCCAAACGCGGCGCCGATCATCAAAAGCGGGGCGGAAAAAAACACGCCGGTGCCGAAGTGCCGGTCGAGCCAGTGACCGATGACGAGTCCGAGCAGCGTCGGAATCACGATAGACCAGCCGAGAATACCGATCTGGCCAAGACGGCTGCCGAGCGAGGGCTCAGGTTCGTCGCGGCCCCGGCGCTCGCGCAGGCTGGCTTGCCGGGCGGCACGCGTGATGCGCTCGCTATCGTTCGGTTCGTCGGGCTCGTTCATGCGTCGCTCCGATTCGGGCGCAAATAGTGCAACAACTGCCGCACGGCTTGCGCATGCAAGCGGGTCTGTTCGACACGCGCATTGCGAGCGGTATCGACTTGGCTTGCATGCGCCGCATCGATCTGCGCTTCAAGCGCCGCGAGCGAATCGCCGAGCACGCCATTGCGGCACGCGATGTTCACGCGACAGCCTTCAGACACTCTGAGCACGCCTTCTTCCACCGCGCAAAAACGCTCGACGTTTTCTGCGCCACGCCAGCGCAGCACCGATGGCGTGAGCACGGTCAGGAAGTCGGCGTGTCCGGACAGGATGCCGAAGCTGCCGCTCTCGTCTTCGGCACGCAGCGAGACGATCGCTTCGGCGTCGACGAGGATGCTCGCGGGTGTGGAGAGGGTTAAGCGCATCGTCGGGCTCATGTCTTTACGCTCCCGCCGGCCGGCTTTGCCTTCTGCGTAGCGTGTTCCCGCTCGCGCGCCTCGTCCAGCTTACCGATCATGTATAGCGAACTTTCCTGCCAGTCGTCACACTCGCCGCCGAGGATCGCCTTGCAGCCGGCGAGCGTATCGGCGACCGCAACCGATCGGCCGGGCACGCCGGTGAACGCTTCGGTCACCGCGAACGGTTGCGTCAGAAAACGCTGCAAGCGCCGCGCGCGGCCGACAATGCGCCGGTCGTCCGCGCCTAGTTCTTCCACCCCCAAGAGCGAAATCACGTCCTGCAACTCGCGGTAATGCTCGACCGCGCGCCGCACTTCCGTGGCGATCTGCGCGTGCTCTTCGCCGACCACGAGCGGATCGAGCAGCACCGACGACGACGCAATCGGGTCGATGGCGGGATACATGCCTTCGGCGGCCATCGCCCGGGACAGTACCACCATGCTATCGACGTGCGCAGCGATTGCAGTTACGGCCGGATCGGTGAAGTCGTCGGCGGGCACATAGACGGCCTCGATCGCGGTCACCGACACATCGCCCACCGACACGATCCGCTCCTGCAACGCCGCCACCTCGGTGGCGAGCGTGGGCTGATAACCGACTCGCGACGGCAGCCGGCCGAGCAGGCCGGACACTTCCGCACCGGCCTGTACGAAGCGAAACACGTTGTCCATCAGCAGCAGGACGTTCTGATGGCGTTCGTCGCGGAAATATTCGGCGACCGTGAGTGCGGTCAACGGCACCCGCCATCTCGCACCGGGCGGCTCGTTCATCTGGCCGTAGACGAGCACCGTGCGCGGCAGCACACCCGAGTTGCGCATGTCAGAGAGCATCTCGTGGCCTTCGCGGCAACGCTCGCCGACACCGGCGAAGACCGAAATTCCCTGATAACGCTCGACCATCGCGTGGATCAACTCCATCACGAGTACGGTCTTGCCGACGCCCGCGCCGCCGAACATCGCGGCCTTGCCCCCTTGAGCGAGCGGCGTGAGCAGATCGATCACTTTGATGCCGGTCGCGAAAATCTTCGTGTCCGCGCCTTGCGACGCGAGCGGCGGGGGCTTGCGATGAATCGCCCGGCGCGGCACGTCGGCCGGCAACGGTGCGCCGTTGTCACCCGGCACGCCGGTCACATCGATGAGGCGGCCAAGCATGGCCTCACCGACCGGTACTTCGATCGGGCCACCCGACGCTCGCACGGGGGCACCGCGCCGAAGCCCGTTCGTTGAACGCAGGGCAAGGGTGCGCACGGTGCCTTCATCCAGATGCGCCTGCACCTCGGCGAGAATCGGGGGGCCGTCGTCTGTCATGATGATGAGCGCTTCTTCGATCATCGGAAGAGTGCCTGCATCGAAAGCGACGTCGACGACCGCGCCGCGCACTGCGGTCACCCGGCCGTGCGGTTCGTCCGCTTCGGCATCGCGAAGCGGGGCAGCTTGGTCGGCCGATACGTTGTCCATGCGCGTATCCATGGGCTTATCCATATGTGTCAGGCCTCCACATGGAAGCCGCCATCGGCGTAGAGGGTCGAGCCGGTCAACGTCATGCCAACGTCGCTTGCGAGCATGGCCGCGACGCGTCCGATTTCCTCGATCGTGACCAGGTGTTGCGCTGGTGTGTGGGCGCGAACCTCGTCGAGCAGCACATCGAAATGATCCAGCCCGGATGCCGCGCGTGTTTTTACCGCCCCTGCGGAAATAGCATGGACATGAACCCGGCGCGACGCGAGATCGACAGCCAGATAACGCACGCTCGATTCGAGCGCTGCCTTCACCGGCCCCATCAGGTTGTAGTGGTCGACTGCTCGCTCAGCGCCGTAGAAGCTCACCGTCATCAGGCTGCCGCCATCGGTCATCAGCGGCAAGGCGAGCTTTGTCATGCGGATGAACGAATGGCATGACACGTCCATCGCGAGCGCGAAGCCTTCGGCCGAGCAATCGACGAGGCTCGCGTGTAAATCGGCGGCGGGCGCGAACGCGATCGAATGGAGCACGAAGTCGAGCTTTCCCCATTGCTCTTTGATCTGTTCGAAGACAGCTTCGAGCTGGCCTGGCACAGTGACGTCGCAAGGCATGATGAGGGCCGCCGGCAGCGTCTGCGCGACCGCGCGCACATAGGGCTCGGCTTTGTCGTTCAGATAGGTGATCGCCAGTTCGGCCCCGGCGGCGCGAAACATGTGTGCGCACCCGGCAGCGATGCTGTGCTCGTTGGCGATGCCGACGACCAGGCCTCGCTTACCGGATAGATCGATGATGCCACTCATACCGTTGCTCCTTGGCGATGAAGAATCGAAACGGCTTCGTCAGCGATGACCTGCTCCTCGTCGGTCGCGAGGACCAGCACAGTGACGCGACTGGCCGCCGAACTGATGACGCTCGCATTGGCGGCGTTTGCTGGGCCGTCGAGTTCGATGCCGAGCCAGGCGAGACGCTCGCACACGGCAGCCCGAACCTGAGGCTGGTGCTCGCCTATTCCCGCGGTGAATACGAGGCAGTCGAGGCCACCAAGCGTGGTCGCAAGCCGTGCTGCTTCGCCTGCGATTCGAAATGTAAAGAGTTCGAGCGCTTCGCGTGCTTCCGGCCGCGTACTGGCGGCAAGTTCACGGCTGTCCGCGCTGATCCCGGAGACACCGAGCAAACCGGACTGCTCATACAGGAGCTTTTCGATCTCGCCTGTGCTCATGCCTTGCTGCTGGATCAAGTAGAGGAGCACGCCCGCATCGAGTGCGCCGCAGCGCGTAGCCATGGGAATGCCGTCGAGGGTCGAGAAGCCCGTGCTGGTGTCGCGGCTCGCCCCCCCGCTCAGTGCACATAAGCTCGCACCACTGCCCAGGTGCGCAGCAATTACCTTGCTGCGCGCGAACAAAGGAAATTGCCGCGCGAGCGCGCCGGCGATAAAGCGATACGAGAGACCGTGAAAGCCGTATCGTTTGATGCCGCTATCAAAGAGACGGCGTGGCAGCGCGAAGCGGCGTACCAGGTCCGTTTGCGTGCGATGAAAGGCCGTATCGAACGAGGCCGATTGCGCGAGGTCAGGGCGCAGGTGTCGAATCGCGCGTATCAGCCGCACGCTTTGCGGCTGATGCAACGGTGCGAGCGGGATCAGCTCGACGATGGCCGCGAGCGTTTCATCGGTGATCGCGACGGCCCCAGCGAATCGGTCGCCGCCATGCACCACGCGATGACCGACCGAGACGAGATCCGTCAGCGTAAAATGCGTCGCGAACCAGTTCAGCGTTTCGTCCAGCACTTCATGCAGATCCTCGGTGACGACCGCTTTCAGCGCGATGTCACGAACCTTGTCGCCGTCGATGAGGTGCAGCGACAATGGGGAGTGCCGGAAGTCGATCGAGCCCATGCCGATACGCTTCGCGCCATCGGCCGCGACGCTGAACAGGCCGATCTTGACGGTCGATGAGCCGGGGTTGAACGTCAACAGCAGCGGGGCGCTCATGATGGCAATGCCACGGCGCGTAGCGTGCGCTGCGCGACGATGCTCGCCAACGCGACCGAAGCCAGCCGCACCCTCAGGCTGTCGGCACGGCTGGTCATGATGATAGGCAGGCGAGCACCGAGCACGAGGCCTGCGGCGTCCGCACCGCCGAAGTACACCAGTTGCTTGGCGAGCATATTTCCCGCCTCGAGGTCAGGTACCAGCAGGATGTCGGCCTGGCCCGCGACCGTCGAGACGATGCCCTTCGTTTTTGCCGCGGCGAGGCTGATGGCGTTATCGAACGCGAGCGGGCCATCGACCAGCGCGCCGCGGATCTGGCCACGTGCGGCCATCACGGTGAGCGCGGCGGCGTCGAGCGTGGTCGGCATGCGCGGATTGACGGTTTCCACCGCAGCGAGCACCGCCACTCGCGGCTGCTCGATGCCGAGCAGATGCAGCAGGTCTATCGTGTTCTGGCAGATATCGCGTTTCTGTTCGAGCGATGGCGTGACGTTGACGGCGGCGTCGGTGATGAACAAGGGCTTGGAATAGGCGGGCACGTCCATCGCATAGACGTGACTGATACGCCGCCCGGTCCGCAGACCCGACGTCGGGCTCACGATTGCCGCAAGCAATTCGCTCGTCTCCAGGCTGCCTTTCATCAGCGCGGCGACCTTGCCTGCGGCACCCATTTCGACGGCGCATGCTGCGGCCGCATGACTGTGTTCTACCGCTACGATCGTCACCCCGGCCAGGCTTACTTGGGCCAGTTCGGCCGCCGCACGGATCTTCGCTTCCGGTCCGATCAGGATAGGATCGAGCATGCCCTGGTCGCGCGCCTCGATCGCGGCCATGATCGCGTCCGCGGAGCAGGGGTGCACGATTGCTGCGCGCAGGGCCGGCAGTGCGCGGGCTTCACGGATAAACGCGTCGTAGCGATCGTGTCGCCGCACCGAGACATCGGGCCGTGCGATCCGTGGCCAGACGATGGCTTCAGCTGGTGCGATCACTGTCGCCACGCCGATCAGGACCGTTTCGCCTCGCTGGTTGGTACAACGCGTATCCAGTATCACGATCCGTTTGTCGGCGCGTTTCTCCGTGACCGTGACTGTCGCCGTCACGATATCGCCCGGTACGACCGGGTGACGGAACTGCAGATCCTGGTCGAGATAGATCGTCCCCGGCCCCGGCAGTCGCGTGCCCAGCAGCGCGGAAATAAGCCCGGCTGTCCACATCCCCTGTACGACGACGTGGCCGAACATATCGTGCACCGCGAAAGCGGCATCGACGTGGGCGGGATTCACGTCGCCGGACATTGCGGCGAATAGCTCGATATCGTCGAGCCCGGCGGTGCGCACGAGCGAGGCTGACTCGCCGATCGCGAGTTCATCGTAGGTGCGGTTGTGAAGAAGGTTGTCGTCCATGGGTTGCTCTCAGTCTGCTTTCAATTTTGCAGCACATAGGTGCCGGGCGCGTCGACGAGGTCTGCCAGCTTTTGCGCAGCGGGCCCCATGTGCGGCGGTGCGACGAGATCTTTGGCGCCACGGCCGGCAAGCCAGTCGGCCCAGGCGAGCCACCATGAACCGTCGCGCGGTTCGACTGCAGCGATCCATTCGTCGGGGCCGACGCGAAGGTCGGCGCCCGCGGCGTATTCGATCCTGAACTGCCGGTTCGCGTGCCCTGGCTCGCTGACGATGCCGGCGTTGTGGCCGCCGCTCGTTAGCACGAACGTGATGTCGGTACTCGACAGATAGTGGATCTTGTAGACCGAGCGCCACGGCGCGATATGGTCGCGCTCGGTGCCGACCAGGAACATCGGCACACGGATGTTGCGCAACGAGATGGGTCGCCCGTCGACGCGATACCGGCTGGCCGCCAGGTCGTTGCCGAGGAACAACTGGCGCAGATACTCCGAATGCATCCGATACGGCATGCGCGTCGAATCGGCGTCCCACGCCATCAGGTCGAATATCGGCGTGCGGTCGCCCAGCATGTAGTCATGGATCACATGCGACCAGACCAGGTCGTTCGATTCCAGCATCTGGAACGCGCCCGACATTTGACTGGCATCGAGATAACCCTTAGCCCACATCATGCTTTCGATGAAATAGACTTCGCTGTCGTCGATAAAGAGCTGCAACTCTCCGGGCTCGGTGAAATCTGTCTGGGCCGCGAGTAGCGACACCGATGCAAGCCGATCGTCGCCGGCGCCCGCCATTGCCGCTGCAGCGATCGACAGCAGCGTGCCGCCGAGGCAATAACCTGTCGCATGGATTTGCTGGCCCGGCACGATCTCGCCTATCGTATCGAGTGCCGCCATGACGCCGAGCGTGCGGTAGTCCTCCAGGCTCAGTTCACGGTCATCGGCATCGACGTTGCGCCACGAAACGCAAAACACCGTGTGGCCTTGGCCGACCAGAAAGCGAATCAGCGAGTTGTGCGGCGAGAGGTCGAGGATGTAGTACTTCATGATCCATGCGGGCACGATCAGGATCGGCTCGGCGTAAACCTTTTCGGTAGTGGGGCTGTACTGGATCAGTTCGATCAGTCGATTGCGAAAGACCACCTTGCCGGGGGTCACGGCGAGCGCGACACCGACCTTGAACTGGTCGACGCCTGCGGCCGGTTCGCCGTTTGCCTGGCGTCGCGCGTCTTCGAGCATGTTGCAGGCGCCCTGCAGCAGATTGCCGCCGAGCGTGGCCTGGGTTCGCTGTACGACCTCAGGGTTGGTGAACGGCAAATTCCCGGGTGATGCCATGTCGAGCAACTGGCGTGCGCCAAAACCGACGACGTTCTCGTGATGTTTTGTCGCACCGGGTACGTCGTGGGTGGCGCAACTCCACCATTGCTCGGTGAGCAGGAACATCTGGGACCACAGCTTAAAAGGCTCGGTCTGCCAGGCGTCGGCGCGAAATCGATGGTCCGCGGGCGCGGGTGTCGCGAGCGTTTTGGTCAGCGTTTGGGTCGTATCGCCGGCCAAGCCGCGGAGCAGGTAGTCGTTAATCCGACCCGCGTTCGCGGCCCATAGCGATGCTAGTTCCGCTCGTTTTCCCGGCGCCGACGCGAGATGGATGAACCAGTCGGCGAAGGCCAGCGATAGTGATGCCGGCGACAGACCGCCCGTGAAGCGAGCTATCGCGGCCTCCTTCCTGTAATCGAGTGCGCGAAAAGCGTTGGTGGGCGAGAGTGCGACCGGTTGCGGTGCAAACGCGGGTTGATCGGTCGAAATGGTTCGCGAGCGCGTGTCCATGAAGTTCCTTTAAGTCGTGCTTGTCTTGCAGCGATGCGGACGAATCGACGCGCGAGTCCTCGCGATTCGAACGGCCAGGGGCGAGAGAGAAATGGTGTTGATGCGTGAGGTTTTCCGTGACAAGCCACCGGATTTGAGGTTCCTTTGGCAGCCCTGAAACTCGGCGATTGAGATGACTTTAGTCGGGCGCCGTTCGCGAACGGTTGATCTGGGTCAAGTGCGGGCTGATATTGCACCTTTGGTACATGGACAGCTCGGTGAAGTAAGTCGGATCTGTGACATCGTCGCGCAGGACGATGTGCCGCCTTCCTCGTCGCATGGGAAGGTGACGCCAGCCGGATGAAACGCCAACGGGGCTACATCTCCGCGCAGTTATACCGGGAGATCACGTTTACCCGAGGTCATGTGAACGTTCTCATAATCTCCTTTACGGACCCTTTCAGCCCCGGCACACGGGATCTGGTGTTGAGCGCCGCGCAGCAGTTGGGATTCAGGGTTAACCGGGTGGCTGGCAGCTTGCGCAAAAACCAGTCGCAGATGATCGGCCTGGTCATGTCCGATGTCGCGAATCTGTTTTTCGCCGAGGTAGTCGGTGGTGTCGAATCTGAAGCCGCGCTATACGAATATTCTGTAGTACTGGTTAATAGCAGCGAAGATATAAAACGCGAGAAGGTGGCCGTAATCGGCTTGATGGAACGTCGTGTGGATGGTTTGATCGTGGCGCCGGCGGAAGGCGATCACCGGTACCTGAGCGAGAACCTGCCGGAAATTTTTCCGCTGGTTGCGATCAACAGGATGATAGACGAGGTGAGGTGCGGCGCTATTCTCAGCGATAACGAAGGCGGCGCGCGGATGGCAGTCGAGTATTTGGTGCGTCAAGGGCACACACGCATCGGCGCACTGGTCGGCGGTATCGGACTGATGACATCGCGCGAACGCTTGGCCGGCTACCGGGCTACAATGGAAGACGCAGGGCTGGCCGTGCGCGACGAATGGATCGGCTTCGGCGGATTGCACGCCATGCGCGCTTGCTCGGTGGCGCTCAAACTACTGAGCTCGCGTGATCGCCCGAGCGCGTTGTTCGCCTCGAGCAATGCCATTGCCGAGGGAATTTTGTTAGCGATGAAACAGTTGGGTTTGCAGCGAAATCGCGATGTCGAGGTGGTTGGTTTCGACGATGTGCCATGGGCACGGCTGGTCGATCCTCCCATGCCGACCATCGCGCAGGACACGGATCAGATCGGACGGCACGCGGTACGCATGCTGCTCGGCTTGATCGGCAAGACCGAGCGGCACACCGAAGTTGTCCGGCTGCCCACGCGCATGGTGACCAATGAGATCAGGGCGCCCGAGCGAGGCACACCGCGTAAGAAGCGCTCCCCAAAGGCAGCGCTCTGATAGGAGAGATGTTGTGAGTCGGCCTTCGTCTACAAATTCGTTTTCCGCAAAACTTTCGTTAAGCCCGGTGACGATCGCGCAATGTTCATTCGAACAGGCGTTCGAGCAAACGGCACGGGCCGGCTTTACCGGCATCGGATTGCGCTACGACCGGTTCGAGCGTTACCTGCAGGAAGGCGGCTCCGTGGCACAGGTGCGCCGATGGTTGCGGCACTTTGGCCTGCGCATTAATGAAGCGGCATTTCTGGCCGAATGGCAATTCCATGGCGGCTTGCCGCTCGTCAGCCTCCGGCAGCGCAACGGCGGCGCCGCCGAGCGCGCCGTGCCGTTGCTCAAACGGCTGCACGCCTTTCTTGCGCATTGCGAGCAATTCGAATGCGCGAACGTCACCGCGGTGCCGGCTCTGCGCGAAACCGGCGATCTCGACATCGCGGCCCAGGAGTTCGGCAAGCTGTGCGATCTGGCACGTCCCTATGGGGTTCGTCTATGTCTCGAGTTCATGGGAATCGCGCCGCAGATCGGCAATCTACGCAGCGCCGAGCAACTCGTCGCGAGAGCCGGGCGCTCCAATGGCGGTCTTATGATCGACACCTTTTTGTTCCACCAGGGCGGCTCGCAACCTGCCGATATCGCGGGCGTTCCGATCGAGCATGTGTTCAGTGTCCAGCTCGCCGACGCCAAACCGAAACCGCGCGAGGAACTGAACATGCTCGAAGATCGGCTATTTCCAGGCGAAGGTGTGGCGCCGGTCCAGCAGATCGTCGACGCGCTGATCGAGCGCGGCTACAACGGCTGGTGGACCGTCGAGCTGTTCAACCCCGATTACGCCGCCGCGCCGGCTGAGTCGATCGCTGCAAGCGCATTCGCCGCAGCCAGTCGGCTCTTTGGTCGCCAACCTAGCCAGGCCACAGTATGAAATTCGATCTGCGAGGGGTGATGGTAACCGGCGCCGCCGGCGGACTGGGCCGGGCGGTAGCGCTCGGGCTTGCAGAAGGCGGTGTGCCGACATATTGCCTGGACGCTAATGCCGACGCGCTGCGCGAAACCGTCGCGCTGATTGCCGGGCTGGTGTTGGTCGCGGCGGTACCGTGGATCTCTACCGGTTTCCTGTGAAGCCTGAGCGCGTCGTCATTAAATTGACATTGCTTCTGTGCATGATTCCCCTTTCCTGAAGACCTGACCCCGGTTGATGCGCCGCCACCTTGTGCCGGACTCGATCATCCAGGCATGTCGTACCGCGGGCGGTAACTACCTGCGGTTCCAGTTCCAACTATAAGCAATAGTTATCAGCCTAATAACGAATGGATCTTGGACCCGTTCGCCGACATGCGTCATGGTTACGCCAATGAACATTGGAAGCGGAGCCGAAAATGGACATCGTAATGACAGCATTGACGTTGATCGGAGTAGGGGCACTGGCTACATACGCCCTTGCAAACTCGATACCCGAAGAGATCCTGGCTTGCTCGTCAGAGGGTGGGCGTTTCGCCGACCTCGGTGGTCAGAACATCAAGGCTAAAAATTTTCGCTCAGAACGCGTACAGGTGGGCCTCGTGAGTCAATCACATTGACGTTAACCAATCTCCGACAAACGTAACTTCTTGCATGAAGGTCTGTACATGCCACTACCTCTTCGTTCTTCTTGCAATCGAAAGACACTTCGCTAGTCGCCAATCGGCGCAGCATCATTGGAAAGCGCAAGGGCAGGTCTGAGGACCTGCCCTCGCCGTTGCCAAAACAATACAGAGAACCAAAGATCAAGCAACTTGCTCCGGTCGACCCGTTCGTCCGTTGGAATCGGGGGGCGACCCCATCGAGCAAGCCTGTGCTTGGTTGTCATCGTAGAGACATCGAAACCCCGCAAGATAAGCCTTGATGCGTCGTTCGCCTCGATCATCGCTGTGCCGTTCAAGGACCCGCCCCATGCACGATGTCACCGAGACTGACCTGTTGCGTCCGACCCAAGCGAGGTCGGTGCAGGATTACATTGACGAACGCCCGATGTGGCCCGATGGCACGCATGTACTTTCGGTGCCGATGACCGGCATGCAATGGCGTATTTGGGCGCTCGCGGCCGCGGGCAAATTCTTCGAGGGCTTCGTAGTCTTCATGACCGGGGTCGCGCTGCCGTTGATTTCGCGCCAGTTCGGCATCGGCCCCGCGCAAAACGGCTTTATCAGCGCGGCGAGCCTGATGGGCATTTTGGTCGGCGCGGTATGTCTGGGCGGGATGTCCGATCGCTTCGGGCGCAAACTGATGTTCATCGCCGAGATGATCATCTTCTGCGCGTTTCTGGTGCTGCTCGTGCTGTGCAGCAACTTCATTTCCTTGGTCGTCTGCCTGTTCGGCATCGGGCTCGCGCTTGGCTGCGATTACCCGACGGCTCATATGATCATTTCGGAAAGCATTCCGAGCACTAGCCGCGGCAAGCTGGTGCTGGCCGCGTTTGGCTTTCAGGCGCTGGGCGCGCTAGGCGGCACGGCAGTGGGTTACCTGGTGCTGACGGTAACGCCCAGCCTGGATGCCTGGCGTTGGATGTATGGCACCGCCATCGTGCCGGCGCTCGCAGTTACCATTGGACGTTTTTTCATCACCGAAAGCGCAAGCTGGCTGCATGTGCGTGGCGCGGTCGAAAAAGCCGAGCTGGTGACAAAACGGCTACTGGTTCGGGTGCCGCAATATCCGAGCGAGATCACGCTCTCGCGCGAACCCGTGCTCGAAAAGGATGGCCATCAGCATGGCGGCCTGGGCAGTTTTTTCGCCCTGTTCGACAAGCGCAACCTGCGTGCGACGATCTTTGCGTCGGTGCCGTGGTTTCTGCAGGATCTGGGCACCTACGGCATCGGCATTTTCACGCCAACCATCCTCGCGGCGGCAATCGGCAACAAGCCCGATCACGTGCGCAGCGTTAGCGACCTGATCCTCAATGACATCCTCGCCGCCAAAGGGGCGGCCCTGATCACCCTCTTGCTCATCGTCGGCATCGTCTTCGCCGTGCTTCTGGCCGACAAGGTCGGGCGCATCTGGCTGCAAATACTCGGCTTCATCGGTTGCGCCGCAGGCTTGATGATCGCCTCGTTCGCGGACGATTTCAGCGGCGGCTCGAAAACCACGGTGATCTTCGTCGGCTTCATGCTGTTCAACTTCATGACCAACATCGGACCCAACGCGCAGACTTATCTGCTGGCGGGGGAGGTGTTCCCGACTGCGATTCGTGGCACCGGCGCCGGTTTCGCGGCCGCCTTCGGGAAGATCGGTGCGGTTGCCACGGCATTTTTATTTCCCATCCTGTTGGTGGGTATCGGCACCGGGCCGCTGTTGTACATCCTGGTGGCGACTTCACTGATCGGCGCGGTGGTCACCTGGCTGTATCGAATCGAAACGAACGGCGTGAGCCTCGACGCGATAGGGCGCTGAGCGACGCTTAGGAGATACGCATGAGCCACCCGAGCAAACCGCTAGCCTACGGTTCGATCCGTCGCTGCACCACGATCGCTGCCGCCGCCTTCGCCTTCGCCATGGCGACGCTGCCGATGCTAGCGGTACTGTACGCACCCAATGCTCGAGCCGACGACATCACGTTGAGCGAAACGGGCTCGACTCTCGTGTATCCCTTGTTCGGCACCTGGATCGCGGCCTATAAGAATACCCACCCGGGCGTGCAGATCACTGCCGCGGCGACCGGTTCGGAGGCCGGCGTCACACAAGTGATTGCCAGCAAGGCACAGATCGGGGTCTCCGATGCCTACCTGTCGGATGCCCAGGTGAAACAAAACCCGCAGCTCATCGATGTGCCACTGGCGATCTCGGCGCAAACCGTCAACTACAACGTGGCGGGCCTGAACGCGCTCAACCTGAAGCTCGACGGCCCGACGCTCGCGGGCATCTACACCGGCGCGATCCGCGAGTGGGACGCCCCGGCAATTGCCGCGCTCAATCCCGGCGTGGCGCTGCCGCATCGGACCATCGTTGCTATCCACCGCGCGGAGGGCGCCGGCGACACTTTCATCTTCACCCAGTTTTTGAGCTTTTCGACACCATCGTGGGAGGACGATAAGGGGTATGGCACCACGATCGCATGGCCATTGGTGCCAGGTAGTCTGGCTGCCACCGGCAATGCCGGGATGGTACAGACGATAGCCGCGACGCCCGATTCGATCGGTTACGTGGGAGTGAGCTTCAGCGCCGGGATAGCCGACGCCAAGCTCGGTACCGCGGCGCTCAAGAATGGCGCGGGGGAGTTCGTTCTGCCGACGAAGGACACGATTACCACGGGTGCCGCGGCGCTTGGGGCCCGCACTCCTCCTGACGAGCGCCTGAGCTTGGTCTTCGCTCCGGCCAGCGGTGCTTATCCGCTGGTCAACTATGAGTATGCGGTTGTCTCGACTCGTCAACAGAGCCCCGCCGTGGCAGCGGCATTGCGCCAGTTCCTGTCGTGGGCCATCGTACCGTCCGAGACCAAGGCACGCTATCTCGACGCTGTGCATTTCATCCCGCTGCCGCCGCATACTTGGGAACTGAGTCAGACCCAGATCCAGTCGATCAAGTAACTGCCTGCCGGCGGCGCTGCCGCAGGTACAAGTCGGCAAGCCTCGTTTGCTGGCCGTCAGCCGCTGCCTTTTTTGGAGTGGCAAAATTTGTGTCAACGCAACAGCGGACCACTCCACCGGGGCACGCAGGCACCCAATCCGGCGCCATGGCGACCGCCCGAATCGCACAGCGCAAGACAGCTCACTAATCCCTTTTATATTGAACCTTTCCGGGAGAATTTATGATTTCGAGCCGCAATGAAGTAACGCAGATGATAGTCGCCGCCAAGGTGGCCAAGGGCATCAAATGGGCTGAAGTCGCCAAGGCCGTCGGTCAGAGCAAGGAATGGACCACCGCTGCCTGCCTGGGACAAATGACTTTCGACAAAGGGCAGGCCGAGGTGGTGGGTCGGCTTTTTGCGTTGCCCGACGAAGCGGTCGCGTGGCTGCAGATTGTGCCGTACAAAGGCTCGCTGGAAAACGCCGTGCCGACCGATCCGTTGATCTATCGCTGGTATGAGATCGTCAATGTGTATGGCACGACGATCAAAGAACTGATCAGCGAGGAATTCGGCGACGGGATCATGAGCGCAATCGATTTCTCGATGGATATCCAGCGCGAGGCGGATCCGAAGGGCGACCGCGTCAATGTGGTGCTATCGGGTAAATTCCTGAGCTACAAAACGTATTGAGGGCGCTG
>Ga0302314_10010079_pt1 | contig 16595 bp, 14 predicted proteins | sample III_Palsa_N2_3_FD_200533 | JGI IMG/M metagenome (GOLD analysis project Ga0302314, IMG submission 200533) | Peat permafrost microbial communities from Stordalen Mire near Abisko, Sweden - III_Palsa_N2_3 | ecosystem: Environmental > Terrestrial > Soil > Palsa > Peat permafrost | place: Sweden... | reverse complement strand
GTTGTCGAGCAGCGCGCCGACATGCTGTTTCCGGTCACGCGAAACATCCTGGAGGGCGGGTTGTCGCGGCTGACGGTGGACGCGTTCGACGCGTTCCATCTGCTTGCCCAGGCACGGCGCGAGGCGGTGGAGTTGTTCGAACGGGTCGACGCGCTGCTGCTGCCCACCACGATGCCGTGCCCGACGCTGGCGGAGGTCGCAGCCGACCCGGTCGGGGTCAACAGCCGGCTCGGCACGTGGACCAATTTTGTCAATCTCTGCGACCTCGCCGCGATCGCCGTGCCGGCGGGGATCGGCACCGATGGGCTGCCATTCGGCGTCACCGTGGTCGGGCCGGCGTGGTCGGAGGGCCGCCTGATCGCGATTGCGGATGCAATCCATCGCGCCAGTGCGGCCCATGTCGGCGCGACGGCGGCAAAGTTGCCGCCACCGGCGCCGGAGGATCAGCTTGGCCCGGACGAGACGGCGCTGTTCTGCATCGGTGCGCATATGTCCGGCCTGCCGCTGAACCCGCAACTGGAGTCGCTCGGCGCCCGCTTCCTGCATGTTGCGCACACCCGGCCGAGCTATCGGATGTATGCGCTCGGCCCCCGCCCCGGGTTGGTGCGCGAGGCGGCGCAGGGCGGGGCGAGCATCGAAGGCGAGGTATGGGCGTTGCCGACCGCCGTGGTCGGTGCGCTGCTGGCGCAGGTGGCACCCCCGCTTGGCTTCGGCACGGTCGAGTTGGAAGACGGGCCGTGCCTCGGTTTTGTCTGCGAGGCCGCCGGCGTCGCCACGGCGCCCGAGATCACGCAGTACGCCGGTTGGCGGGCCTGGCTGGCGGCGCGGCGTTAGCGCCGCCGCCAGCCGCGTATCCGTCGTACTGTCGCGGCGGCCAGCATCGCCAGCCCCAGCATTGGCGCGCTCGCCGGCTCGGGCACCGCGAAATCGAACGGGTGCGATGTGTCCGGCGCCGGCCCCGGCAGCGATAGGAAGTCGTTGTCGCTGACACTGTCGTACGGCGCACCGTAGTCGTCTTGCGTCAATCCGTTCGGGTCGAAGCCGTAGAACGTATTGTTGTCGATCGTCGCAGGCGTGGTCGCGCCGCTGACGTCGCCCGACTGGTTCAGCAGCGCCTCCGCCCCGCCGGGCCGGTCGTCGATGAAGGTGTTGCCGCTGATGTTCAGCGAGCTGCCCGCATAGGTTCCCTCGCCGCCGAAGTGCACGACGTACTTGTTGACCGAACTCGCGCCTTTCTCGATGACGTTGTTCGCGATCGTCGCATTGCCGCCGTTGGCGAGGTCGATGCTGTAGCTGGTCGGCGAGGTCGGTCCGTCCTCGATCCGGTTGCCGGTGATGATCGTGTTCAGCGCCCGGCTCTTGATCTCGTGTCCGCCCAGCGCATCGTGGAAGTAGCTGTCGGTGACGGTCAGTTGCGTGACGTCGTTGACATAGAGGTTGTGGTCGTAGCCGTAGTTCGGGTTGCTGCTGGCCACGCCGTTGTTGCTGAGTTCGGAGTGGTCGATCCGCACCGTCATGCCGTTGACGCTTGCCGCGTCGACGCCGCCGGTCAGGATGCCGTCCTGGTTGCCGAAGATCCAGGAGTTGAGGACCGTGAGATTGGCGTTCCCGGTCTCGAACAGGATGCCCGCGCCGTTGTTGGCACTGTCCACCGCGCCGCTCAGGGCAAGGCCGGAGATGCTCAGGCTGACATCCTCGTCGCCCGGCACGTTCAGGATCGCGCGCCCGTTCGGCGGCACCGCCGACGGGGTGGAAAGATAGGCGAGGCCACCGGTCGAGACGATGCTCAGCGAATGCGTGATGTTGGGGAACGCCTCGACGTAGCTGCCGGCGCTGATGTCGATCACGTCGTTGGCGGACGAGTCGGTTATCGCGTTGCTCAGGGTCGCGTAGCTGACGCCGCTGGTCACGTCGATGATGCTCACGGCGCGGCGCCCTTGCGCGGTCAGGTTGGTTCCGGAATCACACTAACATGCGCCGCAACCACCCGCCAGCCCTGCGGAAAACGTACCCAGGTCTGCATCTGCCGCCCGATTTTTCCCGACGATGATTCGCGCCGGAACAGCGTGCTCGCAGTGGCGAAATCGCGGCCGAAGGTGGTGATCAGGGTGCGCTCCGTCGTCCGTCCGAGTCCCACCGGCGACCGCGCCACCCGGAACGCCTCGATCTCGGCGATGCCGTACAGATTCTCGCCGCCGCCGTAGCGCAGGGTGCGCGGGTCGGCCCAGAACAGTTCGGTCAATGTCGCCACGTCGTTGGTGATCAGCGCCTGCTCGTAGCGGCTGAAGGCGGCCTCGACCTCCGCCTTCACCTCCGGGATGTCGATATCCAACAGCTCAGTCCTCCATGTTCGGGCGAGGCGCGCGGGCGACGCCGGCGCGTTCGAGGGCGGCGGCGACGCGGAGCGCAACGGTTTCCTGCCAGGGCGCCGCGATCAGCTGCACGCCGATCGGCAGGCTGCCGGGCAGGGCCACCGGCACGGTGACGACCGGCAGGCCGACGAAAGAGATCGGCTGGGTGAAGATGCCGATGTTCGGCCGCAGCGGCACGTCCTGCCCGTCCAGCACAAACGTCTGCTGGCCGATCAGCGGCGCCGTGCAGGGGGTCGCCGGTGCCAGCAGCACGTCGATGCGCCCGAACAGGTCTGCGATCCGCTCGGCATACCAGCGGCGGAATTTTTGCGCCCGCGTGACCAGGGCAGCCGGGATCAGCGCGCCGGCGATCAGCCGGTCGCGCACCGCCGGGTCGAAATCCTGCGGGCGGGCGCGCAGCCGGTCCAGGTGCAGGGCCGCGCCTTCGCTTGCCGTGATCACGTAGGCGGCGGCACGGGCGCGGGCAGCCTCCGGGAGTTCCACCTCGTCATAGGCACCCAGCGCCTCGGCGCAGGCGCGTACGGCCGCCAATGCCTCCGGCGCCGCACCGCGCCGGAAATAGCCGCCGGCGACCGCGATGCGCAGACCTTCGACGCTCTGGCCGAGCCCAGGCAGCGCCGGCACTGCTGGCCGGTCCTGGCACACCGGGTCGGCCGGGTCGGTGCCCGCCATCGCGTCATAGGCGAGCGCCAGATCCTCCGTCGTGCGTGCCAGCGGCCCCAGGTGATCCAGGCTGGCGACGAACGGGAACGAACCGACGCGCGACAGCCGCCCATAGGTCGGCTTCAACCCGAACAGCCCGCAGAACGAGGCGGGCACCCGAATCGACCCGTTGGTGTCCGAGCCGAGCGCGAGCGGCACCAGCCCGCCGGCCACCGCGCCGCCGGAGCCGCCGGACGACCCGCCAGTCATGCGTGCAAGATCATGCGGATTGCGCGACGCGCCATCGTGCACGTTCTCGCCGGTAAAATCGTACGCGTATTCGCCCATGTTCAGCGCGCCCACCAATATCGCGCCGGCCGCTTCCAGCCGGGCGACCAGCGTGGCGTCTGCGGTGGCGGGCGGGCGCTCGCGGTTGATGCGGCTGCCGGCGCGCGTCGGCAGGCCGGCGACGTCGAACAGGTTCTTGACTGCGAACGGCACGCCGGCCAGAGGGCCGGGCGCCACGCCCGCCATCAGCGCGGCGTCCACTGCGCCGGCGCGGCCGCGGGCGCGCGCGGCAGTGACGTCGGTGAAAGCGTTCAGGGCAGGGTTGCGGCGGGCGATGGTCGCCAGCGCCGCCTCTACCACGTCGCCCGCCGAGACGCGGCCGGCGGCGACCGCGCGGGCGATCGCCGCGGCCGACGCCCAGGGGTCGGATCTCATGCCGTGAACACCGGCCCGGGCTCTGCCTCGTCGGGCAGGTCGAAGCCGGCAACGAGTCCGCCAAGCGTCAGCGCCACCCGCAGATGGGCGCGGATCGCCGGCTGCCAGTCCGGGGCCACCGCGATGCCCAGCAACCGCGTGCCGGCGGCGGCATAGGCATCCAGGTCATCATCGGCCATCGCGTCTTGCATCCAGGCGTCTCCAGTCGGTGGCGCGCCGGATAGCACGCGGCGTGCCGGGTTTCTCCTATGAAATCCCTATACGCAGCCGGGCCGGGCGTCATCGATTTCCTATCGACAAAGCCCGATCCTCCCCCAGCACCGGCATCCGGAGAGGATTCATGCTCGACATCGTTTTTGTGGCCCTTGGGCTCGGCTGGCTCGCGCTCTGCGTGGGCTATGCCGCCCTGTGCGATCGGCTGTGAGGCCCAAATGCTCATCGACAACATACTTGGCGGCGTCGTGGTCGTCATTCTGCTCGTTTATCTCACCTACGCGCTGGTCCGCCCGGAGCGCTTCTGACGTGGGCGCGGTTCTGAAGGCGTGACATGACACTCAACGGATGGATCCAGATCGCCGTTTTCACGGCGATCATTGTTGCGCTGACGCGGCCGCTCGGCGGCTACCTCATGCGCGTTGCGGAGGGCGAGCGGCATGTGCTGACGCCCGTGCTCGGTTGGCTGGAACGCGGATTCTACAGCGTTGCCGGCGTTGACCCGAAGAAGGAGCAATCCTGGCTCACCTATGCGGTGGCCATGCTGGTGTTCAAGGCCGGCGGCTTTCTGCTGCTGTACGCGGTGCTGCGGCTGCAGACGCTGCTGCCGTTGAACCCGGCCGGGCAGGGCGCGATCACGCCCGATCTGGCGTTCAACACGGCGGTAAGCTTCCTCACCAACACCAACTGGCAGTCCTACGGCGGCGAGACGACGATGTCGTTCTTCTCGCAGATGTTCGGCCTGACGGTGCAGAACTTCCTTTCGGCCGCCGCAGGCATCGCGGTTGCCCTGGCCGTCATCCGCGGCTTCGCGCGCCGCAGTACCAAGACACTCGGCAACTTCTGGGCCGACCTGACACGCATCGTGCTGTACGTGCTGCTGCCGGTCTCGGTGGTCGGCGCGCTGGTGTGCGTGTGGCAGGGCATCCCGCAGACGTTCACCGGCACGGTGGAAGCCACCACGCTGGAAGGCGCCAAGCAGATCATCGCCCTTGGCCCGGTGGCCTCGCAGGAGGTGATCAAGATCCTCGGCACCAACGGCGGCGGCTTCTTCAACGTCAACTCCGCGCATCCATTCGAAAACCCGACCGTGCTGATCAACATGCTGCAGTGCATCGCGATCTTCGTGCTCGGCGGTGCGCTGACCAACACGTTCGGCCGCATGGTGCGTGACGAGCGGCAGGGCTGGGCGATCTTCGGTGCGATGGCACTGCTGTTCCTGGTCGGCGTCGGCATCCTGTACTGGTCGGAGGCGCATGCGAACCCCGCCATCGCCGCGATGGGGGTCGATCCCTCGCTCGGCAACATGGAGGGCAAGGAAGTTCGGTTCGGCATCGCGCAGACCTCGATCTTTGCCACCGCCACCACGGACACGTCGTGCGGCGCCGTCGATTCGATGCATGAGAGCTTCCTGCCGCTGGGCGGGGCCGTGCCGCTGGTCAACATGATGCTGGGCGAGGTCATCTTCGGTGGCGTCGGGTCCGGCATCTATGGGTTCCTGTTGTTCGCCATCGTCGCGGTGTTCGTCGCGGGGCTGATGGTGGGTCGCACGCCCGAATATCTCGGCAAGAAGATCGAGGCGCGAGAGGTCAAGCTGACCATGCTCGCCATCCTCATCCTGCCGCTGATCATGTTGGGCTTCACCGCGGTCGCCGTGGTCTTGCCCGGGCCGCTCTCGGCGCTGTCTGCCGCCGGGCCGCATGGTTTCACGGAGGCGCTGTATGCCTACGTGGAAGGTGCCGCCAACAACGGCAGCGCGTTCGCCGGCATCTCCGCCAACACGCCTTACTGGAACACCACGCTGGGCGTCGACATGCTCATCGGCCGCTTCTTCGTGATGATCCCGGCGTTGGCGATCGCCGGCGCGCTGGCAGCCAAGAAGACGGTTCCGCCCTCGGCCGGCACGTTCCCGACCAATGGCTTCCTGTTCATCGGTCTTGTCGTTGGCGTGATCGTCATCGTCGGCGGCCTGACCTTCTTCCCGGCAGTGGCACTCGGCCCGATCGTCGAGCATTTCGCCATGAACGCCGGCACGCTCTACTAGGGCACTGACATGGACACGATGACTCCTCCCTCCGCGCTGCGTCCGCCGCGCGTCGGCACACGGACTGCCTCGACGATGCTGGACCCGGCGATCCTGTGGCCGGCGATCGGGCAGTCCTTCGTCAAGCTCGATCCGCGCACGCTGTGGCGCAACCCGGTGATGTTCGTGGTGGCGATCGTCACCACGCTCACCACCGTGCTGTTCGTCCGCGACCTGCTGGCCGGCGCGCCGGGTCTCGGCTTCGCGCTGCAGATCAACATCTGGCTGTGGTTCACCGTGCTGTTCGCCAACTTCGCCGAAGCCGTCGCCGAAGGGCGCGGCAAGGCGCAGGCAGCGAGCCTGCGGCGCGCCAAGACCGAGACGATGGCCAACCGCCTGTTGGCCGACGGCAGTACCGAAACCGTCGCCGGCACGGCGCTGCGCGCCGGCGATGTCGTGCTCGTCACCGCCGGGGAGATCATCCCCGGCGACGGCGAGGTGATCGAGGGTGTCGCCTCGGTCAACGAGGCGGCGATCACCGGCGAGTCCGCGCCGGTGATCCGCGAAGCCGGCGGCGACCGCTCCGCCGTCACCGGCGGCACGCAGGTGATGTCGGATGTGATCAAGGTGCGCATCACGGCAAATCCCGGCTCGACGTTCCTCGACCGCATGATCGCGTTGGTCGAAGGCGCGTCGCGCCAGAAAACGCCGAACGAGATCGCGCTGAACATCCTGCTCGCCGGCATGACGCTGATCTTCGTCTTCGCCATCGCGACCATCCCGAGCTTTGCGGCCTATGCGGGCGGCTCGGTGCCCGTCCTCGTGCTGGTGGCATTGTTCGTCACGCTGATCCCGACGACGATCGGCGCGCTGCTCTCCGCCATCGGCATCGCCGGCATGGATCGCCTCGTGCGGTTCAACGTGCTGGCGATGTCCGGCCGCGCGGTGGAAGCGGCGGGCGACGTCGATACGCTGCTGCTCGACAAGACCGGCACCATCACTATCGGCAACCGCCAGGCTGCCGAGTTCCTGCCCGTGACTGGCGTCAACGAGCGCGACCTTGCCGATGCCGCGCAGCTTGCCTCGCTGTCGGACGAAACGCCGGAGGGCCGCTCCATCGTCGTGCTGGCGAAGGATCGCTACGGCATGCGCGGCCGTGACATGGCGGCGCTGAACGCACACTTCATCCCGTTCACCGCGCAGACGCGCATGAGCGGCGTGGATGTGGAAGGCCGCTCGATCCGCAAAGGCGCGGTGGATTCGGTGCTGGCGCATGTCGGCGCCACTGGCAGCGCGCAGGAGCGTGACGTGCGCACGCTGTCCGAGCGGATCGCCAAGTCCGGCGGCACGCCGCTTGCGGTGTGCGAAGGCAAGCGACTGCTCGGCGTGATCCACCTCAAGGACGTCGTGAAAGGCGGCATCCGCGAGCGCTTCTCCGAGCTGCGGCGCATGGGCATCCGCACGGTGATGATCACCGGCGACAACGCGCTCACCGCTGCAGCCATCGCCGCCGAAGCGGGCGTGGACGACTTCCTTGCCCAGGCCACGCCGGAAGCGAAACTTGCGCTGATCCGGCAGGAGCAGGCGCTGGGCAAGCTGGTGGCGATGTGCGGCGATGGCACCAACGATGCGCCTGCGCTGGCGCAGGCCGATGTCGGCGTCGCCATGAACACCGGCACGGTCGCAGCCCGCGAAGCCGGCAACATGGTGGATCTGGACAGCGATCCGACGAAGCTGATCGAGATCGTCGAGATCGGCAAGCAGCTCCTGATGACCCGCGGCGCGCTGACCACCTTCTCGATCGCCAACGACGTGGCCAAGTACTTCGCCATCATCCCGGCGGCGTTCGTGGCCTTCTACCCGCAGTTGACGGCGCTGAACATCATGCACCTTGCAACGCCGCAGAGTGCGATCCTGTCGGCGATCATCTTCAACGCGCTGATCATCATCGCGTTGATCCCGCTCTCGCTGAAGGGCGTTTCGTACCGTCCGATCGGTGCGGGCGCGCTGCTCGGGCGCAACCTGCTGGTCTACGGATTGGGCGGCATCATCGTGCCGTTCGTCGGCATCAAGGCGATCGACCTGATCGTCACTGCCATTGGCCTCGCGTAAGGACGCATCCCATGCTCAGCCATCTTCGTCCCGCGCTCGTCATGCTGCTCGGCTTTTCGCTGCTGACGGGCGTCGCCTATCCCTACGCTGTCACCGGGCTTGCGCAGGTACTCTTCCCCTCGCAAGCCCAGGGCAGCCTGATCGAGCGTGACGGCAAGGTCATCGGCTCCATGCTGATCGGCCAGAACTTCACGTCGGCAAAATACTTCCATCCGCGCCCGTCGGCGACGACCGACACGGACCCGAACGACTCGACCAAGACCATCGCCGCGCCGTACAACGCCAACAACTCATCGGGCTCCAACCTCGGCCCGACGGCAAAGGCGCTGGTGGACCGCGTGAAGGACGACGTCGCCAAGCTGCACGCGGAGAACCCGAACACCCCGATCCCGGGCGATCTGGTGACCACCTCCGCGAGCGGCCTCGATCCGGACATCTCGCCGGCCGGCGCCGACTTCCAGGTGCCGCGCGTCGCCAAGGCGCGCAGCATGACGGAGGATCAGGTGCGCGGCCTCGTCGTCGCCAACACCACGCCGCGCTTCCTCGGCGTGTTCGGCGAGCCGCGCGTGAACGTGCTCGCGCTCAACCTGGCTCTTGACGCCGCCGCCAAGTAAGCGTTTCCCAACGGCATGGACCCGCGTGACGGACGCCCATCGCCGGAAGCCTTGCTGAAAGCAGCCGCCCGCGAGAATGGTCGCGGGCGGCTGAAAATCTTTCTCGGCGCGGCTCCCGGTGTCGGCAAGACCTATGAAATGCTCGCGACCGCGCAGGCGCGGCGGCGCGAGGGCGTCGATGTCGTCATCGGCGTCGTCGAAACCCATGGTCGCGCCGAAACCGAGGCGCTGATCGAGGGGCTGGAGAGCATCCCGAGGCAACGCATCGAATACAAAGGCCGCGAGCTGGAGGAGATGGATCTCGACGCGCTGTTGGCGCGTCGCCCGGCGCTGGCCCTGATCGACGAACTGGCGCACAGCAACGTGCCCGGCAGCCGGCATCCCAAGCGCTATCTCGATGTCGAGGAACTGCTCGCCGCCGGCATCGACGTCTATTCCACGCTGAACATCCAGCACATCGAGAGCCTCAACGACGTCGTCGCCCGCATCACCCGCATCCGCGTGCGCGAGACGGTGCCGGACTACGTGCTGGATCAGGCGGACGACGTGGAGATCGTCGACATCACGCCGGACGACCTGCTGCAGCGCCTGCGCGATGGCAAGGTGTACGTGCCGCAGACCGCCGCCCGTGCGCTCGATCACTATTTCTCGCCGGGCAATCTGACGGCGCTGCGCGAACTGGCGCTGCGCAGCACCGCGCAGCGGGTCGACGCGCAGTTGCTCGACCACATGCAGGAGCACGCCATCCCCGGCCCGTGGGCGGCGGGGGAGCGGGTGCTGGTCTGCGTCACGCGCGGCGGTTCCGGCGCCGCGCTGGTCCGCTACGGCCGCCGCATCGCCGCACGCCTGCGCGCCCCTTGGGTCGCGCTGCACGTGGAAACGGCCCGCACGCTACGCCTTTCCGAAACCGAACGGGACCACATCGCGGAGACGCTGCGGCTGGCCGAGACGCTCGGCGCGCAGGCGGTCACCATCCCCGGCCGCGATGTCGCCGACGACATCCTGGTTTATGCGCGCGAGCACAACTTTACCCACGTCGTCGTCGGCAACGCTGCGACATCGCGCTGGTGGCTGATGCCGACGGTCACGCAACGCCTGGTGGCCCGTGCGCGCGACCTCCCGGTGCATGTGCTCGGGCAGGAGCGTGACGCGGCGGAGGCGGAGGATGCGCCGCCACCGCCCGATCGTCCGGCCAAGCCGGTGCAGTGGGCGCCGTACGGTGTCAGTGCCGCCCTGGTCGGTGCTGCGGTGCTGCTCGGCATGGCGTTGCGCGAGGTGTTGCAGGCGGCGTCGATTTCGCTCGCGTTCCTCACCGCCGTGCTGGCCGCGGCGGCGGCGTTCGGCCTGTGGCCGTCGTTGTTCGCCTGCCTGCTCAGCGTGCTGGCCTACAACTTCTTCTTCCTGCCGCCGCTTTACACCTTCACCATCGCCGACCCCGAGAACGTGGTGACGCTGGTGTTCTTCCTGATCACCGCCGTCGTCGCCAGCAACCTCGCCGCCGCCGTGCGCGCGCAGGCCGTCACCGCGCGGCTGCGGGCCCGCACCACCGACGACCTGTACCAGTTCAGTCGAAAGCTCGCCGCTATCGGCACGCTCGACGACCTGCTGTGGGCCGCCGTCTATCAGGTCGCGGCGATGCTGAAAGTCCGCGTCGTCCTGCTGCTGCCGAACGACGATAGCATCGCCGTGCGCGCCGGCTACCCGCCGGAGGACACGCTGGAGGAAGCCGACCTCGCTGCCGCGCGCTGGGCCTGGCAGCACAACCGCCCGGCGGGCCGCGGCTCCGACACGCTGCCCGGTGGGCGCCTGCTGTTCCTGCCGCTCGGCACCGGCCGCGGCCCCGTCGCGGTCATGGGCATCGAGAGCGGCGATCATGAAAGCCTTGGGCCCGGCCCGATCCTGTCGCCCGACCAGCGGCGGCTGCTCGATGCGCTCGGCGACCAGACTGCTGTTTCCATCGAGCGCATCACGCTCGCCGAGGACGTGGACCGCGCGCGCCTGATGGCGGAGACCGAACGGCTGCGCTCGGCGCTGCTGACCTCGATCTCGCACGACCTGCGCACGCCGCTCGCCTCCATCCTCGGCGCTGCCAGCAGCCTGGAGAGCTACGACGACCTGCTCGACACCGGGGCCAAGCGCGAGCTGCTGCGTACCATTCAGGAAGAGGCCGAGCGGCTCGGCCGTTTCGTTGCCAACCTGCTGGACATGACGCGGCTCGAAGCCGGCGCGCTGCGGCCGAAGCAGGAGGCGGCGGATCTGGGCGAACTGGTCGGCAGCGCGCTCGCGCGGGCCGGGAAGGTGCTGGTGGCGCACCGGGTGGAGGTAGACCTCGCCCCGGACCTGCCGCTGCCGGAGCTGGATGTGGTGCTGTTTGAGCAGGCGCTGTTCAACGTGCTCGACAATGCCGCCAAATATGCGCCGCACGGCTCGTTGGTGACGGTGCGGGCATGGGCGGAACCGGCGGCGGGAGAGGTGCGGTTGCAGGTGATGGACGAGGGGCCGGGCTTACCGGAGGCGGCATTGCCGCATCTGTTCGACAAATTCTACCGCGTTGAAGCTGCGGACCGGCAGCGCCCCGGCACCGGCCTCGGCCTGGCCATCGCCCGTGGCTTCGTCGAGGCGATGGGCGGGCACGTGGACGCGGCGAACCGCACCGAGCGCAGCGGTGCGGTGTTCACCTTCGTGCTGCCGGTGGCGCGCCCATGACCCCGGTCGCGGCCGGGCTGCCCGGCGTTCTGATCGTCGATGACGAGCCGGCGATCCGCCGGCTGCTGCGTACCAGCCTCGCGGCCCAGGGCTACCGCACGATGGAGGCGGCGACCGGCGCCGAGGCATTCGCGGTCCTGGCGGCAGGTCACGAGGGGCGCGACCCGGTGGACGTGGTGCTGCTCGATCTCGGGCTGCCGGACATCGACGGCATGGAGATCATCCGCCGGCTACGCGCCGTCTCCGCCGTGCCGATCGTGGTGCTGACCTCGCGCGAGGACGAGCGTACCAAGGTCGCGGCCCTCGATTCCGGCGCCGACGACTACGTCACCAAACCGTTCGGCATGGCGGAACTCATGGCGCGGCTGCGCGCAGCGGTGCGGCACCGGTTGCAGCAGGAGGGCGCAGCGCCGGTGTTCCGCAGCGGCGACCTCGCGGTCGACCTGGTGCGGCGGATCGTCACGGTGGGCGGGGCATCGGTGCATTTGTCGCCGCGCGAATACGACATCCTAGCCCTGCTGGTGAAGCACGCGGGCAAAGTGCTGACCCATCGCCACATCCTCGGCCAGCTCTGGGGCGCCAGCGGTGACGTCCAGCAACTCCGCGTGTATGTGCGTCAGGTCCGACAAAAGATCGAAGCTGATCCCGAGCAGCCACGCCACATCTTAACCGAGACCGGCGTCGGCTATCGGCTGGCCGTGCAGGAGTAACGTGTTGAAGACGACGCCCACGACGACACCGACCCCAATCGTGACCTTGGCCGAGGTAATCGGCGACGAAAACGTGTTCGTGCGGCTGCGCGCCAACGACAAGTCGCGACTGCTGCAGGAGCTGGCGCGGCGCGTGGGCGCCGTGCTGGGTCTGCCGGCCGCCGAAATCGCCGCAGCGTTGGCGGCGCGGGAGGCGCTGGGCTCGACTGGCGTTGGCAACGGCATCGCCGTGCCGCACGCGCAACTGCCGCAGCTTCCCGCGACGGCCGGGTTCTTCGCCCAACTGGAACGGCCGGTGGACTTCGCCGCCATCGACGGCAAGCCGGTCGATCTGATTTTTCTGCTCCTCGGCCCGCCGCAGGCCCGCGCCGAGCACCTCGCCTTGCTCGCCGCCGGCACCCGCCGGCTGCGCGAGCGCAGCATCGCCGATGCGCTGCGGGGTGCGACCTCGGCGGCCAGCGCCCGCGCGCTGCTGGTGGGGGCGTCGGGCGGGTGAACCGCGACGTCACGGGTCGCCGAGCCGATCGGTAAGCCCGCCGGAAAGCGCCAAGCCGCAGTCGCGTGTGTCGTGACTGGGAGGAGGCACGCTCGGCGTTCGGCGTCACGGATCGCCTTCTTTTCCCAATGAGTCTCGTGGTGCGAAGGTCCGGCGGCCGGCCGTCAAAGACTTGCCTCTCCCCGTGCCCGCCGCACCAGCAGCCCGGTGCCGAACCAGCCCCAGTAGATCCGGTGCGCCTGGATCAGCCCGGCCTCCAGTTCCATGACTTCCAGGATGTCCAACTGGCCGCCATCCGGGGTCTCGTGCGGATATTCCCAGACCAGCAGGCGCGCGCCGTCGGTCAGCCACGTGTCACTGCGGTGCCAGTGCGTCAGGCGCCGGGTCAGCCGTTTGGCGCCTTCCGCCAGGAAGCGGCGGATGGCATCGCGGCCGCGCAGCGCGCCGGTCTCGCCATCCAGCACCACCGGCACCAGCGGGCTTTCCAGCACCGCGTCCTCGGCGTACAGCGCCAGCAGCGCTTCGGCATCGCCGGCTTTCGCGTGGGCGTGCCAGTCCCGGTGGATGCGCGCGCAGTCGGCCGGGAAGGTGGCTGCCCCGGTTTGCTGGTCCATGGTCCGCTCCTGTTGCCACCGCCAGTCTGGCGCGGCCGCGCCACCGGACGCTTCGGTGCGCAGCGAAGCATGCGGCCGCGAACCGGCGTATCGTGGGCGCTCCCTGCCGGAGACCGCGCATGTTCCCGCAATCCAACCTCTCCGTCGTCGCGTCGCTGATCGCCGAGCCGGCGCGCACGGCGATGCTGATGTCGCTGATCGACGGCCGCGCACGGCCCGCGGGCGAACTCGCCTATGCCGCCGGCATCACCGCGCAGACGGCGAGCGCGCATCTCGGCAAGCTGCTGGCAGGCGGCCTGCTGGCCGTGGAGCCGCAGGGGCGGCACCGCTATTTCCGGCTCGCCGGCGCCCATGTCGCGCAGGCGCTGGAACACCTCGCCATGGTCGCGCCCGCCGCCCCGGTGCGCGAAAAGCCGCTGAGCCGGGAGGCCCGGGAGCTGCGCCATGCCCGCTGCTGCTACGATCATCTGGCGGGCCGGCTCGGCGTCGCGGTTGCGCAGGCGCTGCAGGCGCGCGGCTACATCGCCGCCGCCGCCGAGCAGCAGTTCACGGTGACGCGGCCCGGCCGCGACTGGTTCGGCACGATCGGCATCGACCCTGCAGGGCTGGCGCAGACGCGGCGCGGGTTGGCGCGGCAGTGCCTGGACTGGACCGAGCGGACCCACCACCTGGGCGGCCCGCTCGGCCGGCAATTGATGACGACCTGGTGCGATGCCGGATGGCTGCGCCGCTCCAAGCTGTCCCGGGCCGTGCAGGTGACGCCGCGGGGGGCGGGCGAACTGCGGCGGCAGCTTGGCGTGGATGCGTCGTCCGGCGCCGATCAGGTCGCTGCGTAGACGAAGATGCGCCCGAACACGTCGGGCTCCTTGACCGTGAACGAGCGGAACTTTTCGCTCGCCTCGCATAGCCGCCAGCGTCCCTCGGCTTCAAGCGCAGCCTGCCGTTCGCGAAAACCCTGCGTTTCATAGATATCGGCGCGGACGGAGAACACCAGCTTGCCGCCGGGGCGGGTGACGCGGATCAACTCGTCGAAACTCGCGTGCGAGGCATGGCCCTCGGTGAACACGCCGCTGGCGATGACGGCGGCGAAATGCCCGTCCGGGAAGTCCAGATGCTCGCCGAGCACCATGCGGTGCAGGCCGGCATAGACGCCCCGCACGGTCGCGTGCGCCAGCATCGGCTCGGACAGGTCGATGCCGACGAGGCGGAGATAGCCGAGCACGTGCAGGCAGTCGCCGACCAGCCCGGTGCCGCAGCCGGCGTCCAGCACCGGGCCGTCACCGGCCGGCACGTGGCGGGCGAAGAAGGCGGCGCACAGGATCGGCAGCCGGTAGCCGGCGGCGGCGGTGTCCGCGTCGTATTCGCTCGCCCAGTCGGCATAGCCGGCGGCGAGTTCGCCGAGATTGGCGGCGGCGTACACTGCCGCCATCGCGGCACTTTCGGCGTTGCCCGTCATGCCTCAGACCACGCCCTTCATCATGTCCTGAACAATGCTCCGCAGCACCGCGACGTCAACTTTCCAGGTGCGGGACTGGGTCCGGGTCAGGCGCCAATGGCGGAACTGCCCGTCTGCCGGCGGCACGTAGGCGATCTGCTGGCCGCGCAGCCGGGCGATCGCACTCAAATAGTGGTTGGCGAAATTGAGCGCGACCACGCGCGTCTCGGGCGGGGAGAACAGCGCGCCGTACAGCGCGTAGCCATGTTCGGCCACCAGCACCTTGGCGCCCGCGAACAGGCGGATCTGCTGCTCCGGCCGAAGCCCGGCCAGCCGCACCACGGTGAAGCCGAGGCCGAGCATCGCCTGTTCGGTCTCGGCCTGGTTCTCCAGCTTTTCCTCGCCGAAATTCGACTGCGCCAGATAGATCAGTTTCGGCGTCGCGGCGTCCGGCGGCGGCTGGCGCTGCACCAGATCGCGCACCATCAGGTTCATCGCCGGGTGGAAGTTGTATTCCGTGTGCAGCATCGACGGCAGCACGATGCTCGGCGCCCGCACCCGCTCGCTGGCGCCGTCGTACCAGACGATGTCCTGCTCGGCGTGGAACAGCCGCACGAAGCCTTTCACCCACTCCGGCACCGTGCGCGACAGCGCCAGCGGGATGTCGGCGCCGAACGCCCGCAGCACCGAAAGCAACCACAGGCGCGGCAGCACCTCCAGGATCACGTGCCCGTAGCCGAGGTTCGGATGCGTGGCGACCGCGACCGGCCGCTCCAGCGTGATCGTCTTCACGTCGCTCCGGCCCATCGCGCCACCGTAGAGCGGATACATCGGCGGAGCGCCGGGGCGGAAATGGTCGTTGAAGTAGCCGGGCAGGCAATCGGGCAGGCCAATGTACTTGCTGCCGAGGGTGACGAAGCCGCTGCTCCACAGCACGCCGCCGCCGATGGCGTAGGCGACAACGCCCGAGGTCGGCGGGTAGTAGTAGTGCTCGGCGACGAAGTCCCCGGGTATCTGCGCCTCGTCATGGATCGGCCGCGGCGGCGGCGGCAGCGCCGGCGCGAACACCGGAAACCGCTCGTGCCCGCCGGCCCGGCCGAACCGTGCGGGGTTGTTCACCGTCTCGAACAGCAACTCGGCGGTGCCGGAGAAGCCGCCGGTTGGCGCCTCGACCGCCATGCCCAGCGGCGCTGGCGGCACCGTGCGCAACGCGGCCGCCGCACCGACCGGCTGAATGGGCGTCGGCGCGGGCGCCGGTGCCGGCAGCGGAGCGGGTTGCGGCATCGGCACGATCGTCGCCGCCGGTTGTGGCTGCAGGGGCGGCGGCGGCAGTTGCGGGGGCGGCGCTACGGCCGCGGCGAGGCGGGGGGGTAGGCGCAGCGTCGTCCGGATCGCGTCCTCCATGCGGTCCAGCGGGACCTCGTAGGCGGAGTTCCAGTCCGGCTGCGGGCGCGCCTTGGTCGGGCTGTGGGTACCGACCAGGTAGCCGTAATCGAGCCCGCGCCGCGACGCGATCGACCAGAAGGCCGGCTGCACGCAGAACGGATTGAACAGTTCCAGCACCCGCGCCGCCTCCCGGCAGAACAGGATATTGGTGGTGCCGGCACCGTGTTCGCTGATCACGTGCCGGGCCGCCTGCATGGTCGCGACCTGTTCGCCGAAGTCCATCGCCTCGAAGCTGACGACGCTGAAGCCGTAGCGCTCCAGCAAAGGGCGCAGAGCGTCGAAATTGGCTACGCTGCGCACGCCGACGGTGCGGTGGATATAAACCTTGTCCGGCCGCGGCCTGGCGTCATTCGCCGGGGCCGGCAGCCGCGCCAGCACCGCGTCGGCCGCGGCGGCGACGAAATTCGTCACCGTCCAGATGTCGAAGCTCGGCAGCAGGATCGCCGAGGCGAAGCAGGTCACCTCGTTCGGCGGCACCGTATACACCTG
>Ga0302314_10010077_pt1 | contig 16595 bp, 17 predicted proteins | sample III_Palsa_N2_3_FD_200533 | JGI IMG/M metagenome (GOLD analysis project Ga0302314, IMG submission 200533) | Peat permafrost microbial communities from Stordalen Mire near Abisko, Sweden - III_Palsa_N2_3 | ecosystem: Environmental > Terrestrial > Soil > Palsa > Peat permafrost | place: Sweden... | reverse complement strand
GCAGTCACGCTCTCGCTCGAAGTGGGACGCGCGCGCATGGCGATTCGCGAGCTCTTGCAGCTCGCCCCGGGCGCGATCGTGGAGCTCGACCGAGTCGCGACCGAGCCGCTCGATGTGCTCGTGAACGGCGTGCGTATCGCGCGCGGCGAGGTCGTGGTGGTGAACGACAAGTTCGGCATCCGTCTCACCGACGTCGTGAGCGCGACCGAGCGGATGGAACAAGCGCGGTGAACGGTTTGGTCCAACCCGCCTCTCCGGTGTCGGTGGGTAGCATCGCGCAGCTCGCTCTGAGCCTGGCGGCGATCGTCGCTTTGATCCTGGCCGTGAGCTGGGTGCTGAAGCGGCTGAAGCTCGGCACCATACGCGGCCGGGGCGAGATCGCCGTCATCGATCAGCTCGCTCTCGGCCCGCGCGAGCGTATCGTGCTGGTACGCGTCGGCGAGTCCCAGGTGCTGATCGGTGTCGGCTCGGGCGGCGTGGTGGCGCTGACCCCCCTCACGACGCCCATCGCGATCAACAGGGCGCCCGATTCGCCGGCCTTTGCCGACCGCCTGCGCGAATTCATGAAGCGTCCCGGAAGCAACTCGTGAGCGCGCGCATCGTGCGTGCGGGGCTCGTCGCGTTGAGCCTCGCGTATTTGCCCGCGGCCGCGGCGCTCGCCGATCCGAGCCTGCCGGCGCTCGCCATAAAATCCGGCGCGGACGGCGTGCAGACCTACTCGCTCACCTTCCAGGTCCTGATCCTGATGACGGTGTTGACGCTGTTGCCCGCGATACTGCTCGCGATGACGGCGTTCACCCGCATCATCATCGTGCTCTCGATCCTGCGCCAGGCGCTCGGCATGGCGACCACGCCCTCGAACCAGGTGCTTACGGGGCTCGCGCTGTTCCTGACCTTCTTCGTGATGAGCCCGACCCTCGACCTGGCCTACAGCAACGGCATCAAGCCCTACATGGACGGTCAACTCGCGGGCGAGACGGCCATCACGCGCACCGTTCAGCCGCTCAAGAAATTCATGCTCGCGCAGGCGCGCGAGAACGATCTGCAGCTCTTCACGAAGCTCTCCGGCAAGGAGCAATTCGCGAATCCCGACGAGGTGCCTTTGAGCGTGCTCGTGCCGACGTTCCTCACGAGCGAGCTGAAGACGGCGTTCGAGATCGGTTTCATGGTGTTCATTCCCTTCCTCGTGATCGATCTCGTGGTGGCGAGCGTGCTGATGTCGATGGGCATGATGATGCTCTCGCCTGTGCTGGTGTCGCTCCCCTTCAAGATCATGCTGTTCGTGGTGGTCGACGGCTGGACGCTGCTGCTCGGAACGCTGGCAGGGAGCTTTCATCGATGACGCCCGAGATGGTCATGGACCTCGCGCACAGCACCCTCACGGTGACCGCGATGATTGCCGCGCCGCTCCTGCTCACCGCGCTGGTGACGGGATTGCTCATCGGCATGCTGCAGGCCGCGACGCAAATCAACGAGGCCACTTTGAGCTTCATCCCCAAGCTGCTCGTTCTGGTGCTGGCGCTGTTCATCACCGGACCCTGGATGCTGCGGGTGCTCATCGATTTCACCCACAATCTGTATGCCGGCATTCCGGCCATGATCGGCTGAGCGCGCGATGCAGCCCATCACCCTCAACGTTGCCGACATTTCGCAAATGGTCGCGCGCATGTGGTGGCCGGTGCTGCGCGTCGGCGGCTTCGTGGCGACGGCGCCGGTGGCGAGCGATGCCACGATTCCCGGCCCCGTGAAAATCGCGCTCTCGATCGGGCTCGCCTTCATCTTGGGACCGCTCGCGCCGGTTCCGCCGGGTCTGTCGATTTTCTCCGGAGCCGGCGCGCTCGCGGCCGTTCAAGAAGTGTTCATCGGCATCGCCATCGGGATGGTGATGCGGCTCGCGTTCGAGGCGCTCACGTTCGCCGGCCAAAGCATTTCGATGACCATGGGCCTCGGGTTCGCGAGCCTGGTGGATCCGGCGCACGGCGCCGAGACGCCGGTGCTCGGGCAGCTGTTCACGATATTCGGCACGCTCATCTATCTGGCCGTCAACGGGCATCTCGCCCTGATCGCAGCGCTCGCCATGAGCTTCAAGACGCTGCCCATCGGCGGCCCGAACGTCGATAGGAATCTGCTCTGGTCGCTCGCGGTGTGGGGCGCGCGGGTGTTCGAGACGGGACTTTTGATCGCGCTGCCGGCCGTGATCGCGCTGGTGATCATCAACGCCGCCATCGGCGTCGTTACGCGCGCCGCGCCGCAGCTCAATCTGTTCGGCATCGGTTTCACGATCACCTTGATCTCGGGGTTTCTCGTGCTCATCGTCGGCCTGGATGGATTCATGGCCGGCATCTCGAGTCTCATCGACAGTGCGCTCGCCGCGGCCGCCGATCTCGTCGCGGCGCATCCGCAAGGGGTGCGCTGATGGCCGAGGAAGCAGAACAGGGCGGCGAACGAACCGAAGAACCGTCGCAAAGGCGCCTGCAGGAGGCGCGCGAGAACGGCCAGGTGCCCCGCTCGCGCGAGCTCACCACGTTCGCCACCATGATGGGCGGGAGCGTTGCGCTGATCATGAGCGGATCGGCGCTCGGCAGCCGCATGAGTGAGTTGATGCACCGCTGCATGGCGGTCGATGCGCAGAGCCTCGATAACCCGCAATCCATGTTTTCCACGCTCGCCGCGGCCGCGACCCTGGCGCTTTCGGGCCTCCTGCCGATATTCGCGGCGCTCATCGTGGTGGTGCTGCTTGCCTCGATCGCACTCGGCGGGTGGAACTTCGCGCCAACGGCGCTCGTACCCGACTTCACCCGCATGAGCCCGTTCGAGGGCATGAAGCGTCTCGTCGGCATGCGCGGCCTCACCGAGCTCGGCAAGGCTTTGCTCAAATTCGCCTTGGTGGGCGGGGTGTGCGCCGGGGTGGTGGCGCACATGTTCGGCGAGGTGCTCGCGCTCGGGCGCATGGCACCGCGCGCGGCCATCGGACACGGCGCGGGACTTCTGTCCTGGGCATTCGTGTGGCTGTGCTCTTCGCTCGCCCTGGTGGCGGTCGTCGATGTGCCGCTGCAGATCTATCAATTCAGGCGCACCTTGCGCATGACCCGCCAGGAGGTGCGCGACGAGCACAAGGAGCACGACGGCAACCCGCAGGTCAAACAGCGCATCCGGCAGATGCAGCAGGCGCAGGCGCGCAGGCGCATGATGCACAATGTGCCGACGGCGGACGTGGTGATCGTCAATCCGACCCACTTCGCCGTGGCCTTGAAGTACGAGCCGAAGAACATGCGGGCGCCGCAGGTGGTCGCGAAAGGCGCCGACCTGGTCGCGCAGAACATCCGCCGCATCGCGGAGGAACACCGCGTGCCGATATTCGAGTCGCCGCGGCTCGCGCGCGCGCTGTACAAATCCACCGACCTCAACCGCGAAATTCCCGCGGGCCTGTACATGGCGGCGGCGCAGGTTCTTTCCTATATCTTCCGGATCCGCACCTTGAATCCCACCGCCGCTGCGCGCATGGCCCGGCCGGACCCGAAGCTCGGTCCTGAGTACGCCGACGTATGAACCGTCTGGCCGGCATCTTGGGAGAGTTCGCCCGCAACGGATTGGGCGTGCCGATCCTCGTCATGGTGATCCTCGCCATGATGGTGCTGCCGCTGCCGGCGTTTTTGCTCGACGTGCTGTTCACGTTCAACATTTCTCTGTCGTTGATGGTCCTGCTCGGCGTGATCTATGTGCGCCGCGCGCTCGAGTTCGGAAGCTTCCCCACCGTGCTGCTGGGCGCAACGCTCCTGCGGCTCGGTCTCAACGTCGCCTCCACCCGCGTCGTGCTCATCAGGGGCCACACCGGTGCACACGCCGCCGGCCACGTGATCGCGGCCTTCGGTGAATTCGTGGTCGGCGGCAACTACGCAGTGGGCCTCGTGGTGTTCACGGTGCTCGTGATCATCAACTTCGTCGTGATCACCAAGGGCGCGGGGCGCATCTCCGAGGTGAGCGCACGCTTCACCCTGGACGCGATGCCCGGCCGGCAGATGGCGATCGACGCCGATTTGAACGCCGGCATCATCACGCAGGCCGAGGCGATCGTGCGCCGCCAAGAGGTGCGCGAGGAAGCGGATTTCTACGGCGCGATGGACGGCGCGAGCAAATTCGTGCGCGGCGATGCAATCGCCGGCATCTTGATCGTGTTCATCAATCTGTTCGGCGGCATCCTCATCGGCGCCGTGCAGCACGGCATGTCGCTCTCCGATGCCGGACACACCTATGCGCTGCTCACCATCGGCGACGGCCTGGTGGCGCAGATACCGGCGCTGCTCCTGTCGGTGGCAGTCGCCATCCTGGTGACGCGTGTGTCGAGACCGCACGACATGAGCCAGCAGATCATGAGCCAGGTGTTTGGGTCTGCGCGTGCGCTCGGAGTCACCGCGGGCATCCTGACCTTGCTCGGCATCATCCCGGGCATGCCGAACTTCGTGTTCCTGGCGATGGCGGCCGCGTGCGCGGCGGGTGCTTTCTTCACCGCAAAGCGCCGCGATGCCGAGAAAGCCGCCGCGGCGGCGCCCCCGCCGAAGCCCGCGGGCGTACCCAGCGAACAGCGCGAGCTGTCCTGGGACGACGTCGAAGCCGTCGATGCCGTGGGACTCGAGGTGGGTTACCGGCTGATTCCGCTGGTCGACCGCGCGCAGGGCGGCGAACTCATGGGGCGCATCAAGGGCGTGCGCAAGAAGCTGTCGGAGGAGATCGGGTTCCTCGTGCAGCCGGTGCACATTCGCGACAATCTCGAGCTCGGCCCCAACTCTTACCGCATCACCGTGCTCGGCGCGCCGGTGGGCGAATCCGAAATCTTCCCCGACAAGGAGCTCGCCATCAATCCCGGCCAGGTCTCCGGCACCCTCCCGGGAACCGCGACCAAGGACCCGGCATTCGGGCTCGAGGCGGTGTGGATCGACAAGGCACGGCGCGATCAGGCACAGGCGCAGGGCTATACGGTCGTCGACGCCGCCAGCGTCATCGCCACCCATCTGAGCCACTTGCTGCAGTCGCATGCGCACGAGCTCTTGGGCCACGAGGAAGTGCAGCAGCTCTTGAACCGCCTCGGCAAGAGCGCGCCGAAGCTGGTCGAGGATCTCGTGCCGAAGATCCTGCCCATGAGCGTGGTCGTGAAAGTGATGCAGCTGTTGCTGCTCGAGCGCGTCCCCGTCCGCAACGTCCGCACCATCTGCGAGACGCTCGCCGAGCTCGCACCGAAAACGCAGGATCCCGCGGTGCTCGTGGCTGCGGTGCGGGTCGCCCTGGGGCGCAGCATCGTGCAGAACATCGGCGGCCTGCGCGAGGAGCTGCCCGTCATCACGCTCGATCCCTCGCTCGAGCAAGTGCTGCAGGACTCGATGGCGGGCGGCGCGGATGCGCCGGGCTTCGAGCCCGGTCTCGCCGACAAGATCCAGCAGACGCTCATCGAGAGAACGCGCAAGCAAGAGGCCGCCGGCGAGCCTGCGGTGCTGTTGGTCGCGCCGAAGATCCGACCGTGGGTCGCGCGCCTGATGCGCTATGCGAGTCCGACGCTGTCGGTGCTCGCTTACAACGAAATTCCGGAGAGCCGTCGGATCCGCGTGATCTCGGCGGTTGGACGCTGATGAATCGGACTCATGGAGGTCGATGTGAAGATTAAGCGATACATGGCGCCCAGCATGCGGGCGGCACTCGATCAGGTGCGCGCGGAACAAGGCGCCGATGCGGTGATCCTGTCGAGCCGCCGCGTGCAGGAGGGCATCGAGGTGATCGCCGCGGTCGACTACGACGAAGCGCTCATCGCGGGTGCCGCACGGCAATACTCGATCTCCCTGGCCGCCGCCGCGCCGCCCGAGGTGCAGGTTCCGCGACCCGAGGCGCAGGTTCCGCGACCCGAGGTGCAAGCCCGAGCCGCTGCGCAGCGCCCCGCGGCGCCGCCGCTCCTGCGGCCGAGCCCTTCGCAAAGCGCGGCACAAAGCCCTGCCCGTCCCGCTCGCCCAGCCCCTGCGGCTGCGCGCGCGGCCCCTGCACAGGCGCCGGCGCCCGCGCAGGGCGCGGCGCGTTCCGTGCGGGCACCGGCACCGGCGGTGCGGCCCATGCCGGCACCGGCAGCCGACGAGACGCGTCGAGGGTTTGCAAGCATGCAGAGTGAGATCAAGGATCTACGCAGGCTTCTCGAGAGCGAGCTCGCGCACATCTCCTGGAACGACAAGCGCCTGCGCGAGCCTTTGCGCGCGCGCGTGCTCGAGGATCTGTCGTCGATGGATATCGCGCCCGACGTGGCCGCGAAGCTTGCAACGCTCACGCCCCGGCGTACCAATCTGGGCGATGCGTCCAACATTCCGATGGCGCTGCTGCTCAAGCATCTGCCGATAGTCGATAAGCTGAGCACGGTGAATCCGGGCGTGTTCGCCCTGGTGGGCCCGACGGGCGCCGGCAAGACCACGACCATCGCCAAGCTGGCCGCGCGCTGGACCATGCGGCACGGCAGCCAGGATCTCGCACTGGTGAGCACCGATTCCTATCGCATCGGGGCCCGCGAGCAGCTCATGACGTACGCGCGCATTCTCGGCGCCTCCGTGTACTCGGCCAACAGCGGCCAGGAGCTTGCCCGTGTTCTCGAGGGGCTACGGTCGAAGAAGCTCGTGCTGATCGACACCGCCGGCATGGGGCCGCGCGATGTGCGTCTCAGCGAGCAACTCGCCGCGCTCGCGCAGGGCGCGGGAGGCGCGAAATTCATGCTTGCGCTGCCGGCGCAGGGCGAAGGACTTGCGCTCGAGGAGATCATCCGCGCGTTCGAGCCGGTGAAGCCGACGGCCTGCATCATCACCAAGGTCGACGAGGCGGCGAGCCTCGGTGCGGTGATTTCGACGACGCTCCGCCACAAGCTCAAGATCGCCTATCTCTGCAATGGACAACGCGTGCCGGAGGATGTGCACTCGGCCCATCACCGCCGCGTCTGGCTGGTGCGCGCCGCGCACGAGCTCACGCGTCGCGCGCCCCGGTCGCGCGACGATATCTACTATGCCCGCAACTTTGGACGAGCCCCTGCCCATGCGTGACGATCGACTCGATAATACTCAGGCCGCAAGGCTGCGCGAGCTCAACTCCTCGCGGCCGGTCAAGGTGATCGCCGTGACCGGCGGCAAGGGCGGCGTCGGCAAGACCACGGTCTCGTGCAATCTCGCCGTGTCGATTGCGGCAACCGGACGCGACGTCATGCTGGTCGACGCCGATCTCGGACTCGCCAACGTCGACGTGCTGCTCGGCTTGCACACGCGCTTTCATCTCGGGCACGTGGTGAGCGGCCAATGCACGCTCGAGGACGCGATCGTCACCGGTCCCCACGGCCTGCAAATCGTGCCGGCAGCGTCCGGCATGCACCACATGGCGAGCCTCTCCACGGCCGAGCATGCCGGCATCATCCGGGCGTTCAGCGATCTGTACCATCGGGTCGAGGTGCTGATCGTCGACACGGCAGCGGGTCTGTCCGACAGCGTGCTGACCTTCAGCCGCGCCGCGCACCATGTGCTGATCGTGGTCTGCGACGAGCCCGCTTCCATCACCGACGCCTACGGCCTGATCAAGGTGCTGAGCCGCGAGCACGGCGTGCAGCGTTTTCAGATTCTTGCCAATCAGACGCGGCGCTCGGGCGAAGGACCCGCCCTCTTCGAGAAGATTTCGCGCGTCTGTGACCGATTTCTCAATGTCACCCTCGAGTTCGCCGGATCCGTACCGTATGACGATTACTTGCGCAAGGCGGTGCAGCGCCAGTCAGCCGTCGTCGAGGCGTACCCCGCCTCTATTTCGTCCATTGCGCTCAAGAATCTTGCCTCGAAGGCCGATAAGTGGTCTGCGCCACAAGGTGCGCGAGGCCACCTGGAATTCTTCGTGGAACGGATGGTGGGGGCCCGGATAGGTCCTGCAACGGTATTGCAATGAGAGCAAGCACACAGTACTCAAATTCCCGCAGGCGGACGCCCCGTCCGGCGGTAGACGCGGCGTTCGAGGAGCTGCCCAATCAAGAGCTGGTCTTGAAGCACGCGGACCTCGTGAAGCGCATCGCCTATCATCTGGTGAGCCGGATGCCGCCCAATGTCGAAGTGGACGATCTCATCCAATCCGGGATGATCGGGCTGCTCGACGCCGCCAAACACTACTTGCCCGACAAGGGGGCGAACTTCGAGACCTATGCCGGCATCAGAATCCGCGGCGCGATGCTCGACGAAGTGCGCAAATCCGACTGGACGCCGCGCTCGGTGCACCGAAACATGCGCGAAATGGCGGACGTCGTCCGCAAGCTCGAGAATGCCAAGGGCCACGATGCGACGCCCACGGACATCGCCCAGGCGCTGGGGGTCTCCATGGAGGAGTACCACCGGCTGGTGCAGGATGCGGCGAGCTGCCGTCTGTTCAGCTTCGACCAGGTGAGCTCGGGTGAGGACGAATCGAGCCCGGCGGATCACGCGCGCGACGAGGGGCCGGGACCGTTCGATCACATCGAGGAGGCGGGTTTCCGCGATGCGCTCGCCGGCGCGATCAACGGTCTGCCCGAGCGCGAGAAACTCGTGCTATCGCTTTATTACGACGAGGACATGAACTTGCGGGAAATCGGCGAGGTGCTCGAGGTGTCCGAATCGCGTGTCTGCCAGATTCACGGGCAGGCGCTCGTGCGCGTGCGCGCCCGTCTCACGGAGTGGCTGGCCCCCGCCTGACGTCATGGACATACTCAGCATCATCGGCATCATTTTGGCCCTGATCGCGATCATCGGAGGCGCGATCTTGAAAGGCTCGAGCGCCGGTGCGCTCGTCGGCAGCGCCGCGTTCGTGATCGTGGTCATGGGGACGCTCGCCGCGAGCCTGGTACAGACGCCGATGTCCACGTTCATACGTGCCTGGCGCATCGTGTCGTGGGTGTTCAAACCCCCGGCCGCCGATCCGACGGCGATGATCGAGAAAATCGTCGAGTGGAGCAACATCGCCCGCAAGCAGGGCCTGCTCGGACTCGAGCCCGCGGTCGAGCAGGAGAAGGACGAGTTCTTGAAGAAAGGCCTGCAGTCGCTCGTCGACGGCGGTGAGCCCGAGGCGATCCGCTCCAGCATGGAGATCCAGCTCGACACCATGGAGCACTTCGATACTCAGGCGGCCAAGGTGTTCGAGTCCATGGGTATTTACTCCCCGACACTCGGCATCATCGGGGCAGTCATGGGACTCATGGCGGTGATGCAGAATCTCAACGACCCCTCCAAGCTCGGGCACGGCATCGCGGCCGCCTTCATCGCCACCATCTACGGCATCGCCTTCGCGAACCTGCTGTTTCTGCCGATGGGCAACAAGCTCAAATCGGTGATCCACGGCCAGACGCAGGTGCGCACCATGGTGATCGAGGGGCTCATCGCCATCGCGCAGGGTGAGAACCCGCGCAACATCGAGTCGAAGCTTCAGGGCTATTTCCACCACTAGCCCAAGGGCTAGGGTCGGCCGGCATGGCGCGCAAGAAAAAGCACGAGGAACATGCGAATCACGAGGCCTGGGCCATTCCCTACGGCGACCTCGTCACGCTCTTGTTCGCGTTGTTCACCGTCATGTACGCCATGTCCTCGGTCAACGAAGGCAAGTTCCGCGTGCTGTCCGATTCGCTGATCGCGGCATTCCACGGGGCACCGAAGACCTTGGAGCCGGTCAATATCGGCGAGAAGCAGTCGGGCAAGGGCGGTGATAAGCCTCTGGCCGGCATCACGCCCACCGTGCTCATGAAGATCAAGGAGCAGAAAGCCCCCGGGGAGGGCCGCTCGCCGCGCGATCCCGAGGTTGCCCAGCCGCCCGAGCCCGAGGCTGCGCCTGCGGCGCTCATTCGCATGGAGCGCGAGGTGCAGAACGCCATGCAGGGGCTGATCGACGCCAAGCTCGTGACGGTGCGGCGCGAGAGCTTGTGGCTCGAGATCGAGATCAACACCGACATCCTGTTCGGGAGCGGTGAGGGGGATTTCTCGCCCGCCGCCGTGACGGTGCTCGACAAGCTCGCCGATGTGCTCAAGCCTTTCCCGAATCCTGTCCGCGTCGAGGGGCACACCGACAATCGGCCGATCAAGACGAGTGCCTTCCCGTCCAACTGGGAGCTTTCGGCGGCGCGGGCGGCGAGCGTCGTGCACGAATTCACCAAGGACGGGATCGATCCGCTGCGTCTCGAGATCGTCGGCTTCGGTGAGTTCCACCCGCGTCAGGCCAACGACACGACCGAGGGGCGTAATGCCAACCGACGGGTCGCGATCCTGGTGCTCGAAGCCGTGGCCCCCGGCGATCCCGTGGTCGCGAGGACCCCCACCCCGATTGCCCAGGACGCGACCCCGGGCGTCGCCGAGGCGGATGCGTCGGATGCCGCAAATCGGCTACTATGGCGCGTGCCGCCGGCGGAGCTCGCCAAGACCGTGCTGGTCAAGGATCACCCCGCTGCAGCAACGGCTGCGCCTGCGGGGGCAGCGGCGGTGAAGGAAACAGCAGGGCAGGCCGAGGCAGCGCCCGTGCCGGCGGAGGCCCCCCCACCGAGCCAGTGAGCGCCGAGCCAATGAGGGAAATCACTCATGAGCGAAGTTGATCGGCTGAGCAACTCAGGTCTCTATCCGGCCTTGCCGATTGCGGACAAGAGCAGTCGCAAGGGTGGCTCGGGGGGAGGGGGACAGCCCGCCGCCGATGGCAAGAGGCCCGTCAAGCCGCCTCCTGAATCGCCGGCCGCCGAGACCCGCGACCCCGGGCGTCCGCCGAAATCGCTGATCGACGATTACGCCTGAAACGAGCGAGCGCCCGGCCGCCGCGCCGTGTCCGACGTCGCACACGATTGGATGATTTGCCGCCACCGGTTTTCCGCAACGGGCAAGAGCGCCGTGATCGCGGTGAACGCGACGCTCGCGCAGCGCCTGCGTTTCGCGGAGTATCCCTCCCACGTCTCGCTCGCCATCGAGGCCGCCGCGCATGCGCTCGACGCATCCGGCCGCATCAATGCGCACGAGAGCCAGCATCTTCTGCATCTGAGCCACGTGATTCGCGAGCACCTCGAGTGCGAGGATCAGCATTTGATGGTCATCGTGCACGGCGTGGGCGCGCGTACGCTCGAGTTCCATGCGCGCGACGGCGAGGCCATGGCGCGCCGATTGACGGCCTTGAAGCAAGAGAAGACCTGGGATCGCGCGTGGACCTTCGAGATCCGGTCCGATCCCGCCGGCAAACTATTCGAAGGATGGCGTAACATCGTCGAGGCTTCCGAGGAACATCACCTCTCGGTGACCGTTCCGCAAGAGAGCGCGGATCATCATCACTTCTTGTTCTAGCAGACAGTCAAAGGGAATACGCGATGTTTCGATTATGGCTTTCGTTGCTGTGTCTTTGCGCTTTGCCGCTACCATCCTTCGCGGCCGCGCCGTGGATCGAGGAAAGCAACCGCTTCACCCAGATGCTGGTCGACGTGCATTTGCAGCACTCGCCCGAATACGGCTCCTCGCAGGGACTCGCCGAATACGACACGCGCATCGGTGTACCGACGCTCGCCGATGCGCTTGCGCAGCGCTCCGAGCGGGACGCGGTCATCGAGAAGATCAAGGCGCAGCTGCCGCTCGTGAAGGACCGCAAGGTCGCGGAGGACATGCAGATACTCATTCACGCCATCGACCTCGAGGATCGCGAGCTCGACTTGCAGACCCGGCTCGATGTGCCCTACATCAATGCCAGCGAGCAGGTGTTTCGCGGAATCAAGGTTCTGCTGGATGACCAGGTGCCCGCCGAACGCCGGCCTGCCGCCGTGATCCGCCTCAAGAAATATGCCGGCATCGAGCCCGGCTTCGTACCCATCACGCGGCTCGACAAGGAGCGCGTCCAGCAGCAGATGGCCAAGCCGGGAGTCACCTATCCCTCCAAGTCGGAGCTCGAGACCGAGCTGGGCCGGGACTCGAACTACATCGACGGCATCGCCGCGCTCTTCAAGAAGTACCAGCTGACCGGCTGGGAGGACGCGTACGCGCAGCTGAAGACCCAGCTCGCCGATTACGACGCCTGGCTGAAGAGCGATGTATTGCCGAATGCGCGCACGGACTTCCGTCTTCCGCCCGAGGAATATGCGCTGGCCTTCGAGCAGTACGGCATCGATCTCACGCCGGCCGACATCACCGCCAAGGCGCACGTCGCCTTCAAGGAATACCAGGCCGAAATGGCGCCGATCGCCGCACGCATCGCGCGCGAGCGCAAGCTCCCCTCGAACGACTATCGGGCCGTCATCGCCGAGCTGAAAAAAACGCAGCTCACCGGCGATGCCATCCTGCCGTTCTATGAGCGGCGCCTGAAAGACATCGAGGCGATCATCGTCAAACAGCAGATCGTGACCTTGCCCGATCGGCCGGCCATCATCCGCCTGGCGACGGCCGCCGAGACCGTGCAGCAGCCGGCACCGCACATGAAGGGCGCGCCGCTCTTGCACAACACGGGACAGCGCGGCGAGTTCATTCTGCCGCTCAACATTCCGTCGGCGACCGGCGGCGCGGAGGACAAGTACGATGACTTCACGTTCGATGCGGTCGCCTGGACCCTGACGGCGCACGAGGCGCGCCCCGGCCACGAGCTGCAGTTCGACTCGATGGTGGAGCACGGCACGTCCATCGCCCGAGCGCAGTACGCCTTCAACTCGACCAACGCCGAAGGATGGGGGCTCTATTCGGAGTATCTGATCGAGCCGTACATGCCCCCTGAAGGGCAGCTCATGTCGCTCGACTTGCGGCTGCTGCGCGCCGCACGCGCATTCCTCGATCCGGAACTGCAGGCGGGCAAGATCCAGCCTGCGGATGCCTACCGGGTGCTGCAGACCGATGTGGTCCTGTCGCACGCATTCGCGACCGAGGAAGTCGAGCGGTTCACGTTCCGGGCACCGGGACAGGCCAACAGTTATTTCTACGGCTACACGCGACTTCTTGACCTACGCCGAGAAACGGAGAAGGCGCTGGGCAAGAAGTTCGACCAGAAGAAATTTCACGACTTCATCCTGGCGCAGGGCTTGCTGCCTCCCGATCTCATGCGCAAGGCGGTGATCGGGGAGTTCGTGCCGGAACAGAAATCGGGCGGATGATGAGCAGCGTCGCCGCTGCGCTCGCCCGACGGAGGTCTTGCTGGGTTATCGCCCTCGCGATTTTGAGCGCGCTCGATCGGGGGACTGCCTGCGCGCAGAGCACGGCGGAGGCGGCGGCAATCGCGACGGTCGCAGTGGATGCGCGCGAGGCGCCGCGCGGCATCATGTCGGCTCATCTCGAACTGCCGGTGGCCGCCGGACCGCTGACGTTGGTCTATCCCAAATGGCTCCCGGGCAGGCACTCTCCGGCGGGCCCGCTGACCTCGCTCGGCGGCCCGCGTTTCACGGCAGCGGGACGTGTGCTGCCGTGGCGCCGCGATTCCGTCGACCTGTTCGCGTTTCATCTGGACGTGCCGTCCGGCGTGAGCCGCTTAGGTATCGATCTCGAGATCGACACCTCGATCGCGCCCGACGGAGTGGTGCAGGGTCTCGAGACGCCGCGAACGGCGACCGAGTCGTTGCTCATACTCGAGTGGAATCAGCTCGTCCTGTACCCCGAGGGAGCACGCGCCGACGAGTTGCCTTACCGCGCCACGGTGCGCCTGCCCGAGGGCTGGAAGTTCGCAAGCGCGCTCGAGCCGGCTGCGGGCACGGGCGGCAGCACAGAATTCGCAACGACCTCGCTCACCACCCTCCTCGATTCGACGCTGCTTGCCGGACGCTACATGCGCGACATCGCGCTCGGCGGGACCCCGCCGGTGAAGCTGCACATCGCCGCCGATACGCCCTCGGCCCTCAACCTGTCGAGCGACACCGAGGCCCATTTTCGCGCGTTGGTGCGCGAGGCGGCGGCGCTGTTCGGAGCGACCCACTACGATCACTACGATTTTCTCTACGTGCTCACCGACCAGATCATGCCGGACGGCATCGAGCACCATCAGTCGAGCGATGATCGCTCACCGCTCCGCGCGCTGGTGGACGACTCCGTGCGGCGTGCCGAGGCGAATCTGCTGCCGCACGAGTACGTGCATTCCTGGAATGGGAAGTATCGACGCCCCGAGGGACTCGCCACCATCAATTACCAGGAGCCCATGCAGGGGGATTTGCTGTGGGTTTACGAGGGCCTGACCGAATATCTGGGCGATGTGCTGGCGGCGCGCAGCGGCCTGCTTACCGAGGAGGAGCTGCGGGGCGAGCTCGCGCACGACGCCGCGGCGATGCAATCGCACAGCGCGCGTACTTGGCGCTCACTCGAGGACACCGCCATCAGCGCGCAGCTTCTTTATTATCAGTCGCGCAACTGGGGCGCTCGATTGCGCCGCCCGGAAGACTTCTACCAGGAATCGGCCCTGCTCTGGCTCGAGGCCGATGCGCTCATCCGGCATGCCTCGAATGGACATAAGAGTCTGGACGATTTCTGCAAGCTCTTTTACGGGCCGCCGAGATCCGGTCCGCGGGTCGTGCCCTACGATTTCGACGCTGTCGTAAACGCGCTGTCGGCGGTGCAGCCCTACGACTGGCGCGGTTTCTGGACGGAGCGATTGAACCGCCTGCGGCCGCAGGCGCCGCTCGAGGGGTTACAGGCGGCGGGCTGGCGGCTCGAGATCAATGCGACGCCGTCGATCATGCACGCCGCTCACGAGGCGGACGACAAAGACCTCGATTTGCGCTACTCGTTGGGCTTCTTCGTGGACGACGATCAGGCGATCATCGGCGATGTGATTCCCGGCTCGCCCGCCGACACCGCCGGCGTCTCCCCGGGCAGCCGTGTGATCGCGCTGAACGGCTATCGTTGGTCCAAGGAACTACTCGAGGACACCTTGGCCGCGCCGGCCGATACCGACGCCGGCCGCGGTAAGCTCACGCTCCTCGTAGAGAAGGACGAGACTTTCAAGACGCTGGAGCTTCAATATGCGGGCGGCGAGCGCTATCCGAATCTGGTGCGGGAGTCAGGCAGCACGGATCTGCTCGCGCAGATCGCGAAGCCGCGTGCCCCCATGCAAAGACGCTAGATCCGATAGTCCCGCAGGTGCTTCGTGCTCCCGATCGTATTGAGCGAGGCGGCGGCTGCGGCCGATTTCGCGGCAGCCGGGGTGCTGTTCCGCGAATATGCCGCCGCCCTCGGAGTGGATCTGTGTTTCCAGGGCTTCGAGGCGGAGCTCGAGCAGATGCCCCGGATGTACGGCGCTCCGCAGGGGTGCCTGTTCGTGGCGCGTGCGGGCGTGGAGCCGGTCGGGTGCGGTGCGCTGCGCTGCCTTGGGGCAGGCGGGATATGCGAGATGAAGCGTTTGTACGTCCGTGCGCAGGCCCGCGGCACCGGTCTCGGACGAATCCTCGCCGAGAGCCTCGTCGCCAAAGGCCGGGCGCTCGGCTATGCGGTCATGCGCCTCGACACGCTCGCGCACATGAGCGCGGCGCGCGAGCTGTATCGCTCGCTCGGCTTCGTCGAGATCCGGGCTTATTACCCGAATCCGCTGCCGAACGTCGTGTACATGGAGCTCGATCTCTCGGCCGATTAACCGATGTATCGGCCGGCCGCGGCCAAAGAATGCCGGCCGCGCCGTCGCGGCCGGCAGCGGATCATTTACGCGGCTCCTTGCCGGTGATCTCTTGTGCGGCGCGCTTCAAGATCTCCGCGACGCGCTCTTGTTCCTCGGCCGAGGCGTTCCACTTCTCGGCGATCGCCGACCGGACGGCGTGCCGTGCGCGGGCCAGGCTCTTGGACCAGCCGGCATCGCCCGACTCGTCCTCCTCGCCCTGCGCGGAGCGCATGACGCGGCGCATATGTTCCAGACGCTCCCCGACCCGGCTGAACTGGGCAAACATCGCGTCGGCTTCCTCGCGATGCTCCTCGAGGTACGCGCGCCCGAGCTCGGTCAGCTGATAAAGCTTGCGGGTTCCTTCGGTCTCGACCGTGGCGTGGCCGATTTCCTCGAGGTAGGTCAGGGCGGGGTAGACCATACCGGGGCTCGGCACATAGAACCCCTTCGAGCGCTCCTCGAGCGCCTTGATGATTTCGTAGCCGTGCCGCGGCTTTTCAGCCAGCAGATCGAGGATCAGCAATTGCAGGTCCCCGGAGGCGAGCTTTCTGCCCATGCCGAAGCCGCGGCCGCCGAGTTCCCCGCGGTCGGCGAACCAGCCGCCGAAGCGGCCCCGGCCGAGGCCTTTGCGCGGGCCGCCGAAGAATTGCTCCCAATGAGAGTCGTGATGATGATGATGGTGATGACGATGCATGAAATCTCTCTCCGTATTAACTGTCTTACAACCTATCGTAAGATACTGTATGACTATCTTACGATATAGTCAAGAGGATCGTCCGGACGGGGTTGGAGGTCTTCGCGCCGGTCGAGCGGGTGCACGGCCGTGAGAATTTTTGCCGGTCGCCGTTCCTCACGGGGGGCGGTTCCGGCTATAACGAATGAGCACGCGTTCGCCGTTGACACCGTGAGGAGTACGTCCCACAATACGCGGCTCATTTTGAGGAGGGGTACCCAAGCGGCCAACGGGGGCAGACTGTAAATCTGCTGGCTTATGCCTTCGTAGGTTCGAATCC
>Ga0302314_10010076_pt1 | contig 16596 bp, 17 predicted proteins | sample III_Palsa_N2_3_FD_200533 | JGI IMG/M metagenome (GOLD analysis project Ga0302314, IMG submission 200533) | Peat permafrost microbial communities from Stordalen Mire near Abisko, Sweden - III_Palsa_N2_3 | ecosystem: Environmental > Terrestrial > Soil > Palsa > Peat permafrost | place: Sweden... | reverse complement strand
CCACGTGCGCAGCAGCCCGCGCCGCTCCCGGCAGAGCGGGAGTCAGACGCAGGCTGCAGTCGAAGGTGCCGCCCCGGCGCCGGATCATCACCCGGCGCAGGAACAGGGCGCCTATCGCGAGAAGAATGAGCAGACACAGGGCGGCCAGCGCCTCGAGGAGGTCGGTCAGCATCGCCGACCCGCCACGCCCGCTGCGCTCAACGCCCGCCTCCGCCGGCTATTCGCCGCGGCCGACGGCGCGCAGCCGCAGCTCGGCTCGGGCGGCGGCGGCCTCGGAGTCGGCGCCGAACTCGCCGGCCCGCGCCCTGGTGAGCGCCTCCTGGGCCCGGTCCGCGTCGATCTCCTCGGCCAGTTCGGCTGCCTCGCCGAGCAGCGAGACCCGGTCGTCGGCCACCGAGATGAACCCGCCGTGCAGCGCGGCCCGCAGGGTCTGCCCCGGCGCCCCGTCCACGATGGTCCTGATGGTGATCACGGAGGGCTTGAGCAGCGAGAGGATGGGCTGGTGCTGGGGCATGATGCCGACGTCGCCGTCGGTGGTCTTCGCGACCACCAGCGACGCCTTGCCCGACCAGACCTCGCGGTCGGCCGCGACCAGCGCCACGTCGAGTTCAGCCATGGGTGCGGCTCCCTTTACCACTAGTCCTAAGAGCTTATCCGAACCTCCGGGCGCTCCCGACCACATTCCCGTGGTCGGAGGCGCCCGGTCAGCCGCCGCGCCGCAGCGCGGCCACGGCCTACTTCGTCAGTTCCTTGTGCTTGCGCTCGAGGTCCTCGAGCCCGCCGCACATGAAGAACGCCTGCTCCGGCACGTGGTCGTACTTGCCGTCGGCGATCGCGGTGAAGGCCGCGATGGTCTCGTCCAGCGGCACGAAGGAGCCGTCGAGGCCGGTGAAGACCTTCGCCACGAAGGTGTTCTGGGACAGGAACCGCTCGATGCGACGGGCGCGCGCCACCGTGAGCTTGTCCTCCTCGGACAGCTCGTCGATGCCCAGGATCGCGATGATGTCCTGCAGGTCCTTGTACTTCTGCAGGATCGCCTTGATCCGCATCGCGCACTCGTAGTGGTCCTTCGCGATGTACCGCGGGTCCAGGATGCGCGAGGTCGAGGCCAGCGGGTCCACCGCGGGGTAGATGCCCTTCTGGCTGATCGGCCGGGACAGCTCGGTGGTCGCGTCCAGGTGGGCGAAGGTGGTGGCCGGGGCCGGGTCGGTGTAGTCGTCCGCGGGCACGTAGATCGCCTGCACCGAGGTGATCGAGTGGCCGCGGGTCGAGGTGATCCGCTCCTGCAGCTGGCCCATCTCGTCCGCCAGGGTCGGCTGGTAGCCCACCGCGGAGGGCATGCGCCCGAGCAGCGTGGAGACCTCGGAGCCGGCCTGGGTGAAGCGGAAGATGTTGTCGATGAACAGCAGCACGTCCTGGTTCTGCACGTCGCGGAAGTACTCCGCCATCGTCAGCGCCGAGAGCGCCACCCGCAGCCGGGTGCCCGGCGGCTCGTCCATCTGGCCGTAGACCAGCGCGGTCTTGTCGATGACGCCGGTCTCGGTCATCTCCGCGATCAGGTCGTTGCCCTCACGGGTGCGCTCGCCGACGCCGGCGAACACCGACACGCCGCCGAAGTTCTGCGCCACCCGGTAGATGAGCTCCTGGATGAGCACCGTCTTGCCCACGCCCGCGCCGCCGAACAGGCCGATCTTGCCGCCGCTGACGTACGGGGTGAGCAGGTCGATCACCTTGATGCCGGTGGTGAACATCTCGGTCTTCGAGTCGAGCTGGTCGAAGCTCGGCGCCTTGCGGTGGATCGGCCAGCGCTCGGTGACCTCGAACTTCTCACCCTCCTTGAGGTTGAGCACGTTCCCGGTCACGTCGAACACGTGGCCCTTGGTGATGTCGCCGACCGGCACGGTGATCGGGCCGCCGGTGTCCTTCACCTCGCTGCCGCGCACAAGGCCGTCGGTCGGCTTCATCGAGATCGCGCGGATCATGTTGTCGCCGATGTGCTGGGCGACCTCGAGGGTGATGGTGCGGTTCTCGCCCTGGAAGTCGTAATCGATGGTCAGAGCGTTGAAGATCTCCGGCATCGCGTCGACGGGGAACTCCACGTCGACGACGGGGCCGATGATCCGCGCGACTCGGCCCACGCCGGTAGTCGTCTGGGTCGTCATGGTCGTCATCGTTTCCTATTCATTCCCCGCGGACGCGTCGGCCAGGGCGTTGGCCCCACCGACGATCTCGCTGATTTCCTGGGTGATCGCGGACTGCCGGGCCGAGTTCGCCAGCCGGGTGAGCTGGATGATGAGGTCGCTGGCGTTGTCCGTCGCCGACTTCATCGCGCGCCGCCTGGCGGCGTGCTCCGAGGCCGCCGACTGCAGCAGGGCGTTGTACAGCCGCGCCTTGATGTAGTTCGGCAGCAGGGCGTCGAGCACCTGAGCGGCCGACGGCTCGAACTCGTAGAGCGGGAAGACGCCGCCGGCCGGGGGCTCGGTCGACTCCTCGATCTCGAGCGGCAGGAACCGCGCCGCCGTCGCGTTCTGGGTGAGCATCGTCACGAACTCGGTGGACACCACGTGCAGCTCGTCCACCCCGCCGTCCTCGCCGCCCTTCTCGAAGTCGGCGATCAGGGTGTCCGCGACCTCGGCGGCGTCACCGTACTGGGGGCTGTCCGAGAAACCGGACCAGGTCCCCCCCAGTTCGATACCCCGGAAGCGGTAGTACGACGCGCCCTTGCGGCCGATGACGTACCTGACGACTTCCTTGCCCTCGTTGCGCAGCAGCGCGGCGAGCTGCTCCGCCTGCTTGATCGCGGCGCTGTTGTAGGCGCCGGCGAAGCCGCGGTCCGCGGTGACCAGGACGATCGCCGCGCGCAGCAGCCGCGGGCGCTCCCCGATCAGCGGGTGCTTGGCGTTGGAGTGCGAGGCCACCGCCGACACCGCCCGGGTGATCTCCCGGGCGTACGGGGTCGACGCCGCCACGCGCTGCTGCGCCTTGACGATGCGCGCGGTCGCGATCAGCTCCTGCGCGCGGGTGATCTTCTTCGTGGCGGAGACGGACGCGATGCGCCGCCGGTAGACACGGAGTTGGGCTCCCACTGCCTCAGCCCTCCTTCCTGAACTGGATTCGGATCACTCGGATCATCGGGATCAGCCCTTCGTGACCCGGGTGATCGTCTCCTGGCCGACCGCGGCCCGGTCCAGCGGAGCGACCGGGACGTCGCCGCGCAGCAGCTGGCCGTCGGCCTTCTCGAAGCTGTTCTTGAACTCGTCGGCCGCGCCCTTGAGCAGCTCCACCGTGTCGTCGCCGACCTTCTGGGTGGAGGCGATCGAGGTCAGGATCTCCGGCTTGGAGCTCTTGAGCCAGGCCAGGAACTCGGACTCGAAGCGGCGCACGTCCTCGACCGGGACCTCGTCCAGCTCGCCGGAGGTGCCCGACCAGATCGAGACGACCTGGTCCTCGACCGGGTACGGCGAGTACTGGCCCTGCTTGAGCAGCTCGACCATCCGCTGACCGCGGGCCAGCTGGGCCTTCGAGGCGTCGTCCAGGTCCGAGGCGAAGGCCGCGAAGGCCTCCAGGTCGCGGAACTGGGCCAGGTCGACACGGAGCGATCCGGAGACCGTCTTCATCGCCTTGATCTGCGCCGAACCGCCGACTCGGGAGACGGAGGTACCGACGTTCACGGCCGGGCGCACGCCGGAGAGGAACAGGTCCGTCTCCAGGAAGCACTGGCCGTCGGTGATCGAGATGACGTTGGTCGGGATGAACGCGGAGATGTCGTTCGCCTTGGTCTCCACGATCGGCAGGCCGGTCATCGAGCCCGCGCCCATCTCGTCCGAGAGCTTGGCGCAGCGCTCGAGCAGCCGGGAGTGCAGGTAGAAGACGTCACCGGGGTACGCCTCGCGGCCCGGCGGGCGGCGCAGCAGCAGGGACATCGCGCGGTACGCCTCGGCCTGCTTGGACAGGTCGTCGAAGACGATCAGCACGTGCTTGCCGGCGTACATCCAGTGCTGGCCGATGGCCGAACCGGTGTACGGGGCGAGGTACTTGAAGCCGGCCGGGTCGGAGGCCGGGGCGGCGACGATGGTGGTGTACTCCAGCGCGCCGTTGTCCTCGAGCGCCTGGCGCACCGCGGCGATCGTCGAGCCCTTCTGGCCGACGGCGACGTAGATGCAGCGCACCTGCTTCTTCGGGTCGCCCGACTCCCAGTTGGCCTTCTGGTTGAGGATCGTGTCGACGCAAACCGCGGTCTTGCCGGTCTGCCGGTCGCCGATGATCAGCTGGCGCTGGCCGCGGCCGATCGGGGTCATCGAGTCGATGGCCTTGATGCCGGTCTGCAGCGGCTCGTGCACCGACTGGCGCTGCATGACGCCGGGGGCCTGCAGTTCGAGCACGCGCAGACCCTCGGACTCGATCGGGCCGAGGCCGTCGATCGGGGAGCCCAGCGGGTCCACCACGCGGCCCAAGAACTTGTCGCCGACCGGGGTCGAGAGGATCTCGCCGGTGCGGCGGACCATCTGGCCCTCTTCGATCTTGCTGTAGTCGCCCATGACCACGACGCCGATTTCACGCACGTCGAGGTTCAGCGCGATGCCGAGGGTGCCGTCCTCGAACTTCAGCAGCTCATTGGTCATCGCCGAGGGCAGGCCCTCGACCTTCGCGATGCCGTCGCCGATCTCGAGGACCGTGCCGACCTCGTCTACGTTGGCGGCCGAAGGCTCGTACGAGGCGACGAAGCGCTCCAGCGCGTCCCGGATCTCCTCCGGACGGATCGTAAGCTCCGCCATCAGTGTTCCTGTCTCCTAAGTCTTCTCGGACGCCTGCGGTAGTTTTCGCCGTCGCCCGCGAACTCGTCGTGGGGTGCTGCTAAAGGTCTGTGAAGCTGTGTCAGGCCGCGAAGCCCCGGGACGCCTCGGCCAGCTTGGCGGCCAGCGAGCCGTCGATGAGGTCGTCGCCGATCCGGATGGTGAGGCCGCCGATGAGCTCGGGGTCGAGCTCGACGTTCAGCCGGATCTGCTTGCCGTAGCCGCGGGCCAGGATGGCGGTGAGCCGTTCGCGCTGCGCCTCGGTGAGCGGGATCACGGCCGTGACGAGCGCCGTGATGCGCTCCCGGTGGGCCGCGGTGATCGCGCTGAGGCGCTCGACGCCGTGCAGCACCGGAACGCCGCGCGGATCGGCCACCACGCGCTGGATCAGCCGCACCGCGGAGGGGTTGGCCTTGCCCGCGAGCAGCGAGTCGACCAGGCCGACGCGCTGGCGGACCGGAATCCGCTCGCTCAGACCCTGGGTGAGCTCGGGCTCGGCGGCCAGGATCCGGCCGAAGCGGAACAGGTCGTCCTCGACCGCGTCGAGGGTCCCGGCGCGCTCCGCGAGGGCCAGTTCGGCCTCCACGGACAGCTCGTCGATCGCCTCGGCCAGGTCGCGGGGCTGCGACCAGCGGCTGCGGACCAGGCCCGCGAGCAGCTCGACCGCGTTCTCGCCGACCTTGCCGGCGAGCAGCTCGGTCACCAGCTCGGCCCGCGCGTTGCCGGGCCGAGCTGGGTCGGTCAGCAGCCGGCGCAGCGAGACCTCGGAGCCGAGCAGCGCCGCGATGGCGGCCAGGTCGTCCGACAGCGCGGTGACGTCGGTCGTGGGGACCGAGGTCAGGGTCGCCAGGGACTCGCGCGCCGCGGCGAGCGACTCCCGAGAAGCGCCACGCATGGTCAGCCCACCTTTGAATCGCTGCGCGAGGCCGGAACGGCGAGCTTGGCGTCAAGCTCGTCCAGGAAGCGGTCGATGATCCGCTCCTGCAGGGCGGCGTCCTGCGCGCGCTCCCCGACGATCTTGTCGGCCAGCTCGGTCGCCAGCTTGCCGAGGTCCGCCTTGAGCACGTTGACCGCGCTGTTCCGGTCGGACTCGAGCTGGGCGTGCGCGGAGGCGATGATGGCCTCCTTCTGCGTGACGGCCTCGCCGCGGGCCTGCTCCACCAGCGCCGCGCCGTCGGCCTGAGCCTTGGCCCGGATGTCGGCGGTGGAGTGCCGCAGTTCGGCCAGCTGCGCCTGGGCGTCGGCCTTGACCTGCGCGGCCTCGGCCTGCGCGGCCTCGGCCTGCTGCAGCCCGCCTTCGATCGCCTCGGTGCGGTCCTGCAGGGTCTTGCGGATGTTCGGCAGCAGCTTGGTCGCCAGGAAGTAGAAAACGATGGCGAACGCGATGGTGCCGATGATCAGCTCGGGGATCTCGGGCAGGATGGGGTTGCCGAGGTTCACCGAGCTGTCGGCCAGGACAGTGACATGTGCCACGGTGGTGCCTCCTTCTTCGACTCGTCGGTCGGCGAGGACTACTTGCCGAAGACGAACGGCATGACGATGCCGAGCAGCGCCAGCGCCTCGGTCAGGGCGAAGCCGATGTACATGTTGGTGCGGATCATGCCGGCGGCCTCGGGCTGACGGGCCATCGCCTCGACGCCGTGACCGAAGATCAGGCCGATGCCGACGCCCGGGCCGATGGCGGCCAGGCCGTAGGCCACGGCACCGAGCGAGCCGGTGACACCGGTGGAGGCGGCAAGGTCAACAACAGCGGACATTTGAGTGTTTTCCTTCTCGTCGAACCGACGGACGGACCCGCCGGTTGGGCTTTGGTGTTCAGGTGATCTGTGCGCGGCCGCTCAGTGGGCGGCCTGGACGCCCTCGCCCACGTACTGGGCGGTGAGCATCGTGAAGATGTAGGCCTGTAGTCCCTGGATCAGCATCTCGAACGCGGTCAGCACCACCACCATGACGGCGGAGCCGGCGGCGAAGAGCGCACTGAAGGTGGCGCTGGCCAGGTACCAGGTGGCGATCGTGAAGGTGGCCAGAAGCAAGTGTCCGGCGAACATGTTCGCGAACAGCCGGACCATCAGCGTGAACGGCTGGATCAGGAAGACGCGCAGCCACTCGACCGGCACCAGGATGATCAGCACCGGCCACGGCACGCCCGTCGGCACCACGTTCTTCAGGAAGCCGAAGAAGCCCTGGTGCTTGATCGCCTGGTACCAGTACGTGATGTAGACCATCAGCATCAGCGAGGCCGGGAACGCGATGAACGAGGTCACCGGGATCTGCGCCACAGGGATGATCTCCATCAGGTTCATCACCCAGACGAAGAAGAACAGGCAGAGCAGGAACGGCACGAAACGGTCGCCGTTCTTGCCGATCATCGGCCGGGCGATCTGGTCCCTGATGAACAGGTAGCCGAGCTCGCCGAGGTTCTGCGCCCCGCGCGGGACCAGCTTCGGCTTGCCGAAGGCGGCCCAGAAGAACCAGATCACCAGGCCGGCGCTGATCAGGGCGAGCAGTTCGGGCTTGTAGAAGCCGATGCTCCCGATGTGGAAGAGCGCCTTGAAGTTGAAGCTGCTGAGGGACGGGGCGATGAAGCCGCAGTTCGTACCGGCATGAGAGCTCGTCTCGCTACTGCAGTCGCCACTGGCGAGTAGCACGGTACTCGCGATCGCACTCACCGGTTCACTCCTTCGGCTTTGAGCATTGGGGTCACCATCTGTCGTGGATGACGCTGTGGGTCTTGCGGGAACGGTTCATCCGCTGTGCAGCGGGCACGCGTGGGTCTGGGCTCGGGGCGTGACGGGTTCGCGGCTCAGCGCTGCCGACCGGCCCGGTTCGCCAGCCAGACCGTGTAGACCAGCGAGAGGACCATGCCGAACAGCACGCCGAAGAGCAGCAGGATCGGATGGCCCAGCCAGCGGCCGAGCAGGTAGCCGATGCCACCGTAGAGGACCAGCGAGGCGGCCATGTGCCCGACGATGGTCCACAGCATGGATTCCATCCGACTGGCTTCACGGCGTTCGCGCTCGAGCCTCGACTCGTCCGTCTCGCGCGGGTCCTGGCCCTCAGGGGACGTCGGACTCACATCGAGGCAGGCTTCGTCATCACGGTCGGCCGACCCGTCGGGGCGTCGGGTCGTCGGGCTCATCACCCGCACCGATACGTGCTCCGGTGTGCTCGCGGCACAACTGCGCGCCGCGTCGGCGACGCAGCGAGTGGCCCGGACGGGCGCGGTGGCTGACCCGGGCTACGGCGTGACGGGAGCGGGTCATGACCGCGGCTCCACGTAGAGGATCTTGCTCTTGACCATCGTCCGCACCTGCATACCGCTCCAGACCAGCACCAGGGCGATCGCGGAGAAGCCGAACACCTGGCCGTTGAACAGCGTGGTGCCCTGGAAGGCGGACAGGAGCACGGCCAGCGCGATGATCTTGACCATGTAGCTGCTGAGCGCGGCGATCATCATGGCCTGCGGGCTGATCTTGGCCGCGCGGCCCACGACGTAGGCGGAGACGGCGAAGAACGCGGTGACGACGGCGAGCGCGAGCAGGGCTCCGAGCGCTCCCTTGATCCCCGAGACGGCGGCGCCGATTCCGATCGCGACAAGGCCGACGACTGCCGTGGGCACGGCGGACTGCCGTAGCGCGCGGACGTCTTCGGCCTGCATTTCAGTCTCCGGGGCGGTCATCGTGTGGCTGCCGGGGATTCGGCGTTACTCACTTCGTCGATCTTGGCTCAGAAGTTCGGGATCGGGGGCGCACAAGGGGGCGTGCGACTGCTCCGATCGGGTTCCTCTTCTGCTCGTGAAACCTATCACAAGTGCCGTTGCCCGTCTTCCACGGGGGCACGTGGTATGGATCACTCCACCGTACGCCCAGGTCAGGACTGGGGCGGCCGAGTGATTTCGTGCCCTGATCCAGTGTGCGCAAGCTGCCGTTCCTCGGCCGTTTCCTCGCGCGCCGCGTGACGTCCGCGCAGCTTTATCACAGGGACCCGGCCGGCCCGGTCGTCGAGGTGCCGGCGCATCCGCGGCAGCAGCAGGCCGATGAGGCCAAGCAGGGCGAAACCCATCGCGCCGAGCACGATCGGGCGGGACTGCGAGGAGACCGAGAACATCACGACGGTGAAGGAGATCAGCGCCGACCAGAAGTACATGATCAGCACAGCGCGGCGCTTGGAGTGGCCGATCTGCAGCAGCCGGTGGTGCATGTGCTCGGCGTCCGCGGAGAACGGCGAGCGCCCGGCCCTGGTGCGCCGGACCACGGCCATCACCGTGTCGGCCAGCGGCAGGGCCACCGCGCAGAAGGGCAGCACCAGCGGCAGGAAGACCGGGACCGCCTTGTAGGTGGCGGTGCTCTGCGAACCGGCGGCGTACTTGAGCTGGTCCGGGTCGATCTGGCCGAAGGCCAGGATGGTGATGACGGCCAGCATCATGCCGAGCATCATCGAGCCGGAGTCGCCCATGAAGATCCGCGCCGGGGACCAGTTGTGGCAGAGGAAGCCCAGGCACATGCCGACCAGGATCACCGAGACCATCGCGGCCGGGACGATCGTGCTGATGTCGTAGCCGTGCTGCAGCCGGTAGGCGTAGACGAAGAAGCAGCTTGCCGCGATCGCCACCATGCCCGCGGCCAGGCCGTCGAGCCCGTCGACGAAGTTGACCGCGTTGATCATGCCGACGATCAGCAGTACCGAGAAGGTGACGGCCAGGTTGGGCTCAAGGCTGACGATCCCCATGCCGGGGATGGAGATCCAGGTCAGCTGGACGCCCATCAGCACCATGATCGAGGCGGCCAGGGTCTGCCCGGCCAGCTTGATCACCGCGTCCACGCCCCAGCGGTCGTCGATGACGCCGATCACGATCAGCAGGCTCGAGCCGATCAGCAGCGCGGGCACCGTCCGGGTGCCCTGGAAGACCCAGGTCTGCATCATCGGCATCTTCGACGCGGCGAACACCGCGATCAGGAAGCCGATGTACATCCCGGCGCCGCCGAGCCGCGGGGTCGGGGTCGAGTGCACGTCCCTGGCCCGTACCGCGGTGACCGCGCCGAAGCGGATGGCACCCTCGCGCACCGGGCCGGTCACCAGGTAGGTGGTCACCCAGGCGATCATGAGGACGGCCAGATACTCGCGCATCGCGGGCTGATCGCCACCTTCCGGACCCGGGTTTCGGCTGTGCAGCTTCAGGGTAGCCGCAACGCGGCCTCCTCGCAGTCAGACGCCGTGCCCCCGCGTCCGGTTTCCGTCGTCCACTGATACCGCGGACTGATGTTGCGCCCGGGGTATCAGGAGTACAGCGGGAACCGGGAGACGAGGTCGGCCACCTCGTCGGCCACCGCGGGCTCGGGGTTGCGCACGGCGCGGGCGACGAGGTTGGCGATCACCTTCATCTCCGGCTCGCGCATGCCCTGGGTGGTGACGGCGGCGGTGCCGACCCGGATGCCCGAGGAGAGCATCGGCTTGGCGGTGTCATAGGGGACGGCGTTGCGATTGAGCACGATGCCCGCCCGCTCGCAGCGCTGCTCGGCCTCGCGCCCGTTCACGCCGCGGCCGGCGGCGATGTGGATGCCTCTGAGGTCCAGCAGCGCCAGGTGCGTGTCCGTGCCGCCGGAGACGGGGCGCATGCCCTCCTCGGCCAGCGCGGAGGTCAGCGCGCGGCAGTTGGCGACGACCTGGTGGCTGTACGCGGCGAACTCGGGGGTGGCCGCCTCGCCGAAGGCCACCGCCTTTGCCGCGACCGCGTGCATCAGCGGGCCGCCCTGGGCGAAGGGGAACACGGCCCGGTCGATCGCGTCGGCGAACTCGGCCTTGCACAGGATCGCGCCGCCGCGCGGGCCGCGCAGGGTCTTGTGGGTGGCGATGGTGACGACGTCGGCGTGGGGAATAGGAGAGGGAACCGCTCCGCCCGCGACCAGTCCGGCGATGTGCGCGGCGTCCACGAGAAGGTACGCGCCCACCTCGTCGGCGATCTGCCGGAAGGCGGCGAAGTCGATCAGCCGGGGGTACGCGGTGGCCCCGCAGATGATCAGCCGCGGCCGGTGCGCCCGGGCCAGCTCGCGTACCCGGTCGTAGTCGATCAGCTCGGTGTCCTCGCGCACCGGGTAGCCGATCGCCTGGAACCAGGTGCCGGAGAAGTTGCCCGGCGAGCCGTGCGTCAGGTGGCCGCCGTGCGGCAGTGCCATCGCCAGCACCCGGTCGCCCGGATGCAGCAGGGCCGCGTAGACCGCGAGGTTGGCGGACGCGCCGGAGTGCGGCTGCACGTTGGCGTGCTGGGCGCCGAACAGCTCCCTGGCCCGCTCGATCGCGAGCCGCTCGGCCCGGTCCACCTCGGCGCAGCCGCCGTAGTAGCGCCGCCCCGGGTAGCCCTCCGCGTATTTATTGGAGAGCACCGAGCCGAGTGCCGCGAGCACCGCCGGGGAGGTCGGATTCTCGCTGGCGATCAGCTGCAGGGTGCCGCGCTGGCGTTCGACCTCGTCCAGGATGATGGCCGCGATCTGCGGATCCGTCCGGACGAGGGCGCCGAAGTCCGGGCCGTAGAAAGGCGCGGACGAGCGCGTTGCAGTGGGGGCGGGAGCGGCGACAGCGGCCATCAGGACCACGCTCCTAGCTGGGGAACCGGGGGAGGGATTCGGTTACCTGACCACAGTAGGCGCGACTCGCCGATCTGGCACTAGGACGCGGCCGGGCAAAGGTCGCCACCCGTTCACGAACGGCTCACGAACCGGCGCGCGCGGAGCGTGACCGGAGAGGCACCCTCCGGATACACAGAAAGAGGCACACTACCTCTTGGCCATTACCAATACACTCTCCGTGATAAATGATGATGAAATTGATACCCTCCGTCATATCGTTATCACTGCCAGTTGATGTGATCCTGCACACGTGCTTCGAAATTTGAATTCTGGCTGAAGACCTGTTTACCGTCGATGACGTCCGGCATACCGGGCACCGTGATCGAAGACGCCGAATCCAGCCCGTCGATCACGGCAACCAAACCCTTTTGGGGCTGGAGCGGAGGACCCATCTTCCGCCGTGGCACCGGGATTTTCCGGCGGACCGCGGCTTGGGGTGAATCCTCCTGGAGACGAAGGTCTTTGAGGTGGTAGGGCTACTTTCCGGCCCGAATCCGACAGCTCACTTCGCAGGCGTGGGAGAGGAAAAAGACTTCAGCATGCCCAAGCACGCCCTGCCTTCCAAGTCCTTCACCCGCCGCGCCGTCGCCACCGCCGCCATCGCCGGCGCCGCCATCGCGATTCCGGTCGCCATGGCCGGCACCGCCTCCGCCGACTCCGTCAACTGGACCGCGATCGCCAACTGCGAGTCCTCCGGCAACTGGGCCGCGAACACCGGCAACGGCTTCTACGGCGGCCTGCAGTTCACCGAGTCCACCTGGCTCGCCTACGGCGGCGGCTCGTACGCCTCGTACGCCTACGAGGCCTCCGAGGCCGACCAGATCACCGTGGCCGAGGCCGTCCTGGCCGGCCAGGGCATCGGCGCGTGGCCGGTCTGCGGCGCCGACGGCGGCTCCAGCACCACCTACAGCGGCACCAACACCACCGGCTCCTCGTCCTCGGCGTCCAACACCTCGGACTCGAGCACCAGCAGCTCGTCCTCCTCGGACAACTCGTCGGACAACTCGTCCTCGAGCTCGGACAACTCCTCGACGTCGTCCTCCAGCAGCTCGGACACGTCGTCCTCCTCGAGCTCCAGCTCGGCGAGCGGCAGCTACACCGTGCAGTCCGGCGACACCCTGTCGACGATCGCGGCCAAGGAGGGCATCTCCAGCTGGCACACGCTGTACACCGAGAACGAGTCCACCGTCGGCTCGAACCCGAACCTGATCTACCCGGGCCAGGTGCTCAAGCTCGGCTGAACCCGAGTCACCCACACGCGCTAGCCATTGGGCCGTATCGAGCGTGTGAACGATCATCCGATTTCCCGGACGCCCGCGCGTCCGGGAAATCGGCGTTCCCGAAATTCCCCCATGAATTTCCAAGAACGAGAAAATGAGAAATCGCCCCCGGTCACAGGGACCGAGGACGATTTCGACGCGCCGAGAATACCGTCGTCACCGGGTCAGATTCGCGGCCACCTTGGCGATCTCCTCGAAGGTCAGCGCGCCCTCGCGCAGCAGCTTCGGCGCGTCACCGGTCAGGTCCACGATCGAGGACGGCACGTTGTCCGCCGTCGATCCACCGTCCAGGTACACGTCCACGGAGGTGCCGAGCTGATCCTGCGCCTCGGAGGCGGTGGTCGCCGGGGCGTGCCCGGTCTTGTTGGCCGAGGAGACGCCGAGCGGCCCGGTCTGGGTGAGCAGCTCGATCGCCACCGGGTGCAGCGGCATCCGCAGCGCGACGGTGCCGCGCGCGTCGCCGAGGTCCCACTGCAGCGAGGGCTGGTGCCGGGCGACGATCGTGAGCGCGCCGGGCCAGAAGGCGTCAACCAGGTCCCAGCCGTTCTCGGGGAACTTCGAGACCAGCCCGTGCAGCGTGCTCGGCGAGCCGACCAGCACCGGCACCGGCATGTCCCGGCCGCGGCCCTTCGCCGCGAGCAGCGCGGCGATCCCGCTGCTGGAGAAGGCGTCGGCGCCGATGCCGTAGACGGTGTCGGTCGGCAGCACGATCAGGTCGCCCCGGCGGATCGTCGAGGCGGCCTCGCGCAGCCCGATCGCCCGCTGGTCCGGCTCGGCGCAGTCGTAGCGGCGGCTCACGTTCTCTCGCCCTCCTAGAGGCAGGAAACAGTCGGGGTTGTCACGGACGCTGCCCGTCTTTGCGGGCGGTGAAAAAACGAGGCCGGCCGGTCAGGTCGCGGTGGTCGCCCGCCTCGACCCAGCCGAACTCCTCGAGGAAGATCCGCTGCACGGCGCCGCCCTGCTGGTCGGAGTGCTCGACGGCCAGCCAGCGGCCGGGGCGCAGCAGCCGGTGCGCGGTGCGCTCGAGGGCCCGGATCATGTCGAGGCCGTCCTCGCCGGAGAAGAGGGCCAGCTCGGGGTCGTAGTCGCGGGCCTCGGTGGCCACGTACTCCCACTCGGTCAGCGGAATGTACGGCGGATTCGTGATGACGAGGTCCACCTGGCCGTCGAGTTCGGGCAGCGCGGCGCGCGCGTCCGCCTGGTGCAGGATCACCCGGCTGCCCTCGACGTTGCGCCGGGTCCAGAGCAGCGCCTCGTCCGAGAGCTCCACCGCGTGCACCTGGGCCCGCGGCACCTCCTGCGCTATGGCCAGCGCGATCGCCCCGGAACCCGAGCACAGGTCCACGATCAGCGGCTCGGCGATGTCCAGCTCGCGCAGCCGGTCGATCGCCCAGCCGACCATGACCTCGGTCTCCGGCCGCGGCACGAAGACCCCGGGGCCGACGGCCAGCTCCAGGTAGCGGAAGTACGCACGGCCGGTGATGTGCTGCAGCGGCTCGCGGTTCTCCCGCCGGGCCACCGCCTCCCAGTAGCGCGCGTCGAAGTCGCGGTCCGGCACCGTGTGCAGCCGTCCCCGGGTGACGCCGTGCGTCCAGGCCGCGAGCTCCTCGGCATCCGCGCGCGGCGAGTCCACCCCGGCCTCGGCCAGCCGGGCAGCCGCGAGCGCGACCTCCGACAGGAGAAGGTTCAGACCCGGCGGCGGCGCCTGGGTCTCGGAGGGGGTGGACATGGCCCGCTCAGTCCCCCTGTCCGGCGAGCTTCGCGGCGAGATCCGCGTCCACGCAGGACTGGATCACCGCGTCGAGGTCCCCGTCGAGCACCTGGTCGAGGTTGTACGACTTGAAGCCGGTGCGGTGGTCGGAGAGCCGGTTCTCCGGGAAGTTGTAGGTCCGGATGCGCTCGGAGCGGTCCATCGAGCGGATCTGGCTCTTGCGCACGTCCGAGGCCTCCTTCTCGGCCTCCTCCTGGGCGAAGGCGAGCAGCCGCGCGCGCAGGATCCGCATCGCGGACTCCTTGTTCTGCAGCTGCGACTTCTCGTTCTGGCAGGAGACGACGACGCCGGTGGGCACGTGCGTGATACGCACCGCGGAGTCGGTGGTGTTGACCGACTGGCCGCCGGGCCCGGAGGAGCGGAACACGTCGATCCGCAGGTCGTTCGCGTTGATCTCGACGTCCACCTCCTCGGCCTCGGGCAGCACCAGCACGCCGGCCGCGGAGGTGTGGATCCGGCCCTGGGACTCGGTGACCGGCACGCGCTGCACCCGGTGCACGCCGCCCTCGTACTTGAGCCTGGCCCAGATGCCCTCGCCGGGCTGCGGGGTGCCGCGCCACTTGACGGCCAGTGAGACGTCCTTGTAGCCGCCGAGATCCGAGTCCGTGGACTCGATCAGCTCGGTCTTCCAACCCTGGCGCTCGGCGTAGCGCAGATACATCCGCAGCAGGTCGCCGGCGAACAGCATCGACTCCTGGCCGCCCTCGCCCGCCTTGACCTCGAGGATGACGTCCTTCTCGTCCAGCGGGTCGCGCGGGATCAGCAGCTCCTGCAGCCGGTGCTCGAGCTCGCTCTTGCGGGTCTGCAGCGCGGGCAGTTCCTCGGCGAAGGACGGGTCCTCGGCGGCGAGCTCGCGCGCGGCCTCCATGTCCTCGCTGTTGGCCTGGTACTGCCGGTAGGCCTCGGCGATCGGGCCGAGCTCCGCGTAGCGCTTGCCCAGCTTGCGGGCCAGGCCCTGATCGGTGTGGACCTCGGGATCAGCCAGGCGCGCCTCGAGCTCCCCGTACTCGACGAGCAGTCCCTCAATGGCTTCGAACACCTACGATCCACTGCCTTTCCTAAGCAATCCTTCGCTGGTCCGACCAGCGGGTCACCGGCCGATCCGGCCGGATACGCGAGACGGCGCCAGCGCGGCGGGGTGTGCACACCCGCAGCGCCGACGCCGTCGGACGCGCTACTTCTTCTTGCCGAAGCGCGCCTCGAACTTCGCGACCCGGCCGCCGGTGTCGAGAATGCGCTGCTTGCCCGTGTAGAACGGGTGGCACTGCGAGCAGGTGTCCGAGCTGATCTTGCCGCTGGTCGCGGTCGACCGCGTGACGAACGTGCTGCCACAGGCACAGGTCACGGTCGTGACCACGTACTCGGGGTGGATACCGGGCTTCATGTCGCTCCTAGTTGTCTCAGTGGCCGCCGGGTCGTCTCCGCGGGAGCGCGGGACGGGAACCGGGACCGGCGTACCATCCTACAGCGCTTCGCGCTGGGTTCGCTCCGCTCACGAACACCCCTACAACCAGGCAGAGTCGCAGGTTGTTCCGTGAGCGGAGCGAACAGGCGCGGAGCGCCCTGCTACTCGCCGCCGCCGGGCGCCGTCTTCTGGATCGTCATCAGGAACTCGGCGTTCGACTTGGTCTTCTTCATCCGGTCCAGCAGCAGCTCCATGGCCTGCTGCTGGTCCAGCGCGTGCAGCACGCGCCGGAGCTTCCAGACGATCGCCAGTTCCTCGGCGCCCAGCAGGATCTCCTCCTTGCGGGTGCCGGACTGATCCACGTCCACGGCCGGGAAGATACGCTTGTCGGCCAGTCGGCGGTCCAGCTTGAGCTCGAGGTTGCCGGTGCCCTTGAACTCCTCGAAGATCACCTCGTCGGCCTTGGAGCCGGTCTCCACCAGCGCCGTGGCCAGGATGGTCAGCGAGCCGCCGTGCTCGATGTTGCGCGCGGCGCCGAAGAAGCGCTTCGGCGGGTAGAGCGCGGTCGAGTCCACACCACCGGACATGATCCGGCCGGAGGCGGGGGCGGAGAGGTTGTAGGCGCGGCCGAGCCGGGTCATCGAGTCGAGCAGGACGACGACGTCCTGGCCCAGCTCCACCAGCCGCTTGGCCCGCTCGATGGCGAGCTCGGCGACGATGGTGT